>ERZ773099.3550-NODE-3550-length-10008-cov-10.069828_pt1 | contig 10008 bp, 9 predicted proteins | sample MGYA00511120_ERZ773099 | MGnify/ENA primary metagenome ERZ773099 (study PRJEB29015, sample SAMEA2738012) | human oral metagenome | biome: human oral; feature: human-associated habitat; material: dental | place: China | collected 2104 ... | reverse complement strand
CGGGGTCGCCGCCCAGGTCCGCCACGGCCTCGCGCATGGTGGCCAGGTCCACGATGCAGGGCACGCCGGTGAAGTCCTGCATGATCACGCGGGCGGGGGTGAACTGGATCTCCGTGTCCGGCTCGGCGGCGGGGTCCCAGGTGGCCAGGGCGCGCACGTGGTCGGCGGTGACGTTGGCCCCGTCCTCGGTGCGCAGCAGGTTCTCGGCCAGGACCTTGAGGCTGTAGGGCAGGCGCTCCAGGCCGGGGACGGCGTCCAGGCGGAAGATCTCGTAGTGGCGGCCGTCCACGTCGAGGGTGGCGCGCGAGTCGAAGGTATCGATACTGGCCAAGGCGTCACTCCTGTTCTGCGGCTCCCGTCGTCTTACCGGGGATGCGCGACGGTTTCGGCGCACACCGTATCCGGCGCCGCGTTATCTCGCGTCAACATGGCGCTGCGGGCGCCCGCTTTACGCAAGACCGCCCGCATGCATTCGGCCAGGGACCGGGAGCCGCCCCCGAGGGCGCCCGCCGTCGGCAAGGGGCGCCGCAAGCCGGAGCCCGCCCGTCCGCACCAGGCTCCCGTCTCCCTCAGGGCCTGGCGAGCACGGCGATCGTCTCGAAGTGGTGGGTGTGGGGGAACATGTCCAGGGCGCTCATCGCCGTCGGCCGGTAGCCGGCCCCCATGAAGGTCCTCAGGTCCCGCGCCAGGGCCGCGGGGTCGCAGGCCACCATGACCACGCGCCCCGCGCCGAGAGCGGCGACGGCCTCCACGACCTCGCGCCCGGCGCCCTGGCGCGGCGGGTCGAGGACGACGACGTCGGCCCCCGGCTCGTCGTCGGGCGCGAAGCGGCCCAGCCTCGCCACGGAGGCGGCGGTGACCCTGCCGGTGAGGAGGCGGGCCCCCTCCCGGGAGTGAAGGGTCCGGCGGGCGTCGCTCACCGCCTGCTCCCTGCCCTCCAGCGAGCGCACCGCCCCGGTCAGCGCCGCCAGCGGCAGCGTGAACAGGCCCGCGCCGGCATACAGCTCGACCACACGCGTACCGGCCAGCGCGCCGGGGTCCAGGGGGCCGTCGCCGGCCTGCGTGCCGGTCGCCGTCGGCGCACCGGACAGGGCGGCGCGCACCACGCGGTCCACGAGCACTCCCGGGGCGTCGCGGTGCGCCTGCCAGAAGCCGTCGGCGTGCACGCTGTAGCGCAGCTGTCCCAGCCCGAGGCCGGCGGCGTCGACGACCTCCTCGACGCGCCGGCGCCCCGTGGGGCGACCCGCCGCCGTCAGGACCCGGTCCCGGCCCCCGCCCGACAGGAGCACCACCGGCTCGCCGGCGCTGGGCGCGACGGCCTGGACGCGCGTGCCGGGCCGGTAGTGCCTGCGCCACAGGGCGCGCTCGGTCAGGCCGAGGTCCCGGACGGCCGTGACGGCCAGCGGCAGGGACGTCACCGGCAGGACCCGTCCCGAGCGGAAGCCGTGCATCCCGGCCAGGCCGTCGTCGGTGACGCTCAGGGCGACCCTGGTCCGGGTGCCGGCGCCGGCCCAGCGGCGCTCCTGCGATCCGTCGCTCGCCTCTGCCGCCGCGTCGCCCGGCATGGGCTCGACGGGCACCGCGGCCGCCCCCCGGGCCTCGGGCAGGGCGGACACCGCCGCCGCGACATCCTCGCCGCCGATGCGCCGCAGGCAGTCGGCCAGGACCCAGCGCTTCCAGGTGCGCTGGGCGGGCAGGGCGACATGGCTGAGCTCCCCGCCGCCCACTCCCCCGGGGCCGGCCTCGGGCCACACGGGCCGGACGCGGTCCGGCGAGGCCGACAGGATCTCGACGGCGTCGGCACGCCAGGTCCTGGCGTTCTTCTCGGTCAGCACGGCGCGCACAGTCTCACCGGGCAGGGTGTGGCGCACGAAGACGACATGGCCGGCCGGGTCACCGTCGGGGCGGGCCACGCAGTGCCCGCCGTGGGCGGGCGGGCCAACCCGCAGGACGATCCTCTCAGCGGTGCCTGACGCCTGCGGCCGGTCGGAGGCGCTGCGCCGCGGACTGCGGGTGCTCATGCGGCCCCTCCCCGGCCGGGCGCGCCGGCGGGTCGGCGGCGGTGACGGTCCTCCCTGCGAACGGCGGCGTCGGCGTCGGCGATGCCCTTGGCGGTGCGGGCGCGCAGGCCGTGGTGGATGTGGGTCTCCCCGGGCAGGCCGAGCTGCCAGGGCACCGAAGCCATGACGACCCCGGGCGTGAACAGCAGGGCCGTCTTGAGCCGCAGCGCGGTCTGGTTGTGAAGGATCTGCTCCCACCAGTGACGCACGAGGTACTCGGGCAGGAAGACGACGACCAGGTCGCGCGGGGACTCGCGGCGCACCGAGCGCACATAGTTGACGATGGGCCGGGTGATGTCCCGGAAGGGCGAGTCCAGGATGGTCAGGGGCACCGGCAGCTCCGCCTCCTCCCAGGCGTCCAGGAGCCTGTCCGCTCCGCCGTCGCCGGTGTCCACGGTGACGGCCTCGATGGAGGTCGGGTGCGTGGACTGGGCGTAGGTCAGGGCCCTCAGGGTGGGCTGGTGGAGGCGCGAGGCCAGGACGATGGCGTGGACGTGGGCGGGCAGCACACGCGCATCGTGCAGGTCGGAGATCGCCAGCTCATCGCTCACGCGCCGGTAGTGGCGCCGGATCCGGCTCATCACCAGGCAGAGGACCGCCATGATGGTCAGGGTGAGCCAGGCTCCGCGGGTGAACTTGGTCGCCAGCACGATGAGCAGCACCAGCCCGGTGCCCGCCACGCCGATGGCGTTGATGGCGCGGGAGCGGTGCATGCGGCGGCGCGCCCCGGGATCGGTGGCGGTGGTCAGCTCGCGCGTCCAGTGACGGACCATGCCGATCTGCGACAGCGTGAAGGAGATGAACACGCCGACGATGTAGAGCTGGATGAGCCGGTTGGTGTTGGCGTCGAAGCCGATGATGAAGGCGACCGCCCCCAGCCACAGCACGATGATGCCGTTGGAGTAGGCAAGGCGGTCGCCGCGCTGGGAGAGCTGGCGGGGAAGGAACTCGTCGCGGCCGAGGACGCTGGCCAGAACCGGGAATCCGCTGAAGGCGGTGTTGGCGGCCAGCACCAGGATGAGTCCGGTGACGGCGGTGATGAGGTAGAACATCGGCTTGAAGTCGGCGAAGACGGTCGCGGCGATCTGACCGATGACCGGGTCCTGGTGATAGCCCTTGCCGAGCGGCCGGCCATTGCTGAGCAGTTCGGTGGCCGGGTTCTCGACCATGTGGATACCGACGGCGCCGGCGAGGTGGATGATGCTCATGAGCATCAGGGCGGCGATCGTGCCCAGCATGAGCAGCGTGGTGGCGGCATTGCGGGACTTGGGGCGCTGGAAACTGGGCACGCCGTTGGAGATCGCCTCGACGCCGGTCAGAGCCGCGCACCCCGAGGAGAAGGCACGCAGGACGAGGAAGGCTCCGGCCAGGCCGGTCAGGCCCTGATCCCACCCGCCCTGCGTGAGGATCTCGTACGCCGAGCTCTCCGCCCGCCCGAGCGTGCCGGTCACCTCCTGGATGAGGCCGACGACGGCCAGGACGCCGATGGCCGCCATGTACAGGTAGGTCGGGATGGCGAAGGCACTGCCCGACTCACGGCTCCCGCGGAGGTTGAGCAGCGCCAGGACGGTTGCGATGCCGAGGGCGATCTCGACCTTGTGTCCCTCCGCCCAGGGCACGGCCGCGGCCAGGTAGGAGGTCCCCGAGGACACGGACACGGCGACGGTCAGGATGTAGTCGCTCAGCAGCGCGGACGCCACGAGCAACCCGGCATTCGGCCCGAGGTTGGTCGAGACGACTTCGTAGTCGCCGCCGCCGGAGGGGTAGGCGTGAACGGTCTGCCGGTAGGAGGCGACCACCACGACGAGCACGCCGACGACCGCCAGCGCCACCCATGGCGAGACCATCGTGGCCGCGCCACCCGCCACCGCCAGGGTGATGAGCACCTCATCGGGGGCGTATCCCACCGAGGAGAGGGCGTCGGAGGCGAAGACCGGAAGGGCGATCCGTTTGGGCAGGAGAGTCTCGCCAAGTGCTCGGCTGGGCACCGGGCGCCCGACGAGAAGCCGCTTGACACGGTCTGCGAAATCACGCACGACATCGAATCGTACGTCCACGTTCCGCGGCGTCCAAGGTCGGGGGTACGGTTCCACCGTGCACTTCGTCATCATGGGCTGCGGCCGCGTGGGGGCCTCCATGGCCACTCACCTCGACCGCATGGGCCATTCCGTGGCCATCATCGACCAGCTCTCCGACGCCTTCCGGCGTCTGCCCGCCGAGTTCAACGGCCGCAAGGTCAAGGGTGTGGGCTTCGACCGCGACGCCCTGGAGCAGGCGGGCATCGACGAGGCCTACGCCTTCGCCGCGGTGTCCAACGGCGACAACTCCAACATCGTGGCCGCCCGAGTCGCCCGGGAGCTGTACGGCGTCGAGCACGTCGTGGCCCGCATCTACGACGCCCGGCGCGCCGACGTCTACGAGCGCCTGGGCATCCCCACGGTGGCGACGGTGCGGCAGACCGCCGAGCAGATGATGCGCCGGATCCTGCCCGGCGGCACGGCGCGGGAGATCGTCGACGTCTCCGGAGCCGTGGGCCTGGTTCAGCCCGACGTCTCCAGCGCCTGGGTCGGCATGACCACCAGCGCCATCGAGGAGCGTCTGGACGTGCGGGTCGCGTGGATCTCCCGCGGGTCGACGGCGCTCGTGCCGCGCTCGACGACGGTGCTCCAGGAGCACGACCGCCTTCACCTGGCGGTGGCCACCGACAGGCTCGTCAGCGTTCAGCGCGTGCTGTCCCGTCCACCCGTCGAGGAGGTCTGAGCGGTGAAGATCGTGATCACCGGCGCCGGTTCCGTAGGCCGTTCCATCGCCCGCGAGCTCATCAGCCACGGTCATGAGGTCACGCTCATGGACCGCTCCCCCGACGCCATGCGCATCGCCTCGGTGCCCGAGGCCGACTGGCAGCTCGCCGACGCCTGCGACGTCGACGCCCTGGCCGAGGCCGGGGCGGGCGAGTGCGACGTCGTCGTCGCCGCGACCGGCGACGACAAGTCCAACCTCGTGACCTCGCTGCTGTCCAAGACCGAGTACGGCGTGCCCCGGACCGTGGCGCGCGTCAACAACCCGAAGAACGAGTGGCTCTTCGACGAGACCTGGGGCGTGGACGTGGCCGTCTCGACGCCCCGCATCATGACGGCGCTGGTCGAGGAGGCGGTCAGCGTCGGCTCCCTGGTGTCGGTGTTCACCTTCCACCAGTCCGGCGCCTTCATGCACGAGCTCACCCTGCCCGACGACTCCCCGGTCATCGGAGAGCTCGTCAGCGAGGTGGAGCTGCCCCCCCACACGGTCCTGGCGGCCATCCTGCGCGACTACCGCCCGATCAACCCCGACCGGGACGAGCGCTTCGAGCGCGGGGACGAGCTGCTGTTCCTCACCGCGCGCGAGGGGGAGGAGTCGCTGTCCGAGATACCCGAGCTGTTCACCTCCGGGGGGATCCCCGGGCCCGAGCTCACGCCCGGCAGCGACCCGGCGCCCATGCTGGGCTGAGCCCCGCCCCGCCGCCCTCCGCCGGGTCGCGGCTCAGCGGCCGGGCCGCCGGGAGGCGGGCCGCACAATCAGCCACACGAACCAGACGCACAGGGCGAACAGCGGCAGCCCCAGGACGATCCGGGCCGCCCCCAGAGCCCCCACGGCGGCCTCGCCCGCCAGGTAGAGCGGCACCTCCACCAGCAGGCGCAGGGCGAACATGGCCGTGAGCACGCCGGTGCCGATGACGTATCGCCGTCGGACCCCGGCCCGGGCCGGGTCGGTGCGCCAGGAGCCCGGGCCCGCGAAGCCCGCCCCGTCCTCGGCCGGCGTCGCGCCGCCCGGGCCCGTGGGGCGCCACAGCTCCATGAGCACGCCGACAACCGGCCGGCGCACCAGCAGGGAGCCCAGGCAGGCGACCAGCCACGCGGCGTTGATGGCCAGACCGGTGGCGTAGAAGTTGGACGCCCGCCCGCTGTACCAGGCCCACGCGGCGCTCACCAGGGCCACCAGCGCGCCGCCGGCCACCTGCCTGAGGCCCTGGCGCTGGGCGAGCCGCGCGACGAGGGCGACGGCGCTCACGGCCAGCGAGGCGGCCAGGGCCGCGGCCAGCGCCGTCGGCGCCACCGCCATGACGACGACGAAGACGAGCGTGGGGACGGCCGACTCCAGCACGCCGCGCCAGCCCCCGACCGCGGCCGCGGCGTCGAAGCGGTCGGCGTCGAGGGCGCCCAGTCCTGTGGCCGTGCGGGGGGCGTCTGTTCTCACGGTGTCGGTCTCCAGTCAGTCTCCGGGTGCGAGGATCTCATAGCTCGGGTTGTAGATCGTGGGGCGGGGCCGGCCGGCGACGACCATGCCCTCGGCCCGCAGATGCGCGCCGGGCCGGATCCCGACGATCGACCGGCGCCCGATCCACACCAGGTCCACCGAGCCGGTGCCGTCGTAGAGCTGGCCGACCAGGACGGGCTTGGCCGTGGACGGCCTGAAGGTGATGGCCCGCAGGACGCCGGAGACCTCCGAGCGCCGGCGCGCCCGCAGCTCGCCTATGGGCATGGTTCCACGCCGGCGTGCAGAGGTGGCCTCGTCCAGGGCGTCGATGTCCTCGCGGCTGGAGCGCAGCCGGGAGAAGCGGTCCCTCAGGGCGCGCAGCGCACGGCTCATCGAACCTCGGCGATGGTGGGCCCGGGCTCGAGGGGCTCGAGGCCGGGCAGGTCCTCAGCAGCGGGGGCGTTGACGATCCCGGGAGCGTGAAGCGGGAGGATCTCCCGCGGCGGCCTGGCGGCGCCGTCACGCACGACGACGATGTCGGCGAAGACGTCGCGCAGCACCTGTGAGGCCGCCTCGTCGGTGGCGGCGGGGCCCTGGAGCACGCCGCGCAGGAACCAGCGGGGGCCGTCCACCCCGATGAAGCGGGCCGCTACCGTCCCCTCCCGGCCGTCCGGGGTGCGTACGGGCACGTGCGCGAGGATCTCCGGGCCGTGCTCGCCGTCCTCGACCTCGAAACGGGCCCTGGCGCGGGTCAGCTCCGCGGTGATGTCCTCGCGCAGCTCCTCCCAGATGCCGATGGTGCGCGGTGCCGCGAAGGCGCGGAGCTCGAGCGTGGAGCCGGCCAGGACCAGGACGGCGGCCGATATCTCCTGGCCCGCCCCTCCGGGGTTCTCCAGGCGTATCTGCATCCCGTCCACGGCCGGTACGCGCAGGGAGCCCAGGTCGATCCGGCCCACGGATCCCGGGCGGTCGGGCGCGTCGGCGACGTCCCAGGGACCGGTGCCGGTCTCGGCGGGCGCCTCGGATGCGGCGTCATCGGGGTTGCTCGATTCGCTCGTGTCGTCGTCTCGGCGACGGGAGAACAGTCCCATGAGGGTCTCCTTGTCGGGGTGTGGTGCTCCACGGGGAGCGGGTGCTCGAACTGGTGGTCAGCCCGCGCAGTCGGTGCACACCGGCTGGCCGGTGGCTTCGTCGATGTAGGCCAGCGAGCCGCGATGGTGGACCAGGAAGCACTCGGAGCAGGTGAACTCGTCCTCCAGCTGGGGGACGACGTGAACGCTCAGCTCCTCGCGAGACAGATCCGCCCCCGGCAGCTCGAAGCCCTCGGCGACCTCATTCTCGTCCTCCTCGATGGCCTCCGAGGACTGGTCCTTCTGCCGGGCGGTAAGCTCCTCGATGGAGTCGGACTCAGGCTCGTCGTCGTTCTTGCGCGGGGCGTCGTAGTCGGTCGCCATGGCCTGTCACTCTCTCTCGTCGACGGCACTCGATCGGGCTCTCGGGCGGTTCGCAGCTCCGCCGGGACCGGCCATGACACCGGAGACCAGCGGCGGTCGATCCCTCCGAGCAGGGCACGCGCACCATAGCACCACGAACTGGCCACGTGAACCATGCTCGACGGCGGTGCAATGGGGCTCAGGGCGAACAGGCTCACACGCCGGTCCCATGGCACACCGGGCGACCTCCCGCGGCCCGAGTGGCCGGGATGGCACGCTGAGCCTGTACGACGGATACAAGGAGGCATATCCCCCATGATCGAGCTCGAGCTGCTGGGCGCCAACGGTGACACCGTCGTCATGACCGATGGCAAGGGTGAACGTTACAGCATCGTCGTCGACGACGCGCTGCGCGCCGCGGTGCGCCGCGCACGTCCGGCCGCGCTGTCACGGGCCATCGCGCCGCCGGCTCCCGGCTCGGCCGTCCGCCCCCGCGAGCTGCAGGCCTTTATGCGTGCAGGCGCCAGCGCCGAGGAGGTCGCCACCACCACCGGCATGGACGTGGACCACGTGCGCCGCTTCGAGGGCCCGGTCCTGGCCGAGCGGGCGTGGGCGGTCCGTCAGGCGCAGGCGTGCCGCATCGGCTGGGAGAAGGACTCCCCCGTTCTGGGCGAGCTCGTCGTGGACCGTCTGGCCACGCGCGGGGTGGAGCCGACGAGCCTGCAGTGGGACGCGCTGCGCGAGGGCCGCGACCCCTGGCAGGTGACCCTCGCCTTCGTCCAGGGGGCGCAGGCCAAGCTCGCCCGCTGGGAGCTGGACATGACCGCCCGCTCCGTCAGCGCGCTGGACGAGGAGGCCCGGTGGCTCACGGAGGCCGCCGCCGCGGCTCAGCGCTCGCCGGTCTTCGACCAGGACTCCCCCGTCTCCGGCGCCTCCGCCATCTCCAGCCCCTCGGCGTCCTCGGCGTCCTCGGTGCCGACGGCGGCGACGGCGGCGACTCCGGTGGCGCCGGCCGCGGAGTCGGCGGCGTCCCCCGCCGCCTCTCCCGCGACCGCGGGGGCGGCAGAGGCGGAGCAGCCCGCGTGGAACGAGGTGCGCGCGGGCTTCGACGACCCCGCGACCGACGCGCTGCTGGCCGACCTCGCCTCCAGCCGCGGACGCAGGCTCGAGGTTGAGCCCCCGTCGGACGAGGAGGAGCCCGCGGAGCCGATGACCTCCCCGCGCGGGCAGGCCCAGATCGTCTCGATGTCCGATCGGCGCAAGGTAGCCGTGGGTCAGAGCGGTCACTATCCGGCCGGCACGAGGCGCCGCGCCTCGGCCCCCAGCGCGGCGTCTCCCGCACCGCCCACTCCGGCCTCGCCCCAGGCCGCGGCCTCGACCCACAGCGCTCCGACCGTGCCGCTGTCCCAGGTGGACAAACGGGCCGAGCAGGATGGGCCCGCCCCGGCGCCGGCCGCGCCCCCGTCCAGGCCCAAGCGGCGCTCGCGCCGGTCCGTCCCCTCCTGGGACGAGATCGTCTTCGGGGCCAAGCCCGAGTAGCCGCCCGGGGCCCGATAGCCCCGCGCCCCCGTCGGCCTCAGGTCAGGGTCGTCAGCAGGGGGATGGTCGTCTCGGCCCGCGTGAGGGACCCGTGCACCCCGGGCATGGCGATGGCGGACTCGCTGTGGACGCGCGGGTCGACCGCCACCCACTCCTGGCTCATCGCCACCAGGACGTCCCCCAGGACGCCGGCCGCCCGCTGCCCGACCGGGCCCAGGTGCCGGCCCGCCTCAGCACGGGTGCCGATCCACATGGCCCGCTCGCCCAGCTCGTCGCGCCACCGCCGGGCGACCTCGGAGGCGACGTCCTGGTCCGAACCGGGCACGTAGAGGTGGGTGAAGCGCGGCTCGCCCGCCACGGCGACGACGTCGCGGGCCAGGGAGGGGCTCGCCGAGATGTCGACGCGCCGGTCGGGACCGGTGTCGACCATGCCGTGGTCGGCGGTCAGAATGATGCGGGTGCCGGCGGGGACACGGCGCACGAGCCCGGCCATGGCGGCGTCGAGGCGCTCGAGCTGCTCGAGCCACTGCACGGACCGCCAGCCGTGGGCGTGGCCGGTGCGGTCGAGCTCGCCGACGTAGAGGTAGACCAGGGGGATGCCCCGCCGCAGCGCCTCGACGGCGAGCTGCGGGCGGACCTCGAGGCAGTCGGCGCCCAGGTGGGGGGCGCCGCGCAGGCCGGCCACGGTCAGCCCCGAGCCGGCGAAGCGGGCGGGGCCGATCGTCACGGCCAGGGGCGCGCCG
>ERZ773099.3549-NODE-3549-length-10011-cov-17.371635_pt1 | contig 10011 bp, 6 predicted proteins | sample MGYA00511120_ERZ773099 | MGnify/ENA primary metagenome ERZ773099 (study PRJEB29015, sample SAMEA2738012) | human oral metagenome | biome: human oral; feature: human-associated habitat; material: dental | place: China | collected 2104 ... | reverse complement strand
CGCAGGAAGGGGATCAGGAGCGACAGGGTGATGCCCTGGAGGACGGCGGACGCGATGAACCAGTTGCGGATCATGCGCATCTGGCGCGCGTTGACGACGCGGATGATTTTGCCCCACACGGTCATTTCTCCTTTCGGCTCGTGCCCGGGCGCCCGCCACTGCCGGGGCCGCCTGGCCCGTCCGGACCATCCGGGCTGTTCGAGGCGTCCGGGTCTCCCGGGTCGCCCGGCCCGCCCGGGCCACCCGGGCCGCCCTGGCCGGGGTTCTGTGTCCGCCACAGCCGCGCGTAGGCGCCGTCCAGGGCGATGAGGCGGTCGTGGGTGCCGCGCTCGACGATCCGGCCCCGGTCCACGACCAGGATCTGGTCGGCGTCGCGGATGGTGGAGAGGCGGTGGGCGATGACGAGGACGCTGCGCCCCTCGGACAAGCTGCTGAGCGCTCGGTGGATGTCGCGCTCGGAGCGGGGGTCGGCTGATGCGGTCGCCTCGTCGAGCACCAGGATCGGCGCGTCCATCAAGTAGGCGCGCGCCAGGGTGATGCGCTGGCGCTCCCCTCCCGACAGGAATCCCCCCTCCTCCCCGATGACCGTGTCGTAGCCCTCGGGCAGCGCCATGATGCGGTCGTGGACGCAGGCTGCCCTCGCGGCGGCCTCGATCTGCTCCCGGGTCGCGCCGGGGCGGCCCAGCGCGATGTTCGCGCGGACCGTGTCGTGGCACAGCGCGACGTCCTGGAAAACGATGGCCAACTGGGACAGCAGCCACGCGTGGGTGGCCTCGCGCACGTCGACGCCGCCGACGCGCACCGTCCCCGAGTCCGCGTCCCAGAAGCGCCCGACCAGGCGGGCGATGGTGGTCTTCCCCCCGCCGGAGGGCCCCACGATCGCGGTGACCGTGCCTGGCTCCACCGAGAAGGACACGTCCCTCAGGACCGGCGCGTCCTGCGAGTACCCGAAGGAGACGCCGTCGAAGGAGACCGCGCCCGGTTGGGGCGCCGCGCCCTCGTAGGCGCCCTCGGGCATGAGGGGGCTCGCCAGCAGCTGTGCCGTGGCGCGCGCCCCTTGGCGGGCCTCGTAGGCGTGCTGGGTCATCTGCGTCAGCGTGAGCAGGCCGGAGGGCAGGGCGAGCGCCACGAAGAAGAAGGGCAGCGCCCGGGCCGGGGTCGTCCAGCCCTGCCAGACGAAGAGCGCCGCCAGAGGGGCGACGGTGGCGAACACGGAGGACGGCCGGATGATCGCGCTGACGAGCGCCACCGCCGCCCCCGAGCGCTTCGTCCACGTGTAGGACAGGGCGGAGAACGCCTCCCTGGCGGCGGTGAAGCGCGTCCGTGTGGCGTCGGCGGCCTGGAAGTTCTTGATCTCCGCGATGCCCTCGACCATCTCCACGGTGGCGGCCGCCAAAGCGGTCTGCTGCTCGGAGAACTCCGAGACGATCGACCCGTAGCCGCGCATCGAGACGAGGCCGATCGCGCCGATCAGCACCACCCACACCCCCGCCAGGGCGAGCGCCAGGCGCCAGTCGACGCAGAGCAGGTACGCGAATCCAGCCGCCGCGCCGACGAGGGAATGCGTGGTGTCGCCCGGCAGGTGGGCGATCATCGTGTGGATGGCGGCGGTGTCGTCGGCGACCATCTTGCGGATCGCGCCCGCGGAGAGCGCCGACACCTCCCCCAGGGGCATGTTCCCGATGGTAGTCACGACGCGCTCGCGCAACCGGTGGCGCAGCCGCGCCTCGGCGATGTGCGTGACCCCCAGGCCCAGCGAGTAGCACGTTTGCCCGGCGAAGAGCGCGGCCACGGCCACGCCCGCCAGGAGCCACAGCTCCCCGGGCGTGGCGCCCTCCTCGCCGAGCCACAGCTCCGCCAGGCGCGCCATCGCCGCGTAGGGGACGATCCCCAGGACGGCCGCGAGCGCGGTCAGCGCCGCCGCCCCGAGCATCGCGGGGACCGCGGGGCGGATCAGCTCCTTCAGGCCCGCGTTCTTGTTCTCCGATGCGCTCATCGGTACCTCCAGTAGAGAACCACGGCGGCGGCCAGGCACGCCAGGGCGACGACCGCCCAGTCGCGCGCCCGCCAGCGCTCGTCGACCATTTCCGTGCGCCGGGCGTGCGCCCCGAAGGCGCGGGCGTCCATCGACAGGGCGACCCGTTCGGCGTGCGACACCGATATGACCATCAGCGGCACCACGGACGCCGTCCACCTGACGGCGGGCGCCAGCGGCCCCCACCCCGAGCCGACTCCCCGCAGCGCCCGCGCCGTGCGCAGCAGCGCGAAGTCCCGGCTGAAGCGCCTGAGGAAGGACACGGCCGCCGTGCCCGCCGCGGCGAGCCGGTAGGGCAGGCGCAGGGTCGTCGTCAGCGCGCGTATCTGCGCCTCCGCCGGGGCCGCCGCCCCTCCCAGGAGCACCAGCGCCAGTACCGCGCCGACCGTGGTGGCGCCCGAGGCCGGGGACGCGACGTAGTACAGTTCGACGCTCCTGTAGGGCGCGGTGGCGAAGTAGCGCAGCGTGAACAGGAGCAGCGCCGCGGTGAGCCACGGCGCCAGGGCCGTTGCCACGAGGCGCCGGGCGGGCGGGCGCGAGGCGATGACGCCCAGTGTGGCCGCCGCCATGACGACGAGGTTCACCCGGGTGGTGCCGCCGAGGGCCACGGCCACCATGAGGGGCAGCGCGGCCAGCCCCATGGTCAGGGGGTTCAACGGGGCGAAGGCGCCGCCCTGGCCCCTGCCGCGCCGGTGGGGCGCTGCGGCGCCCGGGGCGCGGGCGGGGACAGGGGCGCGGGCGGGGACAGGGGCGGGGCGCGTCGAGCCGCCGGAGGGCGCTGCGCCCAGGGCGGGGGCCTCCGGGACAGCCTGGTCCGAGGGGCCCGCGCCGACTCCCCGATCCAGGACGGCGGGGACCTCGTCGGCTCCCTGCTCCGGGTCCGGCAGGGCGATGATGGCGGTGCAGTGGCGGCGCGCCAGTTCGAGGTCGTGGGTGGCCATGAGCACGCAGCGGCCCCGCTCGCGCAGGGCGTCGATGAAGGACATGAGCTCCTGGGTGTTCGCCCAGTCCTGTCCGTACGTCGGCTCGTCGAGGACGACCAGGGCGTGGGGCGCCCCGGCCATGGTCGCCACCGAGAGGCGCCTCGCCTGCCCGCCCGAGAGGGTGAGGGGGTGGGCGCCACGGTGCCCGGCGAGGTGGAACTGCTCGAGCAGCTCCTCGACGCGCGCGGGCGGGGCGCCCCCGACGGCCAGTTCCTTGGAGACTGTGGACGAGACGAACTGGTGCTCGGGGTTCTGGAAGACGTACCCGGCGATGTGGCGGCCCCGCCGCAGCGGGCGGCCCCCGATGAGGGCCTCGTCCGCCTCGAAGCCTCCGAGGCCGGCCAGGGCGGACAGCAACGACGACTTGCCCGCCCCGTTGACGCCGATGACCCCGACGAGCTCGCCGGCCCCCACGCGCGCGCTGACCCGGGGGCAGCGCCCGGGCACCCGCATCCCGCTCAGCACCAGAACCGGGTCCTGGGCGTCGAGGGCGCCGGTGCGCTCCCATTGGCCGTCGGTCTTGCGCCAGTACGCCACGCCGCCCGGCGAGGCCATGTCCTCCATCGTGGGGACGCGGATACCCGCTTCGGCGGTGGTGAGGGCGGTCCCGGCGGCACTGGCCGGTGGCTCCCCACGAGTGCCGCGGCGCGGGCTCCCCCCACCGCGCGAGGCCGCAGCCCGGTCCCCGGAGCGGGCGCCCTCGGCAGTCGGAACGGCGTCCGCGCGCAGTGCGCGGGGCATCCACACGCCCACCGCCTCGAGCGCCGCCCGGTGGCGGACGAACACCTCGCGGGGAGTGCCCAGAGCGATGCCCCTCCCCCGCGCGTCCAGTGCGAGGACCTGGTCCACCCAGGGCAGGATCGGGTCCAGGTCGTGGTCGATGACGATGACCGCGGTCCCCTGGCGCGCCAGGTCGGCCACGAGGTCGTAGAACCGTTGCGACCCCTCGGCGTCGATGGTGGATGTCGGCTCGTCCAGGACCAGCAGGGGGGTCCGCATCGCCAGGGCGACCGCGATGGCGAGGCGCTGGCGCTGGCCCCCGGACAGGGTCCACGGGTCCTTGCCGCCCAGTCCCGCCATGCCCACTGCGGCGAGGGCGGCGTCGGCGCGCTCGGTGATCTCGTCGCGCCCGAGGCACAGGTTCTGCAGGGGGAACTCGACTTCGGAGCGCACGCTCCTGGTCACCACTGCCGCGTCCGGGTTCTGCCCCACGTAGGCGACCGTCCCAGCGAGCACGTCGGCGGGCGCGTCGGCCACCTCCTGACCGCGCAGCGCGACGCTGCCCGAGTACTCGGAGGGGATGGAGTGGGGCACCAGCCCGCAGCAGGCGCGCACCAGCGTCGACTTCCCGCATCCCGACGGGCCGATGACCGCCGTCACCCGGCCCGCCAGTTGCTCGAAGGACACGTCGTCGAGGACCCACGCGTCCCCACCGATGTAGTGGACGGACAGGGACTCGCAGGCGACGAGGGGGTCAGCGGGCATCTCGGTCGATCCCGACGCCCGCCATGTTGAGCAGTCGCGTGGCCCCCAGCACGAGCAGACCGCCGACCACGCCCGAGGCGACGCCGATGACGACCAGCAGCGCGTTCATGTCGGAGCCGATGAGGGCACCCATCGAGGCCACGTAGAGAAGGCTGTTGAGCAGGCCGAAGCAGGTGGCGCACGCCATGAACATCCGCCAGTCCCAGAAGCGGTAGAAGGTGAGCAGCAGCGGCAGCTCCACGAAGGCGCCGCCCAGGAGGCAGCCGACGATCGCGGCGGGGCCCACCGGTGTCGCGACCATCCCGATGAGGCCGTAGAGCAGTCCGGCGACGATGGCGGCCCCGGGCCTGCGCACGATGGTCACGGGCAGCAGGAAGTCGACCGCCCACAGCCCGATGAGGCCGACCCCCAGGTAGACGCCCCGCTGTGTTCCCGCCGTCATGACGGACACGTAGTTGATGGGGATGAAGATGATGCAGTTGCACACGACCAGCGCCGCGATGGTCATGAGGTTGCGGGTGCCGAGCACCGAGTCCACGAGGCCCTTGCGGGCGGAGGTGCGCACGACCCTGCTGGTCGGCCCGGGCTCGGCGCCGGGGAGCGCTTCATTCGGAGTTTCAGACATTATCGTCCCTACTGTTTCAGGGCCCCATAACTTCACATAGGCCCACCTCAGTCAACTATAGGAGACCCAGCTCTCATTTTCTACCCCTTTTCCGCCGTGACGGCGCGGCGGATCCCATCTGAGCCAAAAGCCCCCCCATGCCCGCGCAAAACTTTGGCATACTTTGATGGCGGCCCAGCCGCCCCGTCCACCCGAGCCGCATGGCACTAGGAGCACCCGTGTCCGAGCAAACGCAACAACCCCCATCAACGACCGCCCCCGGCCTCGGACGCACCGTCGCCGCGTGGGCAGTCCACGCACTGACCATCTCCGGGCTCGTCTGGGCGACCCTGGCCCTCCAGGCACTGCTCAACGACGACATCGCCCTCATGTGGCTCTGGTTCGTCATCGCCCTCATCGTCGATGGCGTCGACGGGACCCTGGCGCGCAAGGTCGGCGTCCGCGAGGTGATCCCGTGGTTCGACGGGGCGGTCGTGGACAACCTGGTCGACTACCTCACGTGGACGTTCCTGCCCGCGCTGTTCATGAGCATGGCGCTCCCCTTCGGGCCCGCCCCCGTGCCGCTGCTGATGATGATCCTCATCATCGTCTCCTCCGTGTTCTGCTACGCCAACGACGGCGAGAAGTCGAACGACAACTACTTCGTCGGCTTCCCCGCCGCGTGGAACTGCGTCGCCATCATCATGTACGTCCTGCAGACGCCCGCGTGGGTCAACATCATCGCCACCATCGTCCTCGCCGCCCTCACCCTGGTGCCCATCCACTACACGCACCCGGCCCGGGTCAAGCGCTTCCGCGTCGTCAACATCGTCTCAGTGGTCCTGTGGCTCTTCGCCTGCGGCGCACTGGTGGTGCTCCACCCGGTCCAGCCCCTGTGGATCCTGATCGTCTTCTGGGTGGGCGGCGGCTGGTTCATGGTCTCCGGATTCATCCGCACCGCCACCGGCGAGGACGAGTAAAGCCCCGGCAGCCCACGGCCCAGGGCCGCGGACTGGGCGGCCCCAAGCGCCCCACGGCCCAGGACCGCTCCGACCCGGCGCCCAGAACCGCAGACAGCGCGGCCCGCAAGCGACTAGGAACAACACGGCCCCGCGCTCACAGTGACGACGCGCGCTCACACAACGGACCCGCGCTCACATGGCCTGCCCATACCTTCCCCCAGCAAGGCCATAACCAACGTTTATACCCCCCTTGGGGGGAACCACTGCCTGGGGAACCACTGTCTCCGCCGGGGCCACGAGGCTGACGGGCCGCGGCCAGAGCACTGCCACCGCGCGGAGGGTGGAGGACCAGCGAGGCCCATCAGCGCTTCCCCTATCCCGACTGGCCGGGATCGCGTTCCACGAGGACCGCGGCGATGCCAACGACCTGCGGATCGGGATCCCCGCTGAGGGCCGCCAGAGCCTCCCTGGCGGCGGGGGTGCCGATCTCGACCAGGGCCTGGGCGAGGCGGATCCGGCTGGGCCGAGTCGTTGCGGGCTCCTCGAGCAATTCGACCAGGGCGCGCACGACTCCGTCGTCGCGGCCCGCACGGGCGGCGAGGGCCCTGAGCGCCTCGGCGGCCTCGACGTCGTGGTCCCCCTCGACGATCAGACCGACCAGGGCGGGCAGTGCCGACGCGTCCCCCCGCCTTCCCAGCGCCACTGCGGCGCACCTGCGCACCGTCGGGTCGGGATCGGCCAGGAGGCTGCCGAGCACGGCCAACGCCTCGGGGGAGTCGGCCATTTCCGTGATCGCCTCAGCCGCCCGGCGCAGCCTGCTGGCATCGGGGCTGCGCGCGGCTTCGCCCAGGGCGGCCAAACCGGAGGCGCCCAAGCGGGCGATCGCCCAGCGCAGGGCGCCGGCGACGTGCGGGTCCTCCTCGGACACGAGCGCGCGGACCAGGATCCCGACGGGGATCGCGTCCTCGAAGGACTGCGTGAGGACCCGCTGCTGACGGCGCGCGCCACTGCGGGAGTCGAGCTCCTTCATCAGCTCGATCGCGCGCAGCACCTCCTCCCACCGCGTCCGCCCGCCTTCTTCGATGGCAGTGAGCTTGTCGAGGAGCTCGAGCGCCTGGGCGGCCCGGAGCCGCGCCGCGCGCTTGAGCTCTGCGACTGCGGCGTCGGACGCGGCACCGGGCGACTCGAGTGCGCGCCCGATCTGGCTGAGCGGGAGCCCGATGGAGCGCAGGGCCTCGACCTGGAAGAGCCGTTGGACGTCGTCATCGGAGTAGTCGCGGTAACCGCTCGCCGTGCGCCCGGAGGGCCGCACCAACCCGAGTCCGTCGTAGTGCCGCAGCATTCGCGCGCTCACCCCGCTGCGGCGCGCGACCTCGCCGATCCGCACTCAGCCCGCCGATCCATCGGTGGGAGCGGGATCGGGATCCACGGGGACCAGGAGGCGCGCGTCGTGGAGAGCGGCGTCGAAGCCGATCTCGGGATCGTCCCGCATGAGCATCGTGGCCCGGGCGTGGACGGCCGCCGACGACCCGCGGCTCCCGGCGACCGGGGCCAGGACCTCGTCGAGCACTGGGCCCAGCTCGATCAGTGAACGACTCAGGCTCCGCTGGAGGGACCGGTCCCCGCGGCCGAGTTGACCGGCCAGCTCGACCGCCAGTGCGCGCCTGGCGTCATCGGGGACCAGGGCCGCCGCGGACCGCCAGGCCGTCCGCGCGACTTCGCAGTCAGGATCGCGCAGCATCCGGGAGACCCACGGCCACGCGCTCCGGTCGCCGATCTTCGACAGGGTGTGCAGCGCCTGGCTGCGCGCCTGGGCCGTCTCCGATCCGAGTTCGCGCCGCAGCCGCGGCAACGTGCTGTGCGACGGCAGCCGTGTGATCGCCCAGGTCAGCATGTCGCGGACGTAGAAGTCCGGCTCCACCGCGCAGCGCCCCACCAGCGCGTCGAGGTGCTCCGGATCGGGGTGCTTGCCCATCTCCAGGGCGGCCCGTAGCCGCACCGACGGATCCGGCGACTCCAGGGCTTGGACCGCGTTCTGCTGGGGCGAGGGCTTCTGCTGCGTGTTCATCACCGCCTCCTTCGCCAACCATGGAACACCTTCGCACCGTGTCAAGGTCAAGCCAGGATCCCGAGGCCACGCGCGTGCCGACACCGCCACTTGCTCCGTCACTGGCGCCCGCTCTCACACCGACGCCGACGACTATCCCCCCGGCGGAGCTATAGACAGAAGTTATGGCCCCGCCGGGGGAACGCACCGCCCGCTGCGGCTCGATGCGACTCGCAGCATCCGCCTCGACGGACACGGGGACCCCCGGGGCCGCGGACGCACCGCCCACTGCGCCCCGGGACCAGCCGCTCAGAACCGGTCCCGCAGCACCGCCTCGGACCGCTCCCGCAGCCCGGCGAGGTCGGCGACCCAGCCTCCGCCGCTCCCCTCTGCCGCCAGCAGGTCCACGCCTGCCACTGCCAGCAGGTCGCCGCCGGTCGTGCCGATGCGGACCGCTTCGACGCCCTCGGCCTCGGCGGCCGCGAACACGGCGGGCAGCGCCGCCTCGGGGACCGCCACGAAGGCGCGCGCCTGGGATTCGGAGAGCAGCATCTCCAGGTCCCCCACCCCGTCGCGCCGGGCGGCGGAGGCCAAGTCGAAGGACCCGCCGACGCCGAAGCGCAGGGCGGAGTCGACCAGCGCCTGCGCGAGGCCGCCGTTGGACAGGTCGTGGGCGGCGCGGACCAGTGGCCGCCCGTCGGGGCCGTCGGCGGCGCTCAGCGCGCGCAGCACGTTCCCCAGCGCCACCTCGGCGGGCAGGGACACCTCGGGGGGCACTCCGCCCAGGTGCGAGCGGGCGACGCGCGCCCACGCGGAGCCGTCGAACTCCTCGCGGGTGGTCCCCAGCAGGACCACCGCCAGCCCTTCCTCGGTGAAACCGGAGGGGTTCACGCGCGCGACGTCCTGCACGATCCCGAGCATTCCGACGACGGGGGTCGGGTTGATCGAGGAGCCGATCCTGCCCTTGACCGTCCCCGACGAGTTGTACAGCGACACGTTGCCGCCGGTCACGGGGATCCCCAATTCGACGCAGCCGTCGGCCAGCGCGGTCATGGCCGTCACCAGCTGCCACATGGCGTCCGTGTCCTCGGGGCTGCCGAAGTTCAGGCAGTCGGTGATGGCGACGGGTTCGGCGCCCACCACGCAGACATTGCGGTAGGACTCGGCGAGCGCCTGCCTGGCCCCCGCCGCGGGGTCCAGTTTCGTGTACCAGCCGTTCGCGTCCGTGGACAGGGCGACCCCCAGGCCCGTGGCCTCGTCGACGCGGATGACGCCCGCGTCGTCGGGCTGGGCGAGGGCCGTGTTGCCCTGCACGTAGCGGTCGTACTGGTCGGTGACCCACGCCTTGGAGGCCTGGTTGGCGTCGAAGAGCACCGCTTCGAGGTCCTCGACCAGCTCCGCGCGGGTGGCGGGCCTGCGCAGGGGCTCCGAGGTGGCGGCCCGCAGGTCGTCCTGCCACGCGGGGCGCGCGTAGGGGCGGTCGTACACGGGCCCCTCGTGGGCGACGGTCTTGGGGTTGACGTCGACGATGCGGTGCCCGTGGTGGTCGATGGTGAGGCGCCCATCGCCGGTGAGGCGGCCGATGACGGAGGCCTCCACGTCCCACTTGTCGATGATCGTGAAGAAGCGCTCCCGGTCGGCGGGGGCCACGATCGCCATCATGCGCTCCTGGGACTCGCTCATGAGGATCTCGCCCGCGGTCAGGGTGGGGTCGCGCAGCAGCACGTTCTCCAGGTCGACGTGCATGCCGGAGTCCCCGTTGGAGGCCAGCTCCGAGGTGGCGCACGAGATCCCGGCGGCGCCGAGGTCCTGGATGCCCTGGACGACCCCGGCCCCGAAGAGCTCCAGGCAGCACTCGATGAGGACCTTCTCCATGAAGGGGTCGCCCACCTGGA
>ERZ773099.3548-NODE-3548-length-10014-cov-12.247414_pt1 | contig 10014 bp, 10 predicted proteins | sample MGYA00511120_ERZ773099 | MGnify/ENA primary metagenome ERZ773099 (study PRJEB29015, sample SAMEA2738012) | human oral metagenome | biome: human oral; feature: human-associated habitat; material: dental | place: China | collected 2104 ... | reverse complement strand
GAGCTGCAGCACTTTGGCATCGCGCCCAAGAACCTCAGGCAGTACGTCACGAGCGCCAACCGCGAGAGTGCCCTCTTCGAACAGGCCCTCGTCGTGTTCGCACGCAAGGCTGGGGGTGTCGAGATGGAACAGACCGCAGAGACGAGAGGACAGTTCGCGAACGCCCTCCAGCAGATGCTCATCCTCACGAGCAGGGTGCATGACACCCTGCTCAAGAGACAGATCAAGAAGGCATTCTCCAACATGGATGAATAGGACAACTCACAACACGTCATCCATGAGGCATGCACATGAACTCGCCCGATTTGCGGGCACATCCAGGAAAGGAAAAACCGTGCCCACCAATGACCTTGCGCACTACATCGTAGACATTCCCGATTACCCAGAGCCAGGCGTCATCTTCAAGGACATCACGCCTCTGTTGGCCTCCGCAGACGGGCTTGCGCTCGCCGTCGACCAGATGGCGGAACACTTTGCAGGCGCGGGCATCACGAAGGTCATGGGTGCCGAGGCTCGCGGCTTTCTGGTGGGATCGCCCGTCGCCTACAGGCTTAAGGCAGGCTTCGTTCCTGCGCGCAAGCCCGGCAAGTTGCCCCGTGCGGTCTATAGTGAGTCCTACTCGCTCGAGTACGGCACCAGTGAGCTACAGGTACACCAGGACGCGCTCACAACGAGCGATAGGGTGCTCATCGTCGATGACCTCGTGGCCACAGGCGGAACGGCAATCGCCACGGCACGACTCGCCAGGCAGGCGAGCGCCACCGTGGTGGGCTTCTCGTTCATCCTTGAGCTTTCCTACCTCAATCCAAGAAAAACCATCGCGGAAGACTTTCCGCAGGAGGTCTTCTCACTTGTCCACGTGTCGTGAGACGCGTCGGGTGACGGCCCGTGCACCCACCACATGCCAAGGATTTTTCTTTTCGTATGATGGAAGTTTTTGGTAATAGGTGAGAGGATATGCGCGACATGCGGGTTCACAGCGAGGAGGATCATGGCGCAGAGGCCATCGAAGAACGTCGGCAAACAGGTGAGCAGGAGATTTTCGAGGAAATTCCAGTTTGATATGATCTGGGAGGGTGGTCTGGTAGGCCTCGTGGGCGGAGGTGTCGTGACGCTCTACCGTCTCTGCCTCACCCATGCGGAGGAGTTTCTGAGATGGCTCCTCGTGCAGGCCCACCACACGCCGCTCGCCCTCGCGGGCCTCTTGGCACTCCTGCTTCTGTCCTGTCTTGTCGTGGCGAAGCTCGTGGGATGGGAGCCCTATACGCAGGGCTCTGGCATCCCACAGACTGACGCCGAGGTCATGGGCCGTATCGATATGCCTTGGCATCGCGTGATGTTCGCCAAGTTCACGGAGGGGTCCCTGCTCACCCTCTCGGGCCTCTCGCTTGGCAGGGAGGGACCCAGCATCCAGCTCGGTGGCATGGGCGGCAAGGCCGTCTCGAGGGCGCTTCGCAGGGGTCGAGGGGAGGAGCGCCTACTTGTCACCTGTGGCGCTGCGGCAGGTATGTCTGCGGCCTTTCACGCCCCTCTCACGGGCACCCTCTTTGCCATCGAGGAGATCCACAAGGAGTTCACACCATCGCTCATCGTCTCGGCCATGGCCTCTGCGGTTGCGTCTGACTTTCTGGTATCACAGGTTCTGGGCGTCTCACCTGTGCTGCAGCTGAGCGTCGTGCGCGACCTGCCACACCAGCGCTACCTCTATGTGCTTGCGTTGGGTGTCTTATGTGGCATAGTGGGAAGCATCCATAACAAGGGGATGTTCTTCTGCAGTGAGAGGGTCTATGGCAGGCTGGCGAAGCTTCCCTTTGCCGTGCGTCTCGCCATACCCTTTGTCATCACGGCTGTCATCGCGTTTGCGGCCCCAGTGCTTCTCTGCGGGGGAGACGCCATCGTCAAGGAGCTCGCACGGCCAAGCTCACTTCCCACGCTCACGCTCCTTGCGCTCCTGCTCGGAAAGTACCTCTTCACGACCGTGTGCTTTGCCTCGGGTGCCCCCGGAGGAACACTCTTTCCCCTCTGCGTCATGGGCATGCTCACAGGGGCGCTCTACGGAAGCGTCCTCTCGAACGTGACGGGCATGCAGGACATGTTCATCATCAACTTCATGGCCCTCGGCATCGCGGGCATATTCTCGTCGGTCGTGCGGGCCCCGGTGACGGGCGTTGTGCTCGCCTTCGAACTCACGGGAAGCATGAGTGCGCTGCTATCGGTATCGATTGTCTCGATCGTGTCGTACGTCGTCGCGAACGTCATCGGAGTGGACGCGTTCTACGAGCACCTGCTCGTAAAGCTCTTGGGGGTGACCAAGATCAAGTCGTCCGTACGTGGCGGCGTCACGGGCGAGAAGGTCTTACATGTATACACCGTCGGTGCGGGAAGCCAGGTCGAGGGCAAGCGGATCAGCGAGGTGAGCTGGCCTGAGTCATCGCGCATCATCACGATAGACCGTGAGGGCGTCGACGTGCTGCCCACGGGCTCGACCAAGCTCCAGGCGCTCGACGAGATCCTCGTCATCATGGGTGCGGACGGCGAGGACGAGGCTCAGGCCAAGATCTGGGCACTGTGCAAAAACTCACTCGCGACGACACGCACACCGCGCAGCTGACCCATTACACGCCAAGGTGGAGGCCAACCGCACGATTGAAGAGGCCCGCTCCGCTGGCATGGGACGCCTAGGGAATCAGAGGAGACCATGGCAAAGTGTGGTTTGCGATAGCTTGTGGTAGCCCTCCTACTTTACATAATATATATTATCACGGATTCGTTTGCAATTTCCATGTGGGCAGCCTTCGGATTTCAACAACCTTTTGCTTCTATGCGAACGGGCACGTCCGGACCCACGCACGAGGAACCCGCATGCGAGTCGTCAGAAGTCTTACGCACCTCAAAACTCGCGCGCCTCAAAAAGCAAGCGCCGGGGGTGGTACCGTCCACCGATGATGCCAGACGGTACCAGCCCCGGCGCCACAGCGCGTGCCCCACGAGCACAGCCGCGCAGAATCAGCCCTCCACAGGCTGGCCCAGGTACGCCGCGACGCTCGTTGCCGCGATGGCACCGTCTGAGACTGCCGTGACTATCTGTCTTAGGCTCTTCTGTCGGACATCGCCCGCCGCAAAGAGTCCGGGCGTCGAGGTCTCCATGCGCTCGTTGGTCACCACGTAGCCGTGTCCATCAAGCTCCGCGAGTCCCTCGAGAAGTCCTGTCGCAGGCACGCGGCCCGCAAACACAAAGACGCCGAACGAACCCTTGTCATAGGTCTCGGTCGTCTCCTCGCCGGTCTCGTTGTTACGGAAGGTGATGGATTCCAAGAGCCCGTCGCCCTCAACCCTCACGACGCTCGTGAGGTACCGGATGTCGACCTTGTCGCTCTCGGCCACCTGCTTTGCGACAGAGGCCTGCGCCCGCAGGTGATCCTTGCGAACGACCATGGTCACCTTACTGGCGAGCTTGGCGAGGAACAGCGCCTCCTCCGCAGCGGAGTTACCGCCACCGATGACAAAGACCTGCTTGTTTCTGTAGAACATGCCGTCGCAGGTCGCGCAGTATGAGACGCCATGCCCCGCGAACGTGGACTCGCCCTCGAAGCCGATGTGTCTGGGCGTGGCGCCACCTGCGACGATGAGCGCCCGTGCGCGGTAGGTCGCCGAGGAGGCCACCACTGTGAAGATACCCGTCGCATCGTCGTGCGAGATGCCCTTGACATTATCCATGACAATGGTGGCCCCCAGGTCCTGGGCCTGCTTCTTCATGGCGTCGGTGAGCGAGAAGCCGTCGGTATGCGGGATGCCCGGATAGTTATCGACCTCGCTCGTGAGGATCACCTGCCCGCCCACGGCCTCCTGCTCAAGGGTCACACTGTCAAGCAGTGCCCGTGCCGCATAGATGGATGCGCTGAGCCCGGCCGGGCCACCACCGATGATCACAAGATCCTTGATGCTCTCTGACATGATATCAACCTTTCACTTGCGAATATGTCACTACGATGCTACCCATTCGCAGCCAAGGCATACCCGCCGCGAGACCTTTCTCCCATGCCGTCATCACAACGCTCGGGACAGACCCTACGCAGGGCTAGGACACGAGGAAGTAGACCACAAACGCCACGGCGGCAACCCACATGAGTGGCTTGACCTTCCTGACGTTCTTGGTGGCGAGCGCGACGACAACGTACCCGATGAAGCCAAGGCCGATGCCCGAGGAGATCGAGTAGGTCATGGGGATGCCCGTGACGATGAGGAAGGCGGGAAGTCCGTCGAGAAGGTCCGACCAGTCTATCTCGATCACCTCGGAGAGCATGAGGAAGCCGACATAGACGAGGGCACCGCAGGTCGCTGCCCCTGGGACCACAGAGATGAGCGGCTCGAAGAGGACGGCGACAAAAAAGAGCAGACCGCAGAAGACAGATGACAGACCCGTACGACCTCCATCGGCAGCGCCTGAGGTGGACTCGACGAAGGTGGTGATCGAGGATGCACCAAGAAGCCCGCCGGCTGCGGCCGCACAGGAATCTACGACGAGGATCTCGCGCATGTTCTCGACATCGCCGTCCTTCGTGAGAAAGTCACCCTGCTTCGCGACGGCCATCGCAGTGCCCATGGTGTCGAAGAAGTCGGACATCATGAGAGAAAACGCAAGTATGAGCAGGGTCGGCGTAGTCATCACCTTGACGATCCCCATAGTGCCGGTCGAATCGGCCTGAAAGGGAGCGCCAAAGGTCGAGAAGTCAGGAAACGAGACGATGCCAGACGGTGCGGTCGTAAGTCCCAACGGAATGCCGGCGATGACCGCGACGACGATGCCGAGCAGAAGCGCGCCCTTGATCTTAAGGGCGATGAAGAAGATCGTCGCGACGATGGAGATGACGCCGATGGCGAAGGAGGGGTCGGTGAGCTTGCCGAGTGCCAGCGGCGTGCCACTGCCACTGACGATGATACCGGCCTTCATGAGTCCTATCATGGTTATGAACAAACCGAGACCCACGGAGATACCATGGCGCAGCGAGACTGGTATGGCGTCCATGATGGCCTGGCGCAGGCCACAAAGGACGAGCAGCAGGATGGCGATGCCCTCGACGAAGATGACACCCATGGCGGCGTGCCAGTCGCCACCACAGTAGGAGATCGTCGCGATGGCAATCATGGAGTTGATGCCGAGACCTGAGGCGAGGGCGAGCGGGCGGTTGGCGAAAAGTCCCATTGCGATCGTCATGATGCCTGCGCCAAAGCAGGTGCTGGTGATCGTAGCCGCGAAGGGTACCCCTGCCCCCTGCAGTATCTGGGGGTTCAGTGCGATGATATAGGACATCGCAAGGAAGGTCGTGAGACCGGCTCTCAGCTCTGCCGAGGTGGACGACCCCCGCTCTGACATCTTGAAGAACGTATCCATGTGTTCCCTTCTCTCTTTGCCCACCACAACGGATGGACACAGCGGATACCCCGCCTTCATGCGCAGATCCTGCGCGACGACGGGAGGTCAGACACCCCTGCCTCGCAGCGGGGCATGCCATGCACTAGGCTAGCTGCCGCTGGAGCCGAAACCTGCGGCGCCACGATCGGTTTGATCCAGCTCGTCCAGCTCCTTCAGGCTAACAGTAGGAACCCGCTGTATCACAAGCTGGGCGATTCGCTCCCCCCTGGAGATTACGATGTCTTCTTCAGGATCGAGGTTTATGGCGCAGACCTTGAGCTCACCGCGATAGTGCGCATCGACAAGCCCGGGGGTATTTGCCATGGAGAGACCCCTTTTGAGGGCCAAACCGCTCCTCGGCTGCACAAAGCCGGCATATCCGTCAGGGATAGCAATCGCCAGCCCCGTCGAGATGAGTCGACGCTCAAAGGGCCTGAGTACGACGTCCTCGCTCGAACGCAGGTCAAGTCCGGCATCACCCGCATAGGCATAGCTCGGAAGCTCGATTGAGGGATCAAGGCGAACGATGGGTAAGGTGATGTGCTCTTGAGTCATGGTACCAAGCTCCGAAGCTCCTCGCTAAACTCATCGACGTCCTTGAAGTCGCGATAGACAGAGGCGAAGCGCACATAGGCCACCTTGTCGACATCGACGAGCCGCTGCAGCACCATCTTACCGAGATCCTGTGAATCGACCTCGGTCAAACCGTCATCCCTGAGCGTAGAGACTATCTCGTCGATGAGCTCTTCGAGCGTCTTCACGCTCACATCGCGCTTGACGGTCGCGGCGACAAGACCGCGCATGATCTTGGAGCGATCGAAAGCCTCCTTATGCCCATCCTTCTTGATGACCATAAGAGGCATCTCCTCACGACGCTCGTAGGTCGTGAAGCGCATGCCGCAGCGCACACACTCCCTCCGCCGGCGAATGGCATCGTTACTCTCTGAGGGCCTAGAATCCACGACTCTTGACGACTCACAGCCACACTTTGGACAACGCATCTCTCCCCCCGCCTCACGTTGACAAAGGGAAGATACCACAAGAGCTCGCTAACTCGGTGACAAAAGATGGATTTTATGGCAACGGAAACGATATCACGTGATGATAGAACGAATGTGTTTAGGAACGCGTGTGCTGAATATGCTATACTACTAGAAGAGGATGATATGTTGTCATACAGTATAAGAGCAGGTGTTTTGTATACTGTGGTATGTGAGGAGGAGACATGACCAAAGACAAGCTCAGCAAGCGCCAGACCGCCATCTATGACTTTATTTGCGCCTACACGTCAGAACATGGGTATCCGCCCTCGGTCCGCGAGATCGGCAAGGCCGTAGGTCTCGCCTCGCCCTCAACCGTGCACATGCACCTCAAGGTGCTTGAGGAGCGCGACCTCATCAGGCGGGCTACCAACAAACCGAGGACCATCGAGATCGTTTCCTCGAACAAGGAAGACAAAAGACCCGTCACCGAAGCCCATACATCAGCTGTCGACGTCGCTGATGCCAGCGTCATATCCCTTCCGCTCGTTGGCCGCGTGGCAGCAGGTACCCCCATCCTCGCGGAACAAAACATCGAGGAGAGGATCGCCCTCCCGACGAGCCTGGTGGGAGACAACAGCTCCTTCTTGCTCAGGGTGCACGGCACGTCCATGGTTAAGAAGGGTATCTTAGACGGGGACATCATCGTCGTGCATGAGCAGCACGACGCCCAGAACGGAGAGGTCGTGGTCGCACTCATCGACGACTCTGCGACGGTCAAGACCTTCTATCGCGAGGACGAGTACATCCGCCTTCAGCCCGAGAACGACGCCATGGAGCCCATCTATGTCAAAAGCCCCATCATCCTCGGCAAGGTCGTGGCTCTCGTGAGGTCCTTTGCCTAGCGCTGCGGAGGGAGGCAGTGAGGCTGGCGGCGTGCCCGGCGACTCTGGAGCCGTCGCCAAAGATGCGAAAGGGCGCCTGCGGGCGGTGGATGCCCTAAGAGGTGTCACGATCATCTCGATGGTTCTCTTCCACTGGTGCTATGACCTGCGTTACCTCTCAGGAATCCCCCTTTCCTTCTTTCAACCTCCCTTGCAGGACGTCTGGAGGGCGACCATCAGCTGGACCTTCTTGTTCATCGCGGGATGGATGTGCTCTCACTCACGCAGCTACACCAGGCGTGCGGCGCGCTATCTTCTCGTCGCCCTGCTCATTTACCTGTCGACGAGCCTCGCTCGCGTGGACGCCCCCATACGTTTCGGGATCATATTCTGCATGGGTGCAAGTACGCTCGTAGCCGGACTCGCCCTGAGGGCGGGGCTGCTCGACGGCAGCTGGTGGCAGACGGTGGCCCTTCTCGTCCTCTTCGTGATGCTCCTGCGACTGCCCGAGGGTACCCTTGGCGTAGGCGCACTTGCACTACGGCTTCCACGGGCGCTCTACGACACACCTTACCTCTCGTGGCTCGGCTTCCCCGGTCCCCGCTTCGTCTCGGGAGACTACTATCCCCTACTCCCCTTTGGCCTCATGTACCTTGTGGGCGCAAACGTGAGCGTCATGCTTGCGAGACACACGTTGCCCACCTGGGTCTTTGAGTGCGGTCTTGGTCCTCTCGCTCTCATAGGCAGACATCCGCTGCTCATCTACCTGCTTCATCAGCCCCTGCTCCTTGTGCTTGCAAGCCAGGTTCACTAAGGAGACGCAGAATAAGTGTTCAGCCCCTGCCAGGACCCCTGTCCATCGGTCGATCTTTCGGAGGCTTTGTGAGTTCGTGTGAGGAGGTGGTTGCGTCACCGCCCCGGCGGCGTGGGTCTCAGGCCCAAGCACCCTGGCGTCACGGGAGCCATGGGGCCGTCGACGTCGTGGGACCCGTGGCCTACCCGGTCGCGCAAGGGGCCGTGTGCGACCTAGGCGCACTCAGGCGCGAGATGCGCGGCCTACCCGGTCGCGCGAGGGGCCGTGGGGACGCAGGAGTGTACACAGATCGGCGAAAACGGCCTCTCGGAGCCGTTTCGGAGCATTTGTGTACACTGTTGCACCCACGAGCTGTGTCGGGTGGCACGAGCGCCTCAACCGCCATGGTGTGTCGGCGGCGCCCCATCGGTATTCGGACCCCTGCGGCCTCCTCGGACGTTCCGGGTCCCTCTCGCGGCCCCTCCGGATGCCCTCGCAGGCGACGCCTGACAGGTCCAGCCAGAGCAGCCTCGACCCGGGGTACCACGGGGCCCGTCTGGTCGAGGAGGCCGGCCCACTTCGTGCGCCTGCCCAGCGCCCGTCCGTCCCGACCGTTCCATCATGGCGCAGAGACGGTCCTCCAACTGCGGGTATGTCACATCCTCCCATGTTTTACGCCCGTCCGGGCGCGGGGTAGGCGGCGCGCGTGCCCGGGGCCTCGCGCCCGGGAGGCGACCCCAACCCATCCGTCAGCCTGATTTGTTCCGCGTCTCTCTCATATGACCCGAACACTGTCAATAGGCAATGACCGGCTTCTCGAGAGTTCCTTGTCAACCTTCGATGGCAGATCCGCACCTGCGTCCCGGAAGACCGCTGCGAGACCGACGTGCTGATGCACAGTCTCATATCCGCGGATACCGCAGCTCGTGCGGCCCGCACCTCACCTCTTCCGGCGCGGCGGCGGGCGGCAGCCTGGGAGTCGCGCGTGCCGGTCTCCCGGTGCGCATAGGGAACGGCGCGCCCCCGTCGCCCGGTCTCGGGCCCGCGATCTCCCGGGACGCAGGCGGGCCATCCCGCGCGGGCGTCGCCGTCCGCCGAATCGTCCGGTCCTTGCGGCGCGGCCCGAGTCCGGATGCGCCACGCTTGCTCGTTGCTCATTACTCACTGCTCACTGCTCACTGCTCAAGCGACGAGGGCCACCTCGGTCGCCAGCGCGGCGGCCTCCTGCGCGTCCCTGCCGACGCGGGGCGGCATGCGCGCCATCTCGGCGGCCGTGGCGGTGTTGGCCTCGCGGGGCACCGGGCCTCGGGCGACCGGCCCCCTGCGACGCTCGAGGAGCCTACCCGGGCAGGCCCGCGCGTGCTCTGGGATCGCGAGGGGCACCGACGCCTCGCCCCTCTTGCGGTGCGCCGGGTTGCCCCGCGCGAGGACCCAGGCGCCCTCGACGAGCAGCTTGCGCACGAGCGCGCAGCCGTTCCTCGAGATGCGGCCGAGCCTCCGGCTCTCGGCGCTCGATCTCTCCGAGGGCGCGAGGCCGAAGTAGGCCGTGACCTTCCGCCCGGACGCGAAGCGGGAGAAGTCCCCCACCTCGGCGGCGAACGCGAGCGCCGAGGAGAAGCCCACGCCCTTCACGCACATGAGCGCGACGACGGGCGGCCCCAGGTCGGAGGCCTTGGCGATCCCCTCGGCCCTGGCCCTCAGCTCGTCGCAGGCGACCTCGGCCGACTCGGCGGCCGAGAGAGCCGCGAGGTAGGCCGCCTGCGACCCGGCATCTCCCAGGTCGATGGAGCGCAGCCAGTCCCAGAAGTGCTGGCCCCAGCGCTTCTTGAGCCTGCCGGTCGGCGTGCGCTCGTCCCACGACATGCCGTGTCGGCACAGGATCGCGTTCACGCGCTGGCGCGCCGCCTCGCGGACGCAGGCCAGGTCGTCCATCGCCTGGGCCAG
>ERZ773099.3547-NODE-3547-length-10014-cov-19.273722_pt1 | contig 10014 bp, 7 predicted proteins | sample MGYA00511120_ERZ773099 | MGnify/ENA primary metagenome ERZ773099 (study PRJEB29015, sample SAMEA2738012) | human oral metagenome | biome: human oral; feature: human-associated habitat; material: dental | place: China | collected 2104 ... | reverse complement strand
CCAGGAACACGCGCAGCGCCCCCGCCATCGCCGCCGTGGGCACCGCCCACAGGAGCAGCGACGAACCCCACACGACGATGAGCGCGACGGACGAGGCGCGCAAGAAGACCTCCACCCCCTCGCCGAGCCACGCCCCCGCGCATCCGCCGATGAAACCGCTCCACAACCACACGGGCGGGCGGGGGAGCACCCCCGCTGGCACGCGCAGCAGGGCGGTGGCCGCCACGAGCACGGCGGCGACCGCGCCCAGCGTCGCCCATGTGGGGATCGTGATCACGAAAGTCGTCAGTGCCGTCCAGCACACGATCAGCGTGCCCGGCCACACCCGGGAGAGGAAGGACGGCCACGGCAGCGCGCGCGGCAGAATGAAACCGGCGGACCTGCGGGGCTTGCGCCGTTCGCTCATGACAGGACCCCCTCGCTGAGGTGGTGGTGCGCCTGGCACAGGGAGTCCATCCCCTCCAGGTCGTGGGAGATGACCAGGACCGACAGCCCCGCGCGGCGGCGCTCCTCCAGCACCGCGATGAGCAGGTCGCGCGAGGCCTGGTCCAGGCCCGCCATGGGCTCGTCGAGGATGAGGACTCTGGGGCGCGACGCCAGCAGCCCCGCCAGGGCGACGCGCCGCATCTGCCCGCCCGAGAGCTCGTCGATGGAGCGTGACCGCAGGGCGGGGTCGAGGCCGACCGAGGCCATCGCCTCGTCGACGACGCGGTCCGCCTCCGCGCTGTGGCGGCCCTGCCTGGTGCCGATCACGGGCCCCATCCCGGCCGCCGAGAGGATGTCGAGGCGCACGGTCGGGCGCTGCAGCTGGAGGCGCGCGAACTGCATGGACAGCGCGACGTCGCCGACCCGCGAGGTCATGGGGCGCCCGCCGAGTGTGCACTTGCCCCACGTCGGGGCCATCAGCCCCGTGAGGATGCGCGACAGGGTGGTCTTGCCCGATCCGTTGTCGCCGGTGATGAGCACGCCCTCGCCCGCCTCAACGATCAGGGAGACGTCCCGCAGGACGGTGTTCTCCCACGGGGTCGCCACGTCGTAGGAGTGCGCCACGCCGTCCGCCCACAGGCTCTCCGCCGCAGCGGACAGGGCGGGGGCCCCGGCAGCCGGCGATGCGGGGGCGTGCGCCCGCCCGGGCGCGGGGGAGGGGCCGGCCCCGGTGGGGGCCGCGGGCGGGGCGGCTCCAGGATCCTCCTGCGGGGCCCCGCCCGTTCCCAGCGGGGCAGCGGGGCCGTCCCCGGCTCCGCCGGGCGCCGCACCCGCCTCGGAAGGCTCCTCCGCAGTGGCCCCGGAGGCGGACCGGGCGGCAGGGGGGCGCTCCTGCGGAACCGCCTCCGCCCCCCTGGCGCTGGTCGTCAGGCAGCCACTGGGCGGCCCGTCGTAGACGATCCGGCCCCCCTCCACCCGGATGACGCGCTCGGCGCCGGCGACTTCCCCGGCATCGTGAGTGACATGGACCACTGCGATTCCCCGGGAGGGGAGGGAGGCGAGGACCCCCATGAGCTGCGCGCGCCCCTCCCGGTCGATCATCGCAGTAGACTCGTCCGAGATCAGCAGGCGCGGCGAGCGGGCCAGCGCCCCCGCCAACGACAAGCGCTGCAACTGCCCGCCCGACAAGTGGTGGGGGCTGGCCGACTCCAGCCCGCCCAGTCCGACGAGGCCGAGGACCCCGGCGAGGTCGACCTGCTCGCGCTCGTGGGCGTCCATGCCCCACAGCACGTCCTCGGCGACCGTCTCCCCCAGCATCTGCAACTCGCTGCGCTGGCCCACCAGGGCGATGCCGTCCCGCCGCCCCAGGCCGCCGCCGCCGTGCCGGGAGCCGCCCGTGGGCTCCGCCCCCGCCAGCAGCAGCGCCAGCGTCGACTTGCCCGATCCGTTGGGGCCGACGACCCCGGTCAGCGACGCCTCCTCCAGCGCCAGCGTCACCCCCGTCAACGACGGCGAGCCGGCCCCCGGGTAGGTGAACTCCGCGTCGGCCAGGGAAACGGGCAGCGGGGCGGCCCCCGCCTCGTCCCGGCAGCCTTCCAGAGCGGGCGCCAGAGGATCCCAGCCGCGGTCCAAGTCGATGCGGTCCAGCACCCTGCCCAGCAGCCACTTCGCCACGACCAACAGTGCGACCACGCCCACCAGGCGGGTGAAGGGGAGCCACAGCCACCAGTAGTCCACGAACCACTGGTTGAGCGCCCGCAGCGCCGAGGCGGGCCCCTGGGCGCCCGGCACGTGCGCCAGCAGGCGCAAGAACCCGTCCAACGACTTCTGGAGGGCCTCCAGGGCCAGGCGGCGCAGATCCTCCAGCACCCAGAACGCCACTCCCGTCCCCGCCCCCCACAGGGCGCCGAGGCCCACGGCGACCAGCCACACGAGCGCCGCCCGCGCGCGACGGCGGTGGAGGCCCCCCACGATGACGCCCACCACGCACGACTGGAAGACGCGGCCCACCGCGGCCACGCCCCCCACCGCCAACGACATGAGCAGGGTCGCGGCGAACGCCCCCGCCCACGCGCGCCGCCGCATCCGCAGGGCGATCATCGCAAGGGGGACGGCGGTCGCCACCTGGAAGAGCGTGTGGAAGACCGGCGTGGCCGCCGAGGCCACTCCGAAAGTCACCGCCAGTCCCGACAGCGCCCCGCAGGAGGCCACCTCGACGGGGGCCAGGCGGGCCGCGCGCGCGGAGTCAGTCATGCCCCTAGTGTCCCAGGAGTGCCCCCCGGAGCGGCAACCGGGCGCCGGGCAGTGGCAGATAGTCCACATCGGCCGGTCCGCTATCGGAAATGTGGCAAAGGGCATAGACTGGTGGGGCAGGAAACACAAAGACGACGAGGTCTTCCCACAATGGCACAACGACGCAAAGGCGGGATCGCCATCGACCCGCGCTCCGCGCAGAACATGTCCACGCGGCGCGGCGGTTCGAAGAAGAGGACCGCCCCCAGCCCCGCGAAAGTGGTCGGCATCATAGGCGCGATCACCGCGATCACAGTCTGCCTGCTCGTCCAACTGCCCGGCCTGGACGCCGCGGGCACGCGGATGTTCGGGATCTTCTTAGCCGCGATCCTGCTGTGGGTGACCGAGGCGGTGCCGCTGGCCGGCACCGCGGTGCTCGTCATCTTCTTGGAGGTCCTGCTGGTCTCCGACCACGCCCTGCTGCCCGTCGCCGACGGGGCGCCGCCCTACACGCGGTTCTTCGGGGCACTGGCCAACCCCGTCATCATCCTGTTCCTGGGCGGGTTCATGGTGGCCGACGGCGCCGCGAAGTACAAGGTGGACCGCGCGCTGTCCGCCGTGCTGCTCAAGCCCTTCACCGGCAAGCCCCGCCTGACGGTCATGGGCGTCATGCTCATCACCGCCCTGATGAGCATGTTCATGTCGAACACCGCCACCACCGCCACCATGTTCGCCGTCATGATGCCCGTCATCACCGCCCTGCCGGAGGGGAGGGCGCGCACGGGGATCGCCCTGTCCATCCCGGTCGCCGCCAACGTCGGCGGCATGGGGACCCCCGTGGGCACGCCCCCCAACGCCATCGCCCTGGGAGCGCTGGAGAACGCCGGGATCGAGGTCACCTTCCTGCAGTGGATGCTCGCCGCGGTCCCCCTCATGCTGGTGGTCCTCGTCGTGTCCTGGCTGTTCATCTCATGGCGCTACATCCCCGCGGACGCGGAGTTCGACATCGACACCACCGCCCGCTTCCAGACCGGGCGCAACGCGGTCATCTTCTACGTGGTCGCGGGCGCCACCATCCTCGCGTGGATGACCGAGGCCCTCCACGGCGTCTCGGCGAACATCGTCGGCTTCCTGCCGGTCGTCGTCCTGCTCATCACCAAAGTCATGAGCGGCGACGACCTGCGCGCCCTCGACTGGCCGGTCCTGTGGCTGGTGGGCGGCGGCATCGCCCTGGGGGCCGGGGTGAGCTCCACCGGCCTCGACAAGTGGATGCTCGGCTCCATCCAATGGGCCTCGATCCCCGGGGCCCTGCTCATCCTGGTGCTCGCCCTGGTCGGATGGGTCACGTCGAACGTCATCTCGCACTCGGCCTCGGCCAACCTGCTGGTCCCCATGGGCATGGGACTGGCGGCCTCGGTGTCCACCTCGGCCGCCGAGATCGCGATCGTCCTGGCGCTGGGGTGCTCCCTGGGCATGTGCCTGCCCATCTCCACGCCCCCCAACGCCATCGCCTACTCCACGGGCACCACCCCCACGCGCGAGATGGTCGTGGTCGGTGTGGTCGTCGGTCTGGTGGGCATCGTCCTGCTCGCCTTCGTCGCCCCCCTGACCTGGGGCGCCCTCGGGGTGGTGTGACATGGAACGCGCGGCGGAGGGGACAGTGGCCCGGAAGGACGGCGGGCCCCCGGGCCTGGCGGCCGGGTGGACGCTGGGCCCCGACCCCTCCGACGCCCGCGTGCGCCAGCGCACCGACGTGCGCAGCGGCGGGCACCGCCTCGACGCCCACGTCCACGTGCTCATCGTCGGGGACGACTCCGACCGCATCGCCGTCCCCCTCACCCGCGACCTCGCGTGGGCGTTCCCCAACCTGTGCTTCGACCGCGTCGACGCCCCCGGCGACCTGCCCGGCTACCAGGCCGGACTGGGCGCGGACGACCGCGTGGTCCTGGGCGTGGCCACCTCCGAGGTCGCCGACATCGACGCCCTCATCGACGCGGCGGCCGCCCTGGACGCGCTGGCCCCCATCCAGTGGATCGCCGTCACCGACCGCGCCGAGCACCGCGACCTCGCCAGATCCACCGAGTCCGACCGCCTCGCCTCCGTCCTCAAGTCCCCGTGGACCGTCCCCCTGCTGGTCGGCCAGTCCTACTCCACGATGGTGCGCCGCCTGCAGGCGGATGGCTGCGGCGCCGGTGAGGTCCTCGACCTCATCGGGCGCCCCCCGTCCTTCGCCGTGCAAGGGCCCCTCCTAGAGGGCCTGGGCAGGAGCGAGCACTCCGTCGTCCTCGAACTGCTGGCCGGCGTCGAAAGGGTCCTGGGCGCCCGCCCCCGCCTCGTCGTCCCCGAGGGCACCCAGCTGGTCACCCAGGGAAAGCCCGTCGGCGCCGTCCACCTGGTCCTCGACGGGAAGGTCAGCCTGCACCGGGACTCGCCCCGGGGCGAGGTCCTGGCCCACCTGGCCTCCTCGGGCCCCCTCATCGGCCTCGTGTCCCTGGCGCGCGGGGAGAGCGCCTTCTTCACGGGCGTCACCACCACCGAGACCGTGCTCGTGCGCCTCACCACCGAGCAACTGCAGATCGTCCTGGCGCGGGACCCGGCCATCGGCTCCACCCTGACGGCCCTGGCGATCCGCTCCCTCACGCGCCGCCTCATGCGCGCCGAGGACCTCCACCTGGAGAACGCGATGCTGGCCGAGGACCTCGAGCAGCAGAAGCAGGCCCTCGCCGCCACCCTGGAGGACCTGCGCCGCACCCGCGCGGAACTGGTCGAGCGCGCCCGCTTCGCCATGCTCGGCGAGCTCAGCGCCGGGATCGCGCACGAGCTCAACAACCCCGTCACCGCCCTGGTCCGCGCCGCCGAGCACCTGCGCGCCGACGTGGATACGGCCCTGGCGGCCTCCTCCTCCACCAGCGCCCAGCGCGACGCGATGACCAGGGCGCTCACCGCGCCCCCGCGCTCAACCGCCGCCGAAAGGGCGCTCATCAAGGAGCTGACGCCCATCGCCGGGGACCGCAACGGGGCGAGGCGCCTCGTGCGCGCGGGCGTCGCCGACGCCGACGACGCCCGCCAACTGCTGGCCGGGGGCAGGTCCCAGGTCGAGGCCGCGCTGGCGGGGGCGCGCCTGGGCTCCTCCCTGCGCTCCGTCCTGGCCGCCTCCACGCGCGTCATCGAGCTCACCCAGTCCCTCAAGGGCTACGCCCGCCCCGACGACGCCGACCTCAAAGCCGTGGACGTGCGCGAGGGAATCGACGACGTCCTGCGCCTCACCTCCCACAGGGTGCACGGCATCAAGGTCGCGCGCGATTACGAGGACGTCCCCCTGATCCGCGCCCACCCCTCGAAACTCCAGCAGGTGTGGACCAACCTCATCGTCAACGCCGCCGAGGCCATCGAGGACGAGAACGAGGACGTCCAAGCCGCCCGGATCAGTGCCGAGACCGGGCACTACAGCGGTCCCGACCCGGCGCCCGCCCGCGGCGACGCCCCCGCGCGCATCACCATCCGCGTGCGCCCCGACGGCGACGGCGTCGCCATCACCGTCAGCGACAACGGCCCCGGTATCGCCCCCGAGGTCGTCGACAAGATCTTCGAACCGCACTTCACGACCAAAGCCGGGCGCGTGCGCTTCGGCCTGGGAATGGGCATGTCGATCGTGAGCTCGATCGTCGCCGACCACTCAGGCACGCTGGACGTCGACTCCCGCCCGGGCGCCACGTCCATGCGGATCCGGCTGCCAGCCACCCCACTGCCAGATAACCAACCGCAACGCGAGGAGGAATCATGACCCTGACAATCCTGTCCCTGGAGGACGAGGCCGATGTCCGAGCCGCTATCGAGCGCGATCTCGATCAGTTCTGGGACACGATCCGCCTGGAGGCCGCCGACAACGTCGAGGACGCGTGGGCCGTCGTGGAGGAGATCGACGAGGACGGGGACGAGTTGGCGCTCGTGCTCTCCGACCACCGGCTGCCCGGGGAATCCGGCGTCGACTTCCTGGTCGCCCTCATGGCCGACTCCCGCTTCGCGTCGGCGAGGACCGTGCTGGTGACCGGGCAGGCCGACCAGGACGACACGATCCGGGCGGTTAACGAGGCGGGCCTCGACTACTACATCGCCAAGCCCTGGGACCCCTCCAAACTCCGCGAGGTGGTGCGCGACCAGCTCACCGAGTACGTCCTGGCCTCCGAGGTCGACCCGCTGCCCTACCTGCCGGTCCTCGACGCCGTGAGGGTCATGGAGGCGATCCGCTAGGAGCCGGCGGGGGCGCGGACCGCGATGCCCCGCGCCCTCAGGGCCGCTGCCAGGACACCGTCGCCATCGACGAGGGCCCGGCGGAGACCTCGGCCGCTCCAACCACGTTCTCGCCCACGAGGGCCCCGAGAAGGAGTCGTCGTAAACGCGGCCGCACCCGCACGAGGGGCTGCGGGGCTGGTGGTTTCGGCGGTTGAGGGCGCGAAAGGGCCGATGTAGCCTGAGCCCAGGGCGTGCCACATGCAATGAATGGAGGCGGCATGCAGTTCACTCATGTGCACATAAGAGACTGGAGGAACTTCCGGGACCTCCGTTTCAATGTCGGCCCGAGGCTGTTCATCGTGGGGCCCAACGCTTCCGGGAAGTCGAACCTGCTGGACGTGTTCCGCTTCCTCGGGGACATCGTCGCCCCGGGCGGTGGAGTGGCGCACGCGGTCGAACGGAGGGGAGGGTACAAGAAGATCCGCAGTCTGTTCAGCCGCCAGCACCCTTCTCCGACCATTGATGTGACCATGCGCGACGGGGAGGAGGAGTGGTGTTACACCTTGACTCTCAGGCAGGAGGGCTCCGGGCGCAGGCGGGTGCTGATCGAGGAGGAGAAAGTGGAGAAGAACGGGCGGGCAGTGCTGTCGCGCCCCAATGAGCAGGATCGGGAGGATCCGGAGCTCCTCACACAAACCTACCTGGAACAGAAGGTGACCAACAGGGGATTTCGGAAGATCGCGGAGTTCTTCGCGCAGACCAAGTACTTCCATCCTGTTCCGCAGGTGATCCGGGGACTGACGGGCAATGAGATCCGGATCGCCGACCCCTACGGCTCCGATTTCATCAGGCAGATCAGTGAAACGCCGAAGCGAACACAAGAGGCACGGCTCAAGCGCGTGCAGGCCGCCCTCCAACGCGCGATCCCGGAGTTCGAGAAGCTCAGGTTGGAACCGGACTCCATGGGTGTGCCGCACTTGGAAGCGGCCTACAAGAATTGGAGGTCCCACGCCGCGTGGCAGAACGAAACGCAGTTCTCCGATGGGACCCTGCGGCTGCTGGGGCTGTTGTGGACGCTGATCGCCACTCCGGGGGAGAAGTCCAGTGTGCTCCTCTTGGAGGAGCCGGAGCTCTCGTTGCATTCCGCACTCGTGTCCGAGCTGCCGTCGGTCCTGGCCGAGGCGAGGCGCAGTGCGAAAGGCTCGGTTCAGATCTTCCTGTCGAGCCACGCCGCTGAAGTGGTTGATGACAGGACTGTCAGCGAGGACGAGGTTCTGGTCCTCCTTCCGGGAGAAGATGGGACGAAAGGCAGTCTTCTCAGCGACTGTGAGGGCATTGAGGACTACCTCGACGCGGGAGTCCCCTTCTCCGAGATCATTGGTCTGCTCATGGGCGAGGAGGGGACGCCCCGTTTCGTGCTCGGTTCATGATGAGGATACCACTGAAGGCCTTGGTCTATGTCGAGGGGGAGACTGATATTCCCATCGTTCGCGCGGTGATGAGAGCGGCGGGGTGGAGCGGCGGCGAGTTCGAGGTGTTCGCGCTGGGAGGGGCCGCGAACCTGGAGAAGAGACTGCGCCAACAGGTTGCGCAAGAATCACCGATCCCGCGGATCTTCATCATGGACTCCGACGGGAAGTGCCCTGTGGAACTCAGGAGGCGCCTCATGGCGCAGGGGAGCGCCGCCACCGTCGCGTTCCGGATCTGCCATTACGAGATCGAGAGTTGGATTCTGGCAGACGACCAGGGTTTTTCCCGGTTCTTCACCATTCCACTGGCGAAGGTGGTATCCCCGGATGGGCGGAACGCCAAAGAGCGGATGCTGCGCTGTGTGGACAGGCTCGGCAGGAGCAACACGCAGGACTTCGCGCGCAGGACTGCTAGGAATGACGGTTATGGCTTCGGGAGCCGTTACACGATCCTCTTGAGGAGGTTTGTCGACGACGAATGGCGGGCTGAGAGAGCGGCGCCTCGCTCCAATAGCCTCAGTCGTGCGCTTCTGCGACTCCGGGAGTTGCATGAGCGCTTCGCACGTGCGGGGTGACCGCGATGCCCCGCGCCCTCAGGGCCGCTGCCAGGACCCCGTCGCCATCGACGAGCCCGCCCGAGAAGGAGCCGTCGTAGACGCGGCCGCACCCGCACGAGGGGCTGCGGGGCTGCAGGACGGCGGCCCGCACCCCCCGGGCCACCGCCTCGTCCGCGACCCGGCGCGCGCCGACCACGAACTCGGCGGTCACATCGGCGCCCTGCTCGGTGACCACGCGCGCCGTCCCCCGCAGCACGTCCGCGCCGTCGCCCCCTCGGATCTCCGCGGGCGGGCGGGGCGTGGGCAGGCCCCCGGCGACCTCCGCGCACGCGGGGATCGCCCGGCCCTCCGCGACGGCGCGGACGATGGCGGGATCGGGCTTGGCGCCGCCGTCGTAGCGGCACGGGACGCCCGCCAGGCAGGCCGACACCAGGAAGGGCGCGCTCACCCGGCCGCCCCCGCCTCGTCGGTGTCCGGGACGGGGCCGGCGCCCGGGTCGTTGCACATGGTGATCCCCTCGAAGCCCGCGGCCCCCAGGACCTGGAAGATCTCGTCGAGCAGCGCCATCGGCTCCGCCGTGCCCGCCGCGAACTCGGGGTGCAGGATCTCGATGGCGGCCATGCCGCGGGGGTCCAGCACTGGCTCGGTCTCGAAGCGCTCCGAGAGCAGCAGGTTCGCCTCGTCCAAGTCGGCGGGCGAGCCGAACGCCCACGTCACCGCCTTGCGCACAGGGGAGCGGCTGATCCACATCCGCGTCATGAGGATGCGCCGCCCGGCGCGAGGGAACACGTCCCCCACCCGGGTGAACAGGGCGATCGACCCCAGGCCGTCGCCGATGGAGTCGCCGACGAGGGCGTAGGCGTAGGCCCCGATGCCCCGCAGCGTCAGGGCGTCGGCGAGCAGCCCCAGGGCGTCGTCGTCCATCGGCTCCGACTGGAAGTAAACGGCCTCCCCGACCTCGGGGGCGCCCGGCCCCAGGACCGACACCTCCAGGCCGGCGTCGGCCAGCGCCTCGCGGACCAGTCCAACGTGGTGCTCCGGGAAGGGGTGCAGGGCCGCGGCGTTGGCCGCGATGCGCTCTACGAAGACGTACGTGT
>ERZ773099.3546-NODE-3546-length-10015-cov-4.620884_pt1 | contig 10015 bp, 8 predicted proteins | sample MGYA00511120_ERZ773099 | MGnify/ENA primary metagenome ERZ773099 (study PRJEB29015, sample SAMEA2738012) | human oral metagenome | biome: human oral; feature: human-associated habitat; material: dental | place: China | collected 2104 ... | reverse complement strand
AGCCTATCCATGTCATCGCCCCCATCATGAAGCCGTTCTCGTCCACAAAGCTATCCTCGACCTGCTCCCGCGTCATCAGCGACACGTCCCCGGCGTGGAGCTGAATGACCTCCTCGTCGTTCAGCCGGCGGAGCATGTCGTCGAAGACCTCGCGCGGCCAGCCCAAACGGCGGCGCAGGTCGCAGATACGGACGAAGGTACTCCCTCGATCGAGCTCCCGAAAGGCCGAGTGAAGCTGCTCCCTGCGTTTGTCAAACGTATCGGCCCCCACTCTGCCTCCAGGCTCCTCGGAAACGAAGAAACGCGCCTTGTAATCGTCCTTGAGAACGGCGTAGAGGCGTGCCTTCTTCAGCAGGCCGTTGAGAAGGCTCAGGAATTCGGCCTTTTTGAAGGGCAGAGAGGTGGCCAGCCCTCCGGCCATCCTACCGGGGTGGCTTCGTACAAAATCCGCGATCAGGTCTTCTGGATTTCTCGCGACGACGAGATAGGTATAGCGGCCATTCATTCGGATCTCCAACGTTTCATCCAAATGGGGCTCAAAAATCTTCTTCAGACTTGGAGCCGTCAGCCTCTTACCCGTCAGTCCCAGACGCTTGCGGAGCTGGGAGCCCATCGCCTCCCGCATCGCGCTCAGGGTCATGAAATCCTTTCCGCTGAGGCGCAGGACCTCCAGCAGCTCGCCGGCGACGCTCAAGTCCCTGTCCTTATTGTTCATGCCGTTCCCCCTCGTTCCTCGCCGTTTACGCGCTCGCCAGGAAGTCCGCCGCAAACTGGGCCATCACCGCCGCGCCGCGCTTCAGGATGCCCTCATCCACGGTGTACTTCTCGTGGTGGTTCGTGTACGTGATGTCCTTCTCCTGATTCCTGCTGCCGATGAAGGCGAAGATGTAAGGGATCTTTCCGCCGTCGGAGAGCCAGGGGAAGTCCTCGCTGCCCATCATAGTGGGCATGTGCCCGACCGCCTGCTCCCCGTAGAGCTTCACCACGGCCTCGCGGGCGATCGCGTTGAGCTTGTCGCTGCCGTTGATGAGGGGCGGGGTGAGGCGTTTGTACTCCAGGGTCCCCTTCGCTCCGAAGGCTGCGGCGGTGTCCTCGATGATCCGGCGCATGATCTCCGACTTACTGAGGTCCTCGTCGAAGGTGCGGACCGTCCCCTCCATGCGCACGCGGTTGGAGATGACGTTCCAGCGGGGACCGCCCTCGATGAAGCCGATCGTCAGCACCAGGGGGTTCAGGGGGTCGTTCATGCGCGAGACGCACTGCTGCAGGTTGTTGATGATGGCCGCCGAGACCGTGATGGCGTCCACGCCGAGGTGGGGGGCGGAGGCGTGGGCTGCGACGCCCTCCACCTCGATGGTGAACTTGTCGCAGCAGGCCATGCGGCTGCCCGGCGTCACGTCGATCAGCGGCGCGTCGAAGTTGCCCCAGACGTGGGCGCCGTAGATCGCGCTGACGCCATCGAGCGCGCCGCCCCTCAGCATGTCGAGGGCGCCCGTGGCGACCTCCTCCGCCGGCTGGACCAGCAGGCGCACCGTGCCGCGCAGCTCGGCCTTCACCTCGTTCAGGATCTGCGCGGCCCCCAGCAGCATGGCGACGTGGCTGTCGTGCCCACAGGCGTGCATGCGTCCCTCGTTCTTGGAGGCGAAGGGCAGTCCCGTATCCTCCTTGATGGGCAGGGCGTCCATGTCGGCCCTTAGGGCCACCGTGGCGCCCTGAGCCCCTCCTCGAATGTCGGCAACGAGGCCGTAGCAACCGGGGACCTCCTGGACCGCGATCCCCATCGCCTCCAGGTCGTGCCGAATTTGAGCGCTGGTTTCCTTCTCCTCATTGGAGAGCTCTGGGCACGAGTGGTAGTAGCGCCTGCGCTCCACGATGTAGGGCTCGTACTTCTCCGCCAATGCTTTGATGTCCATCCTAAAAACCCCTTTCTGAAAATTGAGCCAAAACTTCAGGTCGGCAAACAGTATAGCACTAAGGAAGCGTTTGCGATGACGAGGTGGGGCCCCGCAGCTATTCCTCGCGGCCGGACCTCGTGGGGCGGAGCGCCTCGAGGTCCCGGACGAACAGTGCGGCGGCCAAGGCGACCTCGGCCCCCCTGGGACTTGCACCCGCCTCCCGCAGCCGCCTGTCCAGGGCGTTTACAGCCTCGCGGCCCTCTGAGGTGAGGACGCCCCCTGCCAGGAGGGCGGCCTTCGCCTCCGCCTGAACCCGGAGCATCCCGTCGAGCCCCACCCTCTCCGCCAGGGCGGAGTCCGAGTTCCCGGCCAGAATGTCAAGCAGCGCCTGAGCCGCGCGCTCCCTCCCGGAGAGGGCGTCGTTCCCCTCCTCAAGCTGCCGCAGGAGGTCTGCAGCCTGAAGCGCGACGGGGAAGCCCCTCTCCGCCTCGCCTCGCGCGCCGTCCACCCCGTAGAGCGTCCAGGCCCTTTCCCCCGGCGTCAGTTCCGCACTCTCTTCGTCCAGCCCGCGCAGTTCGCGCTCCACCAGGCCGCGAGCGCAGGAGGAGGCCGTCAGGGTCAGGGCCAGGGGCGTCAGGTTCCGCTCCTGTGCAAAGAGCCGGCCGGCGGCCGCGCTGAGCAGCCCCAGGAAGAAGATGCTTCCTTTAAAGGAAGTGCTCCCTCGAACGATCCCCTGCACCTCGCGCTCCCCCTGCATCCCCGCGGGCCGCAGCAGCGTCATGACGTCCTCGGGGTTCATCGCCTCCGTCTCAAGCCCGATGGAGGCGCAGTTGAGAAAACAGGGGAGGAGCCCTAGAGCGCCCTCGACGATCGTCTGAAACGTCGTCCCCGCCGCGTCGGCCAGGGGCGTGACCAGTCCCGGTTTGGGCCAGGCCGCCCCCGCGTTCAGCATCGACTTGACGGCGAGGCGGGCTATGTTGAACACCAGGATATCGTTCATGAGGCCACCTCACCCTCTGAGGTTCCACTCATGCCCGCAGCCAGCTCTTGAAGCCTTCCCCAACGACCTCGGAAACCTCGGAGAAGATGACGAACGCGGTCGGGTCCAGAGAGGCGATATAGCGCTTCAGGGACGCGACCTGCCGCCTCGGCAGGATCACCAAGAGCATCTCGAGCGGTGTGTCCCTGTAGGCGCCCTTCGCCGGGATCAGCGTGGCCGTGCGCTCCAGGTCCGTCATGATGTAGTTCTTGATCTCAGGGGCCCGGCCGCTGATGATCAGGGCCTGGGTGCGACGGTGAAAGGAGTGTACTACGTTGTCGATGGTCAACGTTTCCACGTAGAGCATCAGTGCTCCAAAGAGGATCTCCTCCAGAGAAACCGCTACGAAGGAGGCCAGCAGGATGACGAGGTTGATGTAGAGGGACATCGTCCCGATGTCGGCCCCCCAGCGCTTCCTCGCGGCGACGGAAACCACGTCCATCCCTCCGGAGCTGGCGTCGACGCGAAACAGCATCCCGTAGCCGATCCCGCCGATGATTCCGCCAAGGATGGCGGCCAGAAGCGGCTCCTGAATCACGGGGTATCGAAACATCTCGAAGATGGGCAGGACCAGGCTGGTCAGGATGGTGACGTAGAGCGTCCAGAGGGCGAAGCGCATTGACAGGTAGTGCCAGCCCCACAGGAGAAGGAGCGCGTTGCCCACCGTGATCACCCAGACCGGTGAGAGCCCCCAGAGGTAATTGGTGATGAGCGCCACCCCGGTCACTCCGCCTGAGGCGAATTTGTAGGGCATCATCAAGGCGATGATGGCAAAACAGGTCAGCACCGTTCCAATGGTCGTGCTGATCAGAGTGTCCAGCTCCTCCGTCATTAGCCTGTACAGAAAATCCGCCACGCGGCCCCGCTGCGTCCTCTCGCCCATCTGAAATCCACCGTCCGTCAAGATAAAATTAGGCCCCGAAGAGGGGCCCTTCAATCATAACACAGGCCGTGCGCGGCGTGGGTCAAGCTCTCCGCGCCATGCAGTACATCGAGGCTCGACGGTACGCCATGTCCAGGAGCTGAAGCGTACGGACGGCATCCTGATACTCGGCGCTGCCCATTGTGAAGGACGCAGGATTAAGGCGCTCCTTCCCTCGTTCGTAGGCCCGTTGCACTTCCTCCATTGTGGCGCTCCGGGCGAGTCCCAGGCAGCTGAAAGCCTCCTCGTCCGTGACGTCCTGCGGTGCTCCGAACCCACCGCTGGCGGGAGGCACGTTCGCCGGCTGCGCCTGAGGCGCCGCCGGGCCCATTTCCCAGGGGGGCAACAGGACCTGGCCTCGAATGGGCGTTGCGGCGGGGCCGGAAGGGGAGGGGGCAACGCCCCTCGCGGCGCCTTTCGCGTTTCGATAGGAGCTGAACGTGTAGCAGAGGGCCATGATCGAGGCCACCGCCTGGGCAACTTTACGGTTCAGCGTTTCCTCCTCGTCGTCAAGTACGACGCACCAGCTCGCCAGCAGGGCGACCGTCAGGCCCGTAAGGGCGAGCAGCCTGCCCGTTGAAATCGTGTTTTTTCCGGAAGATCGATACGTGAGGACGTTGTAGGCGCTGAAGATGTCAAAGACGAGTGGAAAATAGGGTTCCTCGTACACGAGCCAGCAAGCCGCGATGGAAACGGCGACCGACAGCACCGTGCAGACATAGGTTTCCACTCCATACCGCGTCCCTCGCCTCAGGAGCAGAAAACGCATCACCGTGGGGAACAGGACGCCTCGAAACAGGACGTAAAGACACGTGTCCAGGATGAGCTGCATCACGAGCTGCGAGGTCAGGCGCTCCGCACCCCGCAGCATCATAAGCGGGAGCAGAACGGGAAGAAGCGAAAGAAGGGGAAAGACGAGATAGGCCAGCCACAACTTTCTCCTGTCGATCGCGTTCTGTGCCTCGATCGGGCCTCGTTTGTTCTGCATCCTCATGCTCAAGCGCCTCCTCAATATTAAGAAATAAATTTTACCGTTTTACATACCTTACCATCTTACAATATATCAAAAGGGTTGATTCCGCAAGTCCGGTCCTTCTGCGCCAGCGCCTTGTTGGATGACGCAAACGTGCCGCCCCTCTGACGGAAATACGGTTTTCGGGCTGGTCCTGCCACCGTTCATTCGCGGTGCGACGTCATCGTCTAGAGGGCGAACCCTTGAATTGGGCGCAATGTGCTATACTTAACAAGCATTTACCTGATTTTATTGAAGGGGTCGGACGGATGGCGAAGGGTGGCTGCTCTTTTGAATAACGGTGAACGGCAGCCTGTCATTGCGCTGATCGGGCCCACGGCCGTGGGCAAGACGGCCCTGAGCCTCGACGTTGCAAAAAAGTTGAACGCGGAGATCATCTCGGTGGACTCACGTCAGGTCTACCGCTATATGGACGTGGGCACGGACAAGGTGCCTGCCTCCGTTCGGCGCGAGGTCCCGCACCACATGATCGACGTCGTGGACCCCGACGTCCACTTTTCCGTGTCCTCGTTCGTCGAGGGCGCGATGGATGCCGTTCGCCGCATCAACGCGCGCGGACGGGTCCCCCTCTTTGTCGGAGGAACGCCCTTCTACTACAACGCGCTGTTCGGCGCCTCCATGAACGCATCCCTTCCCCATGATTTGGACGTCCGCCGCCGCTACGAGGCCATGGCGGAGGCCGAGGGCCCCGCAGCGCTGCACGCGCGCCTCATGGAGCTGGACCCTGACACGGCTGGCCGTCTCCACCCCAACGACGTTTTGAGGGTCTCGCGGGCCCTGGAGATATGGGACCTGACCGGAACGCCGCCCTCGCGGCTCTATGCGGAGGGGACGAAACTGGATTCCGGCCTGGACGTCCTCTACGTCGGGCTGGTTCGCCCGCGGGAGGACCTGGCCCGACGCATTGCCCTCCGGCTGCGCGCGGAGTTTGACGGAGGGTTCCCGGAGGAGGTCGCCTGGCTGATCGACCACGGTTTTGACGAGCGATTCCCTCCCATGCGGGGGTTGGGGTACCGTGAGCTTGCGGCCTGGAGATGGGGACGGATGAGTTTGGACGAGGCCTTTGAGGGAGCGGTGTGCCGGACCCGTGCCTTTTGTCGAAGGCAGATGACGTGGTTCCGTCATTTTCGGCCCGCCTTGTGGTATGATACGTTCGCCCTGTCCGCCGAGCGGGTGGAGGAAGCTCTCCTGGAGGTGGCCCTTCGTCACCTAGAGGGGTGCTCTGTCGAGGCCGAAGGCTGCGCGGAGGCGCCGGCATGGTGAAGCAGGTCGTCATGGCGGAGCACGCCGGCTTCTGCTTTGGCGTGAAGCGGGCGGTGGACGCCATCCTGGAGGCCCTGAAGGAGGGACGGCCCGTGTGGACGATCGGGCTGCCGATCCACAATCCTCAGGAGGTGGAGCGGCTCAAGGGGATGGGGCTTCGCGTGGCCTTGGACGAGAGCGAGGTCCCGCCGGGGGCGGACGTGTTTATCCGAGCGCACGGCGAGCCCCTTGAGGTGCTGGAGGCCCTGAAGAAGAAGGGCGCGCGGGTCTTCGACATGACCTGTCCCTTCGTGGGCCGCGCTCAGAACCTGGCGGCGGAGTTGTCGCAGGCCGGGTGGCACGTGGTCCTGCTGGGCGACCGTCAGCACCCGGAGATCCGCGGGATCATGGGGCACACGGACGGGCCGTTGGACGTGGTGAAGGACGAGGACGAGGCGGCCCTCCTGCCGGAGCGGCCCCGCATGGCCCTCATCTCTCAGACCACGCAGCAGGAGGAGCGCCTTGCCGCCGTGGCGGGGGTGCTGGTCCGGCGCGCGAAGGAGCTTCACGTCTGCAACACGATCTGCCGCGCTACGATGGAGCGCCAGGAAGCGGTGCGGGCGCTTTTGAAACAGGTGGATGGAATGGTCCTCATCGGCGGACGCGCGAGCGCCAACACGGGCAAGCTGCGGAACATCGCCGAGGCGAACGGCATGGACGTCCTTTGGGTTGAGGATGCTCAGGAACTGGATGACAGCCGGGGGTGGTTTGAGGGCAGGAACAGGATTGGTATTGCCGCGGGGGCGAGCACGCCCGAGTGGCTTATCACAGAAATAAGCAATAAAATCGCGAGAATGTAGGCAGGCAAGGGGGATATGTGGATTATGGAACAGGAAATGAACAGGGATATGGAACTGGAGCAGGCTTCGCAGAGCGACGGGCAGGAGATGGATCAGGGCAAGCTGATGGAGGAGTACGACGTAGCGACGCGCCTTCATCCGGGCGAGATCATCAAGGACGGCACCGTCGTCGCGGAAACGGAGAACGGCTGGCTCGTCGACGTCGGCTATAAGTGCGAAGGACTGCTCCCCGAGAAGGAGTGGACGCACCGCATCCTCATCGAGGACGTGGAGAAGCCGAAGACGGGCGACAAGATCGAGGTCCAGGTGGTCAAGATCCGCGACGGCGAGGAGGCGCAGCTTCTCCTGAGCCGGTGGCGCAGCGAATTTGACCGTCGATGGGCCGAGCTTGAGGCCCTGCTTGAGGGGAACGAAACGGTTCAGGTGAAGGGGCTCCGCAAGGTCAAGGGCGGCCTGATGGTGGAGTGCTGTGGCCTGGAGGGCTTCATCCCCATGTCCCATATCGCCGAGAACGGCCGAGGCTCCAACCTGTCGAGCTTCATCGACGAGACCTTTGAGGTCAAGCCCCTGGAGCGGGACAAGCGGAAGCATCGCCTGGTCTTTTCCCGTAAGGACCTCGTGGCGAAGGAGAACGCCGAGAAGCGTGCGAAGTTCTACGACGAAGTCCACGAGGGCGACGTCCTGGAGGGCGAGGTCAGCAGCATCACGGACTTCGGCATCTTCGTGAACCTCAAGGGCGCCATGGACGGCCTCGTCCACGTCAGTGAGATCACGTGGAAGCGCAACGTCCGCATCCGCGACCTCTACAAGAAGGGCGACAAGGTCACCGTCAAAGTCATCGGCCTCGACAAGGAGAAGGACCGCATCTCCCTGAGCATCAAGCAGGTTCAGGGGGACCCGTGGCTGACCGTCAGCGAGCGCATCCACAAGGGCGACGTCATGAAGGGCGTCGTCACCAACGTGACGGACTTCGGGGCGTTCGTCGAGCTGGAGCCGGGCATCGAGGGCCTGATCCATATCGGCGACATCAGCTGGTCCCGCATCAAGCATCCAAGGGACACCTTCCGCAAGGGGCAGGAGGTGGAGGTCCTGGTGATGGATATCGCCCTGAGCGAGGACCCGAAGAAGTGCCGCATCAGCTTGGGCTACAAGCAGCTCAACGACCCGTGGAAGGACATCGACAAGCGCTACGCCGTGGGCCAGGACCTCAAGGTCAAGGTCGTGCGCCTCGCGGAGTTCGGTGCCTTCGTGGAGGCGGAGGAAGGCGTGGAGGCCCTCATCCACATCTCGCAGCTCAGCAACAGGCGCGTCGAGAAACCAGGCGACGTGCTGCATGAGGGGCAGGAGGTCGTGGCGCGCATGATCGAGGTCAACCCCGAACAGCGCAGGATGCGCCTCTCCCTGAGCGCCCTGGAGGAGCCGGTGGAGCCCCAGCAGCCCAAGCGCGACGAGCGCCAGCAGCACAGGAAGGAGTCCCGCGAGGATCGCCGTTCCGACGCGGGGCTGGACGAGGGTGGCCTGTATCAGAATCCCTTTGTCGAAGCCTTAAAGGACAAGAACTTCTAAAGAAACGAAACGACGGCGTTTGCCGTAAGCGAAAACTTAAAAGGGGCGGCTGGTCCGCCCCTTTTCGTATCTGTCCTCACGTTCAGGGGACGGTAAAAGGGGGAGCGTTATGCGGAGGAGGCGAGGACAGAGGGCGAACCTCTTTGACTACCTTGAGTGGCGGGGCGACATCCCCTTCTCCGCGGACCCCTTCAACGAGGTGGACAACCTCGTCCTCTCCGAACTGGCGTATGCGGACTTCGAGGGCGTTGTGACGCCGTGGGGGGACCCCGTTTCCGTCCGCACAGTTCGCGACCGGTACTTCCGTCTGCATACGCGCGAGGAGGTGCGGGCCAGGAGGACCTTTATTGGCCCCGCCCCGCTGCTCTTGGACCCGCTTGCGGACTCCGTCCGGTATCGGGACATGCGGATGGCCTGGTACTGCAACCACGTTTCCGCGGAGGAGATCGCGCAGATGGCGGCCATCACGCTGTGGCCCGGCGACGGCACGATCTATGCCGCCTTCCGCGGCACCGACAACAGCCTCGTCGGGTGGAGGGAGGATTGCACCTTCAGCTACCTGGCCGAAACGCCCGGTCAGAGGATGGCCGTGGAGTACCTGAACGACCACTTCCAAGGCGGCTCCCTGCCCCTCCGCGTCGGGGGGCACTCCAAGGGCGGCAACTTCGCCGTCTACGCCTCCGTCCTCTGCGATGAGGGGATCAGGAAGAGGATTCGGAACGTGTTCACGAACGACGGTCCCGGCCTCGCGAGTGCCGTCACGCGGCTGCCGGCCTACCGGGATATCGCCCCCCGAATCGTCAGCATCATCCCTGAGAACTCCCTCGTCGGCATCCTGATGGACAGCGCCGTGGAGCACAGGATCGTCCGGAGCGCGAACGCGGGGCCGACCGCGCACGACGCGCTGTCCTGGCTGGTCAGGGGAAACCGTTTCCTCCCGGCAGAGGGGAGGAGCGGCTTCAGCGTGTTCTTCGAGCGGTCCGTGCGTGCCTGGCTTGCGGACCTCTCGGATGAGGAGAAGCGTCGCTTTGTAGAATCCGTCTTCGGCGTCCTCGAGTCCACGGGGGCGTTGACCCTGGAGGAGATGCGACGAACCCCGGTGCGGAGCGCCTTCGCCATCCTCAAAGCCTCGCGGGCCCTCTCCCCCGATCGGCAGAAACAGGTGCGTGCGGTCCTGGCGCGGCTGGCCGAAAAGGGCGGGACGGTCTTCGCCCAGACGGTCGGCGGTAGCGCGGCGAAGCTGCGAGGGCGCCTGTCAGCGTGGCTGAGGGGCGGCTCACAAGGTTGATGCGCCCTTCCCCATCTTCCCTCTGATTCGTTGATTGACTTTTCTCCGGCGATGGGGTATAAGTGTCATGAAGAGTTCTTTAGAGAGGAGGGACCCGAATGCGGCGTTGCGGATACACCTGAGGACGTGGCTTGGATGCACGGGATGCATGCCGTGGGGGGATTCCTTCC
>ERZ773099.3535-NODE-3535-length-10031-cov-11.402666_pt1 | contig 10031 bp, 8 predicted proteins | sample MGYA00511120_ERZ773099 | MGnify/ENA primary metagenome ERZ773099 (study PRJEB29015, sample SAMEA2738012) | human oral metagenome | biome: human oral; feature: human-associated habitat; material: dental | place: China | collected 2104 ... | reverse complement strand
TCAGGCCCAGCTCTGGCCTGCGGACGTGTGGAAAAAAATCTCCCGCATCCTCTCCAGTCCTTCAGAGCACGTCTGGCCCCAGTTCTGTCTGGAAATGCCCTGGGACAAGGGGCAGCCCAAGATACCTGCTCACCTGATCCGCCTGCCTTGCATGATTTTTGCCGACAGGCAGGGCTGGGGATGGAAACAGGGAGGTCTGACAGAATATTCCCTCAAAAAATATGTGCAGCAACGCGCGCGCGCACTCTCCCTGCGCATGGAGCCGGAAGCACTGGAAGCATTGTGCTCTTGCGTGCCGCCTGACGCCCAGGCCATTGAAAACGAGCTCATCAAGCTTGCCTTTTTGCGCAATGCGGTCCTGGAGCAAGGCAGCAGCACAGATCCAGAGTCCTTTTCCATTTCTCCTTCCATGATCGCTACTGGCTCCTGGACAGCCGAAGGAAATATTTTTTCTGGTCTCAAGCAGATACAGGCCGGCAATCTGGTCGGCGTATGGAAAGAGTTTTCCCGGAGCAGCGATGATGGGCTGCTTTTTGCCCTGGCGGGGCTGCTTGCCCGTGAATGCCGTATGCTGTGGCAGCTTCTGGCTGGTGAGAAGGTGCGCATGCCGCCGTCCGGCCAGGCGGAAAAGCGCCGTCTGGCAGAGAACTTGGGGCCACAATATCTGGCGGAAATCATGTCCACTCTCGTGGATGTGGAATGGAAGGTCAAAAGCGGCCGCTACTCCACGCTGCAAGGGCTGGAATGCCTTCTGGAACGCGCAACAGCCGTTTTTTCGCGCCCGTAGCGCCCCCGGAGAAAGCATCCATACCTCCTCCTTTTTCTGCCCTCTCCCCTTGCACACCTCTGAAAACTGCTTACCTTTATGACAGAAAAAGCATCACCATCCCCGTTGGCGCACTCGGGACACCGCGCCAGAGTGCGCCAACGTCTTGAGCGGGACGCAACCGCATTGGCGGATTATGAGGTTCTTGAACTCTTGCTGGGATACGGACTGACACGCAAGGACACAAAGCCCCTTGCCAAGGCCCTGCTGCAGCGGTTTGGAAACATCCGGGCAGTCATGGACGCACGGGAAGAAGACTTGCAGGAAGTTCAGGGTATTGGCAAAGGCCTTTTGGCCTTCTGGAAGGTATTGCAAGAGGCGCACCGCCGCTATATGGCATCGCAAGTGCAAAAACGCACAGTGCTTGCCGACCCGGCATCCGTAGCGCAGATGGCGCAGGCCCGCCTGGCGGGTTGCCCGCATGAAGAATGCTGGCTGGTTCTGGTAGATCAGGGCAACCGGCTGATGGCGTGGGAACGCCTGCGTCACGGTGGCGTGACTTCAGTATTCCTTGAACCCAGAGACGTTTTCGAGCGGGCTCTTTTGCGCAAGGCCAGCGGAATCATTCTGGTCCACAATCATCCGGGGGGCAACCCCGAACCCTCCCCTGCGGATCAGAAACTGACCGGGGAACTGCAGGCCCTTGCCCCGCGTATGGGACTGCGCTTTCTGGATCATATCATCGTCACAGACGAAGACTGCTACAGCATGACACGTTCACAACGCATCTGAGGCGGTCAGGGAGCATACACATGGCTGACGAACAGAAAAAAGACGACTGTGCGCGAGCAACGGAAGAAACGGCGCAGGCCGCCGTTGCCGCTGAAGAGCCGGAAGCCCGGCCCACTGCCCCTGCCGCCAGCGATTCCGGTGACGAACTGGAAGCCGCCCGGCAGGACATTCCCGGGGTTCTTCCGGTTCTCCCGGTACGTGATGTGGTGATTTTCAACTACATGATTCTCCCTCTGTTCATCGGGCGCGAAAAATCTGTCCAGGCTGTGGACGCCGCCCTGAAAGCCGGACGCCATCTGCTGGTGTGCGCCCAGAAGGAAGAAAGCACCGACGACCCCCAGCCACAGGATCTGTATGCGGTGGGTACGGTAGTGCAGATCATGCGCATGCTCAAAATGCCCGATTCGCGGGTCAAGATTCTTGTGCAGGGCGTCAGCCGCGCGCGCATCACGCAGTTCCGGCAGGTCAACCCCTATCTTGAGGCGCAGATTGATCCCATTGCCGAACAGGCTCCTCCCGCAGACACCACGTTGGAAGCCCTTCTGCGTTCGGTACGCGAGCAGAGCGAAAAAGTGCTGGCTTTGCGGGGCCTTTCCTCGCCGGACGTTCTGGGCGTTTTGCAGGGGGTGGATGATCCCGGCCGTCTTGCCGACCTTGTTGCCGCCAACATGCGCATGAAGACCGCGGAAGCCCAGGGAATTCTGGAGGCGGAAAATCCCCTTGACCGCCTCATGCTTGTCAACACCCACCTCCAGCATGAAGTCGAGGTGGCCACTGTCCAGGCGCGCATCCAAAGTTCTGCACGGGAAGGCATGGACAAGGCGCAAAAGGACTATTTTCTGCGTGAGCAGATCAAGGCGATCCGCCACGAACTTGGCGACCGGGAAGACAGCGGCGAGGAAGAACTGGCGAGCCTCAAAAAATCTCTGGAAAAAGCCGGTCTGCCCAAGGACGTGCGCAAAGAGGCGGACAAGCAGTTGCGCCGCCTGTCCGGCATGCATTCGGATTCCTCGGAAGCCAATGTCGTGCGCACCTATCTGGAATGGCTGGCGGATCTTCCGTGGAAAAAAACCACACGCGACAGCCTTGATATTGTGCGCGCAAAAAAAATTCTTGATGAAGACCACTTTGCCCTGGAAAAAGTCAAAGACCGTATCCTCGAATTTCTGAGCGTGCACAAGCTCAATCCTCGCAGCAAGGGAAGCATTCTCTGTTTTGCCGGGCCTCCCGGCGTGGGCAAAACATCTTTGGGCCGCTCCATCGCCCGCGCCTTGGGGCGCAAATTCCAAAGGCTTTCCCTGGGAGGCATGCGCGATGAGGCAGAAATCCGGGGCCATCGGCGCACCTACATCGGCGCCATGCCCGGGCGCATCATTCAGGGCATCAAACAGGCGGGCACGCGCAATCCTGTACTCCTGCTGGACGAAGTGGACAAGCTGGGCACGGATTTTCGCGGCGATCCGTCTTCTGCCTTGCTGGAAGTGCTGGATCCCGAACAGAACCACACCTTCAGCGACCACTACCTGAACGTCCCCTTTGACCTCTCGCGCGTCATGTTTCTGTGCACGGCAAACCATCTGGAAAACATCCCCGCGGCCCTGCGCGACCGCATGGAGGTCATTTCCCTTCCCGGCTATACCATGCAGGAGAAGATCGAGATCGCACGCCGCCATCTTCTGCCGAAAAAAATCGTGGAAAACGGCCTGAGTGCGGAAAAAGTTTCCATTGATACCGCTTCGCTGAAAAAAATCATTCAGGAATATACGCGGGAAGCCGGGCTGCGCAATCTGGAGCGGGAGCTGGCCTCTGTCTGCCGCAAATTTGCGCGACGCAAGGCCGAAGGGCAAAAAGGGCCTTTCCGGGCAGGCACGAGCGATGTGGAAAAAATGCTGGGCGCTCCCCGCTTTCTTGAAGACAGAAAAGAAAAGAAACTCATGCCCGGCATGGCGCTTGGGCTGGCCTGGACTCCTGCGGGCGGCGAAGTCCTCACGGTGGAAACCGCCATCATGAAGGGCAAGGGCGGCCTTATCCTGACAGGCCAGTTGGGCGATGTCATGAAAGAAAGCGCCCAGGCCGCCCTGAGCTATATCCGCAGCCGGGCTGCAATCCTGGATCTGGATTCGCAGTTCGCGGCCCGCCGCGACATCCATATCCATGTGCCCGCGGGCGCAACCCCCAAGGACGGTCCCTCTGCCGGTGTTACCCTGACCACCGCGCTCATCTCCGCCCTTTCCCAGCGCCCTGTGCGTGCGGATGTGTGCATGACCGGCGAAATCACGCTTCAGGGGCGCATTCTGCCGGTGGGAGGAATCAAGGAAAAAATACTGGCTGCCGTTGCCAGAGGTTTGCGGCATGTGGCCATTCCCCAGCAGAATACCAAAGACCTTGAGGAAATTCCCGAGGATCTGTTGAAAAAAATCACGGTTCACCCCGTTGCCCACATTGATGATCTGTTGCCTCTGGTGTTTGACACCCCTTCTCCCAAGGGGACGGGAAGAAAAAAAATGCCCGGTTCCGCGGCCCTCAAGTCTGCCCAAGCGGAGCCAGTGCTTCTTTCTGCCTGCGGAACGCCGCTCGTATGCGCCTGCACCAATGCCTGAACGCGGCCTCGGAAAAACTGCAGAAGGCGGGGGTAGACAGTCCCCGCCTTTGCGCCGCCGTTCTGGTGCAGATGGCCCTGGAGCGCGCGCCTGCCACTGCGGCGCACCTGTTCTGCCTCATGCAGAAAAACAGGGAACTCACGGAGCGGGAGTGCCGCGTTGTGGACTTTCTTGTCCGCAGGCGCGCTGAAGGCAGACCGCTTGCACAAATCACGGGGCGCAGGGAATTCTATGGCCGTGACTTTCTTGTTTCGCGCCATACGCTCATTCCCCGTCCGGAAACAGAACTGCTTGTCGACACTGCCCTGCGCCTGTTACCCGCGCACCATATCCTGTTTGCAGACATGGGCGCCGGTTGCGGCTGCATCGGCCTGACCCTGGCCGCGGAGCGCCCCCTGTGGCGCGGCGTGCTGGCAGACGTCACCCCCCAGGCTGTGGAAGTGACACTACGCAATGCCCGCAGGCTCGGCCTTGAAAAGCGTGTCGCTTCCATACAGTCCGACATGTTTTTCTCTCCCCTCCTTCCGGATTCGCTGGATCTGTTCGTCAGCAATCCTCCCTACATCGCTCCGGAAGAACGGGGGGAGGTCATGCGGGAGGTGCTGGACTTTGAACCTCCCCAAGCCCTTTTTTCACCTGACGGGGGCTTGGCGCATCTGGCTGCCGCCATCGGCGCGGCTTCGCGCGCCTTGCGCACAGGGGGGATTGTGCTGCTTGAGCACGGGACATCCCAGGGACTGGCCGTGCGCCAGCTTGTGCACGACACAAAAAATTTTTCCGGAATCACCACCCTGCAGGATCTGGCCGGGAAAGAGCGTTGCACCCTGGCCCACAAGATTTGAGCAAAGGCCGCTGAGCAGCCGTCGGGAGCATCCACTTCCAGGACGCATCCACATTTTCTGCAAAATCTCCCGGCAAATATTTTTTTCTTGCCAAATTTTCCGGAAGAGGATAGAGAAAACTCTTGTTGCTGGCGTAGCTCAACTGGCAGAGCAGCTGATTTGTAATCAGCAGGTTGCGGGTTCGAGTCCCATCGCCAGCTCCACAAAAAGCTGAACAAAGGACGGTATTCCGGACTTTGCAGGCAAAAGTGGAGGGGTTCCCGAGTGGCCAAAGGGAACAGACTGTAAATCTGTCGTCGTAAGACTTCGGTGGTTCAAATCCACCCCCCTCCACCACCACGATTTCTCTGCCATGCAGAAGAATTGTGGCGTTTACAAAGACTGCCTTGGCTGTAGGAGACAGGATCTGTCGGGGAACTACAGTAGCGTGCGGGAATAGCTCAATGGCTAGAGCATCAGCCTTCCAAGCTGAGGGTTGCGGGTTCGAGTCCCGTTTCCCGCTCCACTCCTGCTCGATCCCCTCTCAATCCTGTCTGCCAATGCACGTTCCCTGGCTTTCAGGGACAAAGCGTGTGCGGCCATGCGGCGAATTTTTTGCCGTCCGGTGCACGCAGGAACGGGCGTTACCACAAAATGCGTATGCAAAAAACTCTGTAACGCAAGTACAACGCAAAAATCTTTTCTCCAGGGAGACGTACAATGGGCAAGGAAAAATTTGAACGCAAAAAGCCCCATGTGAACATCGGCACCATCGGACACATTGACCACGGCAAGACCACCCTGACGGCGGCCATCACCAAGATCGCCGGCCTCAAGGGTTCGGGCAAGTTCATTTCCTATGACGAAATCGACAAGGCCCCCGAAGAAAAAGAGCGCGGCATCACCATTTCCACCTCCCATGTGGAGTACGAAACCGAAAACCGCCACTATGCCCACGTTGACTGCCCCGGCCACGCCGACTACATCAAGAACATGATCACCGGTGCGGCCCAGATGGACGGCGCCATCCTCGTGGTCGCCGCCACCGACGGCCCCATGGCCCAGACCCGCGAGCACGTCCTGCTCGCCCGCCAGGTGGGCGTCCCCACGATCCTCATCGCCCTGAACAAGGCCGACATGGTCGACGACGAGGAGATGCTCGAGCTGGTCGAGGAGGAGTGCCGCGACCTGCTGGAGTCCCAGGACTTCGACCGCGACGCCCCGATCATCCAGGTCTCCGCCCTCAAGGCCCTCGAGGGCGACCCCGAGTGGACCAAGAAGATCGAAGAGCTCATGGAGGCTGTGGACACCTACATCCCCACGCCCGAGCGCGACATGGACAAGCCCTTCCTCATGCCCATCGAGGACGTCTTCACGATCACCGGTCGCGGCACCGTCGTCACCGGCCGTGTGGAGCGCGGCAAGCTGCCCATCAACTCCGAGGTCGAGATCCTCGGCATCCGCGAGCCGCAGAAGACCACGGTCACCGGCATCGAGATGTTCCACAAGTCGATGGACGAGGCGTGGGCCGGCGAGAACTGCGGCCTGCTGCTGCGCGGCACCAAGCGCGACGAGGTCGAGCGCGGCCAGGTTGTGGCCGTTCCCGGCTCCATCACGCCCCACACCGAGTTCAAGGGCCAGGTCTACATCCTCAAGAAGGAGGAGGGCGGCCGCCACAACCCGTTCTTCTCGAACTACCGCCCGCAGTTCTACTTCCGCACCACGGACGTGACCGGCGTCATCACCCTCCCCGAGGGCACCGACATGGTCATGCCCGGTGACACCACCGAGATCACCGTCGAGCTGATCCAGCCCATCGCCATGGAGCCGGGCCTCGGCTTCGCGATCCGCGAGGGCGGCCGCACGGTCGGCTCCGGCCGGGTCACCGAGATCCTCAAGTGAGCCCACTGCGGGTCTACTCGGATCCTGTTCGCTGAACCAGCGGCTCGCACTGCCCCGCCACCCAGTGGCGGGGCAGTGCCGTACCCGGGAGCCGGGGCCGCTAGGGTCGCGCGTGGCGCTTCCGCAGATGACAGACACCTTGTGCGGTAATCATCACAGTTGACGACACGCCCGGGTGCGGGGTAGAGTGGTTCGCGGTTCGCAGGGGTTCGCCTTGCGGGCCGCGCCACTCTGTCGGTGGTTTCACATGCGAGAGCGCCAGCACGGTTTGTCCTCGTGGGTGGAACTCTGACAGAATGGCACGGTTGCCCCAGCGACTCTGGGGTGGTTCGCGCGCGCCATCGCGCCCGGACCGGGCATTATGCCCAAGATCTTTGGACACGACGCCGGACAGCCGCGGCCCCCCGCGGAATGACCCGTGCGACACGCCCGGGTGCGTGTACCGGCGCCGAATCTGTACGAGAAGAGGTAGGACGGCATGGCGGGACAGAAGATCCGCATCCGGCTCAAGTCGTATGACCACGAGGTCATCGACAGCTCCGCGCGCAAGATCGTGGAGACCGTACAGCGTGCGGGCGCCACAGTCGTGGGCCCGGTGCCGCTGCCGACCGAGAAGAACGTTTTCGTCGTTATCCGGTCGCCCCACAAGTACAAGGACAGCCGCGAGCACTTTGAAATGCGCACGCACAAGCGGCTCATCGACATCATCGACCCGACTCCCAAGGCCGTCGACTCGCTCATGCGCATCGATCTGCCCGCGGACGTCAACATCGAGATCAAGCTCTGAGGACTTCTGCAATGACTAACAAAAAGCAGCACGCTGCCGCGCCGATCCAGGCGCTGCTCGGCCGCAAGATCGGCATGACCCAGGTCTGGGACGCCGACGGCCGCCTCGTGCCCCTGACTGTCGTGCAGGTCGGCACCAACGTCGTCACCCAGGTACGCACCGAGGAGGTCGACGGCTATTCCGCCATCCAGCTTGGTTTCGGCGAGATCGACCCCCGCAAGGTCACCAAGCCCCTGCAGGGCCACTTCGCCAAGGCTGGCGTCGCCCCCCGCCGCCACCTCGCCGAGGTGCGCACCTCCGAGCACGACTCCTACGAGGTCGGCCAGGAGCTCGACGCCTCCACCTTCGAGGCGGGCCAGAGCGTGGACGTGTCCGGCAACACCAAGGGCAAGGGCTTCGCGGGTGTGATGAAGCGCCACGGCTTCGCCGGCGTCTCCGCCTCCCACGGCGCCCACCGCAACCACCGCAAGCCGGGTTCCATCGGCGCGTGCGCCACTCCCGGCCGCATCTTCAAGGGCCTGCGCATGGCCGGCCGCATGGGCGGCAGCCGCCGTACTGTCCAGAACCTGCGTATCCAGGCCGTCGACACCGAGAAGGGCCTGCTGCTCATCAGTGGCGCCATCCCCGGCCCCAAGAACGGCGTCGTCCTGGTTCGCTCCGCTGTGAAGGGTGCGTGATCATGTCTGAGGTTCGCTCCGTCGACGTCCTCGACCTCGAGGGCAAGAAGGCCGCCACCGTCGATCTCCCCGCCGAGATCTTCGACGTCCCCACCAACATCCCGCTCATGCACCAGGTCGTCGTGGCCCAGCTGGCCGCCGCCCGCCAGGGCACCCACTCCACGAAGACCCGCGGGCAGGTCTCCGGCGGCGGTAGGAAGCCGTTCCGCCAGAAGGGCACCGGCAACGCCCGCCAGGGCTCCATCCGCGCCCCCCAGTTCACCGGCGGCGGCGTCGTCCACGGCCCCAAGCCCCGCGACTACGAGCAGCGCACCCCCAAGAAGATGAAGCGCGGCGCCCTGCGCTCGGCCCTGTCCGACCGCGCCCGCGCCGACCGCATCCACGTCGTCACCGCGCTCTTCGAGGGCGACAAGCCCTCCACGAAGGCCGCGCTGGCCTCGCTGCGCGCCATCGTCGACGACCGCCAGGCGCTCGTCGTCCTCGAGCGCGGCGACCAGCTGACCGCGCTGTCCCTGCGCAACGTCCCCGAGGTCCACGTCCTGTGGGTCGACCAGTTGAACACCTACGACGTCCTGGACGCCGACGACATCGTGTTCACCCAGGCCGCCCTGGAGTCCTTCCTCGGCACCAAGGAGGAGACCAAGTGAGCACGATCGAACCGGGCAAGAACCCCCGCGACATCATCTTCAAGCCCGTCACCACGGAGAAGTCGCTGGCCCTGATGGACCAGGGCAAGTACACCTTCGAGGTCGACCCCCGCGCGAACAAGACCGAGATCAAGATCGCCATCGAGCGCATCTTCGGCGTGAAGATCGGTTCCATCGCCACCCAGAACCGCAAGGGCAAGACCTACCGCACCCGAGGCGGGATCGGTAAGCGCAAGGACGTCAAGCGTGCCATCGTCACCGTGCGCGAGGGCACCATCGACATCTTCGGCGATCAGGCCTGAGAACCGGAGAAGGACTGAGAAACATGGGAATCCGCAATTACAAGCCCACGACTCCGGGTCGGCGCTTCTCCAGCGTCTCCGACTTCGTCGAGATCACCCGGGACACCCCCGAGAAGTCGCTGGTGCGCCCCCTGCACAAGACCGGCGGCCGTAACAACAGCGGCCGTGTGACCTCGCGCCACCGCGGCGGCGGCCACAAGCGCCAGTACCGGGTCATCGACTTCCGCCGGTCCGACAAGGACGGCGTGCCGGCGAAGGTCGCGCACATCGAGTACGACCCCAACCGCACCGCCCGCATCGCGCTGCTGCACTACGCCGACGGCACCAAGCGCTACATCCTGGCCCCCGCCGGCCTCAAGCAGGGCGACCGCATCGAGGCCGGCCCGTCGGCCGACATCAAGCCCGGCAACAGCCTGCAGCTGCGCAACATCCCCCTGGGCACCGTCGTGCACGCCGTCGAGCTCTACCCCGGCGGCGGCGCCAAGATCGCCCGGAGCGCCGGAACCTCCGTCCAGCTGGTCGCCAAGGAAGGGCGCTTCGCCCAGCTGCGCATGCCCTCGGGCGAGATCCGCAACGTCGAGGCCACCTGCCGCGCCACCATCGGCGAGGTCGGCAACGCCGAGCAGTCGAACATCAACTGGGGCAAGGCCGGCCGTATGCGCTGGAAGGGCAAGCGCCCGCACGTGCGCGGCGTCGTCATGAACCCGGTGGACCACCCGCACGGCGGCGGCGAGGGC
>ERZ773099.3534-NODE-3534-length-10031-cov-15.369787_pt1 | contig 10031 bp, 8 predicted proteins | sample MGYA00511120_ERZ773099 | MGnify/ENA primary metagenome ERZ773099 (study PRJEB29015, sample SAMEA2738012) | human oral metagenome | biome: human oral; feature: human-associated habitat; material: dental | place: China | collected 2104 ... | reverse complement strand
CCCGTGGCGCTGGGCGCGATGATGGCCGCGGGGTTCGTGTTCTCCCTGTGCTCCTCCTCCGACGCCATCATCGCGCGCTCCCTGTCGGCGCTGGCGCCCGCGGGCGCGCTACTGGGGTTCATGGTGTACGGACCGATGATGGATGTGAAGAACGTGCTCCTGCTGTCCAGCTCCTTCGACAAGCGCTTCGTCGCGAAACTCTTCGTCGTCGTCACGGTGGCCAGCGGCGCCGCCGTGGGCGGCGCGTGGGCGCTGGGATTGGTGGCGCTGTGAGCGGCGAGGAGCATGAGGGGCAGGACGGCCAGGACCGGGCGTTCCTGGCGATCGCGGGGGACTTCGAGGCGTCCCAGCGCCGCAGGGCGGCCCGCCGCGCCGAGGAGGAGGAGCGCCGGCCCCGGCTGGTCGCGTGGGCGGAGGCGGCGGTCCTGGTGGTCCTGGCGGCCTCCCTGGCCCTCGCCGTCGTCTCGGGGCGCTACCTCAAGGTGGTGCCCCCCAGGGCGGTGTGGGGCATCGGCTTCCTGGTCGTGTGCTGCCTGGTGTGGGCGTGGGCGAGGGCGCGCAGCGCCCGCAGGCACGAGACCCCGGCGCGCGAGCCCGGGGCGTGGGTCCGCGTCATCGGACTGTGGGCGGCGGCGGTGTGCATCGCGCTGCCCATCAACCCCACCCCCTCCCAGTTGCTCGGCTCGGGGGCGCCGCGCTCGCAGACCTCCGCCCACTCGCAGTTGGCCCCCGGCGGGGCTCCCCCCGCCGACGAGGCGGGCGCCGCTGCCGCGCAATCCGCAGGCCCGGGCGGCGGCCGTCCGACCTCCTCCCCCACCGCCGGGACCGGATCCCACGCGCCCGCCCCCGACCCCTCCGCAAGCGCCGCCGGGCGCGCTGGGACCGCCTCGTCGGGCCCGCCCTTGGACGTGACGACGCAGACCTTCTACTCGACGCTGCGCGAGTTGTCGGCCAACGGCGCCGCCTACGAGGGCCGGGAGATCACCGTCACCGGTTTCGTCGTAGCGCCGCAGACCGCCGCCTCGCAGCAGGGCCTGCCACGGCTGGCGGCCACCGATTCCTTCGCCCTCGCGCGCATGACGATCTGGTGCTGCGCCGCAGACGCCTACGCCCTGGGGTTCGCGGTCGAGGCCCCGGCGGGCACGCAAGCCGAGCCGGACCAGTGGGTGCGGGTCCACGGCCGGCTCCACTCGCGCGGCGGCAAGGCACTGGCGCTGGAGGCGGACAGCGTCGAGGCCGTGGGCGCCCCAGAGCAGGAGTTCGTCTTCGAGGAGCGGTAGCCGTCCCTTGGAGTGCCGAGCCGCCCGCGCCCGGATTGAACAGTGGCACATTTCACTGTAATAGTTGTGACTATGACAACGACCATCGAACAGAGCCCGCACCCGGGAGCGCAGGAGGACGCCCCCCTCCCCCACCGTCCACCGGTGGGCGCGGACCCCGCCCGCCGATCCCGCGGATCCGGCGCACCCGGCGGGGCATCCGCCGCCGCGCGCAGCACCCCGTCCCACAGAGGCGGGGAGGCTCCCATGACCCGTTCGCGGGGCATCCCCGACAACGTCCGCAACGTCCTGGTCGTCATGACCGACCAGCACCGCACCGACTCCATCGGCTGCCTGGGCAACCCCCACGCCCGCACCCCCGTCATCGACCGGATGGGGCGCGAGGGCTTCGCCTTCACCAACGCCTTCACGCCCACTGCGATCTGCACGCCCGCCCGCGCCTCACTGCTCACCGGCAAGCGCCCGGGCAAGCACCAGGTGCTGGCGAACCCCGAGTGGAACATCGCCTACCGGGTCTCCATCCCCGAGGGCACGTGGACGTACACGCAGGAGCTGCGCGACGCCGGGTACAACGTCGGGATCGTGGGGAAGTACCACTGCGGACACAACCTGCCCGGAAAGTTCGGCGCCGACGACGACACCTTCTGGGGCGCGGAGAACCCCGTCGCCAACGAGGAGTACGTGGCGTGGTTGGACGAGCGCGGCCTTCCCCCGGTGCGCGCACACGGCCTGTGGCGCGGCAAACTGCCCGGCGGCCGGGACGGGCACATCCTGGCCGCGCGCCTCGACCAGCCCGAGGAGGCGACCTTCGAGCGCTTCCTCGCCGACCGCGCCATCACGAGGCTCGCCAGTACGCGGCCGACTGGAAGGAGGCGCGCCGGCCGTTCTGCCTCGACGTGCACTTCTTCGGCCCGCACCTGCCCTACTTCCTGCCCGACAAGTGGTTCGACCTGATCGACCCGGCGGAGGTGGCACTGCCGGAGAGCTTCGGGGACCCCCTGATCGGCAAGCCCCCCATCCAGCTCAACTACGCGGCCTACTGGTCCACGTCCTCGTTCACGAACGAGCAGTGGAAGAAGCTGATCGCCGTCTACTGGGGGTACGTGGCCATGATCGACTTCGAGATCGGGCGCATCATGGACGCGGCGCGCGAGCTGGGGGTCCTGGAGGACACCGCCGTGTTCTTCTGCGCGGACCACGGGGAGTTCACAGGCGCCCACCGCCTCAACGACAAGGGCCCCATGATGTACGACGACATCTACAACATCCCCTTCATCGCGCGCATCCCCGGGGTGTCGGCTGTGGGCGCCTCCGACGACTTCGTCTCCCTCATCGACCTGCCCGCCACGGTCCTCGACGTGGCGCGCCTGGACACCTCCCTGGTGGAGGACGGGCGCTCCATCGTGGACCTGACCCGCGGCGGGGCGGTCGAGGGGTGGAGGCAGGACATCGTCTGCGAGTTCCACGGCCACCACTTCCCCCTCCAGCAGAGGATGCTGCGCACCCGCGACTTCAAGCTCGTCATCAACCCCGAGTCCGTCAACGAACTCTACGACCTGCGCCGCGACCCGGCCGAGATGACCAACGTGTACGCCTCCCCCGTCTACGACGGGGTCCGCCGGGAACTGGCCACGAACCTCTACCGCCAGCTGCGCGAGCGCGGCGACCACTCCTTCGCCAAGTGGATGGCGGCCATGACCGACTTCGACGTCCCCCTGGCCAACACGGCGCGCTCCGACCTCGACGGGGTCGCAGCCGAGTAGGCGCGCCCATGACCAGCCCCCTCCCCTTCTCCGTCGTCGTCAAGCCCACGGGGGCGGCGTGCAACCTGGACTGCCAGTACTGCTTCTTCCTGTCCAAGGAGCTGCTCTACAGCGCCCGCTCCCAGATGATGGGCGAGGACACCCTGGAGGAGTACGTGCGCGCCCACCTGCGCGCCAGCCCCGACGGGGAGGTGACGATGCTGTGGCAGGGCGGGGAGCCCGCCCTGCGGGGCCTGCCGTTCTTCCGCGCCGCCGTCGAGGCGTGCGAGCGCCACCGCCGCCCCGCCCAGCGCGTGCGCCACTGCCTGCAGACCAACGGGACACTGATCGACGACGAGTGGGCGCGCTTCCTCGCCGACAACGGCTTCCTGGTGGGCGTCTCCATCGACGGACCCGCCCCACTGCACGACGCGTACCGCCTCAACCGCGGCGGGCGCGGCACCCACTCCATGGTGCTGCGCGGCTGGGAGGCCCTCGAGCGCGCGGGAGCTGACGTGAACGTGCTGTGCGCCGTCCACGCGGCCAACCAGGACCACGGGGCCGAGGTCTACCGGTACTTCCGCGACGGACTGGGGGCCCGCTTCCTCCAGTTCATCCCCATTGTCGAGCGGGTCCCCGCCGCGGCCCTCGCCCAGGCGGAAGCCGGGTGGCGCAGCGGGGGCGCAGCCCTGCTGTACCGCCAGGAAGGGGACCGGGTGACCTCGCGCTCCGCCTCCCCCGCCTCCTACGGGGCGTTCCTGTGCGAGGTCTTCGACCAGTGGCTGCCCCGCGACGTGGGCGGGGTCTTCGTCCAGGACTTCGACTCGGCGCTGTCCGCGCTCTTCGGCGCGCCCACCGTGTGCGCGCACGCCCCCCGGTGCGGGGCGAACATGGCGATGGAGTTCAACGGCGACGTGTACGCGTGCGACCACTGGGTGGAGCCGGACTGGCTGATCGGCAACATCGCCGACTCCTCCTTCGCGGAGCTGGCGTCCTCGCCGCGCATGCGGGAGTTCGCCGAGAAGAAGCCCGACCTGGACCCCGGTTGCCGCTCCTGCCCGCACCTGCCCCTGTGCTGGGGCGGGTGCCCCAAGGACCGTTTCGTCCCCACCGCCTCAGGTGCCCGGCGCAACTACCTGTGCGAAGGCTACCGCGCCTTCTACTCCCACGCCTCCCCCGCCTTGGCGGCCATGGCGCGCCTCCTGCGCTCGGGCCGGCCCGCCTCCGACATCACGGATCCGCGCACGGCCGCCCTGCTGGGCGTCGCACTGCCCGCCGTGGAGGACGACACGCGCCTGCTCGTTGAAGCGCCCCCGACCGGCCTCCCCACCGGCGCCTAGCGGTCCCCTGTCCCCCCAGGAGTACCGCGCCCGTCCTCGAACGAGGCCCCCGCGATCTCCGTCCGCTCCCGCTCCTCGACCACATGCGAGTGGGCCGGTTGAGGGCGGTGGCGATGGGATCGATGATGATCGCTCCCCCCTTCGGCTTGCGGTGGCGCCAGTAGATCCACCCGCGCGCCTCCATGGCGCACGCGGCACGGTCGATGGCGAAAGCCGCCAGGGCGGCCCCCGCTGCCCACGCGAGGGCGCTCACCACTGCTCCCCGTCCGCGCTGCGCGCGACCACCGTGTTCGTCGCCTGCGCCACGGGGCGCACGATCATCGAGTCGATGTTCACGTGGCGGGGGCGCTCCAGGGCCCACACGATCGCCTCGGCGACGTCGGCGGCCACCAGCGGCTCGGCGACGCCCGCGTACACGCGGTCCGCGGCCTCGCGGGAGCCGAGCCGGTTGAGGGAGAACTCCTCGGTGCGCACCATGCCCGGGGCGATCTCGATGACGCGGACGGGCTCGCCCACCAGTTCCTGGCGCAGGGTGTTGGCGATGACGCGCTCGGCGTGCTTGGCGGCCACGTAGCCGCCGCCCCCCGGGTAGGTGTCGTGCGCGGCGGTCGAGGTGAGGAACACCAGGTCCCCTCCCCTCTTGCGCATCGCCGGCAGGAAGGCGCGCGTGCAGTGCAGGGCGGTGAGGACGTTGCGGTCGAACATGGCGCTCCACCTGCCCGCGTCCGCCTGGGCCACGTGGTCGACGCCGATGGCGCCGCCCGCGTTGTTGACCAGCGCGTCCACCGGCCCGCCCTCCAGGACGTGGGAGGCCATGCCCTCCACCTGCGCCTCGTCGGTGAGGTCGGCCGCCCAGTACTCGCAGCCGATCTGGTCGGCGAGGGCCTTGAGGCGCTCGCGGCGGCGGGCGACGGCGACGACCCCCCACCCGTGGTCCACCAGCAGGCGGACGGTGGCCTCCCCGATACCGGTGGAGGCCCCTGTGACGACGGCGCGGTGCGGAGTGCTCATGGCGCAAGTGTATCCCCGGGCGCGGGGCCGGAAACCCCAGCGCCCGGGGACGAACGCCCGAGTGCGCGCCTCAGCCGTTGGGCAGGCCGTAGGCCTTGTGGATGAGCCAGATCGGGTGGACGACGTTCGCGCCGGTCGCCGTGCGCAGCTGCCAGCGGCACGTCTCCGTGTCGCACGCCGCCAGTTCGGCGTTCACCTGCTTGATGAAGTCGAAGACGGGGGCGCCCACGGCCTGGGCGATGGCGTACTTCTCCTTCTTCATGCCGTAGGTGCCGGCGATGCCGCAGCACGGCTGCTGGGACTCGACGACCTTCACCCCGGGGATGAGGCCCATGACCTCCATGGCGGGCAGCCCCAGCCCCTGGGACTTGAGCTGGCAGGGCGCGTGGTAGGGGATGGTGATGTCGATGCGCTGGAAGTCCGTGTCCAGCTCGCCCCGGTCGTGCAGGTCCAGCAGGAACTCGCAGATGTCCCAGGTCCGGCTGCCCACGTCCTCCAGCTCGGGGGTGTCCATCTCCAGGATGTCGTGCGCCTCGTGGCGCAGCATCCCGGCGCACGAGCCGGAGGCGGAGACGATCGGGGCGTCCCTGTTCACCTTGCGCAGGTCGTCGGTCAGGCGCGACACGTACTTGCGGGCGTCCGAGTAGAGCCCGTTGGACTGCAGCGCCAAGCCGCAGCACCCGTGCTTGGGGACCAGCACCTCGTAGCCCAGGTGCTCCAGGACCAGGACGGAGTGGATGGAGGTCTCCACCTCGAAGTACTGGCCCGCGCACCCGTGGAAGAAGATGACCTGGCCGCGCTCGCCCGACGAGGGCAGGGGCTTGTGCTTCTTGAACCACCCCTCGAAGGTGCGCCCGTAGGCGCGGGGCATCGGGGCGGAGCGGTGGACGCCGATGACCTTCTCCATGACCATGCGGATCGGTTTGACGTCGAGCGCCCAGTTCGCGATGGGCGCCACGGGCGTCATCATCGTGCCGATCAGGGAGGTGCGCCCGATGAGGCGGTCCCGCACGGGGATCCCCACGGCCCTCTTCATGTCGGTGCGCCGGTGGTGGATGATCTCCGTGACCTTCACGCCCTGCGGGCACACCAGGGAGCAGGTGCCGCACGAGGAGCAGTAGTCGATGGACTTGTCGACGATCTGCCCCTTCTGGCGGAAGCGCTCGGCCTGCGGGCCGGAGTACTTGGGCCCTCCGAACAGGTCGGTGACCCGCATGACGGGGCAGTTCGTCTCGCAGATCGTGCACTTCACGCACGCGTCGAGGCTGCCGCGCAGGCCCCCGACGGTGGCATCGCCGAGGCTGATGACGTCCTCCTCCTCGACGCCCGCCGAGGACAGCCCCCCGTTGAAGGCGGGGAACATCCCGGCGATCCCTTTCGTCGTTGCCGCACTCATCGCAGTCCCTCCACAATCGTGTCCGCGGCGCGCACCGCGCTGGCGAGGGCGATGCCCTCCCCGCTCTTCTCCCTCCACCGGGTGGCGCCGGCCAGGTTGCCGCCGACCGCGTGGAGGTTGCTGTAAACGGCGCTCCCGCCGGGGCCGACGGGGCGCATCTGGTCGTCGACCGCGATCCCGGCCAGGAACAGGGGCTGGTCCTCGCCCCAGAAGTCGGCGTGCAGGAGCTGGCCCTGCGCGCCCATGACCGGCAGGCCGAAGACGGTCTCGGACACCTGGCCGTGGGAGTCGACGGCGAGGGCACCGGATTCGAAGCCCCCGGCCGCCAGGACGAAGGCGCCCGCCTCGATGGTGGTGGGCCTGCCCGCGGTGGAGATGTCGACGGAGACGATCCTGCCCGCCCGGCGCTTGAAGCCGGTGACCGCGGAGCCCATGATGAGGCGCCCCTCGTACTTGACGATCTCGCTGAGCGCGGTGTTCAGGCGCATGCCCGGCACCGACGGGGGCTGCACGGGGATCTCGAAGACCCCGTGCCCCAGGCGCTCGGCCAGGTCGGCGGCGGCGCCGGGGTCGGCCAGGCCCAGGACGGCCGGCAGTCCGACGACCTCCCCGGCCGACAGGAGCGGTCCGATGGCGTCGGCGAGGCGCTGGCGGGCGTCCGCCTCGTCGAGGGCGCGCGCGTGGTTGGTGCCCGTGGAGTCCGCCTCCCCGGCCCGCACCTCGAAGTCGACGCTGATGGCGCGCGCCTGCAGGCGCTGGCCGTCGGGTCCCCTCTGGCGGGAGAGGTTCTCGGCCACCAGCGCCGGGTAGAAGTCCTTGAAGCGCTTCAGCCCGACGATCGCGTAGGAGGCGCCGGGGGCGGGAACGCCCGCCGCCATGGACGGCTGGTACAGGCTCGTGGGGCGCAGCGCCCCCACGCCCGTCGGTATGGCGACGTTGCGCGAGGCGTCCCCCACCAGCAGGGACGGGCCCGCGGTGTCGCGCAGCCAGTTGACGGCCTCCCCCACGAACCCGGGGGCGAAGTGGGAGTAGGGGTGGCTCTCGCGCGAGGCCACGTGGGGGCCTATCGCCTCCAGGGGGCGCTCGACGCGCTCCGGGGAGTAGCCGAGGACGTCGATGGTCCCCGTGCCCAGTTGCAGGCCGCCCACTCCCTTGGCCACCAGGGTCACCGAGGCGCCCGAGCGGGCGAGGCGGATGGCGGCGGCGAGCCCTGCGATGCCCGCCCCTATGACGACTGCGTCCCTCATCGCACGACCTCCTCGACCGGGACGGGCAGGTGCTCGACGTCGAGCGTGCCCTCGTGGATCCAGTTGTCCAGCGCCGCCTGGCGCACCTGTTTGCCGTAGAGGATGGGCCACAGGCCGATCCACCGGTTCTTCAGGAAGAGGCGCAGCAGCCCGTTGGCGCGCTCGGCGTCGATGTCGCCGCGCTCGTGGGCGATTCCGGCTGCCCGCTGGGAGCAGAACCCGCCCTGGCAGGGCCCCATGCCCAGGCGCATCTGGCGGCGCACGTCGTCGAGCTGGCTCTTGGGCAGGGTGTCCATGACCCCCTCGAGCATGGCGCGCGTGGCCATCTCGCACTCGCAGATGATCTGCTCGTGGGAGGGCCCGTCGTTGCGGGACTCGACGTTGTCGAGGCGGTGGCCGATGGTGTAGAGCCTGCCGTCCTCGGCGGGGGGAACGGCCTCGCCCGCGGTCTTGCAGGGCCGCTGCTCGCCCATCTCGGAGCACATGATGTCGACGACGCGCTCGGCCATGAGCCGGTAGGTGGTGAGCTTGCCGCCCGCGATGGTGAGCATCCCGTAGACGCCGTCGCGGCTGTGGTGGTCGATGACGCTCATGCCGCGCGCCATGTGGCGGGTGTCGGTGGCGGCGACGCGCGAGTCCTTGATGAGGGGGCGCGCCCCCGCCCACGCGTGCAGGGCGCGGGAGCGGCGGAAACCGGGGACCAAGGCCTCACCGGAGTCGAGCATCTGCTGGACCTCGTCGGCGGTGATGGCAAGGCGGTCGGGATCCTCGGCCTTGATGTCCGTGGTGCCGATGATGCACACCGTGTGGTCGGGCACCAGGATGTCCCCGTCCTCGGGCCACACGCAGCGGTTGAGGACGGTGCCAGTGAGCCGGTGGTTCATTGCGATCATGATGCCCGCGCCGGGCACCACGTCCACGCCGTGGCAGTCCCCCATGGCGGCGATCTGGCCGGCCCACGGCCCGCCGCAGTTGACGACGAAAGCGCATTCGACGCGCAGGTCCTCCCCACCCCTCTCGTCGTGGACGACGACGGCGCTGACGCGGTCGCCCTCGCGGTCGATGGAGACGACCCTGTGGTAGGTGAGGATCTTCGCGCCGTACGCCTCGGCGGAGCGGATGGCGCCCCAGACCATCTGCCAGCCGTCGACCGTGCCGTCCTCGACCTCGAAGGCCCGTTTGATGCGCGGGTCCAGGCGGGGCTCGCGCGCCAGCGCCTCCGAGACGGTGATCTCGCGGGCGGGCACCTTGGCCGCCGAGGCCCGGGCGAGGAACTGGTCGGCGTAGTCCTCCTCGTCCTGGGCCGTGGTGACGAAGAGGCCGCCCGTGGCCTCGACGGCGTTGGCGTTGATCCGTTTGACGATGGCGTTCTCCTCGGCGCACTCGGTGGCCGACTCGGGGTCGGAGACGATGTAGCGCGCGCCCGAGTGCAGCAGGCCGTGGAAGCGGCCCGAGGTGCCCTGTGCGATGTCCGCCCGGTCCACCAGGACCGCCGAGAACCCGCGCATGGCGGCATCGCGAACGACGCCCGCACCGGTGGAGCCGCCGCCAATGACGACGACGTCAGTGTGAATGGTCCTCACCGTTCGTTCCCTTCAGGTGTGAGTACGAGGCGTCGGCACCCCGCTCATGCCCACAATATTGCACCTCCAGACCCCTTTTGAACGAATCACTCACCCACATTGCACAAATGTGCAGGTATTCCGGGGCCCAGGCGCCCCCACTCCTTGGGACGGGGAGCGCCCCGACGGCGCATTTACGACGAACGGCCATGCCATAATTCGATTTCACGGCCCGCGAACACACCCGCCCCGGCCTCCCCGCACCGGCGCGGCGCGGGTCACGAGCACCTAGAGTGGGGTCATGGACCACGACATCCGCGACCGCTCCGGCGAGGCCGCCAACGCCGACCCCTCCGTGCGCCCCCAGGACGACTTCTACCGGCACATCAACGGCGGCTGGCTCGCCCGCCACACGATCCCGGCCGACAGGCCCATCGACGGCGCCTTCCACGC
>ERZ773099.3531-NODE-3531-length-10035-cov-2.732465_pt1 | contig 10035 bp, 6 predicted proteins | sample MGYA00511120_ERZ773099 | MGnify/ENA primary metagenome ERZ773099 (study PRJEB29015, sample SAMEA2738012) | human oral metagenome | biome: human oral; feature: human-associated habitat; material: dental | place: China | collected 2104 ... | reverse complement strand
ACTGGCCACCGCGCATTCTTAAACGGATCTATCCTGGAATACGTCGTGGTTATGGTGTTTTTTACTTTTTTGTCACTATGCTATATGAATTTTAGTGTCATCGGGGGCGACACTAAACTCTTTATATCTGAGCCGGGTGATGCAACGGCTGGCACGACCTGGAATATGGGTGCGGATAAGGATATGAATCCTCTACTTGGACATACTGATGCGGTTAACTACCCAGATGGCGCCGATTTAGGCGACCCGTCTCAAATAACTAGCGCATTGATCTCGTTACCTTTGTGGCTACTGACCAGATTTGTTTCTCCATTTATGGGGACAAATATCATGCAGATTATCGCATTTTTGCTGGTCAGTATGAGCATGTATGGGTTGGTTAAGCGACTGACGGGTAAGTGGTATATCGCATTGTTTGCAGGCTTCTCGGCGACATTTTTCCCATATCATCTGTTCAAGACGGTGAACCATATCGGCAATATATTTAGCTGGGTGTTTGTGTTTGAGCTAGGGGCATTTTTGTACCTCTGGAAGCGACCGTCTTGGCGATCAAGTCTCGCTGTAGCACTGTCGATCGTTGCCGGATATTTTACGGATGGCTATTACTTGCTTTTGAGTACGGTGTTTGCCACGACACTTGCTATAGGCATAATTATAGTGAGTGCAGTGCTGAGGCAGGGTCAAAGAAAGATCGTCGGCGTAGTTAAGTCTCTTTTGGTCTCCGTGGTGATGTTGATAGTTCTTGCTATCCCGATCGGTTATGTACAGTTGACATCTGGTAACCGGATCTCAAAGACGCTTGATCGTTCTACGAGTACCATAAAAACTGAGCTGAAGGTCTACGCGTCTACGAAGCTTGACTTCTTGGCGCCACCTCCATATAATCCATTTTTTCACGGGCAGGAATGGTATTGCAGCATGCTTCGCCAAAAAGCTCAGCACTCAAATAAGGTTGAGAGCACGCTTTATATCGGCTATGTTATCCTAGGCTTATCTGTCTTGGGTGTCGTGCTATTTGTCTGGCGAATATTTTGGCATAAGAGCTTTAGGGACAAAATAAAACTTTCGGATCGAAGTGATCGATGGTTTGTTGTACTGAGTTGTATCGTTCTGGTGTCAATGCCAGTTATGCTTTCGTTTATGGGGCCGGACAAGATTTATAAATTTGGCCTGACTATCCCAACGCTTGCTGGAATCCTGACAGATCATATTGCTCTGTGGCGAGTGTTGGCTCGTTTTATACTACCGATGCATGCGATGCTTGTGCTGTATGCATCGTTTACACTTTATATACTACTAGGTCGTTTTGCCATAAATAGTAAAAAGAACGTTGCTCAGATTGCTATTGTAGCCACGCTAGGTCTAGTGTGTGCGGCTGAATATGCAACGACTATAAATACGCCGCTATTTGATCTAGCAAAAATGCCAAAGCTGTATAGCTATCTCAAACAGAGAGGTGATATTTTGGCTATAGGTGAGCTTCCTCTTCAGGATAGCCCGATTGAGGTAAACGGGTATTATGCGACCGCACAATACGTTCACGGCAAGAAATTAATCAATAATCACGTGAGTAAATATAATATTGGACAGTTTAGTGCGCTTGGTACAGAGGAGAATCCGGAGACGATTGACTTCTTGAGGGCGCGCGGGGCGGATGCGGTGATTACGCGCAACAAACAATGTAATAATCAACCTTGGGGCAAGCTACTTTATTCCGAAAAAATTGACCTAAAGTCAACCTACGAGGCTCCACCATTTAGGCAGGCGTCCACGGATGATCATATTTGTCTATATAAACTAAATAAGCAAGCGCCTACAGACGACAGTTTCATCACGACTTCGGCAAATTACGCGCGCGAAGATACTGGGAGCTACAGCACTAGCCTAGGCCGGCCTAGGGTGACGATGAAAATTACTGATAGCCGACAGCGTCCGATAATAGGACACAGGTCGTCGGTGTCGGTTGAAGCGTTTTCAACTGGTAAGCTAGGCTACGCCTGGGTTGCCCTGCAAAATGGCAAGCAGATTGCTAAGGGTGAGTTAGAAAAGTCTAGTGGTCAGCCGGCGACAATCACGTTTGTTGCAAAAACTGACGATCCGATAACGATTCAATTTACATTGACCGATGGCACTGTCTATGTACCAGAAGATGTTCGCTTAAAGAATTATCGTTCAACTCTCATTAGTGATTGATAGGCTGTGTTTTTGATTTCGACAATATACCGTTGATAAGGAGCGGCTGAAGTATATAATGGATGTATGATTACCGTGATTATTGCAGGGGGGTCGGGTACACGTTTGTGGCCGCTCTCGACATCAGCTAGACCAAAGCAACTTCTAAAGCTCGTCAACGACTACACGATGGTGCAAAACACCTACAATCGTGCGACGACATTCTCAAAAGAGATCTATGTTGTCCCAGACGAAAGTCTCGTAAAACTACTGAAACAGCAGCTCCCAGTACTTGACGACGAGCATATCATTTCTGAACCTGGTCGACGCGGTACGGCTAACTGTATCATCGCGGCACTTGCTCATATCGCAAAAAACCACCCAGATCATGATGAGCCTATTGCGTTTATTTCTGCTGATCATCAAGTCCGCGACGTAGAAGGATTTGGGCGCTCATTTATAAAAGCGGGTGAAGCTTCAAAGGCGCTCAAAGAAATTGCCCTCATTGGTATAGAGCCAACATTTCCTGCAACTGGGTTTGGCTATATCGAGCGCGGTACGGAAACTAGCCAAGAAAGTGTTTACGAAGTAAAGAGTTTTAAGGAAAAGCCAGATTTTGATACAGCACGAAAGTATATGCACGCTGGTAATTACCTCTGGAACTGTGGCTATTTTGTTGGTTCGGTTAACACTTTTCTCCAGACTATGAAATCTTCGGCTCCAGCTCTTCTCGAGCGTTACGAAGCCCTCATGGGTCTAGACGACGGCACAAAAGAGTATGTCGATACCTATCAATCATTTGAGAGTGATTCTATCGACTATGCGTTGATTGAAAAGGCAAAGAAGCTTGTCGTCACACCAGCTACGTTTGACTGGATGGATGTCGGTAACTTCAAGGATTTACACGACGTAAATGAGCAGGATGAAATTGGTAACTATATCTGCGGTGACAAAGTTCACATGATTGAAGTCGAAAACGCTTACGTACGAAACGAAGAGGAAAAAGACATCGCGATCATCGGCCTAGACAATGTTGTCGTCGTCAATACACCAGATGGGCTGTTAGTTGCTCGTAAGGACCTGGCTCCAAAAGTTGGTGATATCGCCAAAAAGATTCAGTCTTAGTTTTCCTAAAAAAGACGAAAAGAGATGCTAAAACCTATACGATTCGTTTAGTTTGGCTCGCGCTCGGTCTGTATTGATTCTACTGAGTTTCTCTGTAGGGTATATATAGATATGGTAGGGTCGTAGTCCAGACTGAGGTGCTGGGTCGACGATAATTTGCTTGAGTGGTTGACCAAACTGCGCTACGGCATCTTTGTGCGTGCAGGCTGTACTCATCGGGTCATTGTAATCATAGTCGTCTCCAACTGGCTGGGTATAGGCGACTACAGCAAAATATGGACCGATATTCTTATAAGACATCCAGTGTGCATCGATAAAATAAGCTTGAAGTGATGCGCATCGCTGAGAGAGTGGTAGTAGGCGCAGGTCTTGGTCTGAGTTAGATCTTGCTCGTGCTGAAATAGGATATATATGCCAGTAGTCCCCGGCAATAGTGTTTATATTATGTTCTTTGAGTCTTTTGGCTATGTTATCGTGGAGTGAGCCAGTAGTACGTTCGGTAAATGACGCGTAGTGATAGGCTCGTGATATTCCTGAGAGGCTACATACAGTAAAAGCTAGGATAAAAGCCGTCATAACAATACCTTTGACTTGAGGTTTCAAAACAGCTAATCCGTAGGAGACGATAATCGATAGCGAAAACAGTGCTATATGGAAGAAGCGGACATTTCCTCCGTCTGCTACATGTTGAGTGAGTGTGTAGGGAACGATTGTAGCGATAACAGTGGCGATCGCGAGCATCACGTACTGCTCGCGCCAGCTGTAGGTGTCGGTGGACTGTTTAAGGGTTTTTCGTAGCGCTATTATGCCCATAATAGATACGGTAGCGACGACTATGATAGCGATAATAGTTTCGGGACGGTAAATCGGTGCTCTGGCGACATCAATTCCGAGTGATACCAGGATAGATTTTAGCGCATCAACAAAGAATTCAACTGCTCTTGTGATCGATTCAACTGGCTGTTTGATAAACATAGCGCCAGACTCTTTGCCGACAACCACTAAGCCGACAACAGAGGCTAAGCGCAATAATATCATCCCGAGAGCGCTAGATAGCACACTGATGCCGAATGTATAAACAGAGCGCATTTTAACGGGTCTTGTAACATTTCGAAAGTTAGTGAAAATGGCGACAAGTAAAGACGCGCCGATTGCATACGGTGCAAACATTGGATCAGAGGCGACCAGTAGGACCAGAAATAGCAGGCCAATACATCTGCGAGACCGACGATCGTCTCTGTAGAGCCAATAAAATGCCAAGAAAAACATACCATACTCGATATTGCGCATACTAGGCATGGTCATATTATTTAGGGTGTAGTGTGGCGGGATGAGTAAAAATAGCATCATTAGACCGGCAAGTAAGAGTGCGGTGTAGCGGTATCGTTTGGTAATTTTGTAGAATATGTAGCCAAAACACCCAAACATCGGAACGGTAAACATCAGCGAGAGGGTGGTGTGGCTAATTGTAGAGAGGCCGATTTTTTGTTCAATATAAAAGAATGGTAACTTAAATAGAAAAGTATGATAATCCATCGCAAAAACGCTGTGTAGCTGAAACGGCTCGCGAAACATCATCGTTACTGACAGACTGTCGGAGAGGTAAAAGTCATCAATTGTCTGAAAAATAGTGAATACGACGAGTAGGATAGCTAGTGGAATTAGTGATATCAGAAATTTTTTACCAGCAGATAGATCGTGTAGTTTTTTTGCTACCTCATAGATAGACGACATACTCTCTATCATATCGTGCGAGACGTCCAATAGCTAATAGTTGACTTTTTGATTATATAATGATATCATATACATTAGCCCACAAAAGTGGGCGTACCTTTCGTGAGAGGAATCATAAAAATTATGCACCCCAACAAGCGTGCTTGGATCTGGTCCGCTGTCATTGCGGGTCTCGCTATCGTGGTCGCCGTCGTCGTATTTTTGGCGACTTGGAGGCCATTTGTACCAGAGGCGAGAGTCTCTGGTTACAGGTTGTCGCTACCCGAGGGAACCGAACTCATGGGATCGTATAATGGGAGGCACGGGGAGGCTCGATCTCTTTACAGGGTGCCCGACAAGGGGTATCTTGAGACAGTCGAGCTATCTCCCGACTATGGCTACAGCGACTTCTATCACGAAGTCGCCGAGGCCAACCCCGAGATGATCTCGGGGAATTTGCACAGTGGATTCTACTGGGCGGGCTCTTCTGCCGGGTATGGCGAAGCCCTGTCCAGACTGAGCACGTTCGGTGTGGGCGGAAGTAGGTATGGCTATGTCTATACCTATCACACAGCGAGCGACCACGGAGGGGCACTCGTCATAAGATATGGCGAAGCCTTTCCCGAGAAATGGCTCGTTAAGTCCATTGAGCTGGCAGACTGGGAGGAGTGATTCTTTTTCGCCCCTTGCGCTCTACTAGGTAGGGCGTAAGGGGTGTTTTCTTTATGAAATATGATCGTTAACGATTTTTTTAATCTTTGTCAGAAATAGTGACTTATCGAAACGACGGGCAGTTCGATTTAGTTTCGACGGAAAGAATCTGCGGGACTGTGTCTGCTTGATAGCGGTTACGACGTCATCGACCGTCTGACGTTCGAATAACTCACCCACTTCAGGAGAAGTAACGATGTCGAGTGTGCCAGCCCGGCCGTAGCCAATAACTGGTGCGCCAGCTGCGAGTGCCTCGACGCTGACAATCCCAAAATCCTCCTCGGCAGGATAAATAAAACCTTTTGCTGTATTTAGGGCATTATTTACCGCTTCATCGGACGCGTCGCCAAATCGATCGGTGTGAAAGTGAATAGTTGGTCCAGCAATCGAGACCAGCTTGTTATGAGCTGGTCCGTTGCCAAATACGTGGAGTTCGGCGCCAAGCTTTGTGCAGGCCTTGACCGCGAGGTCGTAGCGCTTATAGGGTAGTTGACGCCCAATGGTTACGTAGTGATTGCCACGCTCGCGTGCAGGAGCAAAACGTGAAACATCAACTGGTGGGTGAACTACAGTACTACTGCGTCCATAAAACTTTTTGATACGCTTTTGGGTTTCGGTTGAATTGGCGATAAATACGTCGACCTGTTTAGCGGCCTCGAGGTCAAGTTTGCGCTGACGTGGAACTAGCAGTGGCATGAGAGTGCGGATGATCGGGTTTAGCTTGCCGTAGCCTGGGTCGCGACGATATTCCTTGTAATGACTCCAGTAGTATCGCGGTGGAGTGTGGCAATAATTTATGATCACTTGATCGGGGCAAGATTTCGTGACTTGATGGCCATGAAGGTATGAGCTGGTCAAGATAATGTCGTAGCCTGAGAGGTCAAGCTGGCGCATTGCTTTTACCGCCATGGTCGGAAATAGCTTGTGATAAGTTCGGAGTTTTTTTGGAAGTCTCTGGAGCTTACTTGTGCGGACGTCGAGCTTGGCAAATGCAGGCATTTTTTCTGGGTTGTATATTGCGGTATATATTGGCGCCTCGGGAAAGGCTTCGTGCATCGCGAGGACGACATTTTCCGCCCCACCCATAGTGGTCAAAAAATCACAGACAATAGCAATACGTGGATGTCTCATAGGGTCTATTATAGGACATCGTTACATTCTTTTTGAGTAAGCTATTCGAACCTGGATTATTTTGCGCCAGTTTTTCGTAGAACTACACCGATTGTTTTGAATAGGATGCGTAGATCGAGCCAGAAACTCCAGTTTTGGGCGTAGTAGAGCTCGAGTTCGATTCGCTCTTCGAAACTAAGTTCAGAGCGGCCGGAGACTTGCCATAGTCCAGTAACGCCCGATTTGACGCTGTGAAGTAGAGCGGTACGTGTACGGTTGAATTTGACCTCTTGGGGTAGGATTGGTCGCGGGCCAACAAGACTTAGGTCGCCACGGAGGACATTTATAAACTGAGGTAATTCGTCTAGTGAGGTGTCGCGTAGGAACTTGCCGAAACGAGTGATGCGCGGGTCGTTGTTGACTTTGTGGTTTTTGCGGTACTCATCTGCTAGGTCGGGTCGTCCCATGTCTTCAAACTCTAGACTGGCATCTTTTTTGCCGTATTGTGCGCCCATGCTACGGAACTTGAATAGCTCAATTGGCTTGGAAAATTGACTCAGACGCTTTGAGCGGTAAAAAATTGGTCCTGGATTGAATATTTTCTGCAGCAGGCCGATTAATAGGAGAATTAGACCCCAGAGTGGTAGAGTGATGACGACAAGGATGAAGTCAAATAGACGCTTGATGATGGCGCCCCAACCAACGAGTGGCGTTTGACTGACGGTTATCATTGGGTAGCCAAGGAATACGTCGACAGTATTTTTGCCGGTATAAAACTCTGGTTCACCAGGTATAAAGTTGTATTGAATATGATTGACCTGCGCCGCACCGAGAATTTGATGATTGCGATCTTCGCTGTCGTACAGGTCTGTCTGGATAATTGTTGTGATGTGAAGCTTATTGATATCTTTGAGAGCCTGCTCGACCCGGCTGTAGTGAGTAATCCCTAAGTGAGGTGGAATGAGTTTTGACGGCCCCGCAAAGGCGACAACTTGATAGCCAGATTTGTGGGTGCTTTGTAGAGCCTCGATGATATCAGCGGTGGCGGGAGAGTTGCCGATAATCAGGACTCGACTAACTCCTCGTCCGTATCGATAAAGCTCATTTCTTATATCGCGGATAATTTCGCGAACTAATATTATAGCAACGGTCGAGCCGATAAAGACATAGAGTGCGACCAAGCGAGCCGGAAAAATATGAATATTAGTGACATATTCCCAGCCGATAACGAGTAGGATGCCGATGAATGTTCCGAGTATCACTCGACTCCACTCGACCAAGCGTCGTCCATATACACCACTCGAATATAGTCCAAGTGACGCAAATATCAGAATCCAAACAGGGGCGATAGCAAGAAAGCCAAAAATATACTCTGAAGCATAGACAGAGTGAAGGAGCGTCCTTGTGTCAATCTGCGTACGCACATAATAAGCAACAGCAAAGACGATCGCAAGCACGATTGCATCGGCGGCCATCAGCATGAGACTGTAGAACTTTGTATTTCGCGACGGCATAATGTGCCATTAGTATATCATTTTCGGTACAATAGGGATAATGAAACGTCTTCGTTTACAGCATATTATCGCTTGGATACTTTTGGTGATAATGGGTTTGGTTGTCTTTCACGCTCCACTAACGGTATTTATAGAGAGTCGGTGGCCATTTGCTGGTGATGGGATAAAGGCTTGGAAAGAGTTGATGCTTGCTGTAGCGCTGATACTGCTGGTTATAGATTACTACCGTCGACGAGCCTTGGCTACACTTCGTAACGATTGGGTTGTATGGTTGGTCGGGGTCTATGCGCTACTTCATATTGCCACCTCCCTACTTTCACCGGTGACACAGGGTCAGGCTATTGCTGGACTGATGATAGATCTTCGATACGTGGCGTACTTTATAGCTATATACCTGTTTTTGAAGGCCTATCCAGTTTATCGACAGTCATTTTTCAAGGTTTTACTAATCGGCTCAGGTATAGTTTTGGGGTTTGCGGTGTTACAACTCGTATTGCCACATGATTTCTTGAAATATGTTGGATATAGTAGCGAGACAATTCAACCGTACTTAACGGTAGACAACAATCCAGATTATGTTCGTTTGCAGAGCACTTTACGTGGCCCTAATCCACTAGGCGCTTATGCTTTAACGGCTTTGATTGGAGTGGCGGCTTATCTAAATGACAAAGAAAGATTTAAATCTATACTGAGTCACAAGAAAGCCGTATTCATTGGCATAGCGGCAATTATCGCCCTGTGGTTTAGCTATTCACGAAGTGCGATACTTGGCGGCTTGGTGGTACTTGTCGTGGCGGCCTTGATGGTGAGGCGTCGATTCTCATTAAAGAAACAATTAATAACGATTGGCGGGGTTATTTTAGCTGGTATTATCGCAATTGGTCTCCTGCGGGGTACGTCATTTTGGCACAATGTTGTTGTCCACGATAATCCTTCGACCGGCGCCTCAACCGATTCGAATCGAGGTCACGCCGAGTCGCTGTATGATGGATTTTCTCGCATGATGAATCAGCCATTTGGAGGTGGCGTGGGCAGTACAGGCTCCGCTTCGCTCTATGGCGATAAACCGCTTATTATCGAAAACCAATATCTATTTGTTGCTCATGAGGCGGGTTGGCTGGGCCTTGCACTATTTATCGTCTTGTTTGTAAATGTATTGGTAACTTCATGGCGATCTCGTCATGATTGGCGTCATCTCGCACTTTTGTTAAGCGGGATAGGTCTCGCGGTAATTGGTCTCATGCAACCAGTTTGGGCGGATGATACTGTCGCAATGGTTTGGTGGGGTGTTGCTGGTGTCTTGTATGGTGCGAAAGGAGGTGGGTATGGAAAGCCGACCAACAAAAAAACAGCGTGAGCTATTGAATTTTATCGATGGCTTTATCAAGGGTAACGGCTATGGGCCGAGCTACCGAGAGATTATGAGAGCGCTCGACTACAGGAGTGTGTCGACTGTCGCAACTCACGTTAATGGCCTGATCGCGCGTGGCTGGCTCGTCAAAAAAGATAATTCTGCTCGCACTCTAGAGGTGGTTATGAATAAAGAGTCGGGTGGCCTGTCGCAAGGGGGCGCCGTAGTGTCTACGGCTAGTCAGGAGATTGCGAAAAAAATTCAAGCTCTAAAATCTGAAGACAAAGAGGCGAACACCGATGATATCGCAACCCTTGAGAAGACGCTTGATATCCTAGG
>ERZ773099.3529-NODE-3529-length-10037-cov-17.648467_pt1 | contig 10037 bp, 8 predicted proteins | sample MGYA00511120_ERZ773099 | MGnify/ENA primary metagenome ERZ773099 (study PRJEB29015, sample SAMEA2738012) | human oral metagenome | biome: human oral; feature: human-associated habitat; material: dental | place: China | collected 2104 ... | reverse complement strand
AGTACTTAAGAAAGGGCAGATAGCTATACTTGAGGCGTTGTATGGGTGCAGGTTTTGCAGTTGCAGGTTATTGGCGGATAGCCTTGGTATTAGGTCATTATCAAATTTGCATGAAAAGTTGAATGTACTAGAAACGGATTTCAATGATAACGCTTTTTGGAGCTCTTTGTAAGCCGCACATGAACTGGCTGCCAAAAGTGTTTTGTCGTAGATCTTGAACTCCTTTGCAGATTAAACATAATACTCCTCCAAATCCAGCAGATACACCTCGCCATTTTTAATAACCATATCCTTCTCTAGCTATTGCCCTCGCCAGTCGCAACTATGCGCTACAATACAGGCGTGTGGCGCTTGATCTGCTGGCGGTGCGTGCGGTAGTGCGGATCATAACGTTCCACCTCACGCCAGAATGCAGTCGAATGATTCATATGGCGCGTGTGACATAGCTCGTGAATCAATACGTAACGAATCAGTTCGTCCGGCAATTTCATCAGCGCAATGTTGAGGCTAATTGTGCCTGCGCTACTACAACTTCCCCACCGACTACCAGCATGACTGAAACGGACGCGAGCGTAGCGAAAACTATACTGCGCCGCAAGTTTCGCGAGGAGCGGCGGCAATAGCTGCTTGGCTTCTTTACGCAGCGTACGCCCGACCGCATCGCGAATCTGCTGCTGTACAGCCCCGTCTTCAAGTGCGTACGCTGGCGGCAACTTCACGATAATATGCCGTCCGCGAATCACTGCACTCGGCTTTTCTACCATTTGCGTCGGCACAACAGCAATACGATGTTGTCTGCCGATTATCTGCCCATGCTGATACGGCGAGGCAATTGATGTTCGCGCCGCCATACGGCGTAGTTCGCCGCGTGATTGGTCAATAAACTCACGAATGAATTTGAGCGGCGTCAACCGCCCGCACGATACCGTAAACTGCCCACCCGTTCCCAAATGAATTCGCACACTGCGCGCCCCCGTCCGGCGCTTCACAATAATATCGCCGAACTCGGAGTCGTGAATCGTTTGTGGGCTACGCGACATACTCAGCCCCCAGTGTTATTACACAAATACGCCGTAGCATATTACTCTGGTTTTTGTTACATGCGAGATGTACAGAATGCCTAGAAAAATTGCTGCAGTAGCCCGAAAAAGTTTCCCTGACAAACATTGAAGCCCGTATCATTGCACGCGAATCGGACGCTGCGCAACACGCTCGGCAGATTGCACTGATGGGGGCGCAGCAGAGCGGTTTTCGCTTCCCAGACGACTCAAAACAGTACGCGCCTGCGTGGCATACGTATGCTTACCACTGATGACAATTGGTTTTTCGTGGATATGCGGCTCGCTGAAGCGCTTGATAGCGCTGTCAAATTGTTCGGCAGTCATAGTCTGTGCTTTCAGCACGCGGCGGCGGCACGTAGACTCGTCAACTTGCACCCACACAAAAAGCGGCTGGTAATTATGCATACGTGCCCAGCGTGCAAAGTCGGTGCGGTGCGTACGGCTGAGACTATCACCTTCGTAGATGAATGTCTGACTAGTGCGTGCTATTTCGCCCAGAAACATCGCGTTCAGCTCGCTTGACGCCTCCTCATCGCGCCCACGCTCTTCTACATACGCCGCGTTGATAAATGGCGCATTAAAGGTTTCAGCGAATTGCTGCGCGAAAAACGTTTTACCACTGCCGGGCAATCCTACCATCATGATAGCATGCGGACGAGATAGGTGAACTGGCTTCATGCAGGTATTATAGCATACTGATTAATAGGTGAAATGCTTGAGGTTTTACGGGAGTTGATTTTGCTTAAGATTTGTGACAAAATACAAGGAGAAGTACATATAAGCGTGCGAGTGGTGGGGCACGGTAAAGGAGGGTATCTATGCAGATCGCAATACTAAGCCGTACGAAACAAATGTTTCGTACGTTAGACGTATCGCGTCAGACGGTTGCTCGGCGGATAGGCATGTCATTTGTGGCAATTGCACTCGTGCTGCAATCGTTCGTGCTCGTGGTGAGCGCACAGGCGCAGACATCAAGTGATGACATGATTTCGGGCGGCGTTGGTAGCAAAGAACAAATTCTAGCACACTACGATGCGAACACAAACAACTTCCGCGATGTCATGACGTATAACGGCATCACGCGAGCAGAGTTAGCGAGCATGTCGGCGATGAAACGTTTCACGGTTGACTCTAGCTCGTATTCGTGGGGCTGGACGCCGCGCTTTAGCGAAGCACAGGGTCAGCGCGCACACTCGGTAGCAGGGCGCACGATTTACTCGCGGCCGCATAGCTTATGGGATTTTAGCTGGTATAACGGCTGGGAGGGCAAATCGGCAACGCGCGGCACGTTCCGTATAGTGTCGGCATGCGGCAATTTAGTGACATATAGCGTGCCAACGCCGCCCGCTCCGAAACCAACGCCAAAGCCGGAGCCGAAGTCGCAGTCTGCGGTAACGTGCGATAGCTTGACGGTCACGCTGGTTCAAGGCTCGCGTACGAAAGTTCGTATCAGCGGCAAAGCATCTGGTCAGAACGGCGGCGTCGTGAAAGAGCTCCGTTACTATGTGTTTGATGCGAATAGTAATACGATTATTCAAGCTTCAGCGCCTGGCGCAGAAAGCTCGACAACGATTGAGCTACCAGACGCTGCTGGTACATACAAAGCGCAAGTCTACGCAATAAGCGACCTTGGCAATATCACAAGCACATCGTGCACAGCGCAAATCACCGTACCGGAAAAGCCAGTCACGCCGACTCCGACGCCCGACAAACCAAGTATTACAATTACAAAAACTGTCAATAAACAAAAACACGCCGCAGTCGCCGTCGGTCAAGAATTTACCTACGAGATTACCGTCACAAACACTGGCAAAGTCGCGCTGAAAGACGCCGTCGTTACCGACAATGCGCCGGTGGAAGTATCTCTCATCAAGGCAGACGTGGGCACAGTCAAGGATAATACCTGGACGTATACGATCTCCGAGCTCAAAGCGAGCGAAGCAAAAAGCTTCATGCTCACCGCAAAATACAGCAAGTATGTTGCGGGTACGCACAAAAATAATGTTTGCGTCGACACGCCGACTATCTCCGGTGGATCGGACGCCTGCGACAATGCAACCACGCAAACCAATGAAACTATTGAAGTCTGCTTGAAAGCGGAAAAAATTATTCGCACGATCAAACGTAGCGAATACGACGCCAGCAAGCATGTCGACAAAAACTCAGACGAATGCAAAACTAAACCAGTAAATCCGCCGGCAACGCCACGGACTCCACCGTCGACCCCCGCGCCGCAGGCACCATCAATTCCGGCGCAGCCCTCAACGCCAGCGCCGTCGGCACCAACTGTAGCGGTCATGCCGCAGACCGGATCGTTGAATGTCGCGAGCGGATTATTCGGCGTCAGCGGCATCGCCGGCATGGCATACGCCTATATCGCGAGCCGCCGCAGTTTGCGGTAACGCATGCGTGCAACTATGACAATTAGTCAACTAAAATACACCCGACATTTCGAGTGTATTTTAGTTGATACAAACGACCGCAAAGGATTCGCATCCTCTTTGAGACTAGACAGCTCAGGAGCGTCAAGATTTAAACCTTTTCTACCGCCATTCATCGTATGAGGTTCTCTTAGTATTTTGCTTAGGCCGTTACTCTTGTCTCCGTCAATAAAATCAACGTAGGCAAGAGCTGAGATATTTAGATATTGGATGTCTTTCATGGATTCTACCTCGTATCCCTTACTTTATGACTCAAACAGGCATGAATATTATTCAGGCTTAGTAAGTCTTCCTCTGAACAATACCTCCCCCACTTCTCACCATCACCATGCGTTTCAGTATAGTCGATCATCATATCCCCCATCCCCCTCTCGCGCGCTAACGTAACAAGATGAAAGGCTTCTTCTGCTACTGCTCTCATGTCTTTCTGTTCGCCATCGTAGGAGATGTAGATATAGTACTTTAGGTCTTGCGGGCGATTGTTGTAGAAATCAAGGTAGCTGTCTGGGGTTGGCTGTGCAGCGGAATATGCTTTATCGTCGGGAGTGGCTCTGACATGTACTGCTCCAACGGAATGGTTCTGAACCATTGGCTGGATTTGTTTAGTTGCAGCTTTAGACCAGACAATAGTAATGTAGTTATCGTACGGCTTTGAGTCTTCAGAGTCACCTTTCTCTACGGTGATGGCGTATTCCTTGTTTTTCGTAGGGTAAGCAGTAGCTTCCCATACGCCACGCGTATCTATGCTTGCTCCTTTTAGTTTCGGTTTCTCGACAATGAACTCTTCATGATAACGTTCCTGCAGAGACTGTACCATTTGTTCTTGTACGCCTTTTGATTGGCTTTGTTCGGTTATATTAAAGATGACGCTCAGGGTTAATGGTATTCCTACCCAGGGTATAATGATTATTAATAAGCCTATAAGGATAACTTTAACAAGAGCAGCGATGAATGGATGTTTCTTCGCTGTTGTCTTTTTCTGCTGCGGTTGCTTGGCGGGTGATTTCTTGGCGTTGCTTTGTTTTGCTCTGCTTGCAGATTGTTTAGATACCATCTGCCTACCCCCCGATTATGGTTGTTAGGGTTAGTTTACTGTATTTGGCGTATGATAGCAACCCCCCAAATAATACCAGCAATTCTTAGGTGTTAGCTTAACAAACATATGAGAATGTCTCGTATAAAATGAATAGACGTAAAAATGTCCCCTGTATAGTTAAAGTTGTAAAATCAATTAACAAAAGGGGGCATTTTTTTGAGTATAACTCTAGGAAATGCGTTATCGCTTGTCGGCGGTTAGATGCGCCGAGCGTTTTGGCGTGCAAAGAGCGGCAGCTAATTGTCATGTTTCTCCTTCTAGCATCTATCGTTAGCGGAAAGCATATATAGAAAGTAATGGAGATATTAGAGCTTTAGGCAGTAAGTCTAGACGTCCTAAATCTCATCCAAACTCTCATACGCAAGAAGAGATAAAGCTAATAAAAGATATGAGAAGAAGAAACCCTAATTCTAGAGTCTACAGAACCTCTGGATTAGACTCTGAGAGTCGAGGCTATGCTCGTACTCAACCAACCCTCCTCAAGGTTCTAAAGGCCTTAAAGCATAAAAGACACCTACAAATCTAAGCTCAAGTTCAAACCCAAACCCAAACCCAAACCATAAAGCTTCTCCGATGCTTGTAAGAGAAATTAAGCCGTATGAAAAAGTATGAGAGTATAAGCTATCCAGGCTGAGCAGGTTCGAGATAGACGTAAAGTATGTACCAAAGGAATGTTTATCTCCAGAGTCTATAGTAAAGTATCAAAGAACCGAGTTACCGAATTGTATCAATATTACAGTTATGTATGCAGCCATATATACAGCTATAGATGAATACTCACGGTAACCGCATACTATGCGGTTACCGTGAACATAGCACCTACTCATCTAGCTTATTTTTATGTAATGCAGTCTCAAGCTTTAGGACTCTTAAAGTAGAGGTAAAGTGTATACAAACAGATAATGGTGCAGAGTTTACTAAAGGGTTTATTGCGAACTTAAAAGATAACCATAGCATGTTTGAAGTAACAGCTAGTAGATAAAAGATAAAGATAAAACGCATCAAACCGCATAATTCCTTAAGCGTAACAAGTATGTATAACAGAAAGGTAGAGAGATCAGTATCCCGTGAAGACCAGAAACTATTCTATTCTGAAATCATTAGACTAAACCGCTTAATAACAGATGAAGAGAGCTTTAAAAGAAGACTAAAAAGACACCAAGATAGAACTAATAACCGACCTATGAGACCACTTAATTATCTATCTCCTAAGCAATACTTGAAGCAATATCTAAAGCAATACTGTGTTAAGAATATTAATAAGCTAAAAGAATAATTCTCAAATGTTTGTTAATACTACAATTATATTTACGGTTCAGCCGCCTAACCTTAAATAGCCCTAACGCGTATGTATGTAAGTAAGTTAATAGATCGTTAAATAACCTAAGCTAGGACTAGACTAAGAGCGCTAGTTAGTCTATCTCACCATCGTTAGCTCTAGTTATCTATTCTCCCTGCATAGTTCATGTAGCTGGTTGAGCAGTTTGATTTGATTGATATAAGCTTAGGTAAGTTACTTAGTGGCTAGCTATGGTTATACTCTGTCTATAAGTGTTATCGTATGGCGCTTAGCTTATATACGGTTTTTTTATGCTCAACTAACAGGCTTTAGGTGCTTGTGGTTTATTAGTCGGCGTATATTTTTTAAAGGCTAAAACTAATATGGTAAACTGAATGACTATTACCGTATTTGACCAACTTAAGACGCTTAATTATACCAAAATGGCGGCGTAATCAGTGTCAGGTAATAGCTACTGAGAGCTATTTGGCAAACTGTAAAATAGCTTGCTTTGGCAAGGGGATTTTATTGCCCTGCTCCTCGTACAGAGTGTCGGCAATAATATCGGTCACTGGTTCTACTACCTCAAACTCGTCATGATTGTACTCGCCGGTCAACATAGCTCTCGCCGACATACCCATATAGTAGCCTAGATTTACTGGTACAGCGTTCCCAATTTGCTTATATTGAGCGCCTGTAGAGCCAGCGAACTGCCATTCGTCTGGAAAAGTCTGTATACGTGCGTATTCTCGTACGTTTAATGGGCGTGTCTCCTCTGGGTGGCAACGTTCTGTCTGCTTTTGCGCGGGGCCGCAAGTTAGAGTTAGGCTAGGCTCATCCCATGATAGTCGTCTAGCCATACCTGTCTTGCCGCCACTCATAAAAAAGCTGGTTTTCATATATTCTTTTTGCTTGTCTATTGGTAAATCACGCCAATAGCCACCTGCTGGAACTAGGGACATAATAGACTTCTTGTACTCTGAGTATTCTTGCCCTATAGACTTTGGTCTATCGCCAATAGCCTCACGCAGTGAGATGGTGTAGTCGCGCTCTTTAGGATAAAGAATGGGCGTGTTTATATCCTTACGCACAGCGATAATTATCAGTCGCTCACGCTTTTGTGGTACGTCAAAATACTGTGCTCGTAGCAGCTTGTGGGCAACTTTATAACCCAAGTCCTGTAAGATACTGACCATGGTTTCTAGGGTACGACCATTATCGTGTGTCAATAGACCCTTTACATTTTCCCCAATAGCAACTTTTGGTTGTACTTCTTTAACTACACGAGCGAACTCATAGAACAGCGTACCTCTGGCGTCCTCAAAGCCCATTTTCTTACCAGCATAGCTGAACGCCTGACAAGGAAAACCGCCCTCAACAATATCTGCCTTTCCTTGATACTTTGAAAAGTTTACGTCAGCAATATCGCCCTCAATAACGTTCCAGTCTGGACGGTTGATGCGCAATGTAGCCGAGGCTGACTTGTCCCACTCGTTTAAGGCAACGTGTTTAATACCAGCGTTCTCTAAGCCGAGAGCCGTACCGCCGGCACCAGCAAATAGATCAATAGAAGTTAGCTCTGTAGGCTTATCAGCTTTTAGTATGCGGTAATTGTTAGACTTAACGCTACCCGAAAACTTGTCGTGTGTTCTTTTAACTTCGTCTATATTGAAAAGACGATAATTTTTGTCTGACCTTGTGCTCTTAATTAGTCCTTTTTTCTCCCACCTACGGATAGTATCTACTGATACTCCTATCTTGTCAGAGGCTTGTGATACGGTAAGCATTACGCTCATGCTTACTATTATATAGAGAACCCTTACCTATAGCAAGGGTTCTCTATATTGTTTTTATGAGTTTTGAGAGTTCGTCTCCTAGACCCTCGCCCTCAAGCTCCTCGAAAATACCCATAATCTGCCGGAAAGTATCATTAAGACCAGAGACAAAATCCCAAAACTCGTCTTCTACCAAAGCGTCCTCTTTTGGTTTGAGTGCTCCATTTTTGTGAATATCCTTGTCCCAAAAATCCGTATTCCAAGGGTTATACGGGTATACTATCTGACCAGAAAAGTCTACATTAGGTTCTTTGAATATAGCATAAGCGTACCACTCTAAAATTTGCTTATTAAACTTTTTTATGTCGCCTACGTTCGGTTGGACGGTTTTGGTATCAAAGGCGTAATACTTATCGTCTTTCTTCAGGAAAATATCAACGCCAGAGCCTGATGCTGGAGCTACATACTCAATACTAGCCCTGTCTTCGTCGGAAATAGAGCTGACGGTTTCTTTCAGCTCTCGTATAACTTCTGTACGGTTTACCCAAGTAGCTTTGCTCTCGCGAGCTGTTATTAGATAATCCAGTTTTGCCTGTAAAAGTGGTGGCATAGGCGATGGACGTTTTAGCTTTCCTGCTAGTATTTCAAAGCCATTATTGGAGGCGAGGACTTTTGCTATTGGCTCCCAAACCCTAGTGCCCATACTTGTTTCAAGCCCGCCAACTATTGACCGTATCTTGCGTTCTGTTGGAATAAGGGTATCTAGTGGGTGGTAGGACGAGGAAGACCAGTTGCGTATGTAGTTCTCTAGCGAAGTTTTGATCACATCCTTTAATTTTAGTCGTAGTTGCTCGTCCATAGTCTAACTAGTAGTATATCATTATCTACTCCGAAATAGCGAAGCCATAACAGAGATTTACGACAGAGTATAGGATCATAGGATGTTGGCTGCTAAGATCATGCCTAAGCCTCGGTCTGTCTTGTAGCGTATATATGTTCTACGGGTTCATAAAACCCGCCCCTATTGCTAGAGGCGGTAACTAGTAGGGATTCTAGTAGAGTAGTTTTTCACTTAGATGGCATTGTATCGCATATTTATTCTGTTTCAAATAACGTTTTTGATACAAATTTCTTATTTTCCTCGTCGACTCGGTTAAACGCATACCCGAGCAGGAGGTTAACTGTCATATTGAGACTTAAGCCTTGCTCTTGTGTCCAATTTACAATTCTTTAGTCTGCGATTTGTTCTTCCTTGGTTTGTTGGTTTTGGCGGTATTTCTTGGAGCAACTCCACTGGAACCTTCTCGTATAGAAGCCTCTTTTCTCTTCCGGGCAACCTCTTTCGTGAATGTTTAACAATATCATTTTGCACCGTTCAGCAACAGAGTCTGCTCAGATGGTGGCTCATACAGGTGCCCTAATCTAGCCCAGAACACCCTAGTAAATTAGATATAGCACTAACTAATCAACTCGCTCCACCCCACCTCACCGCCCTCCAATCCCCTCCAAAGAAAGAAGCTCGCCAGGTTCATCAGGTTCGCCAGAACCACCAGAACCACCAAACCTATCAAACTCATCAATCTCATCAATGCTCGCCCAAATAGCAGTAGTATCTCCGCTCAGCAAATCCTCAGCCATTGCAATGTATATCTCTATTTCATCATCTAGGTCAAACCGGCTCCGTATAGCGCGGGCAATACGCTCTAGGCGCCTCTTCATGGCTGTATCTTCAAGTAGCAATAGAAGCTTTGGTAATTCGCTATTCATTTCATCCCAGCCGCCATTATCAAAAAAGCTCATATACCCTGCTATACGGCGCCTGATAGTGCTAGGCAACATATCTTTAGATACAACATCAAGGAAGAATCTCCGTATCCCAAACTGCCGTATCCCATCATTTACTCTAAGCGACAAGAAAGCGTCAGGCGGATTAGCTGGAACATAGCTATAGAGCATCATTTCGCGCCGCAATAATACTTCTAATAGCGGATACCTATGCCGTAGCTGATTAGCATACGCATACGCTCTCACCGCATGATTAACAAACGCCTGGCTAACAACCCTATCCCGGTAGCCCGCTTTAACGATAGCATCGGTAACGCGTTCTCTGCCATGAATTAGCTGCAGCTGCCTAAGCCCTTTTGGCGTTACGTAATACGCTGCTGGCATACCCCGCAATCTAAAGCTCTTATCATACCGCCTATCTACAAACCCATGCTTCATTAGTACATTCAACTTTTCATGCAAATTTGATAATGACCTAATACCAAGGCTATCTGCCAATAACCTGCAACTGCAAAACCTGCACCCATACAACGCCTCGAGTATAGCTATCTGCCCTTTCTTAAGTACGAAACGTTTATTATTCGTCTGCTTACCTATTTG
>ERZ773099.3528-NODE-3528-length-10039-cov-6.714042_pt1 | contig 10039 bp, 2 predicted proteins | sample MGYA00511120_ERZ773099 | MGnify/ENA primary metagenome ERZ773099 (study PRJEB29015, sample SAMEA2738012) | human oral metagenome | biome: human oral; feature: human-associated habitat; material: dental | place: China | collected 2104 ... | reverse complement strand
GCGGGCAAAAAAGATGCGCTAAGATGGCGGTGCTGAATTTATCAGTGCTTCCTTAGCAGTACAACGTAAACAAATTTCAAAAATACGCAGTCAAACTCATCCCCATGACTCTCTGCCTTGCGCCGTCGTAGGTGCGTCCCATAAAGAGCGGGGTGCCGGAGCGCGCGGGACGCAGGTCGAATCCCTCGACGGCGAGGACGACGCCGCGCGTGAGGACGATGTCGGCACGTGCGCCCCACCCACGGAAGCCCGCACGCCCGAAGAAGTTCGGGTCGCCGTCCATGGTGTGATGGATGTAGGTTGCGCGCGGCTGATGGTAGTACGCAATCCACGCGCCGTAGTCCCCCGCCCGCTCGACGTTGGGCGACTGACGCAGGCGCAGGGTCGTGACCACGCCGCGCCCCACGTCGTCATAGTTGTCGAGGTCGGTGTGCGCGCGCCCGTGCAGGTACTCGATCTCGAGGCTGCGGTGGCGGTCGAAGCGATAGCCCGCGAAGAGTTCGAGGACGCGCTGCCGGTCGATGCCGTTATGCAGGGCGAGCGGATCTCTCATCGCCCGCTCCCGCGAGACGGCGGGCAGCTCCGTGCTCAGGTCGTAGTAGAACGCGCCGCCCATCCAGTGCGTCCAGTTCCGCTCGTAGCCGAGGATAACGCCGCGCTTCCTCTGATCGCCCGTGCGCGCAACGGTGCGCCCGTAGAAGATGGAGGTCATGCCGACGTTCTTGTCGCCGTGCCGCCAGCGCACACCGTCGAGGCGCTTGTCAAAGACGTTGCCCTCGAACGGGGTGAATACGAATCTGCCCGCACGGATTTTGACGCCGTGGTCGTTTTCGTGTTCGACAAAGATGCGCGAGAGGTAGAGATGCCGATCACTGCGATGTGCGCCCGCGATTGTGTCCTTGTCATAGCGCGTATCCTCGAGCATGCCGCTGACGCTCCACCCGCCGCCCACGTGCACGGTCGGCGCGATGCGAAAGCGGCGCGTGGAGAGGTATACGTCCTGCCGCCGCCCCACAGACGGCAGCTCCATGCGCGCCTTGCCATAGAGCCAGCGGTAGTCCCCCCAGACGTCGATGCGCGGCGTCTTTTTTGTTGGCGGCAGATCCGTAGCGGGCGCAGTCGCCGCGATGCTCTCTCTCTCTGCGGCGGGCGGCTGCTGTGTCTCAGCCCCCTCGGCGGATGAGAATGATGCGCACAGGAGCGCGAACAGCACGAAGCGATAAATCGGTCGCATAGATGTCCTCCGTTCAGATCATGGGCGCAGGGCAATGATACGGCTTTTGTTCTAAACACCGCTTCATTCTAACATAGCCGCATGCAATTCACAAGAAACCATATCGAATTACTCATGATATGTGTAAATTTTTTAGACAATAGGACTTTTCGCGCAAGGAATTTCATTCATTGCAAACGAAATAGTATAGAATGAGTGCGCATATGTGCATAGGAGGTGGGACGATGTGCCGACTGCGTCAGCTCGCGCTGCTTGTCCTCACTCTCGCCCTACTCCTGCCCATGTCCCACGCACAGGCGCTCACCATTGCCTACGACCGAAACTACGGCACGGCATATGCGAATATCCTGCAGCGCATGTGCACGGATGAGGTGGAGACGCTTGGCTATACGCGCAGCCGACTCGATCTGTTCCAAGATCGACGTGTGGACGCAATCGAGGTCTACGATTTCGAGGCGGAGCGCTATCAGCGCGGAACGACCAAGACGCTCTACTGGTATCCGCATTACACGGCATCCATTGTATTCGCGGTGCACGAGAATGCCCCCCTGCCGATTGATGACTGGGGCGATCTCCGGCAGGGCGTCACCATCGTTCTACCCGACAACTCGCCCGAACGCGAGATCTTCTTCCTGATGCTCGCACGGCAGATGTATCCTGATACAGAGACAGGATTCGACAGGCTCTCCCGCATGAAGTCGACGGGACGCCTGCGCTTCTACCCTATACATTGGGGCGTGCGGGGGATCTTTCGCGGCGGGAGCACGCGCGATGTCTATGTGCTCTTTGCCCATGAGGCGGATCGCCTCATCCGGCGCGGCGCACGCCTGCGCGTCATCGAGCCGCAGGACGGGACGATTTCCTTTACAAAGGGGCTGCTCTCGCGCCGTCCCCTCACCTTCTCTCCGGAGCTCGCCACAGAACTGGCGGAGGCGGGCTATCCGTCTGTCGCAGAGGAGGCCTCCCCCGCGCACGTGATTCCGCCTGATTTCCTGCTGGGGCTTCGCGCGGCAAACGCACACTACCATGCAGAAATGCTGGAGCGCCCTCTTCTTGCGCCCTCGGAGGCGCACGAGCGCCATGCGATCCTCACCTGCACGCTCATCGTCACGGTGTTCTGGGGGGCGGCGATCCTGTACCGTGTTCTGCACCACGGCACGCGGCGTGCCGTCCTCCTCATCATCGCCATGCTCCTCCTCTGGGAACTGGTACGCATGGCAAAGCTTTTCACGTTTGCACATGACGCAGCACTCGAACGCACGCTCTGGTATCTCTACTATGTGTTCCGCGCGGGGCTGTCGGTGGCACTCCTCTGGATCGCGTGGGCGTCGGACGAGGATGTGCTCAACCGCGCGATGCCCGCGTGGCTGAAGGCGGTGTTCGGCTTCAACCTCCTGCTCGCCGCGCTCATCCTCTGCAACGACCTGCATCATCAGGTCTTCTATTTCACATGGAGTATCGAGACGCAGGAATGGTCGGATCATCTGGCGTGGGGCGCGTACGCCTACTGGACGATCTGGTTTGTCGAGATCTTTGCAGCGCTGCTGCTCCTCCTCGAGAAGGCAAAGGCACAGCAGGTACTCCGGCCTGTGATGGCGCTTCCCTTCGCCCTGTTCTTCCTCTTTATCGTATACTCGATCGCCTATCAGTATGTCGCATGGGTGCGGTGGCCGGAGCTGACAGCTGTGACGGCGCTCTTCTTCCTCGCCCTCATCGAGGCGTGTCTGCGCACGGGGCTCATGCCGTCGAACCGCCAACATGAGATGTTCTTCACACATGCGCATCTGGCGATGCAGGTGGTGGATGCGGAGGGAACGCCTGTCTTTACCTCGGCGGCGCTGCCGGACAATCTGCGCCGCGATACGCACGTCTCGCGCATGGCGATCCACGGCGGTGCGCTCGTCTGGCATGAGGATCTGTCTCTCCTGCACGAGCAGCAACGGCAGCTTGCACTCTCGCGCGACGCACTGCGCCGCTCGCATGATCTCCTGCGCGAGGAGCACAGTATCCGCAAGCAGCTCCTCGGGCTCACGCTCCGCAAACATCTCTCGGATGAGTTGGAGGCAATCCTCGCGGCGAAGCGTCCGCTCCTGCGCGATTTCCGTGAGCGGCTGATGGAGACGCAGGACGAGGCGGAGGTGACGCGGCTGATCCGCCGCCTCAATCTGCTCTCCTCCTACCTGAAGAAGCGCTGCGTCCTCTTCCTGAAGGGGCAGGAGGACGGCACGATCCGCACGGACGAGCTGTCGATGGCGGTCTCGGAGACATGCACCTATCTGCAGCCGCTCGGTCTGCGCGTCGGCGTGGAATGGAGTCTGCCGCATCGCCTCCGCGCGGAGGCGGCGCTCGCCCTCTTTGACTTCTTCGCGGAGTTCCTTGCGCGTGCGGCGCGCGAGGATACATCGGATGTGTTCTGCCGATTCAGCGACAGCAGTGCTGTCTTTCTGCTGGAAAATGCGGACTGGATCGCCCCGTGGACGGCGGCGTGGGAGGAGACGCACGCGCTGTCCGTGACGCTGAGTGACCGTGGCTATGCACTCTCACTGACGGTGGCTGCTCTCGGAGCGCCCCTATCGGCTCACTGCGTTCGCCACTTCCCCCGTTTCGACGGGGGAAGCTAATATGCCGTAATGCAAAGCCTCCCCCGTGCGGTACGGGGGAGGGGGACCGCGAAGCGGTGGAAGGGGCGCTTTGAACGCTCATACGAACAAGGGCTGTTATGCGGAGTCAAAATGACTTCGTGCAACAGCCCTCTCCCAAAAATCAATATATCCTTAGAACGCCCACGTTACCTGTGCACCGCCCGCGATACCCTCGCGCTGACCGGTCATGCCCATGAGGTTCACGCCGTAGCTGACGCGGGAGTTTTTCGGTGCGAAGCGATAACCGAGCTCGAGGATGCCCGTGCCGCCGCCGAGCGACGGGCTCGGCGTACTGTAGCCCTGATAGATCGCCGTTGCATCTCCGTTGAACTCATACTCGTACGCAAGCCCCGCGTAGACCTCGCTGTTTGCGCTGTCCGCGTGCGTATAGCGTGCGCCGACGCGCAGACGGTGCGAGTCCACACCGCCGAAGTCGAACTCTGCGCCCGAGCGCAGCTTCGTCGTACTGCCGCCCTGATGGGAGTAGAAATACTTTGCATAGCCCTCGATGCGGTCACCGCCCGCGAGCTTCCATTCCTGACCGAAACCAATGTGTCCGGCGCAGTACGTGTTCGAGTTGTCATAGCTCAGCGCCGCAGCGTCGCCGCTGCCCGTGTAGTCGCTCCGCACACGCCCCGCGCGCACGCTGCCCTCAACATAGCGTCCGTTTTCGTGCGTCAGCTTCGCCATCATGCCGCCGCCGATGTAGCTCATCTTGCCGCTGCCGTGCGTGCCGTCGTCCAGATAGGAGTCATATGTGCCGCGCCCATACTCGACAAAGGGTCCGTAGGTCAGCGTTGCATCGCCCATCTTGTTTGCGCGTGCAAAGCCGACGTTGAGGTTCCAGCCCTTTGCATCCACATAGGAGCCAGAATTGAGCCGCACAGATGAGCCGCCCTGCGCCGCCCACAGCCGGAAGCCGCTGCCTGCCGCCGCAGCAGCGGCACTCGCCTCTGTGTCCGCTGCACCCATCGACGCATAGCCGCTCTCCGCATTCGTCTCGCCTGCAGCAGGTGACGTGCCCACCGTCCCCGCCGAGATCACAGCCGCCGCTTCAGCCGCAGCCGTATATCCGACATTCGAGAGGAGGTCTGCACCTGCGTTCAGCAGTGCGCTCGCCGCCACGCGCGTCTCGACCGGCGACTTACTGCGCGCATTCATCTCAACCTTCTCAACCGTTGCAATGAGCTCATTCTCCCCGCGTTTTGCGAGGCTGAGTGTATAGTCGAGAACAGAGCCCTGCGACGCCTTCATCGTATCCTTGCCGACGTTTTTCAGTGCATCATCCGTCGTCAGCGTACCGCCCACCTTGAGCAGGCTCACCGCATCGCCGGGACGGAACGCCTTCGCATCGCCCGCAATGCCGACGCCGAGATGCAACCCCCGGATGTTCTTTTCGCCCGTATTCGTGAGCGTGAGCATCGTCCGCGTCTCCGAGGACGTTGTTCCCGCCGGCAGGTAGAAATGGAGGTTCTGCACACCGTCAAAATCCTTCGCCGTCGTGCCGAACGAGCGCACCGCAAGCGTATTGTTCGTGCTGTTCGCATTGCCTGCGCCGCCGTGGATCACGCCGCCGATCTTGACCCCTCCGTAGAGATTCACCGTGTTGCCGGATGCCGCACCGCCGGTCGCGCGTCCGCCGTAGACATCGCCGCCGACGCTGCCGCCGAAGATGTCCACAGTATTATCCGACGCCGACGCACCAAAGCCGCCGACGAGGTGCTGCACCGTACCGCCGCGCATGACGAGCCGGTTCTGCTTCGCCGCCCCCTTGCGCGAGGTACCGCCGTACGCCGTATCCGTGATCGTGCCGCCCGTGACGGTGAGCACGTTCCCTTCCGCCGCATGTCCCTGCTCCGAGCGTCCGCCCCATGCAAGGTCATGCGTGCCGTCCGACGCCGCATAGGACGCCGTCTTGTTGTCCTTGAACCGATAGCCGTCCGCATAGACAGACTTGCCGTCGGACGCCCTGTCAACAGAGAACTCATAGGCCTCGTCCGCGACAAGCTCCTTTGCCTTGTCGTAGTTCGTAAACTCAATGCCCTGCTCATTCGCCATCAGCGTGACGCGTGTCGCTGCATAGCTCTTCGTCGGCAGATCGGTCATGCCGACCTGTGCCGTGAGTTTCTTCCAGTCAAGTCCGCTCGTTGCAGCGCCGCCATTGAGTGTCAGCAACGTCTTGCCCGCTGTATCCTTGTTCACAGCAAAATTCAGATGCTCAAAGTTTGCAATCTGCCCCGCCGTAATCGCGCCGCGCACGTTCAGCACATTGCCCTCGGCAGACTTGTTGCCGCCGTAGATGGTTCCTATGACCTTCGTGCCGTCAGCAACCGCATGGAACACCTTCTTCTCGTCCGTATAACCGATGTTGACGGTGTTGCCCGTGGTCTTGCCCGTGCCGTTCGTGTAGCCCGCATAGATATTTTTTGCAACTGTGCCGCCCGCGATGTTGACCGTGTTGCCCGTGGCGTCTGCGGCATTCGTATCCTTGCCGATGTAACCGCCATACACCTCTTCGAGCGTACCCGCGCCGGTGCCGACGAGATTTACGGTGTTGTTGACCGCACCACCCGCAGCCCCCTCCGAGCGTCCACCCGAGAGATACTTGACCGTCTTGCCCGAGGCAATGCCCGTGAGCGTCATCGTATTCTTCTCTGCCGTATTGCCGCCGTAGGAGACACCGGCATAGGTCTTGGCGTTCGGATTGACCCCGTCATAAACGACCTCACCGTTACGGAAGCGGTTCACGTCAATGAGGACAGCGTTCGCCTCGCCCGTATTTGTATCCGTGCGCTGAACGACCTCATAGTCGCCGCTCACCGCATGATTCTTCGCCGCGTAGTTTGAGAACTTCAGCTTGTTCGCCGCCGTACTCTTCATCAGCGTGATCGCGCCGAGCGTCTTGTCGGCGGAGAGCTTCGACGTATCGACCGTGACCTTCGACCAATCGGCTTCCTGCCCGTCGAATCCGTTCGCGAGCGTCAGCATCGTGCCCGTGTTCCGCGTAAAGGTATCGTCAATCGTGCCGCTCTTCGGCTTGTTGGCAGCGATATGGTCGGTCAGATGGAACGTGTAGTTCTCGAAGTTCTGCGCCTTCTGCGCCTTTGCATCCTTCACCATGACGTTCAGCGTATTGCCCGTGACATCATCGGCCTTGTTGCCGCCGTAGAGCACTGCGTTGTCGAGGTTCGTCCCCGCCGCGAGCGTCGCCGCAGAGCCGTCACCGATGTTCACGGCGTTGCCCGTGGTCTTGCCGCTTCCTGCAGTATAGCCGCCGTAGATCGAGCCCGTAACCTTGCCGCCCGTGATCGTCACCGTATTGCCCGTCACATCGCCGTTGTTCGCAGCCTTATCAACGTAGCCGCCATAGACGTTCGTCAGCGTACCTGCGCCCGTCCCTGTAACCGTGACTGTATTCTTGATTGAGCCGCCCGTATCGCCCATCGTCTTGCCGCCGTAGGCACTGTGCGCACCTGCGGCGAGACTCTTGACCGTCAGCCGATTGCTCTCCGTCGTATTGCCGAAATGAGAGATGCCGCCAAGTGCCTCGCCCGTTGTCGCGGCGGTAAAGTCAACCACGCCGTCCTTGAAACGGTTTGCATCGAGGTAGATCTTATTTGCCGTCGCATTGCCGACGTTATCCGTCCGCACACCGTACTCCATGCCGTCATGCACCGCGAGCAGCCGCTGATTCGCCACACCCGTGAATGTCATGCCCGCCGCAGAGAGGAGTGTGACGCGATTCGTGCGCTGCTGATTCGCGCTCCACGCATGGAGGGCGTCCTCGTCAAGCGTGATCTTCGACCAGTCGACCGCCGTGCCGAAACCACCCGCCTGCGAGAGCGTCAGCAGGGTATCGCCGTCCTTTACATCATTCCCCAAATAGAAGGTATAGTTCTCGAATTTGCCCGCCGTCTTGACGGTCATATTCTTCCCCTTGACATTGAGCGTATTGCCCGACGCATCGGCTTTGTTGCCGCCGTAGACGGAGACAGACGAAAGATCAGCACCTGCAGCAAATCCCGTGCCGTTGCCGAGGTTCACCGTATTGCCCGTCGTCGCACCCGCGCCCGCCGTATAGCCGCCGTAGACCGCAGCCGTCATCTTTCCGCCCGTGAGTGTCACTGTGTTACCCGTCGCCGTGCCGTTATTCGCAGCGTCGCCGACGTAGCCGCCGTAGACATTCGTGAGCGCGTGCGATCCCGTACCCGTGATGGTCACGCTGTTGCCCGTGGCGTTTCCTGCCGCGCCCGCCGTCTTGCCGCCGTACGCAGAGGTCAGATCGCCCTGCACACCCGTCACCGTCAGATGGTTATTCGTGGTGGTGTTGCCCGCATAGGAAATACCGCCGTAGATTTCGGTCGTGCCGTCCGTAAGTTGTGTCGGCGCGACAGAACCATCATACGTTGCATTGGTATTGTTTTGGAAGCGGTTGTAGTCGAGTATGACCTTCGACGCTGTGCCCGTATTCGTATCCGTACGGAGTGCCGTCTCGTAGTCGCCGTTCACAACACCATGCGTGCGATCCTTGCCCGCATAGTTCGAGAACTTTAGCCCGTTTGTCGTGCCTGTGAGGAGTGTCGCGTTTCCGATGACCGTGTTGCCCGAGAGCTTCGACGTATCGACATCGAGCTTCGTCCAGTCGAACTGATTTCCGCCGTTGAAGCCGTTGTTCTCGGTCAACGTCAGCATCGAGCCACCGTTCTGCGCAATATCGTCATTCAATTGGAACTTGTAGTTCTCGAATTTGTCGGCGGACTTTGCCGTGATGTTCTTCGCATTGACGTTGAGTGTCGCGCCCGTGCCCGAATTATTGTCGCCGTGGAGCACTGCATTCGTGAGGTTCGCCGTGTAGGTACCGTCCTCTGCGCCGAGGTTGACGATGTTCCCCGACGTACTGCTGCCCGGACCTGCGGACTTGCCGCCGTAAACGTCGCCGCTGATCTGACCGCCCGAAATCGTGACCGTGTTTTCGATTGCCTCGTACCCAACACCGCCGGCAATTTCGCCGTTTACCGTGCCGCCGGAGATTACCACAGAGTTCTTTTGCGCCACACCCGTGCCGCTCGTGACCGCACCAAAGACACTACCGACAGCGCCGCCGGATACGGTGACACTATTCTCCTCGACGCGTCCCTGATTTTTCGATAATGCACCGCGAAGATTCGTCGCCTCGCTGCCATTGCCGCTAAGCGTAACATTATTCTTTTTCAGCGCGCCTGTACCCTCACTCACAGCACCGTTGACATTGACTGCTGTACCGTCCGTAAAGACAACATTGTTCTCCGTTGCCTCGGCAGTGCTGGCAGCCTTCTCGATATAGCCGCCCGCAACATGATCGGTCGACTCACTGCCGCTGAAATTGACGGTATTGTTCTTTACCGTGCCCGTTCCAGCGGTATATCCACCGAAAGCCTTCTCCACAGTGCCTTTCTGCATCGTGACGCTGTTGCCGGAGACCTCGCCCGCATTATCTTCGTGCGTGATGAAGCCGCCATAGACCTCCTTGATCTCGTCCGCTGCATTGGGCAGATTAATGGTCGCGTGGTTGTTCGTGACATCGCCCGTCGCACCCTCGTTGAGACCACCAAACGCAAACTTCGGGTCGTCCGCTCCATGGATACCCGTAACCGTCAGCTGATTGTCCGTCGTCGTATGTCCCTCGCGGGAAATACCGCCGTAGATCTCGCCGTTATACGATGCTGTCGTGCCGTCGTAGTTGACACGGCCGCCCTTGAAACGGCTCGCCTCCAGCATGAGTGCGTTCGCCGTCGCCGTATCATTATCCGTGATCAGACGGAACTCGTGCGTATCGGTCGCATCCGCAGCCCTCTTCGCCGCATAGTTCGCGAACTTCAGCGTATCGGCGGCGTTGCCGCGCTTCAAGAGAGTAATGCGCTTGATGCCGTGCTGCGTCGCGAGGTAGTCCGCCGACAGCCCCGTGCGGTCGACGGTGATTTTATTCATGTCAACGCCCGTTCCGTCGAACGCACCTGCATTCGCGACGGTCAGCATCGTATCACCGTTCCCAAACGACTCATTCAGCTTGAACTTATAGTTCTCGAAGTTGTTGACCGACTTCGCCGCGATATTCTTCGCGTTGACGTTGAGGGTATTGCCCGTCGCCGCCTTGTTGCCGCCATAAATATTGCTGCTTGTGAGC
>ERZ773099.3526-NODE-3526-length-10042-cov-3.971163_pt1 | contig 10042 bp, 4 predicted proteins | sample MGYA00511120_ERZ773099 | MGnify/ENA primary metagenome ERZ773099 (study PRJEB29015, sample SAMEA2738012) | human oral metagenome | biome: human oral; feature: human-associated habitat; material: dental | place: China | collected 2104 ... | reverse complement strand
TGGCTACGAGGGCGAGGCCCTCATCTATCGTGACGTGACGCTGCCGGCGGGTTTCGCGGGCCGGCAGGCGCATTTTCAGGTGCACACCGAATGGCTGATCTGCAAGGAAGTGTGCATCCCCGGTGATGCCGCCCTGCAGCTCGACATTCCCGTGGGCGGGGCCACCGTGCATGACCAGGCCGAACTGGCCGGCTTCGAGGATGCCCGCCGTCACGCCCCGGCCGCCGACCAGAAACCGGCCCAGGCCGGCTGGTGGCAGCGGGGCGGGCAGGCCGTGCTGGTGCTGCCGGCGGCGCTGACCGAGGAGAAGGCACCGAAGTCGGCGCTGTTCCTGCCGTATTTCGCCGGTGTGGTGCGTCCGGCGGCACCGCAGAAGCTCATCGAGATTTCCGGCGAATCGGGACGCTATGGCATTGCCCTGGAGCTGGACGAACAGGCCATGCGCACGGCCGAGGCCGGCTGGGAGGCCCAGGGTGGCATGGTGGTGATCGATGGCCAGCAGCCAGTGGAACTGGCCCTGAAGTCGCAGACGGTGGTGCCGGTGGCAGCCCGTACGGTTTCCGTCAACGAGCCGGTACAGGTGGATGTGTCGGGCGCAGAAGGCGGTGGCCAGGGCGCCCAGGCGGCCCAGGGCAAGGGCAGTTTCATGGGGCAGCTGCAGATGGGGGCGGCCCCGGCCGGTGCCCAGGGCGGAGCCGCCGGTGCCGAGGCTGCAGGTTCCCGGACGGGGGCGCAGACCGGCCAGGCTGGTGCTGCCCCGGCAGCCGCAGGGGCAGCCACGGGGGCTGCGGGACAGGATGCCGGCAGCGGAGCAGGGCCGGATGCGGCGGCCGGTGCAGGCGCTGCTTCCGGTGCTACGCCGGCGGCATCAGGGGCCGCGGCTGCCACGGGTGGTGCGGCGGCTTCCGCACAGGGGGCGTCGACCGGCGGCGGCAGTGCTGCTGCCGGGGGGGCCGCCAGTCGTGCTCCGGGGGCCACAGGCGGTACGCCGGCAGCCGGTGCACCGGGAACCACGGGTGCCCAGCCGAGCGCCGACCCCACGGCCGCCCAGAACGGCCAGAGCATGACCGAGGCCAGCGGCGCGCTGGCGCAGCTGACCGGTGCCGGAGAGGGTGAGGGGAGCTGGCTGACGCTGGCCGGGGCCATTCTGGGTGCCTTCCTGGGCGGCCTGATCCTCAACCTGATGCCCTGCGTGTTCCCGGTCATCGGCCTGAAGGTGCTGTCGTTCACCGAGGCCGCTGCCGGCAAGCCGGCCGAGGCCCGGCGGCACGCCATGGTCTTCGGTCTCGGCGTGGTGGTGAGCTTCGTGGCGCTGGCCGGGGTGCTGCTGGGCCTGCGCGCGCTGGGACAGGCGGCAGGCTGGGGCTTCCAGCTGCAGTCGCCGGTGTTCGTGGCGGTGCTGGCGCTGCTCTTCGTGGTCATCGGCCTGAACCTGTTCGGCGTGTTCGAAACCGGTACCCGCCTCACCCAGCTGGGTGCCATGGGCGGCGGCCAGGGCAGCCGGCAGGGCTACGGGAGCAGCTTCATGGCCGGTGTGATGGCGGTGGTGGTGGCCACGCCGTGCACGGCGCCCTTCATGGGCAGTGCGGTGGGCTTCACGCTCAGCAGCTCGGCGCTGCTGGTGCTGGCGGTGTTCGTGGCCATCGGCGTGGGCATGGCGCTGCCGTATCTGCTGCTGGCCAGCAGCCAGCGCCTGCTGGCCATGCTGCCGCGTCCGGGGGTCTGGCTGCAGACCTTCAAGCAGTTCCTGGCCTTCCCGATGTTCATCACGGCCGCATGGCTGACCTGGGTGCTGGCCCTGCAGGCCGAGGCCGAAGGCGTGCTGCTGCTGCTGCTGGCGGCCATCTTCCTGGCCTTCAGCTGCTGGATCTATGGTCGCTGGCAGTTCGAGCTGCGCCCGCGCGGGGCACGCAGTACGCCGGCCTGGATCTTCGTGGCGCTGCTCTCGCTGGGCGCCGTGGTGGGGCTGCTGAGCCGGCTGCCGGTGGTGGCCGATGCCTCGGTGGCGCAGGCCGGTGGCACGGAGGCCGTGGCTGCGGTGGAGCCGGGGTCGGCCGTGGCGGCCGGTGCGGGTGTTGCCGGGATGCCGGGTTCGGCGGCTGGCGGGGCTAGTGGCGCCTGCCGGCCTGGGGCCGATGGCAAGCTGCCCGCCGCCTGCCGCGGCTGGCAGCCCTGGTCGGCCGAGCGCTTTGCTGCGGCCCGCCAGGCCGGTGTGCCGGTGTTCGTCGACTTCACGGCCGCCTGGTGCCTGAGCTGTCAGGTGAACCAGAAGGTGGCGCTGGATCGCGACGAGGTGCAGGCTGCCTTCCGCGAGCGCAACGTTCTGCTGCTCAAGGCCGACTGGACGAAGCGTGATCCGGCCATCTCGGCCGAGCTGGCCCGTTATGGCCGCAACAGCGTGCCGCTCTACCTGTACTTCGAGGGGCGTGACCCCAACGCCGCCCCCCGCCGGCTGCCTGAACTGCTGACGGTGGATACGGTGCTGACGGCCATCGGGGCACAGAAGGGCTGACGGGGGTCAGCCGGCAGTCCGGCTGCCGGGCAGGCCCAGCACGGCCCGCATGTCGAAGAGGCCGTGGGCCTGGCCGGCCAGGAAGCGGCAGGCACGCAGGCTGCCGTCGGCATAGTGGGCGCGGCTGGTGGCGCGGTGGCGGATCTCGATCTGCTCGCCGGTGCCGGCAAACAGCACGGTGTGGTCACCCACGATGTCGCCACCGCGAATGGTGGAAAACCCGATGGAACCGGGCTGGCGCGGGCCGGTATGGCCCTCGCGGGCAAATACGCCGATCTCCTTCAGCGGCTGGCCCAGCTGGGTGGCAATGGCCTCGCCGATGGCCAGGGCGGTGCCGGACGGAGCGTCCACCTTGTGTTTGTGGTGGGCCTCGATCACCTCGATGTCGGTGTCTGCCAGCATCTGCGTGGCCAGTTCGATCAGGCGGATGGCGATGTTGACGCCCGGGCTCATGTTGGCGGCCTGCACGATGGCAATGTGCCGGGAGGCCGTCTGCAGGCGTGCCTTCCCGTCATCCGAAAACCCGGTGGTGCCGATCACCATCTTCACGCCCAGTCGGGTGCAGATGTCCAGATAGGCCAGCGTGGCCTCGGGGCGGGTGAAGTCGATCAGCACGTCGGCACCCTTCAGCGCCTGCTCGGCCTGGTCGGTGATGGTCACGCCCGTGGCCTGGCCCATGAAGGCGCCGGCATCCGTGCCCAGCGACGGGCTTCCGGGTCGGTCCAGCGCGGCGGCCAGCTCCATGTCGGGGGCGGCCAGCACGGCCTCGATCAGCATGCGCCCCATGCGGCCGGAGGCACCGGCAACGGCAACCTTCATGATTTTTCAGTCTCCTTCGGCTGGTAGCCGGGCAGGGCGGGGTCGTTCGGGTCGTCGCGGGCCGGCAGCGGGTCATGCTTGATGTCGGTGACCCGGTTGTCGGCAAAGAACACCGTCACCCGGCGCAGTTCGGATTCGCCGTTGGGGTACTGGAAGCGGAACACGTATTCCCAGCGGTTGGGGTGGAACACGTCGGCCAGCAGCGGGGTGCCGATGCGCAGCCGCACCTCGTCGGGCGCCATGCCGGTGTGCACCTCGTCCAGCATCTGCTGGTTGATGTAGTTGCCCTGCGGAATGGCAAAGCGGTAGGGCTCCAGAAAGCCGCTGCGCGAGCGGTCGGAGGCGCAGCCGGCCAGTGCCGTGACGGCGGCCAGCGCCAGCAGGGGGACGGAATGGCGAATGAGTCGGTGAGGCATTCGGGGGTCTGGCTGGGTTGGAGGAAATGCAGGGCCACACGCGTGTTGGTCCCGCGAAACGCGCGCGGCCCCTGCATGTAAAGTTCCTGCAAAGTTGCCGGTGCCGATGGTTTCGGGCCGGGCATACCCCCGTATGATAAGGGCTTCCTGTTTCATGCTGTTTCAGCTTCATGTCAGCTTCGTTCCGCGCGGCGTCGGGCCGCCGTACTGTTCTGGTGGTCACGGTGGTGGTGCTGCTGGCCATCGGGGCCGGTCTCTGGTTCTGGGTCATCAAACCCTCGTCCGGCACAGCCCCGGTGGCGGACATGCCGCCGGGTCCGCCCGGCGCGCCCGGAGGCCCCGGCGGGCCCGGTGGCGGGCAGCCGGTCACCGTCAGTGTTTCCCCGGTGCTGAAGGGGGCTTTCCCGGTGCTGGTGCGGGCCGTGGGCAATGTCACGCCCTACAACACGGTGACGGTGGTGCCGCAGGTGGAAGGGCGGCTGCTGCGTGTGCACTTCCGGGAGGGAGACCGGGTGAAGGCCGGCGACCTGCTGGCCGAGCTGGATGCCCGGGCGCTGGAGGCCGGCCTGGCCGAGGCCCGGGCCACCCAGGCACAGAACCAGGCCGAACTGAAGAACGCGCAGGCCGATCTGGCCCGCTACCAGCGGCTGTTCAGGCAGGATTCGGTGGCCCGCCAGCAGCTCGACACCCAGCAGGCGCTGGTGCGGCAGCTGCAGGCACGCTCTGCGGCCGACCAGGCCAAGGTGGACAGTGCTCGCGTACAGCTGGGCTATACGAAGATCCACGCGCCGGTGAGCGGCCGGCTGGGTCTCATCAAGACCAACGTGGGCGCCATGATCGGCCCCAGTACCACCGACGGGCTGGTGAGCATCGTGCAGGTCGATCCGATTTCCGTGGTGTTCGGCGTGCCCGAGGTGCAGCTGCAGTCGCTGCGCGACGCGATGGCGCAGATCCCGCAACAGGACCCCGATCAGGGAGAGGGCGCTCATCAGAAACGGGGTAGTCATCAGGAGCCGGGCAGGGGCCAGCAGGCACAGGGCCGGCAGGGGCGTGACCAGGGGCAGGGGGTTCAGGCGCAGCAGGACATGTCCGGGGGCCTGGGAGTGCAGGCGTGGGACCGCACCGAATCCCGCCTGCTGGCCACCGGCCGGCTGACCACGCTGGACAACCAGATCGACACCACCACGGGTGCGCTGCGGGTGAGGGCGCGCTTCGACAACCCGGGTGAGCAGCTCTTTCCCAACCAGTTCGTCAATGTGCGGCTGGCCCTGCAGACGCTGCCCGGGGCGCTGAGTGTGCCGGTGGATGTGGTGCAGTTCGGCAACCAGGGCAACTATGTGTACGTGGTGCGCGACGGCAAGGCCCATATCCAGACGGTGAAGCTGGGGGCCAGTGCCTCGGATCGCGTGCAGGTCGTCGACGGGCTGCAGGCCGGCGAACAGGTGGTGCTGGAGGGCATGGACAGCCTGCGTGACGGCAGCTGGGTGAAGATCGTCGCGCCGGTGGAGGGAGACCCCGATGCGCTGCTCGGTGGTACGCCGGACGAGGCTGCAGGCAAACCGGCCCCTGCGGCCGGTCATGCGGCACCCGCGGGCGGGAATGCGGAATCTGCAGGCGGGAATGTGGGACCCGCAGGCGGGGACGCCCAGCATGCCGGGAATGCCCAGCCTGCCGGGGATGCCGGCCCGAGTGGCGACGCACCGCCTGAACCCTGGGCGGGGCAGACGCCATGAACATCTCCCGTCCGTTCATCCTCCGGCCCATTGCCACCTCGCTGCTGATGCTGGCGCTGCTGGTGGCGGGGCTGCTGGCCTGGCGGCTGCTGCCGGTGGCGGCGCTGCCGCAGGTGGAATATCCGGTCATCCAGGTGCAGGGCGAGCTGCCCGGGGCCGGACCCGACACGGTGGCGCGGATGATCACCGCGCCGCTGGAGCGCAACCTCGGCCAGATCTCGGGGCTCAAGCAGATGTCGTCGGCCAGTGGTGCCGGCGTGTCGGTGATCACGCTGCAGTTTGCGCTCGACACGCGCATGGACGTGGCCGAGCAGGACGTGCAGTCGGCGCTGGACAATACCAGCGGGGTGCTGCCGCAGGGCATGCCGTCACCCCCGCGCTACCGCAAGGTCAATCCGGCCGATACCCCCATTCTGACGCTGGCGGTCAGCTCGAAGACGCTGCCGCTGCCCCAGGTGCATGACCTGATCGACACCCGCATGGCGCAGAAGCTCGCCCAGGTGCAGGGGGTGGGGCAGGTGAGCCTGGCCGGCGGCCAGCGGCCGGCCATCCGCGTGCAGGCCGACAGTGCCGCGCTGAAATCGGCGGGCCTGACGCTGGCCGACCTGCAGAAGGTGATCGCCTCGGCCAATGCCAACCTGCCCAAGGGCAGCTTCGATGGTCCGGTGCGCAGCACCATTCTGGATGCCAACGACCAGATCACCACGGTCAGCCAGTACGACGATCTGGTGGTGACCTGGAAGAATGGGGTGCCGCTGCGCCTGAAGGATGTGGCAAAGGTGGTGCAGGGGCCGGAGGACCGCTTTCTGGCCGCCTGGGCCGATGCCGAGCGCGCCATCCTGATCAGCGTGCAGCGCCAGCCCGATGCCAACGTGATCGAGGTGGCCGACCGGGTGCGCGAGCTGCTGCCGCGGCTGACCGCTACGCTGCCGGCCAGCGTCGATGTGCGCATCCTCACCGACCGGACGGAGAGCATCCGCAGCTCGGTGCGCGACGTGCAGACCGAGCTGGTGCTGGCCGTGGGGCTGGTGGTGCTGGTGACGCTGCTCTTCCTGCGTTCGGGGCGGATGACGCTGATTCCGGCCGTGGCGGTGCCGCTGTCGCTGGTGGGCACCTTTGCCGTGATGTATCTGGCCGGTTATTCGCTCAACAACCTCAGCCTGATGGCACTGACCATCGCCACCGGTTTCGTGGTGGACGATGCCATCGTGATGATGGAGAACATCGCCCGGCACCGCGAGGCCGGCAAGCCGCCCCTGCAGGCCGCACTCGACGGGGCCCGCGAGATCGGTTTCACACTGGTGTCGCTGACCGTGTCGCTGATTGCCGTGCTGATTCCGCTGCTGTTCATGGGGGACGTGGTGGGGCGGCTGTTCCATGAGTTTGCCGTCACGCTGGCCGTGTCGATTGCCCTGTCGCTGGTGGTGTCTCTGACGCTGACGCCGATGATGTCGGCGCGGATGCTGAAGGGGCATGACGGTAGGACGAAAGAGCAGACCGTAGGGCATCCTGTTCATGACGACAGGGCAAACGGGCGGCAGGGAGCGGATGCGCGCCATGAGCAGCATGATTTGTCATCAAACCATGCCGTTTCCATCACTTCGTCCGGAAATGCGGATCCTGGCGGAAATGCCGGTTCTGCCGGACACGCAGGTTTTCTCGATCGCCTCATCGCCGCCTATGGCCGCAGCCTGCACCGCGTGCTCGATCACCAGCCGTTGATGCTGGGGGTGATGCTGGCAACGCTTGCGGCCACGGTGCTGCTCTATCTGGCCGTGCCCAAGGGATTTTTCCCGGTGCAGGACAGTGGCGTGATCCAGGTGGTGACGCAGGCGCCCGGCACCATCTCCTTCGAGGCGATGAAGCGCCAGCAGGAAACCGTGGCCGCGCAGCTGCTGGCCGATCCGGACGTGCAGAGCCTGTCGTCGTTCATCGGCGTGGATGGCAGCAACACGGCGCTCAGCACCGGCCGCATGCTGCTCGATCTCAAGCCGCATGAAGATCGCAGCGATGACGTGCAGGCCATCATCGCGCGCCTGCGCCGGAAAATGGCCGACCGTCCGGTCGCCGAACGCCAGGCCATGGGCGTGTGGTTCCAGCCGGTGCAGGAGCTGTCCATCGAGGACCGCATCAGCCGCGCCCAGTACCAGATGACGCTGAGCACCCCCGACAGCAGCCTGCTGGCCGAATGGGTGCCGAAACTGCAGCGGGCGCTGGCCGCCCGCCCCGAGCTGGCCGACATCGGCAGCGACCTGCAGAACGATGGCTGGCAGGCATACATCGACATCGACCGCACCGCCGCCGCCCGGCTGGGCGTGCAGGTGGAGACGGTGGCCACGGCACTGCAGAATGCCTTTGCCCAGCGCCAGATCGCCACGCTGTTCACCCAGTCCAACCAGTACCGGGTGGTGCTGGAACAGAACCCGGAACGCGCGCAGGGCATGGCGGCGCTGGATCACGTGTACGTGGCGGCCACGGATGGCACGCCGGTGGCGCTGTCGGCGCTGGCGCACTGGCGCAGCCGCAAGGCGCCGGTGGTGGTGAACCATCAGTCGCAGTTCCCGGCGGCCACGCTGTCCTTCAACCTGGGCAACGGCCATTCGCTGGGGGATGCGGTGGCGGCCGTGGAAGAGGTGCAGCAGCAGCTGGGCTGGCCGCTGTCCATCGAGAGCCGCTTCCTGGGGGCGGCCGAGGCGTTCCGGGCATCGCTGTCGAACACGCTGTGGCTGGTGCTGGCCGCCGTGGTGGTGATGTACCTGGTGCTGGGCATCCTGTACGAGAGTGCCATTCACCCCATCACCATCCTGTCCACGCTGCCCTCGGCCACGGTGGGGGCGCTGCTGGCGCTGCTCGTCAGCGGTCGGGCGCTGGACATGGTGGCCGTCATCGGCATCGTGCTGCTCATTGGCCTGGTGAAGAAGAACGGCATCATGATGGTGGACTTCGCGCTGGAGGCCGAGCGTCATGAACGGCTGTCGGCGCGTGCTGCCATCCACCGCGCTGCCATCCTGCGTTTCCGGCCCATCCTGATGACCACGCTGGCCGCGCTGCTGGGCGCGCTGCCGCTGATGCTGGCCAGCGGGTCGGGCGCCGAGCTGCGCCAGCCGCTGGGTCTGGTGATGGTGGGAGGGCTGCTGGTCAGCCAGGTGCTCACGCTCTACACCACGCCCGTCATCTACCTGTTCTTCGAGCGGATCGCGCAGCGCCGAGGCCGATGAATCTGTCCCGTCCCTTCATCCGCCGCCCCATCGGCAGCACCATGCTGGCGCTGGCCATCCTGCTGGCGGGCCTGCTGGCCTGGCGGATGCTGCCGGTCTCGCCCCTGCCGCAGATCGACACGCCGATGGTGGTGGTCTCGGCCAGCCTGCCGGGCGCCAGCCCGGTCAGCATGGCGGCCACGGTGGCCGGGCCACTGGAGCGGGCGCTGGGTTCCATTCCGGGGCTGACCAGCATTTCGTCGTCCAGCAGCACGGGCAGCACCGAGGTGCGGATGTTCTTCGACCTCGACCGCGATCTGAACGACGCGGCGCGTGACGTGCAGGCGGCCATCAACGGCGTCATCGACCAGCTGCCGCCCGGCATGCCCAGCCGGCCCACCTTCCGCAAGCTCAATCCGTCCACCTCGCCCATTCTGGCGCTGGCGCTGTCGTCCCGCACGCTCACGCCCAGCCAGCTCTACGACATTGCCGCCAACACGCTGCAGCAGAAGCTCGCGCAGGTGAAGGGGGTGGGGGAGGTGTCGCTGGGCGGTGCCTCGCTGCCGGCCGTGCGCATCCGCTTCGAACCGTCGGCGCTGGCGGCCATGGGCCTGTCGCTGGAGGCGGCCCGTCAGGCCGTGGCGGCGGCCAATCCGGACGTTGCCCAGGGCTTTCTGGAAGATGGCGAGCACCGCTGGCTGGTGGCCACGGGTCGCACGCTGAAGAATGCAGCGGATTTTTCCGCGCTGGTGCTGCGCTGGCAGAACGGCCAGGCCGTGCGGCTGGCCGACGTGGCGGAGGTGACCGATTCGGTCGAGAACCGCTACAGCAGCGGTTTCCACAACGACAAACCGGCCATCATCACCCTGGTCAGCCGTCAGCCCGATGCCAACGTGGTGGCCACCATCGATGCGCTGAAGGCCACGCTGCCGCAGCTGCAGGCGCTGCTGCCGCCACAGGCCGAACTGACGGTGGTGATGGACCGTTCACTGGGCATCCGTGGCAGCCTGGCCGAGGCACAGTGGACGCTGGTGTTTTCCTGCCTGATCGTGGCCGCCGTGGTGTGGCTGTTCGTGGCCCGCGTGCGTGAGGCGCTGATTCCGGTGGCCGTCATTCCGGTGTCGCTGATCGGCACCTTTGCGGTGATCTGGCTGGCCGGGTTCTCGCTCAACAACCTGAGCATCATGGCGCTGGTGGTGGCGGCCGGGCTGGTGGTGGACGACGCCATCGTCGTGCTCGAGAACATCACCCGCCATGCCGAACAGGGGCTGTCGCCATACCGGGCCGCGCTGCGCGGGGCGGGGGAAGTTAGCTTCACGCTGCTGGCGCTGAACGTGGCGCTGGTGGTGGTGTTCGTGGCCGTGC
>ERZ773099.3524-NODE-3524-length-10044-cov-4.671238_pt1 | contig 10044 bp, 3 predicted proteins | sample MGYA00511120_ERZ773099 | MGnify/ENA primary metagenome ERZ773099 (study PRJEB29015, sample SAMEA2738012) | human oral metagenome | biome: human oral; feature: human-associated habitat; material: dental | place: China | collected 2104 ... | reverse complement strand
TTCAAAATTCTTTATCTCAATTTGTAAAAATAGTAAGAAACTATACTCTTACAGAAGTAGGAAGTATAGGTTTTCCTCAATATAATTTTTATCTTGAAAAGGATTTGATTCCTACTATTTTATATCATCAAAATTCTGTTTTTTTACAGGAAATTTTGTCTATGTATAGAATTGTTTTTCATTTGAATTATATTGCAAATAATATTATGATTAATGAGATAAAAAAAGATTTTTTATGAGGATTTATCAGTATGGTTGATTCTGAAAGAAGATATAAAGATGAAGCGAAATATCTCCTTTCTACTACGCAATATTTAGAAGAATATTTAAGATACATCATAAAAATATATGCAAAAATACAACTAGTCAATAAATATAAATCTTTATTCAATTTTTTTCTGATTAAAACCTCTTTCTCAAAGAAAAAATTAGAAGCTGAGCTTAAGAATGTAAATCTTTTTCTTCATGATACAGTACAAGTAAGGAGTGAGCATATTGTTTAGTATTTTACTATTGTATATTTCCTTTTTTTCTCTTAGTTCCTTTTTTATTAAACTTTTTCTCCCCTAAAATTTGCAAAAAAGTAAAAATCCCTTATACTTAAGGCATTCTCTTCCTCTTTCTCCTAAGTTAAACCGCTCAAATTTATTCAGATTTTTTTTCTTTTAGCAGGTTTTGGAGAAGTGGAAATGTTTTTAGTTTCTGCTTGTTCTCATGCCAAAGCTCCTGATCCTTGATGTCGAAGTCAATCATAAAGGAAAAATTGAATGTGTAGGACTTATCGATGAAGAGGGAAATAATCTCTATAAAGGAGATAACATTAGTTCAATTTTACCGTATCTAAAGAACTGAGATATTCTAGTTGGACACAATATCTTAAAGCATGATCTCCAGTTTCTTCTGCAAGCCAAAGAAATACCAATCTCTCTTTATCAAAACCCCATTATTGATACCTTGTGGCTCTCTTCATTGATATTTATTAGGTATCCTTATCACGCACTGATCAAAGATTATAAACTTGATAAGACTAATGATCCCATTCAAGATGCAAAACTCTGTCTAGAGCTACTCAAGCAATGTGAGTCAGAATTTTTATCTTTTGCTCCAGAGCTTCAAAATTTACTCTTTACTCTACTCGAAAAAACACCTCAATTTCAGACCTTCTTTGAGTATTTGATACAAAAGAAAGTTTTTAATCCACAAATAATAGAGCTAAAAGCTGAACTCAGACAGCGTTTTTCTTCTTTTGTACAAGAATCATTTTTTGAGGAAGTATGTGACCATTTCATCTCCGAATGCAAGCTAGAATTAGCTTATGTTCTCAGACTCTTATTGGTTAAAATGCAATTTGATAGAGATATTTCGATTTTACCTGCCTGGATTATCCAAAATCTTCCTAAAGTGAATGATATTCTCCATGCATTCCTTCAATATAAAATTTATGATGCAAAGCGTGAACTCAAAAGATATTTCTGATATGATGAATTTAGAAGCTTTGAAACAGCTGATGGAAAAAAAGTTTCTCAGCAAGAAGTCGTTGAAGCTACCTTAAAGGGAGAAGATATTTTAGCAATTTTTAGTACAGGAGGAGGGAAATCACTAACCTTTCAGTTGCCAGCTTTGATGATAGCAGAGCAGTTACCTTATTTAACTTTGGTAATCTCTCCTCTCCAATCACTCATGAAAGATCAAGTTGATGTCCTCAATCATAGATTTAATATCACAAATGTCGACTATCTCAACTCCACTCTCAATCCTTTAGAGAGGAAAGAGGTCAATCAAAAAGTGGAATTTGGAGGAATCGATTTGCTCTATCTTTCTCCTGAAATGCTTAGGAGTCAGTCAACTATAAAGCTTTTGTCCAAAAGACTGATTGCAAGGATTGTCATTGATGAGGCACATTGTTTTAGTAAATGGGGACATGATTTTAGAATTGATTATATGTTTATTGCAGATTTTATTAAAGAACTCAGCAAAAAAAATAAAAGTCTGACGACTGTCAAAATTTCTTGTTTTACTGCGACTGGAAAACGTGATGTTACCGAAGAAATAAAAGGTTATTTTAAAAACAAGCTCTGAAATGAACTGAGAGAATTTAGATCGACTTCAGCAAGATCAAATTTACACTATGAAGTGTTGGACTCTCATAGCGAAAACGAAAGATTCAATCAGCTTTTAGAGCTTTTAGAAAATCGCGTTCAAAGTCAGCCTTGTATTATTTTTACTAGATATACCGGTGCCGATAGTGACAATGAGCATGGAGCAAAGAACTTAGCTGATAAAATAAACGAAATAATGGGCTATAAATTCTGTGCACACTATCATGGGAAAATGGAACCAGACGATAAAAGAAGTATTCAAGATAATTTTATCAATGGAACTATTTCAACCATTGTAGCAACAAATGCTTTTTGAATGGGGGTTGATAAAAATAATGTCAGATTTGTGATCCATTACGGAATTCCTTCATCAATTGAAAACTATCTTCAAGAAGCGGGAAGAGCAGGGAGAGATAGTGAAGATTCTACCTGTATTATCCTTTATAATAGTGAAGACATCAACGCAAATCTTCAACTCAATAAATCTGGAGAAGTAAAACAAAAAGAGATCTTATCGCTTTGGTCAACTATCAAGAGGAACTTTTGAAAATTTCACTCTAGCCAACAAGTATTAGTAAAATCTCCAAAGATGCTGATAAAAGATGCCGGATGGTTATGAAATGTCGATTTTGACAATCAATATCGTTCAACAAAAGCACAACAAGAAACCAAACTCAAAACAGCACTTTTCTTTCTAGAGAAATTTTGATTTATCAAAAGAGAATTTAATCGCACTAAGGTGCGAGCAACAGCAAACAAAAATCTGACTTTAAGTGAACAATTTATCAAAATAGATCAGATTTTTCAGTCTATTTTACCAAAAACAGAACTAGAAAACCTTAAGGAAATTTATAAATTAATTAAATCAAGCCAAGTCATTGCAATTGAAGATATTAATATTGGTTTGTCTTTGTATGATGATGAAAAGGGGAGAGGAGTTCAGGGTTTAGTAAATCTTTTAAGAGCAGAAAAAATTATTGAAAATGATGATGAAATTTCTCTAATACTCAATCCTACAAAAGACATTACCTCACTAGAAAAACTTGATTGGATCGATAAAATCTGAACAACCTTCTTTGATCTAATTCAAGGTAATATTTTCCAGGGAAGTGAAATTCACTTTGATAAAGTAAAACTTAATACTGAAATAAGCAAAAAGCTCAATACTGGAACTATCGCTCACCAGATCGATTTACTCTTTCTTCTTTTTAAAAAGAGAAAGAAAATTCAGATTTCAGGGAGTACAATGCTTTTTCTGTGCGATCTCTTAGAACTTAAACAAGATTTTTTTTGACTTGTCAAAGATGCTCAAGAGTTCCTATCCTTTTTATTAGAATCAAATTATTCAAAATCACAAAAAGAGAATAAAGATCTTCTTTTTGTCAGAAATCTAAGATTGCTAAGTGAAGCCTTTTCCCAATATCTTCAAAAATCCTATTCTCTTGTTGATTTAGAACTTTTATTAAAATTTCTTCATCTTTTTGAAATTATTAGGATAGAAGGAGGTCTTTTCCTTTACCAAACAAAATTTCAACTCAAAAGAGGAGAAAATCCTCCACAAAGATTTACCAAAGAACATTATACAGATTTGGAATCTTTTTATCAAAAAAAGACTGAACAAGCGCATATCATGGATGAATTTGCAAAGAGGCTCCAACAAGGACGATGAATTGATCATTTTGTTGAGGATTACTTTGGTAACGAATATAGTGATTTTCTCTTTAAATACTTTAAAAACAGGAAAGAAGAACTTCGTAGACCTTTATCTAAAGAGAAATATCAAAAGCTTTATCACTCCTTATCAGAAGAACAGCAGAGCATTCTCAAAGAAAAAGATAATGTATTGATTATTGCCGGTCCATGAGCTGGGAAAACAAAAAGCTTGGTCCATAAAGTAGCATCACTGATTCTTGAAGATGGTATTAGAAAAGAAGAATTTCTCTTGCTTACTTTTTCAAGATCTGCAAAATTTGAACTTAAAAAAAGAATTATTGATTTGATAGGTCCTCAATGATATTTCTTACAAATCGATACCTTTCATAGTTATGCATTAAAATTATTGCAGAAAGAACCTATCCCAGAACTCTTTCAAGAAACTGAAAGCTCGATTATTAAACAAGCCATCAAATATCTTAGAGAAAATCCAGCTCTTCAGCTTCCTTATTCCATTTTAATTCTAGATGAATTTCAAGATATCAATGATGAGCAGTTTGAACTTGTTACTCAAATCAAAGCACACTCAAGCAATGGTGATGAGATGAAGGCAATTGCAGCAGGGGATGATGATCAGAGTATTTTTAGTTTCACTGGAGGAAACATCAAACATATCCAGCAATTTAAGAATCTATTTAATGCAAAAGAAATAATTCTAACCTCAAATTACAGATCAACTCAAGAGTTGGTAGATTTTAGCAGTAAATTTATTCAGCTTAACTCAAATAGAATTAAAGAAAACACACAATTTATTAGTAAAGTAAAACAGCAAAAGAATTCTCTTTTTGAGAAAGAAGCTTCAAAAATCCAAGTCATAAACCTTCCACTAGATCAGACTTTGAACTATTTACTAGAATTCTTAAACTCTCTCTTTCTCCAAAAACAAATAAAATCCTGATCTTCCACTGCGATCCTTTTTCACAACAATGAAACTTGACTCCTCATTGATAATATACTCAAGAAAGAAGGATACGAAACGATGCTTTTACTTCAAGAAAATGGTTATAAATTAGAACAAACACTTGAATTTTCTTCATTCATTAAAAGCTGTGAAGATGAACAAAATCCAGTAACAAAAGATAATATTAGCTCTAAGCTGGAAAAAATCATTGTAATCTACTGAGAAAATAAAAATACAAAACTTCTTAGGATATTTGTTTCTCATTTAGTACAAGAAAACACATTTCTTACTCCTCGTATCCTTAGAGATGCTATCTGCTGAATAAGTGAACAAGAACTTCTTCGTTCTGAGTGTGGGAACATTATCCTCTCAACCTTTCATAAAGCAAAAGGACTTGAATTTGATAATGTTATCATTTGTTTTGATGAAGATGTCTCACGATGAAATAAACGAAATCAAACCAAAAATAAAAAGGAAGAGCTAATTAGACTGTTGTACGTAGCAATGACCAGAGCAAAAAATAATCTTTTCCTATTATGAAATACGCAAATAAATCCATTCTTAAATTACCTGTCAAAATATAGCCTTGAATATATTTCTCCTCATAGCGAAGTAAAAAATAAAAAAGAAATCTGACTTACAACTTCCTGTAAACAAGTCAATCTAGGTTATCATTTTTATACTAAGGCTAGCTTTGAGGATGTTTTTCCCATCGGAGCTTCCGTAAAGCGAGCTTGGAGTAAATATGGAACTATAGATTTTATCGCTCAATGACAAGTGCTTCAGCAAAGTTCTAAACCCTTTGCTCGTGAATTTCAGAAGTGGTTGCAGAAAGGGTATCAAGTAAAGGAAATCACTATTTTTCAGAGATTGGCTTATTTTTTGCAGGATAAGCAGAAAAGCGTACTAATTTACCTCTTTAAGATTATACTTGAAAACTAGCTTTCTTCAGTCAATAAACTCATCAAAGATACCAACGATGCTTGGAAACTGCACAAAGCCCAGCTTGGGAGATGGACAGAAGAGGGAGGACGAGAAGAGGAAGAGGATAATCGAAAGACGCCTACGGAGTAAGATTTATAATGATTATTCCTTTTCAAAAAAGGAAAAAGCTGACTTCATCCGGAGGTCAGTTTTTTTGTTGGTTGATTTTAGAGGGTTGGAAATTTGGAAGTAGAGTTAGTCTAGCAATTAAAGGTCTTTTCAATAAGCTATCTTTAATAAAATAATTTTTAGATCGTTAGTACTATAAAAATGACTTACTTAAAATCATTATCAATAAAAGATTATAAAGGATTTTATTGAGTGAATAATATAGAGTTTGCTATTCCTAATCAACAGGCATCTAAATTAGGGTTAAATGTTATAGTATGACCAAACAATACAGGGAAAACAACCATTTTGGAAGCTTTGATGCTAACAAAAGATACAATAAATAAAAGATTTAATGAAGAAGACAGGCATTGAGGGGATAGTCCAGAGATTGTTTTAATAGACAATAATAATCAAGAATATAAATTGAAGGCAGAGGGATCTCTGATCAAAACTGACTGAACACTAACAGCTAAAATCAATTTATTGTCTTCTAGTAGATACTGGAACAGCAGTGTTTTTTCAGAAAACAATGAGGATAATTTTTTAAGTAGCGAAAATAGAAGAAGCCTTCGTGAAGATTCAAATTCATCTTTATCATGACTCTTATCTTTCATTGTTAAGGATGAAGCGAAAAAAGTACAATTTAATGAATATATGAAAAAAATTTTCCCAAATTTTTCTGATCGGGGTATTGATAGTAGAAACAATAAAGATTATATTTATTATAAAACTTGAGATTGAGTAGTTCATTCAACAGATCAGCTTGGGAAGGGAGTTCTATCGCTTTTCTTGATATGTGGACATTTAGTAGCAAGTCATGATTCAATTTTATTGATAGATGAGCCAGAATTGGCTTTACATCCTCAAATACAGAAGAATCTTTGATTCTTAATTGCTGAAGCTGCAAAAATAAGACAGATAATTGTCTGTACTCATTCTCCATATTTTATCAATTGGGAAGATTATTTAAATTGAGCTGAATTTATCAGATTAAACAAGTATGAAGATAAAAAGTGCACTATTCACCAATTATCAGATCCGGAAGAGTATGCTATTAAATGACATCTTAAAGATCGACATAAGCCAGCTCTTGTAGATACCGTTGCGAAAGAGATATTTTTCTGACAAAAGTTTTTGTTTGTTGAAGGGCAAGAAGATGTTGCTTTGATAAAGAAATTTCTGAAAGAAAAAAATATACATATTAATTATGAATTTTTTTGATATGGAGCATGAGGGTATGAAAAAATTGATTTTTTTTTGAAATTAGCTAAAGATTTATGAATAGAAAAAGCATGAGTATTATATGATGGAGATGTTCCCAGCGACTACTATAATGAAATCAAGAAAAATTTCCCCAAGTATAAATTTAGAAAGCTAAAAACTGGAGATATTAGAGACAAAGGTCCTATATATAACAAAGATTGAGGAATAGAAAAAAAGTCTAAAAATTGATTATTTGATGAGAAGGGGAAAATAAAAAATAAATATGTCAATACAATGAATAATATATTAAAAATATTTAGTGATTACTTTAAATAATTTTGTTAAAAGATATATACCTTTCTCTTAAAAGATATGGACATATTTATAATCTTCTCTCGATTGTTTTTCATAATCAATTCCTTTAAGCTTTGATAATACTACGCTTTATCTCATCTCCCTTCCTATGCAGCACAAAGTTTACGGTTGTAAAGTCAATAAATTCTACCTCAATAAACGAATCGCTCACCTTGAAGCGACCAATCAAGTGAATGAGAACCTTTTTCTCGTTGCGACCTGCGTGGTGACCGATAGAGCCAAAACGAAGTGGGTCAAAGAAATCATTGAACAAGCCAAGCTCGGCAAGCAGATCCTCATCGCTGGTTGTGGCTCTATCACCAAAGGGAAAGCTACGGAAAGATCAGCTTTTTTTACCTATTATCCTGAATTACAGCCCTATAAGGAGCGAATCACGCTTCTTGCAGAAGATCCGCTAGAGGAGGAAAGCGAACTTGCTTTTAGTTTCAAAATGCCAAATCAGAAACTTCGAACCAAGAACTATGTGATCATTCAGAATGGTTGCGATAATCATTGCAGTTTCTGTCTCACGATTTTCAAGAGGGGAGCACATAGAAATCGCCCTTTGCCGGAGATTATTGAGGAGATTAAGCAGATTGAGGCGGAAGGTGGGAAAGAGATCGTGCTGACCGGGATCAATCTTGCGGCTTGGGGTGCGAGCAATACGAGGAATGCTAAGGAAAGCAGATTCACCGAGCTTTTGGAAGCGATCTTGGAGCAAACGACGATCTCAAGGATCAGGATTTCTAGTCTTGACCCTCAGTATCTTGATGATCGTTTCTTTGAGCTGATGAATAATCCGAGGTTCTGTCCGCATTTCCATCTCTCCATTCAGAGTTTTTCTGATACGGTGCTGAAGCTCATGAATAGAGCTTATGATAGCAAAAAGCTTGATGAAGTGCTAAAAAAGTTAAGAAATCTGAATCGCCCTGATGCGGAGCTCGTTTCTATCGGTGCAGATCTTATTTCTGGCTTTCCCTGAGAAACGGAGGCGGATTTTCAGATCACTTGCGAGGCGGTGCAGAAGTATCGCATTACCAAGCTTCATGCCTTCCCTTTCTCCGATCATCATAAAGCCGAAAGAATCCCTGCTTCTTCGCTCCCTGACCAAGTGCCAAATGAAATCAGAAAAAGGAGAAATAGAAAGCTGATTGAGATCGGCGATCAGGTTCGTGATATCTTTGTCGCTCAAAACTATGGGAAAAAACTCCAAGTCCTAGTTGAAGAAAACAAGAACGGGAAAGCGAAAGGATGGACTGAGAACTATCTTCAGATTTCCTTGCCTTGAAGCTATGAAAAGGGGAGTATTGTTGAGGTAATTGTAGATGAAAAGAATTGTGTGTTTTAGATTTAATTGACTTTCCTTTTTTTTTTCTTATGATACTTGACATAAATAAAGTATGTTAAACCAAAAAGATAAGAAAAAAATGAAAGAAAAAGTAAATTATCTACCGATTGTTCAAGCTATGGAACAGTTGGTACAGAGAGCAAAAACTCTGAAAGTAAAACGAGAAGATCCTTATGGAAATAGAGTTAATCATCAGATCTCAGATATCAGAATTGCTTATCTGACTTATGAAGATCATACCATTTCCTATTTAAATGGGATCGCTGGTGCTCAGAAAAAAGTTAAACAAACTCCTGAGATGCTGTTTACTTTGTTTTGTGAGAATGAAAAGAAAGTAGTGAAATTTGAACTTCCTGTTCAGTCTACCTTCCTTTTTAATCCTGAAGGGATGCTCTCTTATATTTGGCCATCATTGGCCATTGCAATTGATCAGCTTTTTGATGAATTTTATGCTTCTAAATCAGAAGATAATAAATTTCATCAGGAAAATCCTGTAGATTCCGTAAATCCTGTTGTGATGAAAGAATCAGAGTTCCCTTTTTCTGGAGTTGAAACAATCCCTCAGTTTGTTCAAGAAGCTTTCTTGGATTTGCAACGAGACTGCTATCTGATGGATAAAGTGGCGAAAGTTGATGCTGCTCTTACTTCAAAACGAAAGTTATGGATTGTTGTTGATTCGCTTGGCACGAAAATTCTTCAGAAGCAAGATACGGTTCATTCTTCTTTGAGTTTGACTGTGGTAAACAATCAGAAACGGGTATTTGAGAAAACTTTTTCAAATATCTATCGTGATTGGAAAGCTTTTGAAGATCAACTTCCTACACTTCGTGATGGATGCCAGAATTTTTTCTTCTCATTAGAGAGAAAACAATTGGAAAGCGGAATTTATCCTTTGATCTTTGCTCCTTCGGCAGTAGGTACCTTATTCCATGAGGCTCTTGCAGGGCATATGCTTTCAGGAAGCTTTATCCTTACCGAAGAGTCCAATATCTTCAAGGGAAAACTTGGGAAGAAGATTGCAAAATATGGCTTTATGGAAATCCTTAATCAAATTCAGGTTTGGGATTGTCCACGAGATGAAGGTATGATTGCTTCCTATCAATATGATATGGAAGGAACTGAGGCAAAGAATGTCTGTTTGATTGATCATGGACGAGTGAAGAACTTTCTTTTGGATAAGAACTCTGCAAGCTATTTGAAGTTGACTAATAATGGGCATGCTTTGGCTGGAGATTTCGTAACTCAAGTACTTTATAACTTTATGATTATTCCTGAAGCGAGACTTCCTGAGCCGAGGGTTTCAAATCTTAAGATTGTCTCTGAGGTAGATT
>ERZ773099.3521-NODE-3521-length-10048-cov-12.997498_pt1 | contig 10048 bp, 9 predicted proteins | sample MGYA00511120_ERZ773099 | MGnify/ENA primary metagenome ERZ773099 (study PRJEB29015, sample SAMEA2738012) | human oral metagenome | biome: human oral; feature: human-associated habitat; material: dental | place: China | collected 2104 ... | reverse complement strand
GGATCGTCAATCGCATCGACGTGAGGACCAGCGTAGACATCTATAGTGCCGCTGAAGTCGATATCGACTTCGATGAGTAGCCCGCAGCGCCCAGAAGACTTCAACCGGGTGGCGGCACCCCCGGCGGACGAGAACCCATGCCTCAAGATTGACATCGTCAGATTCGAGTCGTCCATCAGCAAGATGCTCGACCGCACCATGGTCGAGCATGCATTTGGCACCAAACTCACCTTCCATCGTAATGCCCCCTTTGAGGCGAGTCTCGAACCTGACGTGCGGGAAAGTGCGAAAAAGTGCGGGAAAGGCCTCTCAGAGAACGGGCTCGCCGTAGCCGAGGCGATCGAGACGAGGGGCTTTCTTTGTCGGTCGTACTTTTTTCGATGTCGTGCGTGAGGCGGCCTTGGAGGCGGTCGAGGCGGCCTCTGGCCGCCAGGCGTATGGGGATGCGCTCGCCGCAGACGATGGCATGCGCTTCACTACTGACGAGGCCATGCGCATTGCCGTGGAGGCCGAATGAGCTATCGGGTCGGATGGCCGCGTACGGCCACGAAGGAGCCGCTCGCTATCGAGAGAACGCAGCGCCGGATGGTTTCCAAATGAGTCAAGGACAGCCTGGAGGATCGCGAGAACCCAAGGGCGATGCCTGGGGCCAGAGCTCTTCAGGGCACGAGGGCGGGACGGAGGTCGTCCGGGTAGGGCACAGGCAAGGTGTGTACAGGAAACTGCCAAGTGGTGCATGATGATGGAGCTGCATCAAAAGCTCCGTACGCACCGGTGGGGCCCGCTGGCAGGCAGATGCCTGTTGGCGGGCCCTTTCATGTGGGGAGATGGGCAAGCCCTTCCTATGCGGGAGACGCCGGGGCGGGCCTTCGTGTGCCATGGTCATGGGCCTGAGCTCGTGGTTCACTCTCTCAAGGCCCTGCCCTCACTTGCATGCGAGGCTCGCAAACCAGGGTAACCGTCAATTACTGTGAATTTCACACCTGATAAAGCCGACCGAACCCGTCGGTGTCCCGGTAGTCGTAGAACTCGCCCTCGGCCCGCATCCAAGAATCCCGCCTCCGGATATGTACCCCTCTATGTCCTCGAGCGCCCGCGTCGAGTACCCCACGCCGTACAGATACGCCCTCGCGCCCTCCGGGCACCCAATATGCATCCGCCTCGCACTCCCGCTCCATACCGCGCCCTCTTTGACCCGTCGTCCAGAATTGACGAGAACAGAATCACGCGCCGTCACAAACACACGAAAAAGGCGTCGGCTCTCGCCAGTGCCTTCGCCTTCGCGCGATCTGTTTGGGTAACGTTTCGATCTTTGCTGGGCAGCCTATTGATTGTCGGGATCCAAAGAGGGTATGATTACCTCAGTCATTCACCTAAGGTCTATGACGCGGCCTGCCTCGGAGCCCGGAATCCGGGGCTTTTCTATTTCTCATCGCCCCACATACCGGAGTTCACGCCCTGGTCCCTCACCCTATGGTCGTAGTACTCCTTGTTCGAAGGGAACGCCGTACGGAACCGGTAGGCGTCCCCATTCTCCTCGAGCACCACGATGAAGTACTCGTGTTCTATCTCTACGACCGAGAGCACGTGCCTGATGGCCCTTCTCTTGCCCCGCCGCGTCGAGACGCGCCAGCATCGCGACTTTATCTCGCCACGGATAACCTGGCCTATGAGCGGCAAGCACCGTGCGCGGCGTTCGACAAATTCGATATCGTGTCTGAGAGCGGTATCCCACTTGTTAGAACTTCTCGAAACAATGTGGTCGAAAGCCCACTCCGTGAAGCCGCGTACCGTCTTCCCGTCGAAGGCCACGATCTCGGGTTCGTTCAGGTGCTCCAGGTAGTAGTCCCAGCATTGGTCGAGCTTCTCATCGTCGCTCTCGCAGCCGGAGAAGTCCAGCAGGCCGTCCTCGCCTATCGTGTACGCCATGGCGCTACTCCCCGAACAGGAACACGTTGAAATTCCTCTCGCTCGCCCAGGTAGAGAAGCGGAGCGATGGCCTGCCGAGCCCCTTAGCCAAGTGGGCGCACAGATCGCGCTTGAAGGCGCTGCCGTCGGGGAACCTCTCAGGGTCGGTGTGCCTGTTCCAGGCATAGCCCATGCAGCCGATGAGGAAGTCGGCCACCTGCACCAGGGCGCACTCCCGCGAGTTCACCTCCTCCACGCAGGCAAGCGTACATCCCCCGGGCATGTAGCCCTCCGTCCTGGCCCGTAGCGTGTCTACGCGCCGCTGCCGCGAGTTCTTCTTCTCGTCTAGGTAGATGTGGTAGGCGTTGGGCGGGACCAGCCAGTGGTAGAGCAGCTGGTGGTACACCACGTAGAACGCGTCCTCGGCATCCCGGGACCACAGGTTTTCTTTGTTCGCCACCACGCAGCGGAAACGCAGGTCGTCAATCGCCAGGAACCAGTCAACGAACGCCGTGTAGAAGGCCGCCTTGTTCCGTGAGACGGACTTCCAGCCGGACTCCCCGCCGATGCCATGCTCGCGCTTGAGAGCGTCGAGCTCGTGCACGATCCCTCGTTTGCGCTCCCTCGGGCACTTCACCGCTCCGATAACCAGGTAGGGATCATTCGGGTTCGAATAGCGGCTCTCGTCGCAGTAGATGTTGATGTCTTGGGACATTGCCCACCGTCTTCTGAGTGTCGCCCTTTTTCACAGGAGGAAAGTATATCAGCCTGCCGAAGCACGCGCTCCTACATCCCGCGCAAGACATCGTCCATCATGGTGTAGCGCACCGCGTCGTTGGAGTGGTCGTTGCCGTCGGGGATCTCGTCCACCCACGTGCCGCCCCGGTCGCGCTCGAACTCCTTCAGCCGGAACTTCTCAGAGGCCAAGGGGCACCTCACCGGGTCGATGACAATCTCCCGCAGCCCAGCAAGCCATTCATAGGAAAGTCGCCTCATATTGCTCTTACGCGCCGGCCGCATCCGCAGCTCCGCTTCTCTGCGATACACCGTTATGCCTTGCTTCCCGTCCGGTGTGTCATCACACCAGATCAATTCATCGTGAAGATAAGCGTCCTCTTTGCCCGGCTCGTCCGAGAAGGTCAACGCCTTCTCCACCATGGCTGATGTCTCCGAGGGCGTCTTCCTATTAGCCTGTAACGCTCAGACGTTAGGTTGGCACATCGCCCTGCTCTCCGAGCAGGGATAGGTCCGTGGGGTCTATGCCGAGCTTCCCGCGGAGCGCGCCGACCCTCCTCCGCGCCGGCATCGCCCGCCAGCCGTCCGGGGCCCCGCAGGCCCTGACCTTGCGCGGCGTCCGCGCGCAGTCCCCGTGGCCGGCGTCGCGCGAGTGGCCGCCCCCGGCGTGTCGCCGTAGGTCTCGAGGGGGTGCCCTGCGGCCTGGCGCCGCTTGCACGCCTCATAGACCGCCCGCGCGGAGAGGTCGGTCCGGTCGGTGCGTATGGCGGCGGTGCCCATCTCGGAGCGGTCGCCGAGGACCCGCGACACGTCGACGGGCGCCAGGGCCGCGAGCTGCCCGTCGGCGGGCCTGCCCGAGTCCCCCGGCCTGCGCCTCTCCTCCGTCGCGCGCCTCCTTGCCCTGGCGTCGTTGGCTCCCTCGACGCGCGCACAGGCGTCGGAGAACTCGTGGTGGCAGGGCTCGGTGCCGGGGCAGGCGTGGGCGCCGGGGCCGTTCTGCGGCAGTGTCACGCGTCCGGTCCCATCTCGGTCCAAGATTCCCACCGCAGTCCCGCCTCGGCGACGTGCAGATGCACTTTACGCGCGACCCGGACGCGGCGTATGGGGGCGATCTTGACGCTGCGCTCCGCAGGGGGGTTGTGAGGGGTTCACAGGGCGGATCGCGGAGCGTGAGTCACCGTACATCCTACCGGCATTTTGGTATGGAAAACGGCCCGTGAGGGTAGGTCAGACCATAGGTATTAAGATAATCTTGTGATGAATCAATTAACTCTCAAAGTCTGGAAGCGGTGTACTTGACAAAAAGATGGTGCTGGTAAAATATAGGGTATGAGGATATAGCTGAACCTTTTAAGGAGGATGTATGCAGTACACTAAGCCTGCTCTTCTGAAGTCCGAGAAGGTCCAAGGTGCAAAATGCAGTGACGGCCCCTGCGGAAGGCCTTGTAGTAAGAACAGGGCCTAAACGAACTGCTCATACAGAACGACGAGACGCAGGGTTGTCCTCTGCGTCTTTCTTTTGCGCTTCTTCTGTCCGAATCCGTGCTTTAGGACGTAGAGATGTTCTACAAAATAAGGAATGACATCCTGTTCAGACAGTACGAAGGTCATGGATATATCGCGGACAATTCCGAGTTTGGCTATCGGCTACTTGACGATGTGAGCCTCCGTCCCGGTGAGGAGTATGTATCGGAAAGCGGCTCTGTCATGCTTGCCGTGCTGAGCAAGTCCCCGCGAGACATCGAGGATGTCATTGACGATTTAATGCAAGTATTTGTGGGGGTCGATCGTGATGTTCTGAGAGAGGACGCATCGGAGTTCTTCCAGATGCTCACCGATCGAGGGTTCCTGAGTGTGGGGGATACCCTAGATGCCTGCGTGGATCAGCAGTTACCTAGCTCGCCAACTGGAGTTACTGGGCGAGGGGCAATCGTTCCGGTCGAGGATTGCGGCAGGGATACGATTGGCCCAGATGACTTCTTGAGAAGCATCCATTTTGACATTGCGAGCGCATGCAACGAGCGCTGCGTCCATTGTTACATGCCACAGGAGTACAAGACGGGCACAATCGACTCCGATCTCTTCTACCAAATATTAGAGGAGGCAAGACGACTTAACATCATTCACGTTACTCTCTCCGGTGGGGAGCCGCTGCTCCACAGGGACTTTATTGATTTCCTGGTAAGGTGTAGGAAACTCGATCTGTCAGTCAACGTGTTGTCGAACCTGACGCTTCTGACCGACGACATCGTCGCCGAGATGAGGAAGAACCCCCTTCTCTCCGTCCAAGCCTCGCTCTATTCGATGGACGCCACGGTCCATGACTCCATCACCAGACAACATGGCAGCTTCGAGAAGACCAGAGCGGGAATCCTGAAGGTGCTCTCTGCAGGTATTCCGGTGCAGATATCCTGTCCCGTCATGAAGCAGAACAAGGACACCTTTCTTGACGTCGTAGTCTGGGGCAGGGAGCATGGCATCGCGGTCGCAATTGAGCCAGTCATATTCGCATCGCTTGACCACTTGGGAGGCAACCTCGAGAGTCGCATTTCGCTGGAGGATCTTGAGGGCGTTTTGGACAAGGAGCTCTCCGAGGGCTATGTCTACGTTTTGAGTGACGCGGCAAAGGAGAAGGAACCTCTGACGGGAAGCGACCCAATATGTTCTATCTGCAGGTATAGCCTTTGCGTTTCGGTCAACGGAGAGGTCTTCCCATGCGCTGGCTGGCAGACAAACGTTCTCGGGAACCTGAACCAACAGACGCTGCAGGATGTTTGGGCGGGGTCCGAGAAGATACGTCAGCTGCGCGGGATCAGGAGGAGCAAGTTTCCGAAATGCGTTGACTGTGCTGATCGGGGCTACTGCACCGTCTGCATGATGTGCAACTCCAACGAGAACCCAGATGGCGACCCCTATGCGATTAGTGACTTTCGGTGCAAGGTGGCGGCGACAACCCATCGCAAAGTCAGCGAATTCCTTGCCAGCGACCTGAGTAGGGACAGAGCGCAGCTAATCGGGAATTGACAGAACATGTGGCACGACCTCGCGAGGGACGGGAGGGATAGGGGCGACCATGGGGAAGATACTCATACGGGATGCCTACGAGCACAACCTGAAGCACATAGACCTCGAGATCCCCCTAGAGGCCTTCACCTGCGTAACGGGATGCTCCGGTTGCGGGAAGTCCTCGCTGGTGTTCGATACAATCTACGCCGAGAGTCAGAGGGGCTTCCTCGAGGGCATGACGGGGAACCTCGGCGGCCAAAGACTGATGAGCAGGCCAAAGGTGGGGTCTATCGAGAACCTTCACCCTGCGCTGAATGTTTCCCAAAATTACTACAACGTCAACCCAAGGTCCACCGTTGGCACGGTATCGGAGATAGCCTACTATCTGCGTTCCCTGTTCGCTCTCATGAATAGTAAACAGTCACGAGAGCTTACCGAGAGTACCTTTTCCTCAAACAATCCCAAGTCGTTCTGCCCGAATTGTGCTGGCCTTGGCACGGTGAGCGATGTCTCCGTCTCGCTCCTGATTCCCGACCGGGAGAAGACCCTCCGTGATGGCGGTATCCTCTTCTTCAAAGGTGCGCCTAACGGCAAGGAGCAGAGATTTCTGGAGGCGCTGTGTGACCACTATGGAATCGACATCGACCGAAAGGTCTCGGAGCTCGATGGACGGCAGCTTAACCTGCTCCTCTATGCTGATGACCAAGTGAAGTATATGCTCTCGTACAAAGAGGGAAAGCGCAGGAAGCGGCACTACGTACACCTGAGGGGGGTGATCCCGGCCATTCGTGACCACTTTGCCAACAGAGGTTCCTCCAACCAGTTGTCCGCATATACTCGGTTCATGGAGGAACGTCCCTGCCCTGTCTGCGGAGGCGCAAAGCTGAATCAGGGCGTCTTGGCGTACAAGGTTGGCGACCTGAACTACGGCGAAGCCGAGAACATGGAACTCATCGCGCTGAGCTCCTGGCTTCGCGAGATCGAAAGCCGCTACGATGCCCTCCCGAAAGGGGACGTCGTATCTCAGCTGGTTGAAGAGATGACACGTAGGCTAGGCGCCTTGGTTAAGCTCAACGTTGGGTATCTCCGCCTGGGAAGGACCATTCCCTCCCTTTCTGATGGAGAGAAGCAGCGTGTCAGAATTGCTACGCAGCTCACCTGCTCCCTAAGGGGCCTTCTCTACATTTTGGATGAGCCTTGCAAGGGACTGCATTACAGGGACATCGATCGCATCATACAGGCCACGAGAGACTTGGTCGAGCGTGGCAACACCGTCATCGCAATCGAGCACAACAAGCGATACATATCCTCTGCCGATGAGACGGTCGAGTTGGGGCCGGTTGGAGGCCCTGATGGTGGGCATCTCATCGAGGGTGCAGGAAGGACCGACGTTTCGGAAAAGCCCCTGGTTTTCAAATCGGGGCAGGAGATGGAACAGTTCTTCGAAATCGGCAACATCCATTTGCGAAACATCAAGGGGCAGACGGCCCGATTCCCAGTCGGCGGCATCACTTGCATCACCGGCGTGTCTGGCTCAGGGAAGTCAACGCTCGCCGAAGTGGTAGCCAACTGCTTCGGGGGGAGGTCGGAAGGCTACTGCGACAGCTTCGGCGGAGGAGATTCCATCAAGCGGACCGTCCGAGTTAACCAGGCACCGGTTGGGAAGACGCCGAGGTCTACCATAGTCTCCTACCTCGGTATCTTCGATGAGATTAGATCGCTGTTCGCCAAGACTGGTGTTGCTAGAAAGATGAAGATTGGAGCCAGCCTGTTCAGCATGAACGTCAAGGGAGGACGCTGCGAGTGCTGTCAAGGTACCGGAATGCAGAAGATTGAGCTGAACTACTTGCCGAGCACCTATATCCCCTGTCCGGAGTGCGGTGGGAAAAGGTTTAACGAGAAGGTCCTAACCGTTACGTATCAGGGGATGACGATACTTGACGTGCTGGAGACCCCCATCTTTGAGCTGACTGATGTCTTCAAGGGCGATGCGAAGGTGCACTCTGTTCTGAGCAGCATGATGGAACTGGGATTGGGCTACGTAAGGCTCGGCCAGATGTCCATGAGCCTATCCGGTGGGGAGGCTCAGCGCATCAAGCTGGCAAGGGCTCTCGGGACTCCCTCGCACGGGAGGAACCTGTACATCTTGGATGAGCCCACGTCTGGCTTGAACGATGCGGACATAGAGAAGTTCACCAAGGTCCTGATGTCTTTGCAGGAGAAGGGCGACACAATTGTAATCGTCGAGCACAACATTGAGTTTGTCGCTACCGTCGCAGACCATGTGATCGACTTTGGTCTGGTCAGTGGCGACGCAGGAGGGAAGATTGTCTCGCAGGGAGCACCTGCATCCGTGTTCTCAGACGAGTTGTCCTCCCTGTACGGTCTTGGGTAACCTTGTAGGGTAAGACAATCGACGCTTTCGCGGCATGGCCGAACCCACTCATGCAAGTAACGGTATCAAAGAATGCGATAGGATCAAGATGGTGAGCAAGGAAAAGAGCAAGCTCAAGCAATGCACGGTAGTGCTGACCCATGGCTGCAACCTGCGCTGCGACTTCTGTTACGCAAAGGGGGCAGACTATCGCGCAGATGACCAGTTGTCGTACGACGAGCTGAAGCGAATCGTTGACCTCTGTGGCGCAGCCGACATGAGGTACATATTCTTCACGGGCGGTGAGCCGCTGACGCATCCACGCATCATTGACATACTTCGTTACATCAATGACAGGTATCCATCGATAACGCCTACGATCGCAACTAACGGGGTTCTCCTCGAGGATCCGGAGCTCTGCAGAAGGTTGGTCGACAGCGGCCTCAAGTACCTAGACATATCCATGAAGGGCGCGGACGGGGCGGACTGGAAAAAGGCCACCGGATATGACGGGTTTGCCAGGCAGCTGCGAGCAATCAGCAACCTTGCCTCCCAGCCCGTGGAGTTCACCTGCTCCATGGTGTTAACTATGGATAGTGTGACCAAGGTGTGCGATGCGGTCCGAGCGGCCTATGACCATGGGGCCAGCCAGTTCTCCTTCACCTTCTTCATTGACAACACCGAATCAAGGAGGAAGGGCTGGGAATACCTCGAGGAACACAATCCGTTCGCGTTGATCGAATCGTTCGTCTCTCAGATTGATCGCTTGAGTGCTATCACGGACGATTGGTGGGTCGAATACAGCTTTCCGATTTGCGTCTACACCGAGAGGCAGTTGGAGCTGCTGGACGGTAGGCTGGCTGGACCCTGCCAGATTCACCTGATGAACGCCATAACCGTCAATACCAAGATGGAGTTGCTGCCTTGCGACCTGTACATCAACACCAAGCTGGGTCGAATGGGAGAAGACTTTTCCTCCTACCCGGAGTTGATGAGCTGGATGGAAACACCCAAGTTTCGAGCGGTGATGAACGGGATGCGTAAGTGGCCATCCGAGAAGTGCTCATCGTGCGAGCATCTGGAAGAATGCTACGGCGGATGCCCGGTTCTCTGGAAGAACTATTCTTTCGATGCGTTGATGGATTTCAAAGCGGATAGGAGTAAGAGTAGCAATCGGTAGGAGCGACGAACATGCCGTCTACCTCATGGTATGAAGAGAGAACGGGTACCATCGCTATGCTATTATATGACCAATAGCGGTGGAAGGCTTCGGTCGACACCTGGGAAAGCCCGATGCGTCGGGCTTTCCTTATGTCCGCATAACGTTACTGCTTACACAACGCACCCGGCGTCAGCCTGTCCGGGTCCCCTTACCCGTAGCCCCGTGGCTTCTTCGAACTACGTACGTCCTTGATCTTGCAGTGGCCCTCACGCTTCGCCTTGAGTGGGCCGTACGCGTCGCTGGCTCTCCGGGCCGGCTAGCGGGTGATAACGTGTTCGCCGTAGACTTTGCACCTCTGGTTCCTGGGTGCGTCCAGGGCGGGATGCGGGCTTGATGCCGCAGCCCCTCAGGCTCTCCAGCGGTATCGCACGGGCGAGTAAGTGTGACCTTGGATCACGCAGTCATAGAGCGTTGCCTACGTGCGGCTCATCTTGCCCGTCAGACGGACCGTCTTGTTCGGCGGCACCAGGCTGTTTTCTGGCCTTTCGGGGGTTTGTGGGTTAACGTCTCGGGAAGACGCCAACCTCACGATGGCGCCGCTCGCGCAGAGCCTGGTTTCCCGACTAAGCGAGAGGTGGCCACCGAGGGGGCGCCGCCGGCACACCATGGTAATTGAGGCGCTCGTGCCACTCGACGCAGCTCGCGGCGCAACAGTGTGCACAAATGCCCCAAAACGGACCCGAGAGGCCATTTTGACTGATCTGTGTACACTCTTGCGTCCCCCTGCGTCACCACGGAGCGCCTCGCGTGCGTACAGCAGGCCCTAGCGACCGGCATTCCATCTCCCACTGACCGCAGTTCCA
>ERZ773099.3516-NODE-3516-length-10052-cov-12.934980_pt1 | contig 10052 bp, 4 predicted proteins | sample MGYA00511120_ERZ773099 | MGnify/ENA primary metagenome ERZ773099 (study PRJEB29015, sample SAMEA2738012) | human oral metagenome | biome: human oral; feature: human-associated habitat; material: dental | place: China | collected 2104 ... | reverse complement strand
GAGGAGTACTTCGGTTACGTGCGCACCGTCCTGGGTTATAAGCCGAACGTCATCGTGGACGACGGGGCCGACCTCGTGGCCACGATTCACCAGGAGATGCCGGAGCTGATCCCGGGCATCCTGGGAGGATCGGAGGAGACGACCTCCGGCGTCAAGCGCCTGAGGGCCATGGCGAACGAGGGCGTTCTGAAGTTCCCCATGATCGCGGTCAACGACGCGCTCAGCAAGTACCTGTTCGACAACCGTTACGGGACGGGACAGTCGGTGTGGGACGGCTTCGTTCGAACCACGAACATGGTGGTGGCGGGCAAGACGGTCGTCGTGGTCGGCTACGGCTGGTGCGGGCGGGGCGTCGCCATGCGGGCGGCTGGACTGGGGGCCAGGGTGATCGTGACGGAGGTCGATCCGCACAAGGCCTGCGAGGCCTTGATGGACGGCTTCGACGTGATGAGCATGGAGGAGGCGTCCCGGGTCGGGGATATCTTCCTGACCCTGACGGGCAACATCCACGTGCTCCGCAAAGAGCATTTCGAGCTGATGAAGAACGGCGCCGTGCTGGGCAACGCGGGGCACTTCGACGTGGAGATCAGCAAGCCGGACCTCACGGCCCTGGCGGACCATGTGGAGCATCTGCGCGACAACATCGACACCTACGTCCTGAAGGACGGCCGCAGGCTGAACCTGCTGGGCGAGGGGCGTCTGACGAACCTCGCCTGCGCGGACGGTCACCCCATCGAGATCATGGACCTGAGCTTCTCGCTTCAGCTGGAGTCCGCGCTGCACGTCTACACCCACAAGATGGCCCCCGGTCTGTATGCCGTGCCCGAGGAGACGGACCGCGCCGTCATGGAGTCGAAGCTGGCGGCCCTGGGCATCAAGATCGACACGATGACGACTGAGCAGGTCGAATATATGAAGAGCTGGGTGGAGTGAATCCATTTCGAAATCACCCGTATACTGCGTTGTTTTTGCTCGCCTCGCTCAACGTACTTTTTTGTACGCCGTCACTTCGGCTCGCAAAAGCCGCCTTGTCTACGGATGATTTGGAAATGGATTAGCAAACTGCATCTCTTGGGGTGGATTTGGCGATAGAGGAGGCATTCGAGATGGCGACGCTGTTCAAGGATGTGCTGATGCTGGACGGGGGCGGGGAGCGGGCGAAGCGCGGGCACCTGCTCGTCTCCAAGGGAAGGATCGCCCAGGTCCTGGATGTCGGCGAGACGCCGCCGGGGGCGGACAAGGTCGTGGCCGGACATGGGCGAATGGCCGTGCTGCCCGGCTTCGTCAACGCGCACACCCATGCGGCCATGACGCTCCTGAGGGGGCTCGGCGAGGAAGCGCCCCTGATGGAATGGCTGCAGAAGAAGATCTGGCCCGTCGAGGAAAAGCTGACGTCCGATTACATCTATTGGGGGACCCTGTCGGCCATCCTGGAGATGCTGGCCTGCGGGACGACCTGTTTTGCCGATATGTACTTCGAGATGGACCGCGTGGCCGAGGCGGCCCTGCAATCGGGCATCCGCGCGGCGCTTTGCCGCGGCATCACGGCGGGGCCTCCCGGCAAGGTGCAGCGTTCTTTGAAGGAAAACCTGGAACTTGCGGAGCGCTGGCATGGGCGGGAGGGGCTGTTGACCGTCCAGCTTGGCCCTCACGCGCCCTATACCGTTCCCGTCGAGGATATGGAGACGATCGTCGGGACGGCCCGGGAGCGCGGGCTGGGGGTGCATTTCCATTTCCTGGAGACGGAGTGGGAGCTGAACTACATCCGAGACGAGCTCAAGATGGACCCGGAGCGGTACCTCGAGGCGATGGGGCTGCTCTCGACCCCCGGGACGGTGCTGGCCCACGCGGTCTGGCTGGACCCGTCCAGTGCGGAGCGTCTGGACCTCTCCCATGTGACGCTGGTCCACAATCCCTGCAGCAACCTCAAGCTGGGCAGCGGGGTCATGCCCCTTCAGTCGTGGCTGGGCCGGGACGTCGGCCTTGCCCTCGGCACGGACGGCGCGTCCAGCAACAACCGCCTGGACATCTGGGAGGAGATGCGGACCGCCGCGTTGCTTCATAAAGGGGTGGGCCGGGACCCCACCTGCGTCCCCGCACTGGACGTGCTGCGCATGGCGACCTACGAGGGGGCGCGGGCGTTCGGCTTCACCCGGAAGGGCATGATCCGAGAGGGCTGGGTGGCGGACCTCGTCCTGGTGGACCTGGACCGGCCGCACTACATCGGGGCGGACGAGGAGAACCTGGCGATGTACGTCGTCTATGCGGGGAGCTCCGCCGATGTCGTCGGGACGATGGTGAACGGAAAGTGGCTCTATCGCGGCGGGGACTACCCCACGCTCGACAGCCGGGAGGTCGTGCAGAAGGCCCGGGAGGCCCGGGAGGCGATTGTAAGGTAACTTCAAAATCCGGGGGAGCAAGGGAGTATGTCAAAATTCTCGCTTTCTCCCATATCTGTCGTTTATCCCGTTGTCTTGCTTGACAGAACAGAGGCGGAGCCCCGAAATTTCCGGAAGGGCTCCGCCCTTTTGACGTATTTTATTCCTTATTCCTTGGCGCCCGCATCCTCGAGCATTTTGACAATAACTTCCCTGTCCGCATAATGAGAATTTTGCCGTGCCTGTTTCAGCGCCGTTTCACCCTTTGCGGTCTTTATATGAACATCTGCCCCGGCCTTTAGCAGAATATCGACGACAGACGGGTTCGAGCTGCTTCCCGCTGCTTTTATCAGAGCGGTGGTCCCGTTGTTGTCCTTTGCATTGACGTCTGCCCCGGCCTTCAACAAAATTGAGGTGATCTCCGGACTGGGGTTGTTCCATGCAGCGTCCATCAAGGCGGTACTTCCATAGTTGTCTTTTGCGTTGACATTTGCCCCGGCTTTCAGAAGAATGCCAATGATCTCCGGGGTCGCGTTGTGGCACGCCGCCATCATCAGAACGCTGGTCCCGGTGTTGTCCTTTGCATTGACATCTGCCCCGGCCTCCAGCAAAGTTGAGACGACATCCGGGTTCGGGTCGCTTTCCCACACCGCATGCCGCAGCGCTGTTTTGCCGTCGTTATCCCTCGCATGAACGTCCGCTCCAGCCCTCAGTAGGGCTGCAATGACGCGGGCATTGGCGTTGTGTACCGTGGCCCGGATCAGGGTTGTCCTCCCATCGTTGGTCTTCGCGTGAACGTCCGCTCCGGCCGCAAGCAGCATAGCGACAATCTCAGGACGGTTGGCTGTTGCGGCATGCATCAACGCCGTTTGTTGGCAGTTGTCCTTCTCGTTGACGTCCGCTCCGGCCGCGATCAGCATGGAGACAACCTCGGGATGGTTGACTGCGGCCTGCATCAGCGCCGTTTGTTGGCTGTCGTCTTTAGCGTTGACGTTTGCTCCGGTTTTTATTGCCCTCGAGACCGCTTCGGGAGTCCCCCTTCTGCAAAGGGCCAGAAACTCCGTGTCGGGCATCGCGAGGGCTTGGGCCGCCGCTTCGGGATCCTGGAGTATCCGGGTCATTTTCTCCCTGACTTCGGTATTTTTGTTTCTTGCCGCCCATGTCAGTGCCGTATTCCCGTTCTTGTCCTTTGCATGAACGTCTGCTTTGGCCTCGAGCAGGGTCGCGACGACCCTCGGATTGGAATTGTTGCTTACGGCCTGCATCAGCACCGTAACGCCGTCTTTGTCCTTTGCGTTGACATCCGCCCCGGCCGCCAATAGGACCGCGGCGACATCCGGGTTGGAGTTGTGCATCACCGCCATTGTCAGCGGCGTGATTCCCCATTTATTTCCTTCATTGACATCCGCCCCGGCTGCAAGCAGAGCTGCGGCGACATCCGGGTTGAAGTTATACGTCACCGCCATTGCCAGTGGTGTGATTCCCCGCTCATTTCCTTCATTGACGTCCGCCCCGGCCGCAAGCAGAGCTGCGGTGATGTCCGGGTTGGGGTTGTGCGTCGCTGCCATTGTCAGCGGCGTGATTCCCCGCTCATTTCCTTCATTGAGGTCCGCCCCGGCTGCAAGCAGAGCTAAGACGACCTCCGGAAGCGAGGATTTCCTTGCCGCCAACAGGAGCGCCGTTTGCTGCAATTCGTTTCGTGCATTGACGTCCGCCCCTCCTTTCAGCAGCTCCGATATGACCTTCGGGTTGGAGTTGTACATGACCGCCTGCATCAGTGCGGTCGTTCCGTGGCGATCCTGCGCATTGACGTTTGAGCCGGCTTGAATGGCTTTTGAGACGCTCTCGGAGCTTCCCGTCCTGCAAAGTTGAAGAAAATTCTCGTCGGATACCCCTGAGACCTTGTCTCCACCTGCCTCCTTCAGAATTTTTACGTTTGCCTCCCTGGCCGTGATGCTTGGGTTCTGCATCGCCCAGTCCAGAGCCGTCCTTCCCTTATAGTCCATGGCGTGAACATCAGCACCGGCTTCCAGCAGCTTTGGCAGAATCTTCGAATTCTCGTTGATTGCCGCCAGCATCAGCGCTGTAACGTCATTCTGGGCCTTCTCGTTGACGTCCGCGCCTGCCTTCAGGAGCGCCGAGACGATCTCGGGATTGGGATTTCTCTCTACAGCCAGTTTCAGTGACGTGAGGCCGAAGTTGTCCTTGGCGCTCATATCCGCTCCTGCCTTGGACAGAACCAGAATAATTTCGGGGGTCGAGCTGCACTCCGCAGCGTGCATCAACGCTGTAAAGCCGTTGAGGTCCCTGGCATTGACATCTGCCCCTTCCATCAGCAGCTTCGATGTAATCTCCGGGTTGGCATTGCGCATGGCAGCCAACATCAGTGCCGAGAGCTCCAAAAACTCGTCTCTCGCGTTGATGTCCGCACCGGCCTTCAGTAGTGTCGCGATGACCTCCGGGTTGGAATTACGCATAGCCGCATGCATCAGCGCAGTCCTTCCCTCCTTGTCCTTCGAGTGGATGTCCGCACCGGCTTTCAGCAATGTTGCTACAATCTTCGGATTTGGGTTTTTGCTTGCGGCGTGCAGTAGAATCGAGGGACGTTCTTCGTCCTTTTCGTTAGCGGCGGCTTCAGCTTTCAAGAGCAGGATCATGACCTCCGGATTCGGGTTATGGGTCGCCGCCCATTCCAAGGCCGTGCATCCCCGATTGTCCTTTGCGCCGAGGTTCGCACCGGCCTCCAACAACACCGAGACGACCTTCGGATTGGGGTTGTCCCTTGCCGCCCACAGCAGGGGCGGCATGCTGTGTCGATTTTGTGGGTTGAGTTCAGCCCCTTTCATGATTGCGGTTGCCACTACCTCAGGAGTGCCCGATCTGCAGATTTTTATGAACTCCTTACCGGAGAGGGCCCAAATCGGAACCGCCGACCCCAAGAGAAACATCAGTAAGACAAACATCAATGCCATTGACGACAGCGTTAACGATAGAAAAAGTTTTCGTGAACTCCGTTTCCATGACTTCTGTTTCCATGACTTCCATGAAAAGGAAAAGAACATCTTTTTGCCGCCCTCATGAGACATGTTGGTGTCCCCCCTTTCCCTTTCTTTAATGGTGATGTCTGGCCCTCCCGGCCGCGTATCCGGTGCTCCAGCAGATCTGGAGGTTGAATCCGCCCGAGGGGCCGTTCAGGTCCAGCACCTCTCCGGCAAAGTAGAGGTTGTCGCAGAGCTTCGAGCGCATCGTCCCGGGTTCTATTTCCCTCAGGGACACCCCGCCGCGGGTGACGATGGCGTGGTTGAAGCCCCAGAGTCCGTTGACGGTCAGGACGATGTTCTTCAGCAGGGCCGCGAGGTCCGATTGCTCCTCCGGGGAGACGTAGGCCGCGGGCTTGTCCGATGGGACGTCCGAGAGCTCCAGGATCAGCGGGATGAGCGGCCCCGGAACAAGATCACGCAGCGCTCCTGCAAAGAGGCGGTCGTGGTGCTTCTCGAAGTCGCGCACCACGCGGTCCGAGAGCTGCCGCAGGTCCAGAGCCGGCTTCAGATCGATGGAAAACCGCACCGTTCCCCTGGCCATCCAGTCGGGGATGCGGGAGCTGAGCTCCATGACGATGGGGCCGCTGACCCCGAAGTTCGTGAACTCCATCTCCCCGAAGCGTTCCTCGGCCTTCTCCCCGTTCACCGTCACGGTAAGGCGGACGTTGCGCAGGTTGTAGCCCCGCGCCAGCTTGACCCAGGTCTCCTGCGTCCTGACGGGGACGAGGGCCGGGGTCGGCTCCACCACCGTATGCCCCGCCTGGGCCGCGAAGCGGTAGCCGTCCCCCGTGGACCCCGTCCTGGGGTAGGATTTTCCGCCCGTCGTCACGATGTAGCGCTCGGCCTCCAGCTCCTCGATCGCCGTGACGAGGCGCTCGACGCGCCCGTTCCTGATCTTCAGCGAGCGGACCGGCGACTCCCTCAGGATGCGCACCCCGCCCTTCTTGCAGAGGATCAGGAGGGCGTCCAGAACGCGCTGCCCCCCGCCCTCGGCGGGGAAGACCCGCCCCCCCCGTTCCGTCACCGTCCGAATCCCGAGAGAATTGAAGAACTCGATGGTTTGGGCCGGTCCGAGGCGGCTGAAGGCCGAGTGCAGGAAGCGGCCGTTCTCCCCGTAGCGCGAGAGGAACGCCGTGACATCCGGCTCCGCGTTGGTGATGTTACAGCGCCGCCTGCCGGCCAGCAGAAGCTTTTCCCCCAGCGAGGCGTTCTTCTCGACCAGCAGGACGCGCTCGCCGGCGGCTGCGGCCTGTCCCGCCGCCATCAGCCCCGCAGGGCCGCCCCCGATGACGATCGTATCGAAGCGCTCCACGGTCAGCCGTTCCCTCTGCGGGACCTGGGGGTCGCCTTTTGGGGCTCCGCCTCCTTCAGCTGCTCGCGGAGGATGGAGCCCATCGAGAGGTCGGGCTTGTCGTCCCGTTCCCTTCGCCGCCGGGTCCCCGGGGCGCCGCCGTCCCGCGCCGCCCTTCCGGCCCCCTCCCCGAGGTCCGATTTCCTCAGGGACAGGGCGATGCGCCTGCGCGGCTCGTCCACCTCGAGGACCGCTGCGCGGACCTTCTGACCGGGCTTGAGGTGGGCCTGGGGGTTCTCGACGAAGGTGTCGGCGATGCGGCTGACGTGCACCAGCCCGTCCTGGTGAACGCCGATGTCCACAAACGCCCCGAAGGCGGTGACGTTGGTCACGATCCCCGGCAGCACCTGTCCGGCCCGAAGGTCCTTGATCTCGTGAACGTCGGGGTCGAAGGCGAAGACCTCGAAGGCGGCACGGGGGTCGCGCCCGGGTTTTTCGAGCTCCTGGAGGATGTCCCTGAGGGTGGGCAGCCCCGCCGTGTCCGAGACGAAGCGCTCGGGCTCGATGTGGGCCCTGAGCTCCGGGGATGCCATGAGGTCCCCGACCGTGCAGGAGAGGGCCTGGGCCATCCGATTGACGGTCTCGTAGTTCTCGGGGTGGACGGCGCTGGCGTCGAGCGGGTTCTCACCGCCGAGGATTCTCAGGAAGCCGATGGACTGCTCGTAGGTCTTGGGGCCCAGACGGGGGACCTTCCTCATGGCCTCGCGGCTGGGGAAGGGGCCGTTGGCCTCACGGTACTTGACGATCTGCGCGACGACCTGCCTGTTCAGCCCGGAGACGTAGGAGAGGATCTCGGGGCTGGCCGTGTTGACGTTCACCCCGACGGCGTTGACGCAGTGGATCACCACGTCGTCCAGGGCCTGTTTGAGCTCCTTCTGGTCCACGTCGTGCTGGTACTGTCCCACGCCGATGGACTTCGGGTCTATTTTGACCAGCTCGGCCATGGGGTCCATCAGACGGCGGCCGATGGACACGGCGCCGCGCACCGTGACGTCGCGGTCGGGAAACTCGCGCCGGGCGGCCTCGGAGGCGGAGTAGATGGACGCGCCGCTCTCGTTGACGGAGGCGACGACGACCTCGGGCGGAAGGCCGAGCCCGCGCACGAAGGACTCCGTCTCCCGGCCCGCCGTGCCGTTGCCGACGGCGATCGCCTCGATGGCGTAGCGTCCCACCAGACTGCGCAGCGTCTCGGCCGCGGCCTCGCGCTGCCGTTCGGACGCGTGGAGGTAGATCACGGTGTCGTACAGCAGGTTGCCCTGGGGGTCCAGGCAGACGACCTTGCAGCCGGTCCGTATGCCGGGGTCGATGGCGAGCGTCGCCCTCTGTCCCATGGGTGCGGACATGAGCACCTCGCGGACGTTGGCGGCGAAGACCCGGATCGCCTCGGCGTCCGCCCGCTTCTTCAGGGCCCCCCGCAGCTCGTTCTCCATGGAGCTCCTCAGAAGGCGCCGATAGCCGTCCTCGGCGGCTTCGGCGACGAGGCGGGATGCCGGCCCCGTCCCATGGACGAAACGGCGCTTGAGGATGGAGAGGGCCTCCTCCTCCGGGGGAACGGCGCTCAGGGACAGAAAACCCTCCCGTTCCCCGCGTAGGATCGCCAGCACGCGGTGCGAGGGCATCGCTGAGGCGGGCTCCCTCCAGTCGAAGTAGTCCCGATAGTTCGCCCCCTCCTCCTCCTTGCCCTTGACGCAGGAGCTGGAGAGGACGGCCTTGCGGGCGAAAAGACGGCGCGTCTCCTGACGTGCCTCGGGGTCCTCGCTGAACCGCTCGGCCAGGATGTCCATGGCCCCGGCCAGCGCCTCCTCGGCGGAGGCGACCCCTTTGGCCTCGTCGACGAAGGGCAGTGCCGCCGACGAGGGGTCGAGCGTCTCGGACTGGGCCAGGAGCAGGTCCGCCAGGGGGCTCAGCCCCTTTTCGGCGGCGATGGAGGCCCGCGTCCTGCGCTTGGGACGCCAGGGCAGGTAGACGTCCTCCAGGGCCGTCAGGGTACGGGCCTCCAGAACGGAGTTCCTGAGCTCATCGGTCAGGAGCTCCCGTTCGGCCAGGGACTCGAGGATGGCGGCCCGGCGTTTTTCGAGCTCGGCCATCCTGCCGCTCCGGTCTCGTATCGCGGTGATGACGGTCTCGTCCAGCGAGCCGGTGGCCTCCTTGCGGTAGCGGGCGATGAAGGGAACGGTGCATCCCTCCTCGAAGAGGGCCAGGACGGACCGCACCTGCGAGCCCGTCAGCTTCAGCTCCTTCGAGATCTGTTCCGGGATGTCGATGGAGGGGCTCAGCGCCTCCGCTGCCATCCGAATCATCTCCTTCCTCACGGTTCCTTTTATTGGGCGGAGGACGGGTCCGCCGCCCGGTCCGCACCCGGCATTATAATACGTGCTTCCGGGATAGCCAAACGGTTTCGTCCCGATATTTTCGGTTGACAGACCCATTCCGTTGGGATATAAGTGGCGTGTTTCTCAAAAAGTCGCGGAAAGGTCTTTATGTAAAGGCCTCTATAATTGTGGAGAAGGGGCTTATTGCAGGGATAGTTCGTCCGGCTGGGCGCTGCGACTGGGGAGCGGGTGGGTGAGGACAGTCGGTGAGGGGGAGAGAGAACATAAAGGCATTCGGGAAAAATATTGTCGTCGTCGCTCTCTTTGTGGGGCTGACCGTCATGAGCGTCGTTTCGTTTTCCTCCGTTCAGGTCGTACGGGGCAACGCCCGTACCGTCAATCATGCGGGGCTCGTCCGGGGCCTGGGGCAGAGGCTGGTCAAATGGGAGCTGGCGGGGAGGAGAAACAACGCTCTGGAGTCCAAAATCGACAGGGTCATCGAGGACCTGGATGTGGGGCAGAGCGAGGACGGTCCGCTTGGCTTCGCCGATCCCGCCTATCAGAGGGGCCTGAAGAGCGTCCGGACTCAATGGGAGGAGCTCAAGGCCGCCATCGAGGAGGCCCGGCGAACAGGAGGGACGGGGGCCCTGTTCGATCTGAGCGAGAGCTTCTTCGAGACCGCCGATACCCTGACCGGCATCGCGGAGCGGCTTTCGGAGCAGAACGCCGATTTGACCCTGTCCCTGAGGACGATCCTGCTCGCCGTAGCGGGGGCGTTGCTCGTCTGCTTTCTGCTGCAGGCGTGCGAGTCGATGCAGCTCCTGTATCAGAACAGGTTCCTGAAGGAGAAGGCCACGAGGGACCCGATGACCTCCCTGCCCAACCGCTGGTCCTGCGATCTCCAGATCGACAAGTACCGCGGCATGTCCCCCTTGCCCGACCTGATGTGTTTCATAGCCGATCTGAACAA
>ERZ773099.3515-NODE-3515-length-10053-cov-9.617824_pt1 | contig 10053 bp, 12 predicted proteins | sample MGYA00511120_ERZ773099 | MGnify/ENA primary metagenome ERZ773099 (study PRJEB29015, sample SAMEA2738012) | human oral metagenome | biome: human oral; feature: human-associated habitat; material: dental | place: China | collected 2104 ... | reverse complement strand
AACTCTATATATTTTTTTATGAGTTCTTTCATTTTTTTTCTTTTAGTTATACAATAAAATGAAAAATAAAGTTTGATTGGAGGATTTTTATGTTAGTAAATTCTGTTATTGATTTAATTGGGAACACACCATTGGTAAAAATTAATAATATTAATACTTTTGGAAATGAAATTTATATAAAGTTGGAAGGTTCAAATCCAGGTAGAAGTACAAAAGACAGAATTGCCTTAAAAATGATTGAAGAAGCTGAAAAAGCAGGTTTAATTGATAAAGATACTGTTATTATGGAAGCTACAAGTGGAAACACTGGTATCGGACTTGCTATGATATGTGCAGTTAAAAACTATAAGTTAAAAATTGTTATGCCTGACACTATGAGTGTTGAAAGGATACAACTTATGAGAGCTTATGGAACTGAGGTTATTTTAACTGATGGTTCTCTTGGAATGAAAGCTTGTTTAGAAAAATTAGAAGAACTTAAAAAGAAAGAAAAAAAGTATTTTGTTCCTGACCAATTCACTAATGTGAATAATCCAAAAGCTCACTATGAAAGTACTGCTGAAGAAATTTTAAAAGATTTGAATAACAAAGTGGATGTATTTATTTGTGGAACAGGGACAGGTGGAAGTTTTTCTGGAACTGCTAAAAAATTAAAAGAAAAATTGCCTAATATAAAAACTTTTCCTGTTGAACCTGCTTCATCTCCATTACTTTCAAAGGGATATATAGGTCCTCATAAAATTCAAGGTATGGGAATGAGTATAGGTGGTATTCCAGCAGTTTATGATGGCAGTTTAGCTGATGGAATATTGACTTGTGAAGATGATGATGCTTTTAAAATGATGAGAGAATTAAGTTTTAAAGAAGGTATACTTACTGGTATTTCAACTGGTGCAACATTAAAAGCTGCTCTTGACTATTCAAAGGAAAATGCTAATAAAGGTTTGAAAATAGTTATTCTATCTACCGATTCTGGTGAAAAATATTTATCTAATATCTGTGAATTATAAAGATTTTAAGAAGTTGTTATAAATTTGTAGCAACTTCTTTTATTTTCATTTGAAAGGATATTATATATTGACAAAAAATAGCATAAAACTATATACTAAAGAAAAAATATTATATAAGGAGTTTTTATATGGATTTTAAAAAAATTATAACAGAAATATTAGATAATCTTAAAAAGAATGAAATTACTATTTCTACTAAATTTAATAATAATTCTGAAATAGTTGATAAAAGTAAAATTGGAGGTAAACCTTATCTTCCAAAAGATTTCACTTGGCCTTACTATCAAGAACTTCCTTTATCTTTTTTAGCTCAAATTAATTTAGAAGAAGTAAGTTCACTAGATAAAGATAAATTACTTCCAGATAAAGGTATGTTATATTTTTTCTATGAATTAGAAACACAAGAATGGGGTTATAGTCCCCAAGATAAAGGTTGTGCTAAGGTTTTTTATTTTGAAAATACTACAAACTTTACACTAATTAACTTTCCAGAAGATATGGAAGATTATTATAAAATACCAGAATTTAAAGTTAATTTCAAATCAAATATTAGTTTACCTTCTTATGAAGATTTTTATAATCTTAATGAAGAGAAAAATATATTAGAAAAATATAAAACATATGAAAATTTTAAAGAGCTTGAAAATAAATTATTTGATGAATATTCTGATATTTGTGATGAATATATGGAATCTCTTGAAAATTATACAAAATTACTTGGTTATCCAGATGTTATCCAAAATTCAATGGAAGAAGAATGTGCAGCTGTAACAAGAGGATTTAATATGGGTGGAATAGGTTATCCTAAAAAATATAAAGAAGAAATAAAAAAAGCTAGCAAAGATTGGATATTACTTTTTCAAATGGATACTGTTGAATCTGATAATTATGAGTTGATGTTTGGAGATTGTGGACATCTTTATTTTTGGATTAAAAAAGAAGATTTAGCAAATAAAAACTTTGAAAATATTTGGTTAATTTTACAATGTTGTTAAATTTATTTGTACTGCACCCAAAATCTTGGACACAAGAATGGAAGTGCAGTACATGTCACGCTTTTTGCCAACATTAACGCCTTTTAAAAAATAAGAATAGAGAGTAAAAGTGGTACTTTCATTTTCATTTTGATGAAGCAATATTTCTTAATATAAAACAATAGCATTCATTTAGGATATATTTCTTTCATGTGTATCATTTCCCTTCTCTATCATGTATATACACATAACATCATAAAAATAAAATTTTAACAACTTTATTAATCAAAAAAGAGTTTTAAGTTTTCTATTCCCTAAAACTCTTTCTTTATTATTTTTCTTAATACATTGTTCTTCCAGATTTTGTATTTTTTATTACTTCTTGTATAGAATCCCAATGCTCGACAATTTTATTATTTTCATCAAAACGAAAAAAATCCATAGTAACATACTCTTTATTATCTGGTTCTCCCCAAATTTGATGAGTATGCATTGCAACTAAATCTCCCTGTGCTATTGCACGAACAAATTTAACTTCTTTTATAGGATATTCTTTTTTCATTCTAGTAAAATATTCAATTATACCAGCTTTACCATCTGCAACCATAGGATTATGTTGTCTATATTCATCTCCAACATATAATTTTATTGCTTTTTCAGGCTTTCCATCAAACATAGTCTTATAAAATGCTATTGCATTTATTTTATTTTGCTCTAATTGATTATTCATAATTAATCTTCTCCTTAATCAATATAAAAAACACGATTTTCTTTTCTTGCAGGAGTATTTAGATAATTACCATCTATATAACCTAACACACAATGCCCTATTCCTTCATATTCTCCATTAATTCCAAGAGATTTTAAAACTTTATACACCTTTTACTATCTTATCAATCTCTATTGCTATTTTTAAAATTTCTTCTAAATCTTTTAAATACAACATATTTGGTCCATCAGATTTTGCTTCTGCTAGGTTTGGATGAACTTCTGCAAATATTGCATCAACACCAATAGCAAGTCCTGCTCTTAAAAGTGGATAGACATATTCTCTATCTCCTGATGTGGCAGTTCCAAGTCCACCTGATTTTTGAACTGAATGTGTTATATTAAAGACAACTGCCACTTGACAGAATTATAATTTAAAAATTAATAATATTATAGGTGCTGTAAAAATCAAACTATCAACCCTATCTAATATTCCTCCATGTCCTAAAAGTAAAGTTCCTGAATCTTTCAAATTAACTTTCCTTTTTAAAGCAGATATAAAAACATCTCCAATAAAACCTATTAGGCAAATATAAGGAATAAATTTAACTTGAAAATTTATATTAACAAAATTTTTTAATAAAGTTGCAGTTAAAGTGGTAAGTATTATTCCACCTATAAGCCCTTCAACTGTTTTATTAGGACTAATTTTAGGAGTAATCTTTCTTTTACCCAAAATATTCCCACTTATATATTGGAACACATCATTTAATTCTACTAGAATTAAATAATTTATTATAAAGTTTAAATCATCTATATAGGTTATACTTCCTATTAAATAAGTTGTTATAAAGAAAGCAAAAATTATAAATCCTCTTTTATAAAATTTAAGACAGATAAAAAGAAATAAAATTAATAAAATATAAGTATTTTTAAAATAAATTCCTATATAAAAAATTAAATTTACAGTAAGGTTATATAATTTTAATTCATTATCATATTTAATATAGGCAAACTGTAAAAATTCTTTAAAAGATAAAATAGAGATAAGCCCAAAAAGCATAAGCATATAAATTCTATTTATACTTCCCAATAAAAATAATATTATAATAATGAACCAGGTAAATATTCTTTGTTTTATATTAGTAAATTTTTTATCTGAAATTTTTTTTCTAATAAAGAATAAAATAATTAGAGCCAAAATATCAACAATTAACATAGCAATTAGCATATTATTCACCTTTTAAAGAAGATTTTATTCTATTATATATTGTAAAAATTAATAAAATTATAGCCAAAATTAAAATATAATCAAAATATTGATTTCCTATAAAAAAATAAATAATAGCAAGTAAACTTATTAAAAAAGCTCTATCACTTTTTCCCATAGGTCCTTCATAATGTCTTTTATTATCAACCATTACTGCAACCACTCCTATATATTCTGATAAAGCCGATAAGAATATAAAGAGTAGATTATATATTTCATTTATTCCAATAACTCTTAAAAATATATAAAAGAAAACAGTATCTGAAATAACATCTCCAGCTTCATTGTAGAAAACTCCTATTTTTGTTTTTTGATTAAATTTATTGGCTATCATACCATCTAAGGCATTTAATGCCATTCTTAAAAATAGAAATACAGGTATTGTCAAATATAAAAAATTATAGTTATTAAATTTATAGATTACCCCAGCAAAAATTATATTCAATAAAACAGTTGTTAATGTAATTTGATTAGGAGTAATCTTTAACCTTACCAATTTTTCACAAATAGGCATAAGCAAGTTTTGAAATTTTGTTTTTAATTTATATATAGAAATATCCATATCTACCTCAATTCTGCTAATGAAACTGTAAAAATTCCATTGTTATCAATCAACATTTTTTCTTTCTTTAAATTATAATTTTCAAATAAGCTATCTAACTCTTTTTCACTTCTTCTTCTCATAAGCCAAGATTTACCATGTCCTTTATGGCTATTAAGAACTAAAGCTATTTGTTTTAATTGAGGGTGCCAAGGTTGTCCTGTGTAAATAACAGCACCATTTTTATCTAAGATTTCCGCCACTCCTGATATAGTATTTTCAAGTATTTTATTATCTTCAAAAAGTTCAAAAACTCCTGAAATTATAACTATATTAGGAGTATAATTTATTTTTTTATAAGTTTCTTTATCAAAACAATCATAGTTTATAAAAGATATATTTTCCCAATTATTTTTCTTAATAACTTCCTCTCCAACTTCAATATTTGACTTTTTAAATTCATTTATTAAAATCTTAATCTTAGGATATTTTTCTTTTATATCAAATAAATAATTTCCTGTTCCTCCTGCTACATCTAAGATTTTAACATTATCTTCACCTAAACTATTTATTTTTTCCTCTATTAAAAATAGTAAATTCTTTTTCCTTTCTCTAACACCTGTCCAGCCAATTTGATTTAGATAAAATCTATCTATAAATTTTCCTAATAATAATTTTCCATCAGCTTGATTTTTATAAATATAATCAAGAGAAATCCCAGAGTCAAAACCATATTTTAATCCTAAACTCATACCTTTACTTAAAAAGCCAAAAGTTTTCATTGAGAATTTTTGTATAGAATAAAATATTTTTTCACTTAGAGGATATTCTTCTAAGCCTATCCTCTCATACTCCTTTCTTGAAAATTCTCTAGGAGAAATATCAAGTGTAGTATTTTGATTTTTAAAAACATCTTGTATAAAATCATCCAACATTTTATATACTTTTTGTCTTTCTTTTTCAAAAATTATTCCATGATAAAAATTTTCAAGTTCTATAAATTCTCTTTTTTTAGAGGATAAATTCAAAAAGAATTTCTTTTGGGCAGAATTTTTTACAACATAATCTTTTTTAGCAGAAAATACTATTGTAGGTAATTCTATTGCCATAGAATCTTCAACCAATCTTTTTCCCATATTAGCTAAATCAATTAATAATCTAGCATTAATTTCTTTATTTATAAGTTTATCAGAATTATATTTATTTTGTTCTTCAACATCATGAGTTAAAACTTTTGCTTTTACATAACTCATAACCTTAGCATTTTTATTAATTTTAGTAAGTAATGTTATAAGTTGTTTTGCAAAAGGAATATAAAGTTTTATTTCAAAAGCAGGTGCAAGTAGTGCAATACCTGCTATATTTGGTGCAAAATCATGAACATAGGCAGAAAGTATCACTCCACCTATACTATTTGCAATAATAAAAATATCTTCTTCTTTTATTTGATATTCACTTTTTATATGTTTTACAAAAGAATTTAAATCTCTAACATAATCCATAGAATTAGGAGAAGATTTAACTTCTGTATAGCCATGTCCTCTTAAATCATAAGCAAAAATATTATATTTTAAAAATTTTTCATCTTGTGCTAAATTATTTAATCTTTCTGAATGTTCATGTCCTCTGTGAATAATAATTAAAGTTTTCTTATTTTTTTCAAAATTCCATACTCTATAAAAAATTTTATTTCCATCAAAAGTATCAAAAAATAAATTTTCCATATCTCCTCCCAAAAATTAACTTTTTTAAATTATATCATAGAAAAATTAAAAAAAGATTAAGAAATAAAATTTTACTTCTTAATCTTTAATAAATTTATATTATTTTACAAGTGTTAACATCATTTTAAAATTTTCTACTGCTTCAACAGCATGAGGAATATTAGCAGGTAAAACAGCACTTTCTCCTTTTTTTACTATAAAAGGTTTTCCATTAACAATGTATTTACCTTCTCCATCAAGAACAGTTACTAATGCATCACCAGGGGCTTTATGTGGATCTAATGCTTCTCCTTTCCAAAATGACATAATAGTTATAACTAAATTAGATTTTGCAACTAAGTTTTTGCTGACAATTTGTCCTTCTTTATATTCTACACAGTCTGCAAGATTAAAAGCACTAGCAGATTCTAACATTTTTAAAGTTTGGTTTTCCATAGCTTCATCTCCTATTTTTTCTCCAATTTCAATAAGTTTTAAAGTATCTGATGATTTTATAGAATAATTATTATGAGCTAAAACTTCTAAAAAATCACCATTTGAAATATGTTTTTTATTATTTTCAATAGATACTTCTCCACTACCATTAAAACAATAATAATATCTATTTCCTAACATAGCTTCAGCTGTAATTTCTTCATTTTTAGCTAATGAAAATAAAGAAATATAACTATTAGATTGATTTAAAATTCTCATACTTACAACTTCTGTTTCTTTTGAATTTATAAGTTGGTTAAAACAAATAGCTTTTGCAACTTCTATTTTTACCATAAAAATTCCTCCTTTCTTAATGATTATTTTAACATATATTCTAATAAATTAAAGATTAAAAATTTATTGAATTTATAAAAAATAAAAATAAGGGTTGACTTATTTTTAAATTGAATTTAGAATAAATATATAACATTGAAACAAGAGAGGAGAAAAAATATGAATTTAGTTGTTTTAAATGGAAGACTTACAAGAGACCCTGAATTAAAATTTGGACAAAGTGGAAAGGCATATTCAAGATTTTCAATAGCAGTTGATAGACCTTTTCAATCCAGTGCTGATAAAAATTCTCAAACAGCTGACTTTATAAATTGTGTTGCTTTTGGAAAAACAGCTGAGTTTATTGGGGAATATTTTAGAAAAGGAAGAAAAATTTTACTTAATGGAAGATTACAAATGAGCCAATATGAATCAGAAGGAAAAAAAATAACTACCTATGTTGTTATAGCTGATTCAGTAGAATTTGGAGAAGCTAAGGCAACTACTGGTGCAACAGATACTTCATCTTATGGGCAAAATACAAGCAAATCAACAAATAATGTGATGGAAGCATCTACTTTTGATGATACATCTTCTGATGATATGGGAACATCAGCTGAAATTGATGATGAGTTTCCATTTTAATTTGGAGGAATAATATGGAAAATGAAAAATATGTTAATATAACAAAAGTTTATACCAAAAGAGGAGATAAAGGAGAAACTGATTTACTAGGTGGTAGTGCAGCTAGAAAAGACAGCTTAAAAGTTGAATCTTATGGTTGTGTTGATGAGGCTTCCTCTTTTATTGGAGTTGCAAGATATTATTGTAAAAATAAAGTTATTAAAGAAAGATTAAAAGAAGTTCAAAATAAATTATTGGTTCTTGGTGGTTTCTTAGCTAGTGATGAAAGAGGAAAAGAAATGATGAAGGATCAAATTAAAGAAGAAGATATAAAATTGTTGGAAAAGTATATTGATGAATATAATCAAAAATTACCACCATTAAAATATTTTATATTGCCAGGTGATGAAGAAGTAGCTGCTCATTTTCATGTAGCTAGAACAGTTGTAAGAAGAGCAGAAAGAAGAATAGTTTCTCTTACAGCACAAGAACCAGCTTTAAATCCACTTATTCAAAAGTATGTAAATAGATTGTCTGACTTAATGTTTGTTTTAGCCAGATATTCAGAAGAGGTAGAAAATAAAAAATAAAAATTTTCATAACTTTTAGAATAAAAAATGCTTTCCAATAATTTATATTGGGAAGCATTTTTATATTTACAATTATTATTTTATCTTATAAATCATGTGGAACAAACACAGGTGGTAAAACTCCTTCTTTTGCTTCAACTACAACTCTTACAAATTGTAAATTGATTAAAACTTTTTCTTTTTCATCTGTTTCTATTAAAACAAAACCATCAGCAACATCTAAAACTGTTACATTGTTAAATTTGTGATTTACAGTAACAATATGACATTTTTTCCAAGCCAATTTTTGTAATAACTCTTTCATTTATAAAACCTCCCAGATAATTTAATTAAGATAATTTATTGTATCACTTTTTAAAATAAAAGAAAAGAGGAATATAAATCATTACTAATCAAATTTCTTTATTGGTTATACATCTCATCAAGTCTTACTTGAATAGTTTCATCTTCTAAATATTCATCATAAGTTGTTACTTTATCAACAAGACCTTTTGGTGTTATTTCAATAATTCTATTGGCAACAGTTTGTATAAATTCATGGTCGTGTGCACCAAATAAAATAGTACCTTTAAATTTAATTAAAGCCTTGTTTAAAGAAGTAATTGATTCCAAATCTAAGTGGTCACTTGGATTATCAAATAGAAGTACATTAGCCCCTGAAAGCATAAGTTTTGATAACATGCATCTAACCTTTTCCCCTCCTGATAACACAGATACTTTTTTAAGAGTTTCGTCTCCTGAGAATAACATTCTTCCTAAAAATCCTCTGATAAATGCTTCATGTTCATCTGGTGAATATGGTCTTAACCAATCAATTAAATTCAAATCTGAATTATTAAAATATTTACTGTTATCTCTTGGCATATATGCTTGACTTGTTGTAACTCCCCAAGTATAAGTTCCAGAATCGGGCTCAATTTCTCCTGCTAATATAGAAAGTAAAGTAGTTTTTACCAAATCATTTTTAGCCAGGAAAACAACTTTATCTCCAGTTTCTATTGTGAAAGAAACATTATCTAAAACTTTTACTCCATCAATAGTTTTAGAAATATTTTCAACTTTCAATAAATTATTTCCAGCTTCTCTTTCAGGTTTAAATTCAACAAAAGGATATTTTCTATTAGACATTTGCATATCTTCAAGTTGTAATTTTTCTAATTGTTTCTTTCTTGAAGTTGCTTGTTTAGACTTAGAGGCATTGGCACTAAATCTAGCAATAAATTCTTGTAATTCTTGTCTTTTTTGTTCTAATTTTTTATTCTTATTGTTGATTAAAGTTTTCATAAGTTCATTTGATTCATACCAGAAATCATAGTTTCCAACATACATTTTAATTTTACCATAGTCTATATCTGTGATATGAGTACAAACCTTATTTAAAAAGTGTCTATCATGCGATACCACAATAACTGTTGAATTTTCAAGTCCCATAATAAAGTTCTCCAACCAACTTATTGCTTTTACATCAAGTCCGTTTGTAGGTTCATCTAAAAGTAAAACATCAGGTTCACCAAAAAGTGCTTGTGCAAGTAAAACTTTAACTTTTTCTGGCTCAGTCAATTCTTTCATCAATTTATGATGTAAGTCAGCCCCAATTTTCAATCCCATAAGTAAAGTTTCTGCCTCAGTTTCTGCCTCCCAACCATTAAGCTCAGCAAATTCTCCTTCAAGCTCTGCTGCTCTTATTCCATCTTCATCTGTAAAATCAGTTTTAGCATAAATGACATTTTTTTCTACCATAATATCCCATAACTTTTTATTCCCCATAAGAACAACATTTAAAACTTCTTCATCTTCATATTGGAAGTGATCTTGTTTTAAAACAGACATTCTTTTATTTTTATCAAATATAACTTCTCCCTCAG
>ERZ773099.3514-NODE-3514-length-10053-cov-26.107922_pt1 | contig 10053 bp, 10 predicted proteins | sample MGYA00511120_ERZ773099 | MGnify/ENA primary metagenome ERZ773099 (study PRJEB29015, sample SAMEA2738012) | human oral metagenome | biome: human oral; feature: human-associated habitat; material: dental | place: China | collected 2104 ... | reverse complement strand
ACGGCAATCGCTATGGCGACTTGCCTAAACGCCTTACTAGTTCTAAAACAAAGTAGAATCGACTTTGTTTTAGAACTAGTAATAATAAGAAGAAATCCAGAGGTTGCAGCCCAGCCTCTGTTTTTCGGTAAACTAGAGGGTGACGCTTATGAAGAAAGTACTCTGTTTAATTTATCCTAATTTCTCACTTTATGAAGTAGTTGGTCTGACCAGTACTTTAGCCCTATCTTTTGGTATTGAGGTTGATTATGCGGGCTCAGATAGAAATGTTATAACATCGGAAGATGGATTAGCCTGTCAACCTACTAGAACACTGGATGAAGTAGTCATCGAAGACTATTCTTGTGTTATTTTGCCAGGAATGATAAATATTGTCCCTGCTTTGCATGATGAAAAATTGACTTCCTTCTTGAGAAGTTTGAATAAGCAAAATATTTTGATTGCAGCTATTTCATCAGCACCCATTTTATTGGCGAAAGCAAGTTTATTGAAGGACACTAGATTTACTGGTGGGATTTGGCAAAACTTCTTTGACTATTTTGAATTTCTTCCTAGGAAAAATTTCAAAGCTCAAGTTGTTCTACAAGATAAAAACATCATTACAGCTGTTGGCTTTGCACATCAAGCGTTTGCGAGAAAAGTGCTTCTTAGTCTAGGTTTGGTAGATAATGCTGACAACTATTTTAAAGAACGAAATCAGTATTCGGAAGAGGACTTGATATTCACTTTATCAGAAGAAGAGTTTGCTGAAATGAAGCATGAATTTGAAAATACCCTCTGATCAATATTTTCTAAAATTTAAAGAAAGGAACATGGGTGTTCGCAACTGAACACGGGTTCCAAAAATTCTGGCTCAATAAAAAAGAAAGGAACTGAACCCGACCTAAATTCTCGGAAAAAAGAGAAATCTGTCTGGGAGCATCGCTCCGTCGCCAGATTTCCTATTTTTCAGTCGAATTTTACGGTCTTGGTATCTTAAATGAACAATACTGAATTTTATGACCGTTTAGGTGTCTCAAAGAATGCTTCTCAGGATGAGATTAAGAGAGCCTATCGGAAATTATCTAAAAAATATCACCCAGATATCAATAAGGAGCCTGGGGCGGAAGATAAATATAAAGAAGTCCAAGAGGCTTATGAAACGCTGAGCGATGAGCAAAAGCGGACAGCTTATGATCAATACGGTGCAGCGGGAGCTAATGGTGGCTTTGGCGGTGGTGCAGGCGGCTTCGGTGGCTTTGATGGCTCTGGTTTTGGCGGCTTCGAAGATATCTTTTCCAGCTTCTTTGGTGGTGGCAGCACGCGTAATCCTAATGCTCCGCGCCAAGGGGACGATCTTCAGTATCGTGTGAATCTCCGCTTTGAAGAAGCCATTTTCGGGGCTGAAAAGGAAATCAAGTATAACCGCGAAGCGACCTGTCATACCTGTGCTGGGTCTGGTGCCAAGCCAGGGACTAGCCCAGTAACTTGTGGTCGCTGTCATGGCTCTGGTGTTATCAACGTTGATACGCAGACACCGCTCGGCATGATGCGTCGGCAAGTGACCTGTGATGTCTGTCACGGCCGAGGAAAAGAAATTAAAAGTCCTTGTGAAACCTGTCACGGCACGGGGCATGAAAAGCAAGCTCATAGCGTCAAGGTGAAAATTCCTGCTGGTGTGGAAACTGGTCAGCAGGTCCGTCTGTCTGGCCAAGGTGAAGCTGGCTTTAATGGCGGTCCTTATGGTGACCTCTATGTTGTGGTTCAAGTTGAGCCGAGCGACAAGTTTGAGCGAGATGGCTCTAACATTTACTACAAGCTCAATCTCAACTTTGTCCAAGCAGCTCTTGGTGACAGTGTGGATATTCCAACTGTTCACGGGGATGTTGAGCTGAATATTCCAGAAGGAACTCAGACTGGCAAGCGTTTCCGTCTGCGTGGCAAGGGAGCACCAAGTCTGCGTGGCGGAAGCATGGGTGACCAGTATGTTACTGTCAATGTTGTGACACCGACTGGCCTCAACGACCGTCAAAAAGCAGCCCTCAAAGAATTTGCCGCAGCTGGAAATATCAAGGTTAATCCCAAGAAAAAAGGTTTCTTTGACAAGATGAAAGATGCCTTTGAAGGAGAATAATACCTCAATGTCAACTGTAGTGGGTGACTTATAATGAAGCACGAGAGAGAATCAGATTGGTTCTCTCTTTTGTGATGTTCAAAGCGATGAGAATTTTAGTTTTGAAGTTTCGAAATCCAAAAGAGTTACGCTTGATATCCTTGATGAGTTTGTTGGCTGCCTCCAACTTGGTGTTGGAATAAGGGGATTCAAAGGCATTAGTAATGTAAGCCTTGTATTTGAGAAAGATTTTCAAGACAGCTTTAAAGGCTGGATTGACTACGGGCAGTGGCTTGATCATCCAGTTTAGCTTGTAGACGATACGGGTTTGACACTATAAGACGAATAAAATTTTGATGTTTTTATCTTTCAATCTGATTGAATCTGTGGAATTGAAAGGTGTTACATATGAGTCTTTCTAATGAGTTGTTTGAGCGCTTTTCATTATAAGTCATAGGGGTCTTTTTTGGTAGACAGAAAAAACTCCACAATACCTCTAGTGGGTATCCCCACTACAGATATTATAGAGCTTTTTAAACTAGGAAACCAAGCTTTTTATGATAGGTTTAAAGTTATTACTTTCACTGATTCGGAAATCACTCAGTTCTTGGTCACAAAATGTTGGATTCCGCGGTCTGTTTCAGTGAAGAAGTATGGCAAAAAATCAGGGAAAATCCGATGTTTTTTCAGGTCTTGAATAGGAATCCACTGAATCTTTTCTAACTTATCTGGGCTGGGAAACTGTTGCCCTTTGGGTTTCATGAAATAACATAGACAAATCTCATGACAGTCCAAATCTTTCAAAATTCCTGTGGAGTTCGAAAAGAAATTTTCGTGGATGTAAGCTAAGCGATCAATTTCGTAAAGTTGGCCAGTCTCTTCCAAAACCTCTCTGAGGCAGGCTGCTTCAGTCGTTTCTCCAAATTGAACCGCTCCGCCAACTGAGTAAAGATAGTCTTCGCTGGGTAGTTTCATGAGGCAAAGTGCTTCTTCTTCGATAATCAGAGCGGTAGCTCGATAGCGAAAACGCTGATTTTCAACAGTATAAGAGATATCTTTTGTCAATTCTATAGCCTCCGTCATCTGTCCAGTATAAGTGTTTTTATTACTTTTGTCAATCCTCATTCTGTCCCCATACAGTCTTTCCGTTTTGGGCTTGCTGGGGGCTTTTTTTCCTGCTAAAATAAACACATGATACGATATAAAGCTATTATTTCTTACGATGGGTATTGCTTTGCTGGTTTTCAGCGACAGCCTCATGCCAGAAGCGTTCAGGAAGAGATTGAAAAGACCTTGACTCGAATTAACAAAGGCCAACCTATTATTATTCATGGATCAGGCCGGACTGACAGCGGTGTTCATGCTCTGGGTCAGGTGCTCCATTTTGATTTGCCTGAGGAGCGGGATGAAGAGAAATTGCGTTTTGCCTTGGATACCCAGACGCCGGAGGATATTGATTTTATCTCTGTGGAACGAGTGGCAGAGGACTTTCACTCTCGCTACAATAAGCACAGCAAAACCTATGAGTTTCTGGTGGACATTGGTCGGCCTAAAAATCCCATGATGCGCCATTATGCCACTCATTATCCTTATCCTTTGGACCTGAGTCTGATAGAAGAAGCGATTGCTCAGCTGGAGGGGACACATGATTTTACAGGGTTTACGGCTTCGGGAACCAGTGTAGAAGACAAGGTTCGAACTATCACTGAGGCCAAGGTCCGCTATGATGCAGAGCGAAATTTTCTGGTCTTTACCTTTTCGGGCAATGGCTTCCTCTACAAGCAGATTCGCAATATGGTGGGTACGCTGCTCAAGATTGGCAACAAGCGTATGCCAGTAGACCAGATTCAGCGGATTTTAGCTGAAAAGGATCGTCATTTGGCGGGGCCAACAGCCGGTCCAAACGGCCTCTATCTAAAGGAGATTCGTTATGAAGAATAAGTTGATTTTAGCCCTGTCAGGCAATGATATTTTTAGCGGTGGCGGACTGCATGCTGATTTGGCTACCTATACAGTCAATGGCCTGCATGGTTTCGTAGCTGTGACTTGCCTGACGGTGATGACTGATAAGGGATTTGAGGTCATTCCAGTTGAGGAAGAGGTTTTTGCCCAGCAGTTAGCCAGTCTCAAGGATGTTCCTTTTTCTGCTATTAAGATAGGACTTTTGCCCAATCTGGAAATAGCAGAGCAGGCTCTGACTTTTGTTAAGGAGCATGCGGATATACCAGTAGTGCTGGACCCAGTCCTGGTCTGCAAAGAAAATCATGATTTGGAAGTCAGTGCGCTGAGAGAAGAAATCATCAAGTTTTTCCCTTATGTCAGCATCATCACGCCAAATCTGGCAGAAGCGCAGCTATTGACCCAAAAAGAAATCAAAACTCTGGCAGATATGCAGGCAGCAGCGCAGGAACTCTATGATTTAGGGGCCAAGCATGTGGTGATTAAGGGCGGCAATCGCTTAAGCAAGGAGCGGGCGGCGGATGTTTACTATGACGGCCGAGATTTTGAGATATTAGAATCGCCAGTGCTGTCCAATAACAATACCGGAGCGGGCTGCACTTTTGCTTCCAGCATTGCCAGTCAGCTGCTTCTAGGCGAGTCTCCGCTTGCAGCAGTTCAATTTTCCAAAGACTTTGTCTATCGTGCCATTCAAAATGCAGATCAATATGGAGTAGTACAATATGAAAAATAATCAGACACATAAAATTATTTTGTTATCTATTATTACAGCTTTATCAGTTGTTTTGGGATATTTTTTGAAAATCCCAACACCAACAGGTTTTCTTACCCTCTTGGATGCCGGAATTTTTTTTACAGCCTTTTACTTTGGCAAGCGTGAAGGAGCGGTAGTTGGAGGTTTATCGGGCTTTCTGATTGATTTGATTGCAGGCTATCCTCAATGGATGTTTTTCAGTCTCGTGATTCATGGTTTGCAAGGTTATTTTGCTGGTTTTAAGGATAAGGGCCGGTATGTGGGGCTGATCTTAGCAACCGTAACGATGGTTTGCGGTTATGCTTTGGCTTCTACTTTAATCTTTGGTAGTGGAGCTGCTCTGCCTGAGATGATTCCAAATTTCTTTCAAAATATTTTGGGAATAGTCGTTGGTTTCATCTTGGTGAAATTGCTTTCCAAAACAGTGGAAAACGGACGTTCTGATAAATAAGACAGGTATGAAAGAAAGGATTCAAGCATGCAAGATTTACAGGAAATCAAACAGCAAACTAAGACAATTCTAGCAGATGTTTTAGAAAAGTCTGCTCTTTCGTCAGGCAGTATCTTTGTCTTGGGTCTATCATCCAGCGAGGTTCTTGGTGGTCATATTGGTAAGAATTCCAGTCTTGAAATTGGGGAAGTCATTGTCAAGACACTCTTGGATGGTCTGTCAGATCAGGGGATTTACCTAGCTGTTCAAGGCTGCGAGCATCTCAACCGTGCTCTGGTTGTGGAACGTGAATTGGCAGAAAAGAAGGATTTGGAAATTGTTAATGTCTTGCCAAGCTTACACGCAGGCGGGAGTGGGCAACTTGCAGCTTTCAAGTACATGAAAGATCCTGTCGAGGTGGAATTTATCACTGCTCATGCGGGCTTGGACATTGGAGATACAGCTATCGGCATGCATGTCAAGCATGTGCAAATACCGATTCGTCCTGTTTTGAAAGAAATAGGTTCAGCGCATGTCACAGCTTTGGCCAGCCGTCCCAAATTAATCGGCGGTGCACGAGCAAATTACCTAGAAGATAGGATTCGAAAAGCCTAATGTTTAAGAGGGACTTTCTGAAAAAAAGTCAGGAAAAGTAGAAGAATAGCCTCATCTTATCCTTGTTTTTACTTACTGTCATTGATTTGTGAAAAAACTATTCGAAATCAGTAAAAAATAGAAATTAAGTTTTGAAAAAACTTGCAATTATGATATAATAGCTTGTATTCAATAAATTTTAAGGAGAAATGACAGAATGTCTGTATCATTTGAAAACAAAGAAACAAATCGCGGAGTTTTGACTTTTACCATCAGTCAAGAACAAATCAAACCTGCTTTGGACCGCGTATTTAACTCAGTAAAAAAAGATATTGCTGTACCAGGTTTCCGTAAAGGACATCTTCCACGTGCTATCTTCAACCAACGCTTTGGTGAAGAAGCACTTTACCAAGACGCTTTGAACGCGCTTCTTCCAGAAGCATACGAAGCTGCTGTCAAAGAAGCAGGTATCGAAGTAGTTGCTCAGCCTCAATTTGATGTGGCATCTATGGAAAAAGGGCAAGACTGGACAATTACTGCTGAAGTTGTTACCAAGCCAGAAGTGAAACTTGGCGCTTATAAAGACCTAGAAGTATCTGTTGAAGTTTCTAAAGAAGTAACCGACGCTGAAGTGGATGAGCGTATTGAACGTGAACGCAATAACTTGGCTGAATTGGTTCTGAAAGAAGATGCAGCTGCAGAAGGCGACACAGTCGTAATTGATTTTGTTGGTTCTGTAGACGGTGTCGAATTTGACGGCGGAAAAGGCGACAATTTCTCCCTTGGCTTAGGCAGTGGACAATTCATCCCAGGATTTGAAGATCAATTGGTCGGACATTCAGCTGGTGAGACAGTTGATGTTGTTGTCACTTTCCCAGAAGACTACCAAGCAACTGACCTTGCAGGTAAAGAAGCTAAATTTGTTACAACAATTCACGAAGTAAAAGAAAAAGAAGTTCCAGCACTTGATGATGAACTTGCAAAAGACATCGACGAAGAAGTTGAAACTCTTGATGAACTGAAAGAAAAATACCGCAAAGAATTAGCAGAAGCAAAAGAAGCTGCTTACAACGATGCAGTTGAAGCGGCAGCGATTGATCTTGCAGTAGAAAATGCAGAAATCGTTGAACTTCCAGAAGAAATGATTCATGAAGAAGTGCACCGTGCCGTTAATGAATTCCTTGGAAATATGCAACGTCAAGGTATTTCACCTGATATGTACTTCCAAATCACTGGTACAACTCAAGAAGATCTTCACAAACAGTACGAAGCAGATGCAGAATCTCGCACTAAGACAAATCTTGTTGTAGAAGCAGTTGCGAAGGCAGAAGGTTTTGAAGCTAGTGATGAAGAAATTGAAGCAGAAATTACTTCACTTGCAACGGATTACAATATGGAAGTTGAACGTGTCCGTCAATTACTTTCAGAAGATATGCTGAAACATGATATTGCAATCAAAAAAGCTGTTGAAGTAATCACAAACTCTGCAAAAGTAAAATAGAACAGTTAAGAAGCCATAGTTTCAACTATTGGCTTTTTCTCTGTCTAGAATACAATAAGTGAGTGAAATTTCTTTGACGAATCTGGAAATTTATCGTACAATAGAAAGTAGCGAAAAATTGGAATAGGGCTGAAAGCCTTTATGAACGTAAAGGAGAATGATTTTGGAATTAGAAGTATTTGCTGGGCAGGAAAAAAGTGAACTTTCTATGATTGAAGTAGCACGTGCAATCTTAGAATTGCGTGGCCGTGATCATGAGATGTACTTTAATGACCTTGTTAATGAAATTCAAAATTATCTGGAAAAATCAAATAGCGAAATCCGTGAGTTTTTGCCATTATTCTATACAGAATTGAATGTTGACGGGAGTTTTATTCCGCTTGGTGACAATAAGTGGGGGCTTCGTTCTTGGTATGCGATTGATGAGGTAGATGAAGAAATCATTGCACTTGAAGAAACAGACGAAGACGAAGGCTCTAAAAAACGTAAGAAGAAGCGTGTTAATGCCTTCATGGATGGTGACGAAGACGCGATTGACTACAGCGATGATGATCCAGAAGATGAGGACTCTTACGAGGCAGACCCTTCTCTGTCATACGATGACGATAATGCAGATGACGAGAAGAGTGAAGTAGAAGCCTATGACGCTGAAATCAACGAAATCGCTCCAGATGATCTGGGAGAAGAAGTGGAGCTCAACGAAGAAGATGAGGACTACTCTGACGATGATGTTGATGTTGAAGGTGAAGAAGACGAATAATCCAAAAGAAGCAGGTTAAAACTGCTTCTTTTTCTTGAAGTAAGAATGTAATTGGCTATCCTCAAAAAATACAGTTGAACAAAGCAAGCTGGCACAACAGAAATGATATTTTGAAAGGAGAGAGAACATTTCTATTTGCTTTTAGTATTGGCGAGTGGGCGCTAAGTTGGACGAAAGCTTTAATGGAAATTTTAAGGATGGAGATGGTATTTTCGACAGGAACTGGAAAAGTGGACGGCAAAAAATGACGCAAACTTCGTTTGTTTAGTTTGCAACTTTCAGCATCCTCGAATTGCCTTGCTGGCAACTTCGCTTCTTTTGTCTCCTGGGTTCCACCAATCGTTTAAGGAATTATTGAAGTAATACAACACAGCCCTGCTTTGAGAAGGGAAATGGAGTTTTTCAGCAACAATTCTCTTAGTTTCCTAAAAAAACAACAAAAGCTATTAAAATATGGTATAATATATAAAAAATACCTTGCAAACAACGATACTATACGGAGGTGACTTGTTATGAAATTTGTCATTGATAAAAGCTTAGCGGAACTTGGAATTACAAGCGTGGTGATTGGGATTGCCAAACATGTAGATCCACATGCTCCTCTCTCTGAGGCTTTTTTGAAGAGGCAGAAAGAAGCAGAAGCATGGGCTTTGAATTGTGATCTTGCTGAGGTGTCCGACCGTCCGACTATTCAGGGGTATAGGAATTTACTGCAGGCTGTCGGCCGCAGTGTCAAGAAAAATCCGCCCACTGTGCCAGCCTTAATTCGCAATATTCAGCATCGCGGCTCAATTCCTCGAATTAACAGTATTATTGATGTTTATAATGTAGAAGCACTGCATTCTCTGCTGGCCATCGGTGGGCACGATCTTGATAAAATTGGAAATCAGATTGAGTTTACAGTCAGTCAAAAAGAGGATGTTTTCTTGCCTATTTTATCCAAGGAGAAACATGTTTCCCCGACGGATTACGTTTATCGAGACGAAAAAGGAATTCTAGCTTGGTTGGATGTTCGTGACAGTGAGAACTATAAATTTGATGATAATACAAAGAATGCGATTTTTATCATTCAGGGTAATGCTCACACATCTGTTGATATGCGTTTAGAAGCCCTAGACCGGATTGCCCACGATTTGGCAGAAGCTATGCCAAATCTAAAATTTGAGAAATATGTAATCCATGCAGAGGAAAATTAGAGCGAATTAGCTGAGAATCGGTACAGTTGCTCTGCAAAATCGTTTTGCTTAGTATCGCTCTGAAATTGCAATGCTATAAAAAACAAGCATAGTTTTCTTTATATTTTGCTCTGTCCATCTTCAAAACTCAGCCATTGTTTTCACCGTACTTTTTGACGAGCATCGGTGACTGCCAGACTTCGTGAGGTTTGTCCTCTTACATTCCAAATGCAGTTGCCAACTCTTTTCTGAATAGAAAAGTCAAGATTTCATCGGCTGACTTGTTGTGTGAAACTATTCGTTTCGCATTTTCGGCATGAGAGAGCTAGTCTAGTATTTCCTTGTGTTAGCTCACTAAATGATATTTTGCTGAGATAAATTATCACTGATGAGATAGAAATCTTCTCGATTTCTGCTTGCAAATCTGGTATGTAGTAGATGAAGTGGAATTATCACTGATAAACTTTCGCTGTCATACATGTTAGAGACTTAAGTCTCACTTTATCTTATTTATTAAAGCTAAGTGGTATTTTTTCTATTAACGAAGCTATTTAACAATTGGATTTTCTTTTTTTATTCAGCAACACCGCGATTCTCTAGCCCTGACAAGGGATCGAGGATTAATGTCTATTTAAGATATTCAAAAAAGTTTCAAAAAAGCAAAAAAAATGAGAAAAAAGTATTGACAAGAATTAGTTGAGGTGATATACTGATATAGTTGTCGCTTGCGAGGGCGACAAAGACCTTTGAAAACTGAACAAGACGAACCAATGTGCAGGGCACTACAA
>ERZ773099.3513-NODE-3513-length-10060-cov-10.033383_pt1 | contig 10060 bp, 9 predicted proteins | sample MGYA00511120_ERZ773099 | MGnify/ENA primary metagenome ERZ773099 (study PRJEB29015, sample SAMEA2738012) | human oral metagenome | biome: human oral; feature: human-associated habitat; material: dental | place: China | collected 2104 ... | reverse complement strand
TTCGTCATGTCGTAGCCCGAAACGTCCTTGACGTTCTTGCCGCCCGTATGCAGCACATCGCCGTTGGCGAGGACGACTTCGAGGCCCTGCACATAGTTCTTCGTAATGCCGTACTTGAGACCGCGCAGACCGCCGGAGTTCTCCGCAATCGTGCCGCCGAGGCTCGCCGTCTTGACCGTGCCCGGATCCGGCGGATAGATGAGGCCGAACTGTGCGATATGGTCGTTGATGTCCTGCACGATGACGCCCGCCTCAACCTCGGCGATGAGGTTTTCAAGATCGACGTCGATGATCTTCTTGAAACGGAGCATCGAAAGGACAATGCCGCCCTTCAAGGGCGCCGTGCCCGCCGAGAGATTCGTGCCCGAGCCGCGCGTATAGACGGGGATCCTATGCTCGTTCGCGAACTTCAAGACCTTCGAAACTTCCTCCGTCGTGCCGGGGCTGACAACGGCCTCCGGCATGTAGATGTGTCCCGGCGTCGCGTCATAAGCATAAGCGTAAAGCTCTTCTTCTTTCGCCTGGACATGCTCTGCCCCGACGATCTTCGAAAGCTCTTCCACTAACTGCTGTTTTTCCATTGCATCGCACCTCTTTCAGTGGTTCAATATCCATAGATAAAAGCTATACAAATATAGTCTTCCTATAATTCCTAGTATCGCAATAATTCGTTGATTTGTCAATGGAAAATTGCGACTTTTCGCCGCTTTTCTTTGCCCCCAGGTCTGCCAATAAACCCCATCAAGCCCTGCCCGCCGCCTTGATCTATTCCCCCAGCGAGGCGAAAATCTGATCCAGTCGCTCGAACACTTCCAAGGCCTTAGAAAAATCCTGCTTTTCCTCCGTAAAAAGCAAATCTTTGTGCAGCGTTTCGTACCGCTTTTTGGCCGCCGCATCAAATGCGTCGCGCCAGGCGTGGAAGTCATACGGGGCAAGGGAATTGTACGCTCCGGCGTTGCGGCGTTTGCTCAAATAGAAAGCATCGGTTTTCTTTGTAAGGTGCAAAAGAGCTTTCAGATTGTCCCGCTCGGCAAGGAACTGCTGGATATCCTCCCGCGGAAACAATGCCGTCACATCATAAATATGCCGGATCTTGTTTATCAACGTGCCGCAGACGGCATGACGCTTCACGGCCAAAACCTTGTCAAGAAAGGTGCGTTCGATCGCCAACACCTGAACCTGCACTTCAGAAAGCCCATATTCAGCCACTGCCTCATTGGCCTCATGTGCTTCAAGATATTCCTGTATATAGGAGCGAATCCCCTTTTTTCCATACGGCTCAGGACGAACGCTGGATCCGATTTCCAATTTAATGCGCCCATTTGCAGGATCGGTTTCATCAAACCAAATGTAGGCGCTTTTATTGCGGTCGTTTCGTTCAGAAATAATTTTTTCCAGATGAAATCCCTCGGCCATACTTTTTTCAATCTGCTTCAGCCGTCTGTCGTACTGTTTGCTGCCCAAGAGAGCCTGCGGCGCAAAAGTCAGGTCAATATCCTCCGAAAAGCGGGAGATAGACCCTGGATAGCATTTGCTTAGGGAAGTTCCGCCCTTGAAGACGCATTCCCCGGCATAAGGGCTTTGCTGCAATTTTTGCAGCAACAGGACGATGTAATAATCTTTTTTCACAGCTGCGGCAGGAATCCCTGCGTACTTCGCCGTCAATTCCTGCAGATCTTGAAAATCTTTTGGATATGTATGCAGGTTCATGGAAACTCCTCCAAAATTGGTATGGTGTATTGCGTCAATGGAGAAAGATACCGCTGCAAATCATTTTTTATCTGCAGGCAGTCAAGACAATGCGCCAAAAAAGCTATGGTAGACTTTTTGTAACGTCGTCGTTTCAGGACATAGTGCACAGCCTCTTCCCGGTATCCCGCAGCAAAGCGATGCATATAGGCGTTGAAGCGCGTCGGCTCGACATCCTCAATGCGGGAATAATTTTGCAGGATCTCCAGCGCCTCGATACTGGCCCTGATATTTTCATCCAATTCCATGGAGAGGCTGCGGATAGAAATATTTCCGATTGTCCTGCGTTCTTCCGCAAGATGTGCAGACAGGATTTCAATATTTCTCGCATTCTGCGACGTCAGGCCATACCGGCGATAAAGTCGGTAGCCGATGATGACGCCTTGCCCGCCTTCCATATAATGCCGGACAATCTCTTCTTCACAGAAAGGAACTTCTCCGAACTTGGATATTCGAGGCCGATAGTAGAGGCCTCTGCTCAGTCGCCGCAAAATCCCCTGCTCCGTCAATCGCGCCAAAATTTTATAATAGTTTGCCTCAAGAATTTGTTCCGCCAACGAAAGGTACAATGTGCTTGCTGTCAGGAGTTTGTTTTCCGGCTGCTGCAGAATCAGCGTCTCGACGATTTTTCTCCCGCTTTCCATGATGTCACCCCTCCTGTTCTACACGATTCGTTGAGCCTGTCTCCCTGAACTTTCCTTATCATTATAGAAATATGCTGCGAATACTGTCAAGCAAAAACGAATTCTATTTGACAACAGAAAGAAGGCGAACGCCCTGTTACATCACACAAGGAAGGATTTCCTCAACGTATTCCCGCTGCAAGGGAAATTTCGCTTCCTTTGCAGGAGTTCGGGGGCGGAGCGCGAATATTTAGCGTGTATTTAGATTCTTCGCAGTCTTTCGCAGAGGAGTGGGATACCATGCGCCGTCATGCCGATAAAATCGCATACTTCCTCATCGCGCTCGCCGTCTACCTGATCGTCCTGTCCTTTTCGCTGTATAAGACGGCGCCTCTTGTGAACACGCTGCTCTATGTGTCCGCAGCGGTGTCCCTGCTCGCGGGCAATATCCCCAAGGTCGTCGAGCTGCCGCTGCACTATGCCCATCCCGTGAAGTGCATTGAATACTTCATGTTCTTCCTGGCCATACTCTGCTTCATCACGCTGCTCCTGCGGCATACGCCGCTTTGGGGATGAGCTAGCCCTTCCTTCCCAAAATATTGTGCCGGAGCGCATAGTCAACAAGCTCGGAGTTCTGCGTGCAGCCGAGCTTCTGCATGAGGCGGGTCTTGTAGGTGGATACGGTCTTGATGGAGAGATAGAGCTTGTCGGCAATGGTCGAGAGCGAATAGCCGTGCACGATGAGTTCGAGGACTTCCTTTTCGCGCGGCGAGAGCTCGGCGCCTTCGGCGCATTCCCCGAGCGCGCTGTCGATGAGAAGCCCGGCCTCGCGCTCGCTTAGATAGCGGCCGCCCGCCGCAACGGTGCGAAGCGCACGGAAGAGTTCGGCGTCGAGCGTATCCTTGCAGAGGTAGCCGTTCGCCCCCGCCTTGAGGCACTCGTATACGTACTGGCGCTCGCTGTGCATGGTCAGGACGAGGACGCGCATGTCCGGCTGCTGCGCCTTGAGACAGCGCAGGCACTCGATGCCGCCCATGCCCGGCATGGAAAGATCGAGGAGCGCGATGTCGATCGGCACTTCACGCGCCTTCTGGAGAGCCTCCTCGCCGTCGGAGGCCTCGGCGACGACAACGAAATCCTCCTCCGAGGAGAGAAGCAGCGAAAGCCCTTTGCGCAGCACGCGGTGATCGTCCGCGAGCAGGATGCGAAGCGGCTTTTTATTTTCCATCACGGTTCATCTCCTTTCGGCGCGGCAGACGGAGGAAAAGCCGCGTGCCTTTTCCCGGCGCACTTTCTATGGTGCAGCTGCCTTCGAGCAGCTCGGCGCGCTCCTTCATGCTCACGAGGCCGAGATGGCGGTCCAGGCGCGCGGCTTCCGCTGTTTCCCGCCGAAAACCTATGCCGTCGTCGCTGATTTCAAGGGAAAGCTCCTTCTCGTTCAGGGAAAGCGTGACGCATACATGGCTCGCCTTGGCATGGCGCACGATGTTCGTCAGCCCTTCCTGCACGGAACGGTAGGCGACAAGCGCCTGCACGCGGTCAAGCGCCCGGAAATCGCCTTCGGCGGCAAGGTTGATCTGCAGCTCCGGCTGCGTGCGGCGCAGCGTCTCAAGGTATTTTTCGATGGCGACGATGAGGCCGAGATCCTCGAGCAGCGGCGGATGGAGGTCGATGGCGAGATGCTTGAGCCCCTGGAGCGTCTCGTTCGTCAAGACGCGCGCCTCCTGCAGCAGTTCCCGCTGTTCGTCGGTCATCAGTTTGCTGTGCAGGATGCGCAGATAGGCGAGGATCGACACCATCGACTGGCTCGTTTCGTCGTGCAGGGCGCGGGAGATGCGCCGCCGCTCGTCCTCCCGTGCGGAAAAGAGCTGGCCGATGAGCCAGATGCGCAGGCGCTCCTTCTTCTCAAGCGCTTCCAAAAGCTTGGCGTAGCGCGTCGCGAGAAAGGCGGCGAGCAGGGAGAGCAGCAGCAGCACGAGAAAAAGCTCCACGCCGCGCTGGCGTACGAGCGTGCGCGCCTCACGCTCCTCGAGGCCGATGCGCAGGTAGCCCGTGATGCCGTCATCGATGGGGTAAAGAATCTCGCGAATCGGCCCCTCCGTACTCCGGTAAACATGCGGCTCCGTATCTTCCTTCGCCCGAAGCTGCGCCAATCCTTGGGGCAGACCGTCGGGGAAAGTGCTGGCAAGGATGCGTCCGTCGGGGTAGGTCACGAGGATGTAGCGCACCTCGGGATTTTTCTCGAGCGTGCGCTGAAGCTGGTCGGAGATGGCGAAGCGATCGTCGAGCAGGATGTCGTTCGCGATGACTGCGCCGAGCGCCGAAGCGATCTCACGGCCCGAGCGGTTCAGCCCGTCGATGAGCGTCGAACGCAGCGAACCGAGGAAAAAGGCGCCGAGCAGAAGGCCGCAAAAAAGCACCGTGCCGACGAGGAGGATGTTGAACCGAACGGTCAGAGTTTGCGCTTTCATGTCACTCCCCCTGCAGCCGCTCGTGCTCGAGATATTTCTGACGCAGCGGTTCATAAAGCGAGGCATCGGGCGCAACGAAACGGTCGATGACCGCCGCCTGCAGCACCGGGCGCATAGCCGCGTCGTTCGCCATTCCGTAGAAGATTTCGCGAAGGCGCGCCTTTTCCTCTTCCGGAAGATTCGCCCTCATAACGACGGGCCCTGTCGGCGCGACGGCGAGATCGCCGATGATGCGCACCTTTCCCGCCAGCTGGGGGTTCGTCTCGACGATATGCTCATAAATCTGGTTGTCGATGCTCGCGCCGTCCGCGAGATGGTTGGCGACGGCCCATATAGACTTGTCGTGATGGTACGTGTAGAAGGTGCGGCTAAAATACTGCTCGGGCGTCAAGCCCTCCTCCAGAAGCTGATAATCGACGGCAAGCCGCCCCGAATGGCTCAGAGGATCGACGAAAGCGAAGCTGCGCCCCCGAAGCTCTGCGAAATTCTGAATGGGGCTGTCCGCCGCCACGATCAGGAAGGTGCGGTAAAGCACCGTGCCGCCCGTCTCCACCATGGCAAGGAGCTCGATCGGCTCCTGCCCGCGATAGGCTGTATAAGCGCCCGTCGAAAGAAAAGCAATATCGGCCTCGCCCGCCGCAACGAGCCGATTCAGCTCCTCCGTGCTGCGCTTCTGCACGATAGCGGTCGGGCGGCCGATCTCCTCGGCGATATACTCCACCATGCGCTGGTAAGACTGGCGCGTCTCCTCCGGGCTCATGACAGGCGCGAAGGCAATGACGAGCGGCTTTGCCGCGCCCTCCTGCGCTGCAGGCGCCTCGGCACGCCGCGAGAAGTCGATGAATCCCTGCTCATCGGAACAGCCTGCCGCCAAGAGGCAGCAGAGTGCGCAAAAGAAAAGGGAGAAGCAGCGCACCAAGTCGGCCGCCGCCATCCTCCCTGCCGCCGTTCCTGCCATCGCCGCTTCCCCCTTCTCCGATATATAGCCTGCTGTTTCTCTTCATTATATCATATACGCCCCGCCTCTTACAGTACGGCAAGCGCATCGACGGAAATACCGCCGGAAGAATCTGCTCTATGAAAGATATGGTGCGGTGCTGCAGACAACATCCTTTTGAACAGTCGAAAAAAGCCCTCCCGTTCCCCTGCGGCCAAATTTCGCTCAAGCGAGATCCGGTCGGTATGCGAGGAACGGGGGGCTTTCATTGGTAAACTACACGCACAAACGTCCAGTTCGTGGACATTGTGCGCCGGCGGACAGATTCATCGCGTCAGCAGCTCTTTCTATGGTTTCTGCGCTGCAAAGGAAATCTGCCGTTTACGCTTCATCGTCCGGCTTCGCGTTCCAGACGAGGAGCGCGAGCAGCGTGGAGGCGAGAGCCGCGCCGACCCAGAATTCCGTCGCATAGCCGAAGTCGTAGACCTTTTCGCCGCCGACCGTCGTGATCGTCATGAGCTTGCCCGTGACGAACTCCTGAATCGCGGCGCCCGCATAAGACAGGAGACCGATCATGCCCATGGCTGCGCCCGTGACGCGCTTCGGCACGATGTCAACCGCCATGAGACCGCCCATGTAGCAAACGAGCGCGCCCATCGTGAAGCCGTAGAAGGTCATGCAGAAGAGATCCATGTAGAACGACTGCGGCGCCCAGACGAAGCCGGCGATCGAAGCCGTGTAGAGAAGACCGTAGATGAGCGCCGGCATGTTGCGCTTCGAGTGGAAGAAGCGGTCGGAGATCCAGCCGCAGAGAAGCGCCCCGAAGATGCCCGCGACCTGCATGTACGCCATGACGCCCGCCGCGCCCATGATGTCGTAGCCCTTGGCGCTTGTCAGGTAGACGACGCCCCAGCTCTCGACGGCGTAGCGTGCGATGTAAACGCAAAGAGACGAGAGACCGAGAATCCAGACGGCGGGGTTCTTGACGACGGCGTTCCACTGCATCGAGCCGACGGAGCGCGTCTTTTCCTCATCGACCTGCGCCTGCGTCTTCTCGCCGTAGAGAACAGCGCCATTCGGCAGGCCGCGCGTCTCGGGACGGTCGCTCATGCCGAGGTAGATGAAGATGGTGCCGACGAGCGAGATGAGGCCGGCCGCGATGAAGCCCATCGACCAGCTGTAGGCACTGACGATGGCCGCGATAGCAAAGTAGGCGAATGACGAGCCGAGGTTGTGGCTCGTGAACCAGACGCCGTAAAGCGTGCCGCGCATACGGTTGCTGAACCATTGGTTCAAGGAGACAATCGACGGCCCTGCGCCGTAGGACTGAAACCAGCCGTTGATGCCCCAGAGCACGGCGAGCGGCACGAACGAGTTCACGAGACCCATCGCCGCCATCGTCACGGACGACATGAAGAGACCGAAAGCGAAGAACCGCTTGTTGTTCATGCGGTCGGCGAGGAAGCTGTTCGTGAACTTGCCAAGACCGTACGTTACGAAGAAGATCGAACCGATGATGCCGACCTGCGTGGGATCGACCGCGCCCGACGCCAGGAGCGGCTTCTTGATGACGGAATAGCTCTGACGGATGATGTAGTAGAAGGCGTAGCCGATCGTGATGGAGGCGAAGACGCGCCAGCGCAGGCTGTAGAAGATGCTCTTCGCCTTCTCCGCATCCTGCATGGGCGGCGCATCCGGCGCCGTGAGGAAAAGTTTGTTGATAAAAGCAAGCATGGGATATTCTCCTTTCCCAGAATCGAAATACTCTTGCTTATTATTATTTCATATAGAGAAAAGGAAAAGTAGCGGAAAAAGTCTGATTTTCTTGTAGGAATTCTGCCGACATACTTTCGAGGCAATCCTGTCGCGCTGCACGCGGAAAAGGGAGCGACGCAGACCGAAGGAAGCTCACCTGACTTCCTTCGGCAAACGTCGAACCGTCATGAAATACGCGATGGCGAGCGGTACGCATGAGCCGAGCCAGGCCAGGGGATTGCCTAGGCAGGCGCCGAGGAAGCCGAGGGCGTCGACGAGCACGATGCCCGCCGTCGCGCGCATGATGAGCTCCATGACGCCGGCGACGGTCGGCACGATGGACTGTCCGAGTCCCTGCAGCGTGTAGCGGAAGATGAAGAGCAGCGACAAGATCCAGTACGTCAGGCCGTTGACGAGAAAATACGTCTGCCCGAGCCGGATCGCTTCCGCTTCGCCTGCGCCGACAAAAAGCTCCATCAGATACGGCCCTGCCGCAATGACGAATGCACCCGCCGCGAGGCTGAAGCCGACGGACATCCGACAGCATGCCTGCACGCCCGTGCCGATGCGGCTGAACTTGCCCGCGCCGTAGTTCTGCGCCGTATACGCCGCCATCGCCGCGCCGAACGACATCATCGGCATCATGGCGATCGTATCGACCTTCTGCGCCGCCGCATAGGCGGCGACAGCGACGGGACCCAGCCCGTTCAAGGCGACCTGCAGGATCACAGCTCCAAAAGCGATGATCGTCGCCTGAAAGCCCATGGGCAGGCCGATGGCGAGATGCGTGCGCAAAAAGCTCCACGAGAGCCGCCAATCTTCGCGCCGCACATGAAGCTCAGGCACGCGCCTCGCGATGTAGACGAAAAAGATCCCCGTTGCAAGAGCCCACGAAACTACGGTCGCGAATGCCGCGCCCGGAATGCCCCAGCCGAATGCGAGCAGAAAAAGCACTTCAAGTGCAATATTGATGGCGATGCCGACACCGATGATGACGGTCGGCATCTTGCTGTCGCCTAGGGCGCGCAGGATATTCGCCGCCATCAATGCGGCGGTGGCGAAGACCGCTCCGCCGCAGATAATCGAAAAAAACGCCGTCGCATTGTCCAACAACTCGGGCGGCGTGTTCATGAATTCAAGCAGCGGGCGGCAGAAGAAGAATCCGACGATGCTCAAGAGGACGGCGATTGAGAAGGAAAGTACAGCGCACGCCGCCGCGCTTTTTCTGACGCCTGCGGCGTCCTTCGCACCGTAGCGCTGCCCCGTACAGATGGCCAGCCCCGAGGTCAGACCGATGACGAAACCGAGCATCAGAAACATCAGGCTGCCCGTGCAGCCGACGGCAGCCAGCGCTTCGATCCCGAGGAAGCGCCCGACGAGCAGCGTGTCGATGAAGGCGTAGAGCTGCTGCATGATATTGCCCGCGATGAGCGGCAATGTGAAGAAGAGGAGAAGCTTCGCGGGGCTTCCCTCGGTCATATCTTTTGCCATCTCATTTCCCCAAGCAGTATGCAACGGCGGTGCGCAGACATTCCTGCAGCACGACGGCATTCGTATGCAGCGCGTCCGCCGAAGGCGCGAGCTTCACAACATGAAAGATCGGATGATGGCTGACCATGTAATCCGTCGGGTACGGCACGACCTCGATGCCGAGTTTCTCGTAGTTCAGGACGGAACGCTTCATGTGGAAGGCGCTCGTGACGAGGATCGGGCGCACGAGGCCGTGCTCCTTGAGGATCTTCGCCGTATAGGCCGCATTCTGCACCGTGTTCTGGCTCGCGCCCTCGACGAGGATGCGGCTCTCGGGGATGCCGAGGGAAAGGAGCGTGCGCTTGGCGAGCAGCGCTTCTTTGCCGCTCTCCTGGAAGACCTGCCCGCCCGACACGAGGATCGGCAGGTCGAGCTTCTGCGCGAGGCGTACGGCGGTCAGAAGGCGCGTCGACGGGCTTGCCGTCAGCGCCCCCTCGCCGTCGACGTCGGGCGCATCCGAGAAGGCGCCGCCGCCGAGCATGACGACGACGTCGCCCTCGGGCTTCGCGGGCGGCGCGTAGGCGTCTTCGAGCGCACCCATGAGCACGTCGGCGACGAGATACGTCGAGAGGAGGTAGAAGACTGCGGTGACGAGCACGATCGCCTTCGCCGCGAAGCGCTCGCCCCTCTTCCACGTCAGATAGGCGATGAGGAAGAAGGCGAGGAAAAAGATGCCGGGCGGCAGGAAGAAGCTCGCACCGAATTTCAGAAACTGGATCATCGAAGGATTTCCTTTCCTGGAAAAGAGGATTCCGGCAAGAATCCGCGAATAAAAGCAGTAGGATAAAAAGCCGCAGAACAAAACAAAAAGGAGAGAACAGCATGGCAATTCTGCAAGGAAACATCGAAGTCCGCAAGAACGCCGCGGGCGGCAAGGGCGAGGTCAGCCTCGAGCACCTGCTCGGTAAGGAGCAGATGGGTGACAAGTGCTCGACTTTTTCGCGCGTCACGATCAAGCCCGGCTCGTCGCTCGGCTACCATCAGCACAAGGGAAA
>ERZ773099.3511-NODE-3511-length-10061-cov-16.532481_pt1 | contig 10061 bp, 10 predicted proteins | sample MGYA00511120_ERZ773099 | MGnify/ENA primary metagenome ERZ773099 (study PRJEB29015, sample SAMEA2738012) | human oral metagenome | biome: human oral; feature: human-associated habitat; material: dental | place: China | collected 2104 ... | reverse complement strand
GAAGGCCTTGTCCCTCGCCATCACCCGAAACATCAGGTCGTCTATGGGCCTCAGCGCGCCCATGTCCCACCTTGCCTGCGCCATCCGGCCACCGCCTCTCTTCCAACTACCCTGTCCTACTAAATAGTATAGCACGGTGTAAGAACAAGCGTTCTTACAAGTTCATGGAGATACGCCCCTCGCCGACCCTCTCGCAGGCTATGCGCTCCGGGAGGCGCCGGATGGGTCACGCCCGGCGAGGCAGGGAGCCGCCCCAAGAGGTCCGAAAGGCCCTACAGCCGCCCAGTCCGCGCAGCGGTCCTCTGGCCTTTGATCACGGGGACGTCGGCGCAAGGCACCTTATAGCTATTCCTGAATTAATGTAGCTATAACTGCGTTCTATCTTCCAATTCATGTACTATCTGTACGTATCGATCTTTTAATTCGTTTTAGAACGAGACGATGTTTTGAGAAGAAAGGTCACTGAGCGGTTGCTGCGTTGGAGATGGACTTCAACGAAGGCCCTTCTTGTGACAGGTGCCCGCCAGGCTGACAAGAGCTATGCCATCCGTGAGTTTGGTAAAGCGAACTATACCATCTATCATGAGACCAACTTACTGCTTGGCGTAGATGCGCGCGAGACTCTGACAGGGGCACGGAATACGGGGGACTTCATCTTGCGTGTTACCATGCTCTCGGAGCGCACCTTGGTCGAGGTCTACACGCTCATTTTTGTAGACGAGGTCCAAGAATATCCGGAGATCGTCACTCTCGTGAAAGGCCTTGTGGAGGACGGTCGTTTCTCGTTCGTCTTGTGAGTTCCGTGCTGGGGACCGGGTTCAAGGGCATCTCATCGTTTCCTGTGGGCTTCATCGAGCGAATCATCATGCGGCTCATGGATTTCGAGGAGTATGGCTGGGCTATTGGCGTGTCGAGGTCAAGTCGGGGATGAAGGTACGCCCCCATGCTGCCTTCGACAACTTATTGTCGGTAAGTGGAAGCGCGATCTCTGAGGCGTTCGTGCTCTCGCGCGAAAACGTCGCGAGGGACGGGAGGCTCACGTACCTACCCCTATACATGTCGTTTTGCCTCGGTGAGCTGGTCGAAAGAAAAAAGACGATGCGACCGATTTCAGGTTTGCTCCCGTTGCGCTCCACCTTGGCTCCACGTTCCGTGACGACGTTGCCTGCCTGTGGCGACATCGCCCGAAAAATACGGTATTGTTATCGTAATTGCACACGTTCGAGACACGTTCAAGGGACGTTCGAGAGAAAAGAGTCCACGGAGAAAGAGGAGCTTATGAGGAACCACAAGTTCTTTGCATGCGCGTTCGCCGGCCTTGTGGCGCTGGCACTTACTATCTCGCTGTCTGGCTGCGATAGTAGCCGCTTGCCCAAATTTGGTCAATCTCAGACCACTGAGAGCCAGGACCAGAAGGGTGATCAGGGCTCGAAGAAGGCGATGCTCGACGCCCCAACCAAAGCGGTTACCCTTGATGGGGACCTCTCTCGCGTCGTTGTCGGTGTCTGGGACATGGACAGCGCGAGTGGGTCAAAAACCATGACGCGCGGAGATTATCTTGATCTTACCGAAAACAAGACAGGCACCCTGACATGGACCTTCAAGGATGACGGCACGCTTGAGATTGATAACTTTGGGAAACAAACCAGTTTCAAGTGGAAAGCCAAGGACGAGAATACCATCTCGTTTGTCGGCGCGGACGGCAACGAGCATGAGTACAGCTATGACAGGGCCACCCACCTGCTGTCCCTTGCGGACGAGGTCACGACTCACATGAGGAAGGTCTCAGACGATCCGTCCGACCTCTCTAACCTGACCTACGTCAAGGGGAAGCTCAATAACGTTGGCGTCTGGCTTCCTGGCAGCTACGCCATTGTCAGCATCGACTACAGCGATCCAAGCCAGACCGATCTGGATGAGAAGGGCGTCGCTGCAGCGGGTGCTGACTCTGGCCTCAGCTATAACATGTCCATTCGCACCAATGGTGACTCCGCGCTCTTTGCGCTCGAGTACGTGTATGGCATGCAGGTTGCTGTCGAAAATCCCTCTGCAGATGGCAGAACCTACCCAGTCTATATTCAAGGAATCAATGGCAAGCTTTCCGACGAGGGGACCATCTCCATTGACCCTGAAAACGAGAGAATTGTTATCCTGAAGGTTCCTCAGTATACGATCAAGTTTGTTCATACGACGCACAACCCGGACAACTGGTCTTACACCAAGTACCCGCCAAAGGCCGAGAACCCCTGGGATAAGGTGTCAGACGGGCAAAACGGCGGCTCAATCTCCCGTTCCTAATTTCAGGAGGGACGTGAGAAGAGAGAGGCGAGGAGCTGCTCAAGCTGGGCTGATGTGACCATGGGGGACTGCGTGGGAATCTTGGGACCGAGGCAGGACCAGGATCCCCACCGCAGCCCCCATTTGGTTACCCCGACTTCCTGGCACATCCTTAGTCCGCTGGACACAGGCTCGAGTCGTCGCCTGCTCTGAGGGTCCCTGTCCGGCGGCGGGGACCCATGGGTCGCTGCCTGCGCGCGGTGTCCGTCTCCGGTGATATGCGGCATGAGGCCCTCGTCTACGGACGCGGGGACGCGCGTGTCACTACTGCGAGACCATAGATCGCAATGCCCCCTCGTCCACGGGCGCGGGGACGCGCGTACGGTCTCGCAGAGGGATGCATCCCGGCCCGACGCCTCACGGAAAGGCGCAGTCTGCGGCCCCCACGTCGTGCAGACTGCGCTTTTTCGTCACATCACCGCCCGGGAGGCGCGGGACCAAGCCCCCCGCCAGCCTGCGGGGCACTATGGAGAACGCCTCAACTGGGCAAATGCGCTCGAGCAACCCCCCGCTAAGCTGCGGGGGGTTGTACCGGGGCCCGCAGGCCTCGGCCTGGGGTCCCGCCGCACAAAAAGACGCAGTCTGGGCAGAGGGCCTCGCTGATGGCACACCCTGGGCCAGGCCGAGACGCCATCAGGCTGCCAATGGTGGGCTAAGGAGGTGCCGGGAACTCAGGGTTGATTTCGCTTGCCGTTAACACCTAGGTTCCATTCCATCTCCCGGTCTACCGTGGGGCATCGAGCATCCCCCAACCTGACGCCCTTCGACAGGTGGCCGCCCTCAGAGGGAGTCGCCCCCTGTGGGCACATCCTCAGCGGGGTACGCCCTCTGCCGGACCCACCACCTACTGGTAGCGGAGCGACTCCACGGGGTTGAGCCTCGCCGCCCGGCGCGCGGGCCAGTAGCCAAACACGAGCCCGATCCCAATGCAGGTCCCCGAGGTCATCAGCACGACCGACGGGGTGATGATGGGCGTGACCGACGTCTCCATGTGCAGGAAGGCCGAGGCCGAGCCTGCCAGGCCCCACGCGGCGGCATACCCGAGGGCGACCCCGATGACGCCACCCGTGACGCACAGCAGTATCGACTCGAACAGGAACTGCCTCGTGATGTCGGCGGCCCGTGCGCCCAGGGCCTTGCGAAGGCCGATCTCCCGGATGCGCTCCGTCACGTTGGTGAGCATCATGTTCATGATGCCGATGCCGCCGACCAGAAGCGAGATGCCCGCGATGGCCGTCACGAGCACCTGGAACGACGCCATGGTGGCATCGAGCCGCTCGATGATGGAGGAGAGTGTCATGACGCTGACCCGGCCCTCCGCCTCGCTCTCGGGGATCGAGAACCAGTCGACGAGCCAGGCCCTCGTCCGCTCGGCAAGGGTTTTCATGTCGGCGCCCTCGCGCGCGTACCCATAGATCTCGCTGATGGCCTTGCTGCCCGAGACGCGCGTCGTGAATGTCGAGTAGGGCATGTAGCACGACAGGAGGGACCTCTCGCCCCCACTCGCCCCCTGGCCGCTGTCACAGGTGCCGACCACGGTATAGTCGCCGTTGTTGATGCGCACCGTCTTGCCCACGGCGTCCCCCTCGCTCCCGAAGACCTTCTCGGCGGCCACGCGGTCGAGCACGACGTTCCTTGCCTCGCCGCTCACGTCGGATTGCGAGAGGAGCGATCCCGTTGAGGCCGCAAACCCCATGACGGTAAAGTACTCAGGCCTGCACCCGATGATGCGCGCGTCAAACTGCTTCTCAGCCGAGCCGAGGCGCTCCGAGGCCGAGTCGATGCCGGTGACGAACTCGTAGTCGGGGATGCCCATCGCCAGCTGCTCCAGGTCCTGCTCGGTCACCCCGCGATCGGGCGCCGCATATATGGTGACCATGCGGGACTGGTTGAGGCCCAGGGAACCCAGCAGGGAGTACTTGATCCCGTCGATGAGGGAGGTCATGGCGATGACGGCGCTGATGCCGATGACGATGCCCAGTATCGTCAGGAGGCTGCGGCCGCGGTTGGCGTTAAACGCCGAGAGGGTCTCCAGAAACAGGTCGCGAAGCCTCATGCGCCCCCACCCCCCGCGGCCTCCTGCGCGCCATGCTGCAGGACAAACGCGCGCTCCTGCTCGTCCGTGAGCAGGCGGCCGTCACGTATGTGCACGGTGCGGTCCGCCCACGCGGCGATCTCGGGGTCATGGGTGATGAGCACGATGGTCTTGCCGCGATCCTGCATGGCGCGAAACGTCCTGAGCACCATCTCGCCCGTCGCGGAGTCGAGGTTGCCCGTCGGCTCGTCGGCCAGGATCACGGCCGGGTCGTTGACCAGCGCCCGCGCTATGGCCACGCGCTGGATCTGCCCGCCGGAGAGCTCGTTTGACCGGTGGTCGTAGTAGTCCTCGGGCAGGCCCACCGACCTCAGCGCCCTCCAGGCGCGCAGCTCGCGCTCGGAGACGGGGATGTCGGAGTAGACGAGCGGCAGCATGACGTTGCGCAGCACCGTGGTGCGGGGCAGCAGGTTGAACGACTGGAAGACGAAGCCGAGGCGCGTGGCGCGGATCTCGGCGAGGTCGTCGTCAAAGAGGTCGGCGACCTCGAGCCCCTCGAGCCTGTAGGAGCCCGTGGTGGGCGTGTCCAGGCAGCCCAGGATGTTCATGAGGGTGGACTTCCCCGAGCCTGAGGGCCCCATGATGCAGAGGAACTCGCCCTTCCCGACGCTCAGGGAGACGCCGCGCAGGGCATGCGTGAGGCCCGCCGCCGTCTCGTATATGCGATGCAGCCCATGCGCCTCGATCACGTTGGGCATCTCACGCACCGCCCCCGCCATACGCCGTCGCCCCGTCGCCAGAGCCGTCAGGGCCGCCGCCCGGGCCGCCCGGGCCGCCGCCGTTACCCGAGCCTCCCGTCCCGCCGGCAAGGAGCACCTCGGTGCCCTCCTCGATGCCGTCGCCCTCGATGGCTGCGGTGGTGGAGCTCCTTGCCCTGACCGTGACGGGCACCCGGCTGGTCTGGGGGTCGCCGCTCTCGTCGCGCGCGGTGACGACGCTCACGTATGCCTGCGCGCCGTCCTCTGTGAGCGCGGAGAGGGGCACGTTGAGCGCGTTGCCTATCTGCTGGATCATGATGTCCGCGTTGGCGGTCATGCCGGGCTTGATGGAGGCGTCGGGGCTGTCGATGAGGAGCTCGACGGCGTAGGTGACGATGGCGCGCCCCCCGCCGTCATAGCCCGCGTCCGGGCCGCCGCTGCCCGTCCCCGAGCCTCCCGCCTCCGAGGAGGAGACCGTGGAGACGTGCGTGACTTGTGCCTCGCAGGCGAGCTGGCGGAGGGCGGAAAACGTCACCCGCGCCCTCTGGCCGACGGCGATCCGAGAGACGTCCACCTCGTTTATCTGCACGGTCACCTTCATCCTCGAGAGGTCGGCGATGGTCATCAGCGCCCCGGCCGAGCCCGCGCCCGCACCCGAGCCTGAGCCCGCGCCCGCGCCACCGGGCGAGCCGACCGACGCGCCGTTCACGGCGTTCATGACGATGATTGTGCCGTCGCACGGGGCGGTGACGGTGCGCTTGTCCGCCTGGGCGACCGCGTCGTCATAGGCCGAGCGGGCCTCCTCGAGGGAGATCTTGGCGCTCTCGAGGTCCGTCTTCGCCATCTCGACCGACGAGGCGTCGCCCCTCTGGCCGCCCTCGGTGACGGCCGCGGCACCTCTGCGGGCGGTCTCCAGGGCGGCCTGGGCCTTGCCGACCTCGTTCTTCGCCGTCTTGACCTGCTGGGCCGCCTTGCGGACGGCCTTGTCGAGCTCATCGTTCTTGACGCTGAAGAGCCTGTCGCCCCTGTCGACGGCGGAGCCCTCCGCGACCCGCACGTCCTGGATGATGCCGTCGACCTCGGGCGTCACCACCGTCGAGGAGACGGGCTTGATGGAGCCCGAGGCGGACACGGAGTCGCTGAACTCCCCGCGCGTGACGAACGCGGTGCTTATGGCGGGGCCCTCGGATTGCGCGCCGCCCTGGATGACTTGGGCGATGGTGACGGCGATGATCGCCACGACGCCGAGGATGACGCCCACCTTTATGCGCTTCTTCCTTCTGCGGACCTTGCGGTGGCGCATGAGGCTCTCATAGGCCTCGCGGGCCTCGGCGTCCTCGTCGGCCTCGGCCGGGCCTATGACCCCTATGCGCGACTCGAAGACCTCCGTCTTGTCGGGGGTCGCAGGAGTCCCGGGGACAGGGGCCATGTGCCGTCCGTTGCGCGCCGACTCATTGTCATCGGGCGACGTGCCGGCGTCATTCTGATGGGGCTTGCGGCCAAAGGGAAGCATGACACCTCCGAACGTGCGCGTCTACATATTATCTGCCTTGCACACGCTTATCTTACACGAGAGACAAGGGCCCTTTGTCAGAAGTCCTGGAATATGTGAAATCTGCCGCGAACGGTTGGGCTTCAGGGCAGATGCCAACTGCGACTATGAGGTACATTGGGGGCATTTGGGGTGGTAAACCGCAAGGATTCCGGGGCAGGGAAATAGGGATTTACAACCTCCTCAACCCTAGGAGCGAGCGCCTAGGAGGATATCCCGCTCGATGTATTGCAGGTTGCGGGGTGCTTGCGCACTTCGCCATCGTCAATCTACAAGTTGATTGAGTCTGAGTTCCCGGCACCTCCTTAGCTACGACTGGCAGCCTGATGGTGTCCCGGTTTGGCCCAGGGAGCGCCCTCAGCGAGGCCCTCTGCCCAGACTGCGCCTTTCCGTGCGTCTAGGCCCCAGGCCAAGGCCTGCGGGTCCCCGGCGCAACCCCCCCGCAGCCTGGCGGGGGGTTGCCCGAGCGCATTTGCCCAGTTGGGCCACTTTCCATAGTGCCCCGCAGGCTGGCGGGGGGTTTGGTCCCGCGCCTCCCGGGCGGTGATGTGACGGAAAGACGCACTCTGCGCGACGCGGTGGCCGCAGACTGCGCCTTTCCGTGAGGGACCGCGCGCAGAATGCGCCTTTCCGTAGAGCGCGCTTTTCCTCACCTGCGCAAACGCGGAGCCACCTTACGCAAAGACGCATTCTGCGCAGACGGCCTCACGGAAAAGCGCAGTCTGCACCCGTCACCTCACGGAAAGGCGCACTCTGCGCCGGCGATGCGATCGCGACGTGACCAAAGGGCGCATTCTATATGCGAGCGGTAGTTACGTCGAGGCTAAAACCACCCGACCCTAACAACCACGACCACGTCGTCTTCGCGAAGCGTTGAAATAAGCCGTTTGTATTCCGGCCGCTCGCAGTTTTTCCCGCTCGCTTTGTCGGCGAACACCATATCGTCGGCCACGCCGAACTCGGCGAGCGCGTCGAGCTGCCTGTTCAGGTTCTGTTCCTTCGAGGACACTCGCGCATAGCCGTACATCTTTCCCGTCATTCATACCGCCTTCCCGCTCGTATCCATCCGGCGCGGTCCCAGCGACCGCGCCGCAGACGCCTCGCGCTTGCGGCGCCCGGTCAAGCGTAAAAAGTGGTTACAAGCTAGAAACTCGATAATAACTCCCCACGAGAAAGGCCATGGGCCACCGACGCCGCTACAATTTCGATAACCGGATTGGAGAAGCGCAATGCCAGACGAGCGGCCCCAGCAGAACAGGACAAAGCCCCTGCTCACCGTAGAAGAGCAAATCTCCCACCTGAAGGCCAAGGGCGTCACCTTCGATTTCTGCACCGAGAAAGAAGCGGCGGAGTACCTGCTCGGCGGCAACAACTACCTGCGCACGGCCTCATACCGCGCGCTCTACTTCAAACAGATCGAGGGCTTGAACGTCGGCAAGTACGTGAACCTCGACTTCGCCTACCTCGTCGACCTGTCTTCTATAGACAGGCAGTTGCGCGAAGCCCTGCTCCTAGCGGCAATCGACGTGGAGCATTTTGCCAAGGTCGGCATCCTCGCACGTGCAGCGGCCGCCGGCGAGGACGGCTACGGCATAGTGAACGACTACCTCGACAGCCTCGCCCACGACGCCCGCCGCCGCATCCTCGGCGGCTTCCGCGCACGCGGCGGCCAAGGCGACGGGCGCGACACCTACTCGGGCGACCTCATAGCCCATTACCTCGACAAATACCCCATCTGGGTGTTCTTCGAGATCTGCGAGCTCGGCACGTTCGTGGACTTCTACCGGTTCTGCGCCGAGAGATGGCGCGACGAGGGCATGATGGAAGACCATTACGTGCTCAAGAGCGTGAAGGCCCTGCGCAACGCGGCGGCCCACAACAGCTGCATCGTGAACGGCTTCGTGTCGAGCGCGAAGCGGGCCGGTTTCCCGTCATCGCGCCCGCTCACGGACGCGCTCAACGCGGCCGGGATGAAGAACAGCCGGAACAGGCGCGCGAAGCTGCGCAACGTCCGCATCGCGCAGATCGCGGCCGTCCTCTACTCGCTCAACGCGTTCTGCGGGCGCGAAAGCGCGATGCGCCGCCATGCCGCGCGGTTCTCCGAGGTCGAGCACCGGTTCTACAAGCATGCCGACTACTACCGGCAGAACAACAGCATCATGTCGTTTTTCGGCTTCGTCTGGAGGCTCGTTGACATCTGCCTCCCCGTGGGGTAAAAATGCATCAGATGTAAAAGCCTTCGGGTTTTGCAAGGGCGAAGCCGCCAGCCGGTTTCGCCCTAGTTTTTTCCCGCCCGCTAACCGATGTGCTCGCGGCCGGCCCCTCACTCTTTTCCGTGCGGCAGTGGGCGCACCCGTCGGCATCGTCGTAAACCTTCTTGGCGGCGCGCACGGCGCCCTTCGCGGAGCGGAACTTGCCGAGTTCCGTGTAGCTCCCATCCTTCGACCTCCAAGCGCAATCCTCGCGGTGCGCTTCGTGGTTGCCGCCCGGTTTGGTGGCGTTGTTGTTCACGTAATACGTCAGCTCCGGCAGGTCGCCGCCGATCTCCGGGCAGCAATGCTGGCACCCATCCGCGTCATCGAAGATTGCAAGCGCCTTGTCTAACGCCTCGAGCTCGTCGGCGCATTCTCCGAGGCCGCGCCGGTTCTCATCCTTCGGCATCCGCCAGCACCCCTCAACGTGAGCCTCGTGGTTAGCGCCCGGATCCGTCTTGCCGTCATGGACGTAGCACCTTATGGCCGCTCCTTGCCGTCTGCCTGCCGATAGAGACACGCCACGATTCTGCCCGAAGTCATTAATCCAAGGGAGTCAGTCACCGTGTCTAAATCGGCTCCACCGCCGCGGCGTGAGTGGCGGGCACTCCGAAACCGAGAAAGTCAAGGATTGTTCCGAAACAACCGTGACCGTAAAGTCTTAAGGCCGTGAACGGAAACGAAAGCACCTCTGGACCTGAACGTGACGCTTTTCGCCTGGAAGCACGGCTACCCGCTCGTTGAGAAGACAGGGATCTGGAACGGCTACGCCGTGTTCGAGCCGAAGCGCCATCCGGAAGGCGTTGCGAAGGCGCCGACCGTCATCCTCGCCAACGAAGCGGAGGTCCGACTCGCCCACGGCGACGAAATCGTTGCGTGCCCGAACGGAGCGCTCGCCTAGAAGCCGCATCCCGAAAGCGTTGCTCGCGACCCTCACGCCTACAGCACCGTCACCGTGGCCGCCACGCTGGGTCTTCTGCTGTGCCAGGGGGGCAATTGCCGCTGCCACCCGCTTACGTGGTCGGGGCTTGGGCCGCAACCACGCGCCCCGTCCGCTGTCCGCCGCGGGTCGCCTGCATTCCCGTCTTTGTGTGACGCGAGCTGATTGCCACCACATCATGTAGATG
>ERZ773099.3510-NODE-3510-length-10063-cov-2.680356_pt1 | contig 10063 bp, 13 predicted proteins | sample MGYA00511120_ERZ773099 | MGnify/ENA primary metagenome ERZ773099 (study PRJEB29015, sample SAMEA2738012) | human oral metagenome | biome: human oral; feature: human-associated habitat; material: dental | place: China | collected 2104 ... | reverse complement strand
ATACCGGCTTCTCATCGCCCCTCTGGTATTTTATTTCATGGTGTACCCGTGATGCCCGGCATGCGTCCGCGCCTGTTGCTGCCCGCAAGCAAAAAACATTGCGGCGCATCTTCCGCTTTGGTACAAAAGCATGTGCCGCACGCGGCGTCCCTGTATGGCCTCAGCCGTAAACCCCCTGCGCTATGACCACAAATTTCATTGAAAATTACCTGGTTAAAATTGTATGCAGTGTTTTCGACGCGTATTCCGCCGTTCTTTTTTTGCCCACGGGGAAAAATGATGAATACCGGCTTGCCGCCTCTTTCAGCCTTGGCGACGAGATTGTGCCCGGCATTGTTGCGCCGGGCAGCCTTGTGGGCTGGATCATCAGCAACCGGCAGCCGTTGCTTCTGCCCAATGTTGAGCAGCGTCAGCGCAATCTCGGGTACTATGCCGAGGGGGAAGAGACGCACATCAAGGCCTTCATGGGATATCCCCTGCCCACGGGCGGGGCGCTGTGCGTGGACAGCAAGCGCCAGTATTCCTTTTCCGACAAGGATCACAAGCTCCTGCAAATGTTTGCCGACCTGGCGGCGCGCCAGCAGGGAGCCATGAGCCGCCAGGAATTTTCCGGAGATATCCCCCGCTATTTTGTCGCTCTGGGCATGGTGCAGGAATTGCGCCTGCGCTACAAACGCTGGCCCCAGTTTTTGCACGACTATCTGCGCGTTGTGGTGGATGCCACAGGTTTCGACTATGCGGCCTTCGCCTCGGTGGACTCTCCCGGAGAAAGCTACTGTATCGAAAGCGAATCGACAAAGCTTCTTCTTTCCGGCGATGCGCCCCTTGTTTTGCCCATGGGGAGCGGCATTGCGGGCTGGGTCTTCCGCAATGACCAGCCGGTCTGGGCAGAAGGGGAGGACGGTTCTCCTTCTCCCGTGCTTTTTGGCAAGCTGCCCGACATGGCCGATTTTCAGGCGGCGGTCTGTGTGCCTGTGGTGGTGAACAAGAGCACCAGAGGGGTTCTTTGCCTTGCGCATACCAGCCCGCGCCATATTGATGAGTCCATGCGCAGCTTTGTGCAACAGTCCGTGGAGCAACTGGCGCTTTTTCTGGAGAATCTTTATCTGAAAATGCGCTTGCGCAATATGCTCCCCAAGGCGCGCATCCACCGTGACGGGCCGCACCCGCACGATCCTGACGCGGCCACACCCGTACCTTCGGCAAAAGACTGCTGACCATGTTTTTTCGGCGTTTTTTCCGCTTTCTCTCCAAAGACATTGCCATGGATCTTGGCACTGCCAATACGCTTTTGTATACGCGCGCCCACGGCATTGCCATCAACGAGCCCTCGGTGGTGGCCATCGACACCCAGAAAAACGCCGTACTGGCCGTAGGCACAGCGGCCAAGGAATATCTTGGCCGTACCCCGCAGCGCATCCGGGCTGTCCGGCCCATGAAAGACGGCGTTATTGCGGATTTTGACGTAACCCGTGAAATGATAGCCTATTTTGTCCGCAAGGCCATCACGGGGCTGCGTCTGGTCAAGCCGTCCATGGTCATTTGTATTCCCACAGGCATCACGCAGGTGGAAAAACGTGCGGTCATCGACTCTGCACTCCTGGCCGGAGCCTCCAGCGTTTCCATGGTGGAGGAACCCATGGCAGCGGCCCTTGGTGCGGATCTGCCCATTCACGAGCCGCTGGGCAATCTTGTGCTGGATATCGGAGGCGGCACCAGTGAAGTCGCTGTCATCACCCTTTCGGGGGTTGCCAACTCCCAATCCGTGCGTGTTGCCGGGGACGCCATGAATCTTGCCGTCCAGCGGTATATCCGTGATGTTTTCCGTTTGGAAGTGGGGGACAATACTGCGGAAAACGTGAAAAAAATTCTCGGTTCCGCAGTGCCCCAGCCCAATGCGCCTGTGCTGGAGGTTTCCGGCAAGGACAGGGTGCGCGGAGCGCCACGCGTCATCAAGCTTACAGAAGGGCATGTGCGCGAAGCCCTGCGGGAGCCGGTTCAGGCGATCCTTGATGTTGTGTTGCGGGCTTTGGAAAAAACCCCGCCGGAACTGGCGGCGGACATCCACCGCAACGGCATGCTGATGGCCGGGGGAGGAGCGCTGCTCAAGGGCCTGGATACTTTTATCTCCCAGGCAACGGGCCTCAAGGTCGTTGTGGACAGGGAGCCGCTCACGACTGTCCTGCGCGGGACGGCCCGTGCCATGCTTGACCGGCAGTTGTATCATTCGGTCTTCATCAATTAGGAACAATATGTTTGATCCCGCGTCCCTTCTGCATGAGTGCGTGGATATTGTGCGCCGTAGCGGCGACATTGTGCGCGAACACTGGGAGCAGCCCCCTGACGTGCGGTACAAGGGGCGTATTGATCTTGTCACCCGGACAGACCTTGCCGTCGAGGCCTTTCTGAAGGAAAAACTGGGAGCCTTGCTGCCGGAAGCCGCTTTTCTTGCAGAGGAGAGCAGCCAGGAGGCAGATGAGCCGCAAGGCCTGTGCTGGATCATTGACCCGGTGGACGGCACAACGAATTTTGTCCACCATATCCCGCTGGTGGGCACGTCCGTTGCCCTGTGGGCCGGGGGGCGTGTGGAACTGGGCGTGGTCAATGTGCCCCTGATGGGCGAGTGTTACAGCGCAGCGCGGGGCATGGGGGCGCACTGCAACGGCCTTCCCCTTGCGGTGAGCACAGCCGCCGCCCTGGAAAATGCTCTTGTGGGAACGGGATTTCCGTACGATTTTACCGGAAAGCTTGAGCGTATTCTTGAAAGATTGCAGCGTGTCCTGCCCAGAGCACAGGGGGTACGCCGCATGGGCGCGGCCTCGGTGGATTTGGCCTATGTGGCGTGCGGCAGGCTGGACATTTTTTATGAGGAAGGGCTCAAACCCTGGGATTTTACCGCAGGCGTGCTGCTTGTGGAGGAAGCCGGCGGCACGGCAAGCAATCTGGACGGAAACCCCGTGCGGTTTGGCGAAACGCTTCTGGCGACCAACGGACGGCTGCACGCGGAGGCGTTAGCTCTGCTTGCCCCCACACGCTGAATGCAGAAATGTCTGGATGGTCATGCGCAATAACGGAGAAAGCAGGTCGCCAAAGTGGGTGTCCAGCCCATGCAGCTCCTGCGGATCCGCCAGCATGTGCCTGTCCGGTGTGCGGAGGGCGAAACCGGTCAGTGATGCGGGAAGCTTCGCCCCGAAGACCTCGACAATGGCAAAACCGGTTTCCGGGCAGGCGGGCAGGGTTCCGTACCGCCGGAGGCGTCCTTCATGGCTCCAGTCACGCAGGAGAAGCTCTTCCGCCCGGTGGATGCAGGAGCGGCCGGCAGGCAGCACATCCACGGACGACAGGCCCCATCCGTCAGCATTCCGGTATGTAAGAAGGTATTTTCCCGTGCGCTCCCCAAGGAGCAGGGCGACACGCCTGTGGCGCAGTTTCTGGCGCATGACTGTCTGATCGGGCATGAGGCACAGTGGGGTATTGTCGTCGTCCATCACCTCCAGGATATTTTCCTTCAGCGCCGGGTAGAGGTTCAGTGCCATGTGTGTCTCCATTGCGCGCCTTGTGTCTGCTGACGCCGCGCGCATGCATCAGGTAGAGCGTTGGTGTTTTTCCTTGCCTTGGTCGGAAGAGCAGTGCGCCGCCGCATTGGGGCAGGAGTCTTTTGCGGCCTTTGGCGTGTTTCGGGGCTCTGCGCTGGCGGGATATATTTCGCTGTACCATGTGGCGCGCGAGATAGAAATACTCAATCTTGCCGTATTGCCGCAAGAGCGCCGTCGCGGGCATGGCCGACGTTTGACCCGCGTGGTCTTGCGCTTGGCCCGCAAACTGGGTATGGAAAAGGCATTTCTGGAAGTCCGCAGCGACAACGTCCCCGCGGTCAGTCTTTATCTTGCCTGCGGATTCCGGTATGAAGGCATACGTCGCAAGTATTACGCCGACGGTACGGACGCGCACATCTATGTGTGCTCTCTCCGGTAAGGTGGAGGACTGTGTCGGCAAAGGCTTTGGTACCCGGCGGCGTCTGGCCGCAAAATGCGCGTGGCGCGCATTGCACTGCAACGGTGGGGAAAGGGTTTTCCTGATGCAAAAACTTCTTGCTGCCAACTGGAAGATGTACAAAACGCGCGAGCAGGCGGAAAACTGGGCGCGCAGCATGGTGCAGGCTCTGCCGCCCCAGGGACTGTCCGGGCGCTCTGTGCTGGTGTTTCCTCCGGCAACGGCCATCGCTGCTGTGGCGCAGGTGTTTTCCGGGCATCCTTCCCTCTTTGTCGGCGGCCAGAATTTTTATCCCGGAACGGAAGGCGCGTTTACCGGCGAGATTTCCGTGGAGATGCTGCGCGATGCCGGTGCGCAATGGGTGCTGGCGGGGCATTCCGAGCGGCGACACATCATGGGGGAAGCAGATGTTCTGGTGGCGCAAAAGGTTCTATTTGCCCTGGAGCATGGCCTGCGGGTCATGCTGTGCGTTGGCGAAACGCTTGAAGAGCGCGAGGGGGGAAAACTGACCGAGGTGCTTGAAAGGCAGTTGGGCGCAGTTTTTCCCGCCGCCGGAAAACTTGATGCTGCTTCTCTGGCCGGACGTTTTGCGGTGGCATACGAGCCGGTGTGGGCCATCGGCACAGGCAAGGTAGCCGGGACAGCTGAAGTGGCGGAAGCCCACGCGGTAGTGCGCCGCCTTCTCGAAAGTTTTGCGGGGGAAAGCCGCATTCCGGTTCTTTACGGAGGCAGCGTAAAGCCCGCCAATGCCGGGGCGATTGTTCGCCTTGACAATGTGGACGGACTTCTGGTAGGTGGAGCCTCTTTAGACCCGCAAAGTTTTTTGCAAATTGTCAGTGCCTGATCCGGGTCGCCTGTCGGAGGGTTCGTGCCCGCGCGACATGGGTGCAAGTCGGCATGACCATACTGTTTTTCGCCGGAGAGCTTTTTGCAGAGCGCTCTCGACGAGAGAGCGCAGCCCGACCGCGCAGGGCCGCAAGGAGGAATTTGTGCAGACACTCATTCTCACTCTGCATATCATTGTATGCGTACTGCTTGTTATCCTTGTCCTGTTGCAGGCCGGCAAGGAAGGCATGGGCGTGATCTTCGGCGGGGGCAACAGCTCCGTTTTCGGCAGTGGTGGAGCCGGGGGCATCCTTGCCAAGCTGACAACACTGATGGCGGTTATTTTTGTCATTACCTCGCTGAGCTATACGTATGTTTCCAGTTCCCGGTCCGGGGGAGAGTCCACCATTCTGGACGTCAAGATTGAAGACTCCATGCCTGCAACACCGTCTGCAATACCCCCCGGCGGCGATAGCAGTCAGGAAAAATCCTCACCGGGCGCGCAATAACCTTGCAAGCGCCGGACTGCGCCACAGCATTGCTGTGGCGTTTTTCGTGCGCGAGGCTGGTCTGAATCGGTGCTGTCATGGCTGATTTTTTCGACAATGCCCCTTTTCGTCTTTTAGTCGGAGCCGACTTTTCCGGGCAGAAGAATCGGGCGGAAGGGGGCATCCGGGCAGAGCATTGCCTGCCTGAAAAGGAACCGCATGCCGACAGGGATGCGGCGCTTTTTTCCCAGGCAGTGGGGCGCATGGGCGGCAGAAAACCCGGAAAAATATCAGGATTTCTGCTGGGAGAGCAGTGCTCTCTGGACAAAAAAATCATTCCCAGGGGAACACGGTTTTTGTCTGAAAAACGGTCTTTGCCCGCGCGGCGGGAGAGAGCCGTCTTGAACGACAAACAAAATACTCATTCCTTGCCGTCCGTCGCCCCGGCGGAGCGCGATGCCGAAATTTTTTTCCGGAGCGTGGGCCGTGTGCAGCCGTTGGCCGGAAAGGGCAGGGATGTCACTCCTGTTCCGGAGCAGCGGCCATCACCCCGTGAGGGGGCGCTGTCATTGCAGGAACTGCTGGACGGCAAACTGGAGTTTGCTCTTTCCTGCTCCGACGAATATTTTGAAGGGCATGTGGTGGGCCTTGACCCGATGGTCATGAACAAGCTGCGGGCAGGAGCCTTGAGCCCCGAGGCGCATCTGGATATGCACGGTCTGACAGTTTCCCAGGCTTTTGAGGCGCTGAGGGATTTCATGCGTCACGCGTGGCACAAGGGTTTGCGTACTGTGCTCATTGTGCCCGGGCGTGGGCGAAACTCACCGGACGGTATGGGAATTTTGCGGACCAAGCTGCAAATGTGGCTGACCCAGGAACCCTGCAAGCGCGTGGTGCTGGCCTTCTGCACCGCAAGACCGCATGACGGCGGCCTGGGCAGCGCATACGTTCTGCTGCGCAGACATCGCAAGAAAGGGCGCATTTTCTGGGAGCGCCGTCCTGCGGATGCAGACCTTGCCTGAGCGGGCGCTCAAAAAACCCAAACCCCGCCATACACATCCAGCCTGTGATTCGTAACGGTACCCGACGTGATAGCCATTCTGACCGGCATACCATGCGCATCCACGGCAAGATGTATCTTTGAGTTGGCCCCCTTTTGTGCGCCCCATGTTCTGACTGCTGCCTCTTTCCCCTTTACACTCTGGCAAATGAGGTTTCAACAATTCCCACAACCTGTCTGATATGTCATGGCGTCTATGTGTTGGTACCGTTCATTCTTCTTATATTGCGGGAATAACAATAGGTACAAATACAGATAGCCAATTGACGGCACGACCTGAACACAATCATGTTCCTACGGTAAACCGTTGCCGGTGATGCCTGGGCGTTTCGATTTCATCCAGCATGGCGACGGCGTAATCCGCAACGCTCATGTAGCTGCGCCCGGTGGCAAGCTCAATGACAAGATTGTCCTTGCCGGTGCGGTATTTGCCGGTACGCTCCCCGTCTTCGAGAAAGTTCGGCGGGGAGATGAACACCCAGTCAAACGAATCCTCTTTTTGCAGCAAATCTTTTATCACCGACGTTGACCGTGCGCCGCCCTCATATTCGGGCGGAAAGAGGTAGCTGTTCATCAGCGGCACTCCGGGCGCGACCTCGGCGGTACCGGCGCCACCCACGGCAATCAGCCGCTGTATGCCTGTCTGCTTGACGGCCCTGATAATGCTTTTGGTGCCGTCCGTCTGCCTGGCTATGCGTTCTTCCACGGAGTCCGAACGGGGAGCGGCAAAGGCATGTACTACCACGTCATAGCCGCGTATAGCCTCGGCCAGTGCCTGACTGTCGTTTACATCAACGCGCGCAGCCGTGACGGCTTCGGACGGCGTGATTTTTTGCGGATTGCGGGCAAGAGCCAGAACCTGGTGCCCCCGCTCTACAGCCTCTTTCACTATATTCGTACCGACAAAGCCGGTAGCGCCTATGATGACGATTTTCATACATTCGCCTTGTTGGGTGCCTTCACGATATTTCCATACCGAGAATGGTCACGTCCGTTAGTGGTTCAAAACCGTTATTGCGGTAAAAATCCAATATGGACGGATTGTTGACGGTTATCAGGAGTATTTTGACAATGCCCTTTTCGGGCAAGCGCCGTTTCAGTTCTTCAAGCAGCATCGCCCCGAACCTTTTTCGTTGAAACGCCGGAGCGATGCAAAGCTCTTGTACATTGAAATGTGCATCCCATCGCAAAACAGTTCTAACCGCCCAAGCACGTTCCTGCCACCTGCCCGTCATCTTCAACACACAGCCCGTAAAACCCATTGTTGCCGACAGATCGGCGAAGACTTTTTTCAGCATCGGTCAGAGTTCAGCAGTCATTCCAGGGGGCCGTTGAATGCGGCAGTTTTTACCTCAGCCAGCTTGCGGGCGAGCGCAACACCGATTTGCCTTATCATATACAGCCCGTTCCGGCGTTAGAACATGGTGTTGCTGTTTTCCGCCGTTTCCGGCACGGCCTGAATAACATCCCAATGTTCCACAATTTTACCATCTTTCACGCGAAAAACATCAAGAACAGCCTCGCCGCGATCCTTTTCATCATTCACCGAATGGACGTGCAGCCATACGATATCGCCCTCAACCGCGCTGCGAATAATACGTGCTCTAGAGCCCGGAGTTTTTTTGAAGAAATCCCGGTAATAGGATACAAACGGCTCCTTACCGTCCGGCACGGTCGGATTGTGCTGTATGTAATCTTCGGCCACTACTTTAGCCGCTTCATCCACCTTGTGGAGATTAAAGAACGTGTCATAAAACTCCAGAACCAGGGTACGGTTGGTTTCTTCCTGTGCCAGATTACGTTTGCCGGTTTGAGCATGAGCAGTTCCGCAGATACCCAAAAGCATAACGGATCCTACGATGGCGAGTGATGCAAGTTTTTTCATTTTTTAATGCTCCTGCTAATAGTTTTGATAAAAACGTCAAACGCCGCTGTGAGGCGGCACTTGTAATTGCCTCTGGTATGATTTTAAAGAATGGTCTACTATCTAAACCATAACTGCTCATAGCAAAGCGGTTTTGCTGGCGCAAGAAGTCACGGAAAAGTTATCAGGTCAGCAAAATGTGACCATGAAAGAGGAGGCGTTTTGTGGATGTTAAGATTGAGGATAGCGACTATGAATTTGTACAGCCCTGCCCAATCCGGGACGTGCTTGACAGTTTGCTGGTTCTGGAAGCGTTGGAGGTAAAAACTCTGCGCTTCAATGCGCTCTCACGTGAGATTGGTGATATTTCCAACTGCGCACGATTTATCCCGAAGTACCGCCGCGTGTAGAGTATCAACTGACGGAGCTTGGCCGTTCTTTTCTTGTGCCGATGCAGAAGCTTGTTATTTGGGCGGACACCAATCATCGGGCGGTGTGTGAGGCCAGAGAGCAGTATGTTAAAAAAAAACGGCTCTAGAAGCCATCCATAATCAAAAAGGTTTGAATTTAGAAATTTTCTAGATAGTGTCGTCAAATTATTGTTGCCCACAATGAGATGCACCTGATTTGCACGGCGGCAAGGAAGGAAAGGCTTCGTTTTGCGTAGCTGAACCAGTTTTGACTTGATCTGACAGCAGTCCCTTGAAAAGGGAAGGGAACTCCGTTTTGATGACGTGTACACACCACACCCATGCCGCGCCATTCCAGCACTTGCCGGAATGACACAAGGGACTGAAATCATTTATGGTACCCGGAGCGGGACTTGAACCCGCATGCCAAAGAGGCCAAGGATTTTAAGTCCTTTGTGTCTGCCTGTTTCACCATCCGGGCACAGTCATGCCAAAAGCTCTGTCCGCAAAAGAATATACGATTTCCACTTTTTCGCCGGATTTTTCGGCGGTGTTCAGTCCTGCGTCACAGGCTCACACGCGTTCGCTGCGCTCACGCAGTGCCATTGCCTGAGTCCTCGGGGTGGCTCGCCGGGAACAGGGCGTTCTTCTTCCTGCCAGACGTTTTTGCGCAGCCAGTACACATGCAGGGGGCCAAGGGTCTTGTCCACGCAGAGCAGACGCCCCTGCACGCCCTCGGGCAGCAGGGATGCCATCTCCAGAGCAATTTTGCGGTAGATGTAGAGCCTGTGTCGCTCAAAGGCGCACTGGAACATGAGCGCATCGCCCAGAGGGGTAAAGTCCAGATGCGCGGCTCCGGCCCGTAACAGCAGGTCGCCGATCCGGCTTGTCAGCTCTTCTTCTGCCTGCAAGAGCAACTCGTAGGTCAGGCTGTCGTCATAGGCAAGATGGCCGAAAAGTTCGCTGCGGTTTTTGTCCATGCGGTTTTTTATATGCCAAAGACGGTCTGGAGGCAATCCGGGGCTTTTTGTCCACCTATTTTCCGTGCGCGCGGGCGCAGCATCCTACATATGGAATCCGCATCGTTCACCTGCCTTCTTCCGTGCGCGCGGGTACAGTCGTAGCGGACGGGGCCGACAAGTTCCTGCGGCGTGCAGGCTCTGCCCGGTGACAACCCAAAGGCGACAGCTTGCCTTGACCCGGCGTTGGCCGTACAAAAAAGCGGAGACGCCGTGCGCCTGGCAACAGGGCGCGCAGCATCGGCACAGGAGGAAGCATGACGCCGGGAGACAAGCTGATACTGTCGTTCTGCCGCCTGGGGGTGGCTGGTCTGGATCGTAGCGCGCCGGGAACCTGGGGCACACTGCTGGCCTGCCTGTTGGCCCCCTATGTTTTTTTTCCTCTGCCCCTGGGCTGGCGTATC
>ERZ773099.3509-NODE-3509-length-10070-cov-6.707439_pt1 | contig 10070 bp, 8 predicted proteins | sample MGYA00511120_ERZ773099 | MGnify/ENA primary metagenome ERZ773099 (study PRJEB29015, sample SAMEA2738012) | human oral metagenome | biome: human oral; feature: human-associated habitat; material: dental | place: China | collected 2104 ... | reverse complement strand
TCCGCCGAGGAACGCGATTGTTGTGCATTGATGTTCCTTCGGTTATTTGGTTGTTGTCAGTGTGCGAGGGCGGCAACGAAAACGCCGGTTGCGATGCCCTACGCAATTGGAGCTTACATGAGCCAGGGTTGCCTCACCAGGGTTTCTTTTTCACTAGAATTCTGTTGATGAGTTGGGAAAGTGAGTTCTCGCTTTTTGCTATTTTACAGTCGCGTAACGGGAATGCATGGTTTTGGCGACGTCTTCTCCAGGAGTTCAAATCGTTGTGCGATTTCTCGTGTTTCAAGCCTGGAAAGACGCTGAACTATGCTTAAATGTTTAAAACTGCTTAAAAATATCTGCGTTTCTTTTCGGGGGTCTTGCGTTGACGTCTGAAAAGAGTTATGGCTTATCGAATCAAAAGGAATGTATATACGGTCTTTTGGTGTCGTGAATACAAGGGATTTTGGATGCGATGACGGAGCGTGACGGTAGTTGACTTTAGCGGTGACTGACTTTAGCGGTGGCTGAAGGCGACCGCAACTGAATGCGGCAAGCACGAAACTGCGGCGATGCCCGTGTAGGATTGCGGTGCGCGCACGTCTGACGCACAAAGGCATAAAGGAATACATGAACACCACGTCTGTCCCGACGCCCGTACGGGCGAATCCGGTGGTGCATCTCGGCTTGCCCAGGATGAGAACGAGCGGCTCGGTTCCGGCGGACCGCCCGCGCATGCCGGATCTCATCGACCGATTCGGCCGCGTCGCCCGCGATCTGCGGGTCTCGCTCACTGACAAATGCAATCTTCGCTGCACTTACTGCATGCCCGCCGAGGGGGTGCAGCCCGTTCCGGGCGAGCGCATTTTGACCGACGCCGAGGTGGTGCGGCTCGTGTGCATCGCCGTCGAGAGACTCGGTGTGCGCGAGGTGCGGTTCACCGGCGGCGAACCCTTGCTGCGGAAGGGACTGGAGAAGATCGTGGCGGCGACGTCGGCCCTTTCCACCGACGTCGGGACGCGCGTGGAAACCTCGCTGACGACGAACGCCCTCGGCTTGCGCCACCGTGCACGTCGGCTGAAAGAGGCGGGCTTGACGAGGGTCAACGTTTCCATAGATGCCGCCGATCGGGAGACATACGCCGCCCTCACCCGCAGAGACCGCTTCGACGACGCCGTCGCCGGCGCCCGCGCCGCGGCGGAGGCGGGCCTGCTTCCGGTGAAGGTCAACGCGGTGCTCGTCAGGGGCGTCAACGACGCGCAGGCCGTCAGGCTGGTGGCGGAGGCGCTCGTGAACGGCTACGAGCTGCGTTTCATCGAGCAGATGCCGCTTGGGCCCAGCGGGAAGTGGACGCGTTCCGGGATGGTTGCGGCCGAGGAGATCCTGAGCAGATTGGAAGGCGCTTTCAAGCTTGTGGCGCGGCCTGGAACCGAAAGGGGGAGCTCGCCCGCCGAACTGTGGGACGTCGCACCGGGCAAGGTCGACGGCGTCGAGCACCCCGGCGGGACGGTGGGCGTCATCGCGTCGATCACCCGCCCGTTTTGCGGGGACTGCGACCGGACGAGGCTGACTGCGGACGGCCAGGTTCGCTCCTGCCTTTTCGCTCGCGAGGAAACGGATCTTCGTTCGCTTCTGCGCGCGGGCGCCGATGACGATACAATCGCCGATGCTTGGCGTGCGGCCATGTGGGGCAAACAGCCCGGACACGGCGTGGACGATCCGAGCTTTTTGCAGCCTTCGCGCACGATGAGCGCGATCGGAGGATGAAATGACAGTCAATTTGCGATACTTCGCCGCTGTGGCAGAGGCCGCCGGCGTGACCGAGGAAAGCGTCAGCCTGCCCGCGGGGGCAACCGTCGGGGATCTGCGTGCGGCCTTGGTCGCCGCTCGGGGGGCGGGCTTTGCCAGGCAGCTCGCCGTCAGCGCGCTTCTGATCGACGGCGCCCATGCCGACGACGCCGCGCCTTTGCCTTCCGGCGCCGTCAGGGCGGACGTCCTCCCGCCGTTCGCCGGCGGGTGAGCCGCGCCGGCGGCTAGGCCTGGCCGGTCCATTCCGCCGAGCCGTCGGCGAATTCCTGCCGTTTCCATATGGGCAGGCGGAGTTTGACCTGCTCGATGACGGCTTCGAGGACGCGCAGCGCCTCCTTCCGGTGGGAGGCCGAAACGGCTGCGCCCAGCGCGATCTCGCCCACGCGCAGGCGGCCTGTGCGGTGGAGCACCGCGATCTTGCACGCCCCGCTTCCGGCGGCGACGTCGGCGGCGATCTTTCGAACGACGTCTCCGGCTTCGGGGTGCGCTTCGTAATCGATGGACGCCACAGGACGGGCGTCGTCGTGATTGCGCACCTGCCCGCAGAATGTGACGAGTGCGCCCGCGCTTGGATCGTCCACGGCGGCGGCGAGGGCATCCATGTCGATGGGGTCGGCGGTGACGCCGGCGACGATCGCCTCGGCGTCGGAGCCGTCGCTGCGGCCTCGGTTCTGAATGGCTATCGTGGCGGCCTTGTGCGGCGCGGGATGGTCGCCGTCGGCCAGCTGGTCGACGATGTGCCCCAGGAGGGGGCCGACGGCGGCGACGGCGTCGCGCACGCCGCCCGTCGATCCGGGCGCGTTGAGGACGAAAACTCGGCGATCGCCCGTCTCAATGACGCCGGCGACTCCGCGGGATAGGGCGGCGGTGGGAACTCGGGGGTTGTCCCGCAGAAGGTCTTCGACGCCGATGAGCCTGCGTGCGAGCAGCGGCTCGGTCGCCTCCGGCGTGAGGTCGCGGCTGGTGATTCCCGTGCCGCCCGCGGTGAGGATGACGTCCGCCCCCGAGTCTGCCGCTTCGCGAATCGCCGCCTGCACCGATTCGACGCCGTCGCGCACCACAACGGGCCCGGCGACCTTGCCGAAGTCCGCGAGAAGCCGGACGGCGAGCGGGCCGGAAACGTCCTTGCGTTGCCCGGAAAACGTGCGGTCGGAGACTGTTATGACGGCGATCCTCATGTGCTATGAGTTTAATCGATGCGCGCATTCCGTTTCGCTCGCGCATGTGTTCTTCCTCGTTTGCACGTGCGCCTTGCCTTCGGTCGCGTGCCCGTCCCTCTGCGTTCGCGTGAGCATGTTGCTTTTGGGTTCGCGTGCATGTCGCTTTTGCGCCGCCCTTCGGCATGGCGCCGCCGTCTATCTCCATGCCCGCGCGCTAGGCAACGCCCGATCGTCCTCGGCGCCGCAACTTCGCCTTGGCGCCACGACGTTGACCCGGCGCGCCGCGATGCCGACTGTCGACTTCAGCGTTCCCCAACACCGGCTCGGCACGCCACGATCGATCGTCGGCGGAGGCGCTCTGCGTGCCGCGAATATCGGCGTGCTGTGACGCTCGGCGGTACCATGGCGGTATGAGTCTTCGCCCCGCAGTTGAGCCCGAAAGCGTGCTCGACAACCGCCAGCGCACGCGGTATTCGCGCCAGATTCTCCTCCACGGCGAGGACGGCCAGGCCCGTTTGGCCGCGGCGCGCGTGCTCGTCGTCGGCGCGGGCGGGCTCGGGTCTCCCGCGCTCTTGTATCTTGCCGCGGCCGGTGTGGGGACGATCGGGATCGTTGACGACGACGTCGTCGACCTGTCTAACCTCCATCGGCAGGTGATCCATGATTCGACTGCGATTGCGACGCCCAAAGCAGTTTCCGCCGCCGCGAAAATCGAGGCGCTCAACCCCGACGTCGACGTGATCGTGTACCCCGAGCGGCTGACGGAAGAAAATGCGGCCCAGCTGATGTCCGGCTACGACGTGGTGCTGGACGGAAGCGACAATTTCTTCACCCGTTACGCGGTGGACGCCGCCTGCTCCGAATTGTCGATCCCCGAGGTGTGGGGGTCGATCCTTCGATACTCGGCGCAGATTTCGGTGTTCTGGACGGGCGGGCGGGCGCGGCAATTCGGCGTCAAAGAGCCCGGTGTGTGTCTGCGGGACCTTTTTCCGAGCCCGCCGCCCGCCGGGGCGACGTCGAGCTGCGGCGAGGCCGGCGTGATTGGAAGTTTGTGCGGCCAGGTCGGCTCGACCATGGCGGGCGAGGCCGTCAAGCTCATCACCGGCGTCGGCGAACCTCTTCTGGGAACCGTGCTGGCGCTTGACGCCCTGAGCAACCGATATGAGACGATTCGATTGCTCGGCAGGCCGGATAGGCCGGAGCCCCTGAAAGGAGAGCGCTTGATGAGTGCATGTGGCGTTCCGAGCCCTTCGGAAAGAGGCATGCCCGGACCAAATGTCTCCGGGGCAAATGCGCCTGGGTCGCGCCTGACCGAATCTGGCGCGCGTTGGCTGCGCGAGTCAGAGCCGGACGCGTTTGAGACATGGGTTCCGGGTGTGGGCGCGCCGAAGGTGCGCGAACCCGAATTTGACCCTTCCGAAACGTGGGTGCCCGGGGCGGACGTGCCGGGAGCGGGTGCGACGGGGTTTGACCCGTCTGAGACGTTGGTTCCGGGAGCCGATGGGACGAAGGCGCGTGAGCCCGAATTTGACCCGTCCGAGACCTGGGTGCCCGGGGCGGGTGAGCCAAGGGCGTCTAAGCCTGAGTTTGATGCTTCTGAAACCTTGACGCCTGAACCGGACGACGTCGATTCGGATGCGCCCCAGGTGCGCGCCCCGCAGCCGAACATGCCCGAACCGGATGCGTCAGGGCTTCCTGTGCCTGAAAAGAATACGCCGGAGGTGCGCGCTCCTGAAGCAGGCGTGGCTCGGCCTAAGCCGAGGAGGGCCCAATCCCGAGGCGCGGTTCAGCCCGAATCGAGTACTGCTCGATTTAGGCGGGGCACGGTCGAGTCTAAGCGGGGGGCGGCTCAATCTTGGCCGAGCGTGACCGCGCCTGAAGCAGATGCGCTTCAGAATAGACCAGGCGCAACTCAGACTAAACCAGATGCGATTCAGACTAAGCCGGGTGCGGGCGCGCCAAAGCCGAGTGCAGCTCGACCTAGTGGGCATGATGCGGGTGTGCCGGAGGCGAATGTGAGGGAAGTGGCGGTCAGGCTCGCGCAGGGGGCGAAGATGCTTGATGTCCGTGAATCCCACGAACGCGCGATTTGCGCGATCCGGCCCTCGACGCACATTCCGCTCGCCGATGTTCTGGCCGACCCTTCTGCTGCCGCGAAGAGACTTCCCGACGGTCCCGTTTACGTCTACTGTCTGGGCGGAGTCCGTTCGATGCAGGCGGCGAAGGCCCTCGCCGCGGAGGGCGTTGAGGTGATCAACGTTGCGGGAGGTCTAAAACAGTGGTGGCTTTACGTCGATCCGTCGATGCCTCGCTACTGACGCGCCCCGCCACTGATACGCTGCGCTGCTGATATCCGGCCGCAATGGCTGCCGGATAAACAGAGATCCCGACGGCGCGGCTTGCCTGCCCGTCCGAGCCGGAGGTCTGCATTCGAGCCGGGGTGCAGCATCCGTAATCTGATGATGCGCCTGCCCGCGAGGTCGAATGCGTGACAGCTGGCCTCGCACGGCTGAGCTGGTGCGTCCGCGAAGCGCGACCAAAGAAAACGGTAGGCGGATGCGACTCTAGCTTTGTGCATTGCCAGCCGCTCAGAGACCTTCGTGTCCAAATAGTGAAAGGGCTCGCAGCAGAACGACTTTTGAGGGCATGATTCTCATAGATGGAAACAGTGCCTAAAGCGAGTTACCGCAACAAATACGTAGACGTTATTTAATAAATGTTATATTTTAACAATTGTGCTTTAGTAATTCATGCGAATTAAGGACAAATGGCTAGTCGTCAGTCTTTTGCGGAAGATGCGTTGACTTCTCGGAATTTCGGTGATAGGTTGTTTATGTCCAACGAAAGTTGGGTCGCGCATACCGATATGAATCACGTAAACAAACAAAATCGTGGAAGGATTGCCATCATGGCTTACGATCCAAAGAAAGACTACAGTTTTGAAGATGTGCCAGAGCTAATCGGCTATCTGAAGCGCTCGGCCATCGACGCCTACATGATGTCCGAAAGCTCTGGAATCACAGACACCTGCACTATTATGGATGACAAGTACGTGGTGTCTTTCCCCATGCCGTATGTAAGTTCTGCCGATAAGGATATCGCAAGGCCGGGAAAGGATGGCCGGGGCGGCGGAAAAGTGCTTAGCTCGGACGGCAACGAAGATGATGCGGATTATGCGGCCGAGTTCGACAAGATTCGTTTGTCTATTGACGAGATCGTTGATCCTTGGAAAGAGCTTCCTGATCCCAAGAGTGTTGACAACGAGATCGAGAAATGGATAACCGCCGTGAGTCCGATCGCGAAAGAGCCACAGACGGTCGGCAACAAGTCCACCGGTGGGGGAACGATCTTTACCAACCTTGACCAGGCTGGAAAGGCTTTGGGGAATATGAGTGGCGAAGTTATCCATAAGGTTGAGGCTTTTGTGGCTAAACTCGTCAGCGTCACCGGTGGTCTTCATGACAAGACAATGCTGCTTGGTGGAGCGCTGAACTCCGAAATGAATGAAGATGTTCGAGGAAACGCGCGCTTCCGTGGTTAAAGCCCTTCAACAGGGAATCAAAGTCTTTGATGCCGTTGCTCCTGAAGGTGGCGCGGGGTTCGAGATGATTCTCGAAATCGTTTCAAGCGCAATCGATGCGGCGCTTATATTCACGGCACCAGAGGTCGCGATAGAAAAGAAGCTTGCCCAAACGTCATCAGCAACATTAAAAAGCCTTAAATCATCTCAAGACGCGACAGTTGATGATGATGAGGCGAGCGATTACGAGTCGGCGATGGGCAAACTTGAAAGTGCTTTCGAAGCGATCAATAAGAGCGTAAGAAAGGCCGAAATTGGAGTGAAAGACATGTTGCTTGGCAATTTAGATTCGATGTCGATGACTGATCATAGAGAATGCTATGATGTAACGATGGATCCTATCGATTCGAGTGCAATAGAACCGTCCTCTGGGCTGAATGTGGACTACGGAAACGCGAAAGGCGTTTGCCGTAAATTCGGAGATGTGCGTACGAGCCTGGTCAAAGCTAAGGACAATCTGCGCCGTGTTTCGATGTTTACGTGCCTTCTGCGAAGCGGAGTAATCGGCATTGGGCCCTATGGTCCGGGACATGCGTTTTCCGATCTTAACGTGCGCATAGAGGAGCTGTTAAAGAATCTCGCCGACGACATTGAGAACGAGGCGAAGAATTTCGACCTGGCTGTCGAGGCAATCGTCAACGAGGATGCACAGGCACGGAGCCGACTCCAGGAAACCGTGGATTACATTAAAAACAATCCAGGTGACCCTTGGGCGAAATCGAAGCCAGCTCCTCAACGAGTGAAAGGAAACACAATTGTCTAAGAAGGCCTATCTGATTACGCGGAGTGTCGTTGCTTTGGCGGCGGTCGCGGTGTTCTTCTGGCTGTTTCTCGTTCCGCCATCGATTAAGTCTGGAGTGACCGGCAACAAGTATTCTTCTTGTCATGCCGTTGCCTGGAACTTTACGGGTGATCTGCGCCCGGTGCTAAATGATTCTTTCGATGTTGAGAGCCCTACCAAGGTAGAGAAGTACGTGAATGGCGCGGTTGGCCATCCATCCGAGGACGCTAACAAGGCCCTGATCAGGAAAGGAATACACGAGGCCTGTAAGGAAGCTCGCCAGGGGCGCAGCTTGGTCATCATCGTTGCGTCCATCTTCTTTGCCGTCGTCTTTCTGTCGGTTCCCAAACCCAAGCCTTCAAGGGGCAAAAGACCTTCCGGAGAGGGCGGATCTCTAGAGGACAACGGATCTTCGAGTGGAAAAGAACCTGTGGGCGAGCGTGCTCCTTCAGGTGACAGCAAATCTTCGAGTGGCAGCGGGTCATCAAACGGGAACAGTTCGACAAGCGACAACAGATCTTCGGGTGGCAGCAGATCTTCAGACGACGGCGAATCTTCGAGCGATAGCGAATCTTTGAACGGCGGCAGGCCTTCGAGCGGTGGTTGATCGTCACGCGGCAGCGGATCGCCAAGCGAGAGGGCGAAGAGGGAGCCGCCCCGCGACGAGCAAAAGCTCGAAGACTGGCGAGTTAAAGCCCAAGACCGACGGGCCAAAGCCCGAAAACTGGCGAGCCAAGGCTCGAAGCTGGCAGGCTAGGTTTTCGCGAACAGGAGTCGCTGCGATAAGGAGTCACACGTGGAGTTTTCCGAAGCGCTCGGATTCACGCTGCACTGAAACGCCCGCCTTCAGGTCGCCGAGTTCGAAAAGGGCAAGCTCTTGCCAGCGCGCGTCAGCGCCGTTCACCGCGGCGCGATTGAGCCCGCTCGGGCTTGACGGGTCGCCCCGCAGGATCGGCCTTGACCATCCGGAGAATTGCGGCGACGCCGAGGAGTGGCCGCCCGCCGTCGGCGACTGGATCGCGCTTTCCGGCGTCGGCCCGGAAGAATCCATTGCAGCGATCCTCCCTCGGCGCATGTCCCTTTCGAGGCCGTCGGCCTCCGGCGCTCAACGGAGCAGGCCATCGCAGCGAACGTGGATGTGGTGGCGATCGTCGAGCCGGTGCAACCCGAACCCGCCGTCGGCCGGATCGAACGCTTTTGCGCGCTGGCATTCTCATGCGGGGCGAAGGCCTGGCTGATTCTGACCAAAGCGGACCTCGTTGAGGCCGACCGCGCCGATGCGCTTGCGGCCGAGCTCGGCGCGGAGGTCGACGAGGCCTTCTGCGTCTCAAGCGACAACCCCGCCTCGATCGCCGCGGTGCGCGACGCCTGGATGCCGGGCGAGACGCTCGTCTTCATCGGCAGGTCCGGCGCAGGAAAGACCGCCTTGACCAACGCGCTTTCGGGCGCCGACTTCGCCACGGCAGGCGTGCGCGAGGGCGACATGAAAGGGCGGCACGCCACCACGGTGCGCCAGTTGGCCGTCACAGGGCGCGGCGCGATCGTCGACGCCCCGAGAGTGCGAGCGCTCGGGGCGACGAGCGACGCCGACGCCGTCGACCGAACCTTCGAATACATCGCTGAACTCGCCCGCGAATGCAGGTTCTCCGACTGCACCCACGCGAGCGAACCCGGGTGCGCCGTGAAACAGGCGGTCGACGCCGGCGAACTGGACCCCGAGCGTTTGGCGCGCTACCGCGCGCTCGCGCAGGAATCGGAGCGCAGGGCACGACGCCGCGACGCCAGGCTGGCCCGCGAGGAGGACAGGCAGGCGAGCCACGCGAACACGAGCGGGCGTCGCGAGGCCATGCGTCTGAAGGGCCGCACAAATTGACGTGGGAAGGGGCCGGATGCTCAGTTGCTTGGGGCGGGGCCGAAGGGTTTGGAGGGCAGGGAGCTGGGCCGAAGGGTCGAGAGGGCGCGCGAGAGGACTATGGGACGGGCAGAACGCAACGGCATGCAGGAAGGGCACATGCGGAGGAACCGCGGTCACGGGTGGGGCGTGAAGGTAAGCGGAGCGTGAAGAAACGGTTGGGCGTGCCGGTCGGGGTGAAGAGGCGTTCGCGTCTTCTGGGGGTGTTGTTGGCTTTCGTGTCGTTTGTTGTCGCTGGGTGCAGGATCAATGGGACGGTTGAGTTTCAAGCTAACGGTGACATGAAGCTCGACTTTACTTTCGAAGACGCCGACGGGATGATGGCTAAAATCAATCAGACGTGCGAGACTGTTCGAGCTATTTTCATAGCGAAGGTGAGGTTTGTTGATGATCCCAAGGTTGAGGATGTGACTCCTGCCGGCGGGCATCTGACATGCAGGGTGACTTCGAACAAGCCTTTCAAGGGGAACATGAAGCTGACCGAGCGGGATGGTAAGTATCATTTCAAGTATTACGGTGCGCACGATGGCGATGACACGGACTTGAGCGCTCTTAAGACGAGGATTGTGGTGAGTATGCCGGGGAAGGTGACCCGGTCCAGTCTGGGGAAGATTCAGGGGAATAAGGTGATTCTTGAGGATCTCTATTTTCTCAACGACGGGATTGAGATCACAGCCGAAAAGGAGTCGGCGGAGTCGGCGGGGTCGGCGTCATCGTCTGGGCTGCCGGGGAAGAAGGCTGATGCGGCCTCGTCGTCGGCTGGCGGGTTTCCGGTTTGGGGGTGGGCCGCCGTCGGCGGGGGCGTGTTGGTTGTGATTGCGGGGTGTGCGTTTGTCATGGGGAGGCGTC
>ERZ773099.3504-NODE-3504-length-10084-cov-21.577525_pt1 | contig 10084 bp, 9 predicted proteins | sample MGYA00511120_ERZ773099 | MGnify/ENA primary metagenome ERZ773099 (study PRJEB29015, sample SAMEA2738012) | human oral metagenome | biome: human oral; feature: human-associated habitat; material: dental | place: China | collected 2104 ... | reverse complement strand
GCATAAAGTCTTTTACCAGATGGCGTCGCGTTTTATGCCACGAATACGGGCTATAAGCTGCTGGATTATAAAGTAGATTATCGAACAGCTGGCGCAAAATAGACCAACTGCCCAAATAATATCGAGAGTGAGAGTTGAAATAGGCGCTGCGAAACCGAGCATGAGTAGCGGTGCGATAACCAATGCTAATTTAATAGTAAGTGTTAGTCGGTAGGAGATGATCCGTCGCTGTTTTTTACTGAGTGGCTGATGACGTGTGATTGTTGGAACTAGTTTATGGGCGGTAGCGTGAGTTACCCTTGCACCTTGTCGACCAATCTTTTTTGGCAGTCGAGCGACCAGTATGATGGTTGTTATCATGACAAACAAAGTAACGGCGATTGCTATAACCGTCACAGCTGGTGTAAACACACCTAGCTCGGTTGGCTCTGGTGTCGAGGCGGTTTTTTGAGATATCCATGATACCAATTCGTCGGACGTCAGAAACGGATAGGCAATGATAAGTATTGACCATGCCCACTGGACGATAATCGACATATACCCGAGGGCGCCAAAGATATTGGCAGCCTTAGCACTGCGCGGAACGGTTTTTTGATAACTCATACTTATATATTATCACTTATGTTATTTCAAAGAGTCTGCTAGCAGAAAGACTCTATCAAATTAAAGTAAAAGACCGGCGCTAGAGCCAGTCTTTTACTTTGGTCGGGGTGAAAGGACTCAAACCTTCGACCTCACGGTCCCAAACCGCGCGCGCTATCAACTGCGCCACACCCCGATAGATGTGCAAAGCTATTATATATTATTTTGCGAGTTTTTCCTAGTCGTAATATAATCAAAGCATGAAAATATTATTTTGGAAGCATAGTAATGACTATGACAAGGTTTATAGGTGGCTGATAATTGCTGTGCCAGTAGTAGCAGCAGCTCTTAGTTTATGGATTGGCTTGCGGCAGAGCGTTTGGTTTGATGAAGCATATTCGATAATGGTAGCCAAGCGGTCTGCCAGCGAGATTATTCGGCTGTCGGCGCTTGATACTCATCCGCCGCTGTATTATCTCGTTCTGAAAATTTGGGCGAATGTTTTTGGCTGGAGCGAACTGGCATTGCGCTCGCTAAGCGTGATCTTTTATGGAGCCTCAATTGCGGTAGCTGGTTGTTTTATTAAAAAGCATTTTAATGCGCGAGCAGCCATTTATGTATTAACGATGTTGCTCCTGGCGCCATTATTAATGCGCTACGGTTTCGAAGTTCGCATGTACGCTATGGCGTCGTTAATCGGCGTAGCGGCGACGGCGATGTTGGTACGGGCACACTCTAGCAAGCGGTGGACTGACTGGCTTATTTATGGAGTGCTAGTGGCGCTCGGTATGTACACGCTATACTACTTGGCGCTTTTGTGGCTAGCTCATCTAGCCTGGCTAGTCGCGATGGATGCTGGTAGGTTGCGTAAGTCTTCATGGAAAGAGTGCCGCTGGATAGGGGCTTATGCGTTTAGTTTGTTGCTGTTTCTCCCGTGGCTATCGTCTTTTTTGAAACAGGTTGGCAATGGTGCGCTCGCGCCAATTGGACAGCCAATGAATCTCGAGCAGTTAATTGGTATTGTTTCGTTTAATACAATATACCAGCCGCTTTGGCAACTGGGTGTGATTGCCTCAATATTGGTGCTAGCGATAATTTTTGTATCTGTCCGCTCAATTGTTATTACTTTTCATGTTAAGAAAAAAAATGATATTTTGTGGCTATTAGTTAGTTATATCAGCGTGCCGATAATGCTATTGATGGTGATTTCTCTGTATAAACCGATGTATGTCGAGCGTTATTTGGCGCACGTTGCGATTGGCTTAGTTATGCTCGTGGGAGCTAGTCTCGCGCTGTCGACCGAACGTGAGAATCGTGAAGTTTGGCGAATAGCTTCACCGTTAGTTCTGCTGGTAATTCTGGCGGTCGGGGCAACTAACCTCAGTCAGGTTGGCAATTATAACTTTCAGCGTATGCAAAAGCCAAACGTCAACTCTGTTGCTTCTATAGTTAAATGTAGCGAAAACGATGTGGTGTTAGCGGCCGATCCGTATGTGGCGATTGAGCTAGATTATTATCTATCGAATTGCCAGATATACTTTGCTAGTAGTGACCAACATCTTGGCGGCGGTTATGCTCCGCTAGATGGTAGCAGCCGCCAAGTTGTCGACACGAAAAAAACATTTACCCGCGCAAAGAATATCTATAATGTCTACTATAGCGATATGAAAGCTAGTCTGCCAGGCAACTATCGCGAGGTCGAAACGATCGATTTATCACCGCTAAAAATCACTAAGTTTAACGCGGAATAATCTTCATCAAAAATTTGGTTCGCACTGCTAGGTAAATAATTGCAATTACCAAAATCGATAGCGCGAGGTTTTGAGGAATCTCGGCTAGACGGTCAAACGAATTAAAATAACTAGCTGGCGCGCCATATTGCGGATTGACTATCAGATGCGCTCCCATGACTACGAAGGCATGAATTGAATAAACGTAAAGCGAATTAGTCCCAAACGGAATAAGTAGCCAGCCGAGATAGCGTTTAATTTGTTTTTCAAAACGCTGGAAAATCATAAAAAACCCAATAAACCAGAGCAGCGACATAGCTACGCGCGCTGGCGTTAGAGCTAACTTATCGAAGCTGGCCGCTAGGATAGGGCGAAAATTATTAATAGCTGTCGAAAGATTATCGTTCAAGGCTGGCGCGAAAAACTCGGCAAAAACATTGGCGATGAAAGTGATGATAAACACGGTAAAGACGATAGTTTTGGTACGGCGCCGCGTTTTGGCGGACAAACTATTCCACCATGATTTAATTTGCGGCGAGTAAAATCCTAGCGTGAAGGCGATGAAAAAAATAAATTGCCAAGTAAATGGCTGAGTGAATTCGTTAACCGGCTTTGGCGTTAGCAGCCAAACTAGAGTACTGACGGTTAGAACTATGTACCATTTGCCGCGGCGCAGTAGCCAAAGCGCAGCTGGTGTTAGCGCCAAAAATATCGCATATAGACGCAAGTAATCGGCCCAGCCGTAGAATTCTTGCAAGGTAACTATTCTCCAAAATAAACTAAAGATATTGCTATCTAGCGGAGGCAAAGGCGATTTGACGCCGTCGTTGCCAACAAAATGCCAGCCGATCGCAATCGATAATATTGTAATGATGATACTGGTTAGATATAGCATGAAGCTTCGCCGCCAGATCAATTTAGCAGCGTATCTAAACGAGCGCTCTGTTAATTTAGCGCCGCGGACAATACCTAATACTAATCCAGAAATAATAAAGAATCCTTCGGCGGCAGTGACGTATAATCTGCTGTCGCCGCTTATGAACACGAGGCCGTTTGGAAAATAACTCAAATGATCAAGTATGATTATCACCAAAAACCAGCCTCTCATTAAATCTAGGCTGACAATACGATTAATTTTTGGTTTTTTTACAGCGCTCATTTTGGTCACTTCTACCAGTATAGCAGGTCCAATCTGAGGATAGTGTTAAAAGTAGTGGCTAGCGCGGGCGTTTTTTGGCGATATTACGAGCCTGTTCAGTGTACTTGTCTTCAAGCGGGTCTAAAACGACGGCGCCGTATTTATGGATTATAGCTTGCGAAATCATCCAATCGGCAATGTGCGGATTCTTTGGCAAGAGCGGACCGTGCAAATAGGTACCGATAACGTTACGATAACGGGCGCCTTCACGGCCATCAATATTATTGTTGCCTACGCCCTTGATGACGTCGCCGAGCGCTGTGGTATTTTGGCTAAGCGTAGTTAGCCCGGAGTGATTCTCGTAACCGATAATTTCACCGAATTCTGGACTTTTGACGATAATATTACCAACAATGCGCTCGTCACCGCCAATTGTCTCTAGGTCAAGAATACCGATACCAGGAATTATGTCGTCGTCTTTGGTAGTAAACGAGCGGCCGAATAGTTGGTATAAACCGCAGATAACTAACATTGGTAAATCGTCGTCAGCTAATCGTTTGAGCTGAGGGGCAATCTTTTGCAGGTCGTCGCTAATTCGTAACTGTCCGGAGTCCTGTCCACCACCGCCGACGATTAAATCAACATCGTCTGGAAAAGCATCGCCAACGTTGTATTCAATTAGTTTGGTAGCAAAACCACGCCATTCTAGTCGCCGCTTGAGAGTCAGGACATTGCCCCAGTCGCCGTAAATGTTCATATCGCGCGGATAAAGTTGCAAGATAGTGATAGATTGCGGTTGCTTTTTCATCGGATTTCCTCCACGTCGGTATAGCGGGCTAGTAGTCGTCGTAGTGCTAACATTGCGGTGTAGCTGCAATAAATGCGCTTTGGTTGGCGAGTGTGTTTAGTGATAAGTTGGCGCAGCGCAACCGCTAGGTCGGTATCGACAAAATCGATAGGCACTTCGTCGTATTCTAGTCGCAGGGCCATGTCATAGGCGCGGACGCCAGATACAGCAGTGACGCCTTGTTCTTGTAAGCTATCGAAATCGACATCCCAGAGCCAGCTCATATCGCGGCCATCGGCGTAAGCATCGTTAATGGCTATCATAGTGGCGTAGTTTGCTGGATCGAACGAAGCTAGGGCTAAGCGGAAGCCAGCTGGGTTCTTGACTAATACTAGCTCGCAGGGTTGTCCATCTATTATTAATTGCTCGCCGCGGCCAAAAGCTGGCTTAATGTTTGATAGCGCTTCGAGCATAGAATCAACATTTAGACTATTACCGAGAATTGCGCGCACTAAAGCAACAGCACCAGTGGCATTTTGTAGATTGTAGATGCCCCGCAAGTTTAGATCTATCGAGTGATCGTTGCCGCCAAAAGCGATAATGGCGTGCTGGTCTTTAAACTTTTCAAGACTGGTGTCGTCAGCGTACAATTTAGCCGCATTTTGCTCGCTACTACGTAGAGAATCATCAGAAGGGAAAGTCTGCGAATATTTTGGGTTAACGCCAAAACTTCGCAGCGGTGATTTGATGTCGTTTACAAAATCAGGACTACTTAATCGCGGGTCGTCGCGGTTAAGGACTACGCACTTTGTTGTGTTTATTGCAACATTGTGGAGGAGTTTGGCGGTATTGTCAATTTCGCCGAAGCGGTCAAGTTGGTCGCGCATAACGTTGAGCAGCAAACAGTAGTTTGGCTTGATTGCTTTTACAAAGTGAACAGCATAGGCTTCGTCGAGCTCAAGCACGGCAATATCAGCGTCCATTCGTCCGTGCAAATCAACTTCGCCTAATAGCGCTGCTGCCACGCCGCGCGTGAAGTTGCTGCCAGTACGGTTGGTAAATACTTTCAGGCCTTGGCTTTCTAGTAATTCGACAACAATTTTGGTGGTAGTGGTTTTGCCGTTGGTGCCGCTGATAAGTGCTACACCCATTGGTAGTTGCTGTAATGTGCGGCTAACAAAATCTGAGTCGATTTTTTCAATTACCAAGCCTGGTAAGGCTGAGCCGCTACCGCCGCGAATCTGTGCAGCTTTCTTAACAGTCTTCCCGAGCATAGTCGTGAGAGTTTGACGCATAAAACTCATTATACCTGTTTTTGGCGCATTATAGTAGCGTCCAAACGCTTTTTGAACTATAATAAAAAGCATATGTTTATTGTGGGCATGATTTCGTGGTGGTATAGCGTTGGATGGAAGCGAGCAGCAATAGATGTTTGGGAGTCTATCGAGCGATTATACGATACGTTTTCGCTGGGATTATTACTGAAGACGTTGTTCGCGCCTTGGCGGCAAATTTCAGCCGGGAAAGTGCGCGGACCAATCGGGGTGCAGTTGCGGGCGTTTTTTGATCGCTTGGTATCGCGGATTATTGGCGGCTTTATAAGGATAATAACGCTGCTGATAGGTGTAGCAGCCTTGTGCTTGATGCTGTTGATTGGTTTGTTGCGTTTAGCGATTTGGCCGTTGGTGCCAGTGATGCCGGCAGCAATGGTTATTGCGGCAATATCGGGGTGGATACCATGGCATCTTTAGGTGCCTTTAGATATGGGTCTCAGCGAGCCAGCGAAGCGCGCTTTGGGCGGTTGCTGTCGCCGATGATTGCAAAAAGCCTTTCATGGTTAGCGTTATTACTGATGATATCGGGTACTATGCTAGTAACTATGGAGCGTCTGTCGCTAGGCTGGCTGTGCGGCGCTCTGGCGGCAGTATTATATATGGCGGTGAAATTTTATAATTGGCACGTTCACGATCTGCCAGCTGGCAGGGGCGGCTCAGTTGATGATTTGTTAGCGGGCGACGTGTTGGGCCGGTTGTCGCGAGAACCGAATGTGCGAGAGATTGCTAAAGTAATTGGTGAGGTGCCAAGCGGTCAATTCATGGGAGTGCGTCTAGGTATAACGCCGTCATTTTTAGCTACTATCGCTGAGGGTTCGACGATTTCCGTTGACGAACTGTGGAGTGTAGCTGACGACATTCGCCAAGCCAATCAGCTAGACCGTATCAGCGGTGCCGTATTAGCTACAGCGCTAGTGAGGAGCTTTCCGAATTATCAATCAATAATAGCGCAAACTCATTTAGGAGATGAGGATTTGGACGCTGGTATTTTGTGGCAAGAACATTTGATGGAGATCGTTCGGCATTTTGGCCAGCGGCGGCGGACTGGCGGCTTGGCGCGTGATTGGTCGTTTGGCTGGATTCCGCACCTTGAGCGATTCGGGCAAAATATCAGCGAACAAATTGGCGCTAGCCGTAATACCTTGTCGATCGACATACCATCGCATGTTCAGGTGATTGATCAGCTAGTGGAAGCTTTTGGTACGGGCGGGCGGCAAAACGCGGTTCTTATCGGTCAAGCTGGTGTTGGCAAAACATCAGTAATTCATGCTTTCGCGGAACGAATTTTGGACGCTGATGCGAATGTACCTGAAAATCTTCGCTTCCGCCAGATCTTCATTCTTGACTCGGCGTCGCTGATTGCGGCAGCGCCAGGACGCGGCGAGCTCGAAAACTTAATCATGCAGGTTTTGGGAGAGGCTTATAACGCTAAAAACATCATTGTTTGCCTCGATGACGCGCAGTTATTTTTCGAAGAAGGTGTGGGGTCAGTAGATTTAACAAATGTTTTGCAGCCGATTTTAGACGCTGGCAGGTTACGCTTAATTTTAAGCATGGACGAACAGCGCTATCTCGAAATTAGCCGCCGCAACCCGTCGTTAGCTAACTCGCTTAACCGTATTAATGTCGCCGAAACCAACGAAGCAGAGACTAAAAAGGTTCTACAAGAACAGTTGATTGCAATTGAGTTCAACCGCAAAGTTACTTATATGATACAAGCGATTAACGAAGCTTATCGCTTGAGCCAGCGTTACATTCACGATATAGCTATGCCTGGCCGGGCGCTTAAATTGCTAGAGTCGGCGGCTAGTTTCAGCGAGTCTGGTATCGTGACTATGAATTCTGTACAGCAAGCGATTGAGCGGACAATGGACGTTAAAGTTAGCGTAGCTAATACGACCGAAGACCGCGAGCGGCTGCTGCATATGGAGGATTTAATTCATGAACGAATGGTTAATCAAGTTCGCGCCGTTAATGTCGTCAGTGATGCTCTGCGCCGCGCTCGCGCGGGCGTGCGCAATGAGAATCGGCCGATTGGTACTTTTCTGTTTCTGGGGCCGACTGGTGTCGGCAAGACGGAGCTATCAAAAGCACTGGCCGACGTATACTTTGGCGGCGAAGGCAAGTTAATTCGTTTGGATTTGAACGAGTTTGTTCGCTCCGATGATGTCGCTCGTTTAATCGCTGATGGCGCGGATGACCCGATGAGCTTGACCGCTCAAGTAATGAAACAGCCTTTCAGTGTGGTGTTGCTCGACGAGATCGAGAAGGCTGCGCCAGAAGTGCTAACTACACTACTGCAATTACTCGACGAAGGGATTTTGCGCGACGCCAAGAACCGTGAGATTAGCTTTCGCGACGCCATCGTAATTGCTACTAGTAACGCTGGCGCTGATAGGATCCGCGAATATATCGAGCGCGGCTATCGGCTTGAGCAGTTTGAACAGCAGTTTATCAACGAATTAATTAGTTCAAACCAGTTTCGACCAGAGTTTCTCAATCGCTTCGACGAAATTGTACTCTTTCGTCCGTTTACGCCTGCCGAGTTGGTGCAAGTGCTTGATCTGATTTTGGCTGGCGTCAACAAAACTCTATTGCCGCAAAAAGTGTCAGTGACTGTTGATGACGACGCGAAACAGCTTCTCGTTCAGCAAGGATACGACCCGCGTCTAGGCGCTCGGCCGATGCGCCGCGTCGTTCAGAAAGCGGTGGAGAATACTATCGCTAAGCTCATGCTATCGGGTGCGGTCAATCCGGGCGATTCGGTGAACATTGATGCCGAGCAAGTACGGCGAATTTTTGAAGAATCTGAATCGCAAGTAGCTCCATTGCAAGGCGATGTGCCTAACCAGCAGAACCAAGCTTAAGAAAGTTTTCTAACAAGAGTTTTGGCGGCGCGGCGGTTGACTGGTGCAACAATACCAACGGCTAGCGCGCCAATACCGCGCACGAGCGCCCGTGCTTTGGTTTTGTAGCGTTCTTTTTTGCTGAGGGATGTATTAGTGGTATCAAGCTGCGGCGACTCGGACCAGAATGCTAGCCGCACCGCTCTGACGCCGAGTGCCAAGCCTCGCTTTTTATTGCCGGCAAGCGTCTCGGCGTAGCTGGCTCGAGCGGTAAAATTAATATCATATTGACCAATTTTACGATTTAGTCCGTCGGCATGTTTGTGCGAATCCTTGAGTTTCTCTAGTCCGTAACGAAAAGTTTCAACAGTCTCGGTATTATTTTTTGGAGTATCAAAAGTCTCATCGCTTGCTATGCGCGATAATTGCATGGTTGCTAGCATGGCTGCGCTAGCTCCCAGCTCGCGCAGCGTGCTACGATTTGGTTCTTGTTCAGCTAAAGCTTCATGTTGATTGACTGCCTCAGCAAGCCATTTTTCAGCTTCTTCGTAGTTGTCTAGATGTCTATAGGCATTACCCGCGTCGCGCGCCATCCGAGCCTTTTCGGATGGATCTGACGTTGTATTGTACGCCATTGTCGCTAGCGTTGCGGCAAGAGAATAAAATCCATCGCGAATTGCTTGTACAGCCGATCTTGAATAGTCTTTAAAACCCGGTTCGCCGCCTTTAGTCTCCATACCTATATTATAACATGAAAAATTACCTAATGCAAGGTATGCGTTTCGTATTTTTGCCAGCAATTATCTCACTAGTCGCCAAGGCTTATTTTGATAGTGACGTAGCTAGTTTGATCATGGTCGAATTCACTAGTGGTCATCTTCGTGTACGGCTTGGCTATCTCGGAAGTACCGTATACATAATCTTTATGCAATACCTGCGGTATAACGCTCAGGTATAAAATATGGCCGTTAGTATCCTTGAACGTATCGCTTTGAACGATAGTATCTTTATCTTTTGTATTGATAAGCGAGAAGCCAGCCTCTTTAATTTTTTTGGTTAAATCCATACGAGTTTTACTTACGGAAGTATTATGTCCATACTCTGTAGTGATAGACTTATCATTTGAAATATTACTTTTATAAACCGCCAGTCTATACGATTCATCTAGCTTCAAATTGCTATATATACTATGAATTTGGTTATAGCGGGCAGTGTTGGTGTATTCTACGACCATTCTGTCGACTAGATATACGCTCATAGCTGTTAGCCAAAAAAGCACAAAAACCAATATCGCATACACCAGTAAGCTTCGGCGCACCATGAAGTGAGTGTCTGTTTTTGTAATGTGTTTGACACGCTGCTTGCGAGTCTTCTTGGGAGATTTATTTGCCTTGGTAACCATAAACATAGTGTAGCATACCGATACGATTATTGGCTAAGTATAGTTGTGGTAACAGATGATCCGCTGATTATCGCGCCGGATAGCAAAGGTTGTTCCGTGGCTCTATTTGGATCAAGCGGTTGGCGGCCTAAATTGTTGACGCTATCAACGAGGCTAGGGAAATTCTTTGCCAAATCATTATATGGCCTGCCGTCGGGTATCGTACTATCGGTAGTGATGAATACCCAGCCGGCATTGCGTTGGCGCGATAAATTGATTATTTTTT
>ERZ773099.3503-NODE-3503-length-10085-cov-9.592921_pt1 | contig 10085 bp, 5 predicted proteins | sample MGYA00511120_ERZ773099 | MGnify/ENA primary metagenome ERZ773099 (study PRJEB29015, sample SAMEA2738012) | human oral metagenome | biome: human oral; feature: human-associated habitat; material: dental | place: China | collected 2104 ... | reverse complement strand
CGCGAGCTCCAGCCGCTCCTTGTGCATGGCGAGCCGCTTCTGATCGGCGCGTGCGAGGAACAGGAGCTTCTCGATCAGCCCCTGCATGTCCTCGGCTTCGGAAGCCATGGCAGCGAGTCCCTCTTCGAGCGTTTCGGGATCGCTTGCGCCCCAGCGGCGCAGCATGTCCGAGTAGCCGCGGATGACCGTCACGGGCGTCCGAAGCTCGTGCGAGGCGTCGGACACGAAGCGCCTCTGCTGCTCGAAGCCCGCCTGTATGCGGTCGAGCATACGGTTGAACGTCTCGGCAAGCTCCGCCAGCTCGTCCTTGACGGGCGGCACGACGATGCGCCGCCCGAGGTCGGTGATTTCAAGAGAGCGCGCTGCCTGCGTCATCGTGCGGATCGGGCGCAGGATGCGGCAACTGATGAAGTAGCCGGCGACGAGCGCCAGGACGATGCCCGCAAGGTTCGTGATGGTCAGCACCTTCTGCAGTGTCGTGAGGAAGTGGCTCTCCGCCGTGATCGTGCGGAAGAAATGCAGCACATAGGTGTGCCCGCTCTGATTGATGATGACCTTGTGATAGTAGATGTGCGTGTTGCCGATGGTCGAAACGTACATGGCCGCATTTGCCCAAAGGGGCGGATGTTGGTCGATATGCGACTCGACGAGGCTGATCGACGGGTAGTGCGTATCCGATTCGTAGACGACGGGGCCGTCCGCGCCCTCCGTCACGCGCAGCACGACGCCGGGCATCAGGAGATCCTCCTCGTAGACGGCGAAGGCGAGCGGGTAGCGGTGGCGCATGTCGGGCGCAGTCTCATTAAAGACTTCCGTGCCGCGCTCAATCGCGGCGAGCACATGCTCCTGCGAGCGTATGAGCTCGATCTCCGCCTGATGGTAGAGGGAATAGTAGATGCCGATGGCGGAGACGATGCTCGTGAACACGAGCACAAAGACAAGCACCGCCGCATAGACAAGCGTCAGCCACGTCGATATGCGCATGTGCCGCGAGGAGCGCAGACGGGAAAGTGCACGCCAGAGCCGCCTAGCCCTTGACCGCATAGCCGACGCCCCGCACCGTATAGATGTACTTGTCGTCGAACCGTTCGTCGATCTTCGCACGCAGGTAGCGGATGTAGACATCGACCACATTCGTGTCGCCTACGTAGTCATAGCCCCAGACCTCCTGCAGGATCTGGTCGCGCGTCAGGACATTGGGTTTGTTGCGCAGCATGTACTCAAGGAGCGAATACTCCTTCTTCGTCAGCTCGACAAGCTCGCCCTTGACGCGCACCTCGTAGCGTCCCGGATAGAGCACGAGATCCTTGACCGCGAGAACGCGTTCGTTGCGATTGCCGTCCTCGTTCGCCTTGTGCACGCGGATCGCCGCACGCACGCGAGCCAAAAGCTCCTGAATGGCGAAGGGCTTCGTAATGTAGTCGTCGGCGCCAATGTCGAGACCGTTGACCTTGTCCTCGACATCGTCCTTCGCCGTCAGCATGATGATCGGCACGTCGCTGATCTCGCGCACGCGGCGGCAGACCTCAAGGCCATCCATATCGGGCAGCATGATGTCGAGGAGCACGAGATCGTACTGCTCCTGCACGATGCGCTCGTAGGCGCGGCGTCCGTTCTCCTCCGTCTCCGTCTCGAAGCCCTCGTGCTCCAGCTCCATCTGCAGGAAGCGTGCGATGCGTCTCTCGTCCTCGACGATCATGATCTTCTTCGCCGCTTCCGCCGCCTCTGCCGCGCTCACCGACTCCGTCGTCATGCTTTTCTTCTCTTTTGTTGCTTTTTCTGCTTTTGCTGCTCTCGGCATGCTGTATCCTCCTGTTCTTCACTGCGTCCTGCACGCTTGCGTGCGGACGCTCCATCTCATCACTCTCAGCTTCCTGTCAAAAGGCGCTCGCGAAGGAGCGCCAAGAAGCTCGAAGCCGCCGCTGAAAGCGGTCGGTCGCGCTTCCACGCGATCACCGTATGCGTCAAGATCTCCGGCTCGACGATCCGCTTGCAGACCATTGCCGTGTCCGTCAAGAGACTCTTCGCCGACTGCGGCAGGATCGCCGCGCCCAGTCCCGCCTTCGCCGCCAGGACGTCCTGCACGATGCTGTCGCTCAGGCACAGGATGCGCGGCTCGAAACCTGCCTTCCGGCAGGCGGCGAGGAACACGCCCTGCCAGCGAAGCGGGATGATGATCGACGGCTCGGCAAGCTCTTCGAGCCGCACGCGATCTTCTGCCGCACCGCAGGACGAGGCGCGATTCATCATCGCGGCCAGCGGTTCGTTCGCGAGCACGATGGAATCATAGCTCTCGCGCTCAACCTCCGTGCGCGTGACGGCGATCTCGACGAGGCGGTTGTCGAGCATGTCGAGGACGCGTGCGCCCTCGGCCTCGAAAATCTGGAACGTCACGCGCGGATGCGCCTCGTGAAACGCCGCCAGAAGCCCCGGCACGAGATTTGCGCCCGAGCTGGTGATCGTGCCGATGCGCACCTCGCCGGCCGTGCCTTCGCCCACATCCCGAATCTCGCGCACCGTGCCGTCGACGAGTCCCAAGATCTGTTCGACGCGCACCTTGAGGACGCGCCCCGCCTCCGTCAGCCGGATGCGGCGGCTGCCGCGCTCGAAGAGCTTCACGCCGAGCGCGCTCTCCAGCCGCTTCATCTGCCTCGACAGCGCGGGCTGCGCCACGGCAAGCCGCCCTGCGGCGTGGCTGATGTTGCCCTCCTCCACGATCGCATAAAAGGCGCGCATGTCCTTGATGTCCATTCTTCCTTCTCCCCTTCGGCGCAGAAGCGCCCGTGCAGCATCCAGCCGCCGCACAGTGTATACGCCTTTTATTATATGGGGGAATCTTTCGCAAGGCAAGTGAATTTCCGATGAAAGTCCAAGAAGTCAAGCCCGAAGGGCGCAGATGGATAATAATTATATTTTTTTAATTGATAAAACTCTAACTTTGTAATTGTATTCATTTTTATTTTCTTTTATAATGGAAACCGCAATTCATTTCATACTCACCAAGGAGGAAACAGCATGACAAGGAAGAGATTCCGTCTTCGCGACTACAAGCTGCTCTCGCTGGGCGTGGCACTTTGGCTGGCGGCACCTTTGAGTGCGGCTCACGCGGAAGATGCCCCCCCCCAGGAGACACAGCGCGTCCAGACGGAAGCCGTTGACGTCGAAGCACAGGCGGCACAGGAAGAAGCGAAGTACGAGTCGCAGCAGAAGACGATCATCACAAAGGAAGACATCGAGAAGAAACAGGCGAAAGCCGTTGAAGACATCATCTTCTCCGAGACGGGCGTCTCGCGCACAGTCGACGCCATGGGGCGTGTCGGCATCTCGATTCGCGGTGCAGAGCCACGCCACACGTTGATTCTCGTGGACGGACAGCCCGTCTTGGGAGATCTTGCGAAATATTCGGGCGCGGCGGACGAAGTCATGCGTCTCGGCACGGAGAACGTCGAGCGCATTGAGATCATCCAAGGCGCGGCGAGCGCGAAGTACGGCTCGGACGCCATCGGCGGCGTCGTCAACATCATCACGAAGAAAGCGCAGCATGAGCCGGGCGTGCAGTTCAACGTCGAGAGCATGCGTCGCGCCGACGACGAGCACGTATTTCCCTATACGAACTTCTTCCTGCGCGCCGACTCAGGCGATATGGGCAAGTTCCGCATCGGCCTTTCAGGCAGCAAGCGCGAAGTCATTCCTGTGTATGCGAGCGTGCATCGGAAAAACACTACGCCCAAGGAATTGCAAACTGCAGAGTGGAATAAGGCAAAGGATTGGCTGCCGACGGCGCTGCGCTACTACGGCGATACAGCGACGGTCGGACTTGTCGGCACCTACGATGCCAATAAGAACAACTCCTTCGAGTTCCGCGTCGATCACTATGCCGAAGATCTCATCCGCGATGTCAAGCGCACGGATTCTGACCTTGAGCCGCAGCAGCATTTCAAGCGCAAGACCGACCGCAATTCGTATAATCTCGGTTGGCGTGGCATGAATAAGATCAGCGATTGGAACGTCGAGCTGAACTATACAAGCATCAACGAAGACGATGTGTCGCTGATCAATTATGCAGGCAAAACGACATACGAGGGGAAGAACGAGCTGCGCTATGTCGATGACGTTGATCACAGCCAATTTGACCTCAAGGCGTCGGCAAATACGCAGCTCAATGATAAGCATCTCATCAGCTATGGCTTTGGCTATACAAGAGAGTCCGGCGAAGGAAGCCGCTTGAAAAACTCGCCAAACACTTCGACACGCAACATCAGCGCATGGGATTACGATAAAAGTCTGCTGATAGAAAAGCAGGATCGCTTGATTCGCGGTGCCGATAACAAGCATTATATTTGGTCGCATATCCACGACTATAAGTTCAGCGGGAATGAGGCGAACGGACTTCCTCATTGGGATCTTGAGTACGAATATTATTACTATGACAAGAACAAAACAGGTTCTTTTCTGCCCGGCATTGATTATGAACAATATGACAAGTACCTGAGAGGCAAGACGCAGGTGGATGAAAGACCCTCATGGTATCCTCCCAGTTGGCCGTGGCAGGCGCATTGGCCTGATGGATCGGATATGGATGAAAAGGATTACAAATCCTATATGGCGCTTCGAAATAAACTTCGTGAAGAAAATCCTTCCTTTCCCTCAGGCGCAAACATCGTTGAAGAATATTTCAAGCGGGGCAAGAATCAAGAGCCGAATGCGCCCAAGCTCAACGGCAAAGCATTCCTCGAAGAATACTGGAGCCGCGATCAGCGCATCACGGTGGGCAGCGGTACAATTCAGCGCTACAATCTTTTCGTCGGCGACACATGGCAGATGTCGAAGAATACGATCTTCTCGCCGATTCTTCGTCTCGATCACAGCAGCCTCTTCGGCACGAATATCTCGGGCAACCTTGGCATCACGCACAACATCGGCGGCAATCCGCACCGCCGCTTCAAGGCGAACATCGGCACGGGCTACACGGAGCCGGGCATGGGTGAGCTTTGGTACAACTGGGAGATGTACGGCAGCAATCCCGTCGGCATCGGCGTCGCGAAGATGGGCTGGTGGTGGGAAGGCAATCCCGAACTCAAGCCGGAGAAGTCCTTCAATATTGACATGAGCATCGAAGGAGAGTCGAAGGATACTACGGCGCGTCTCGGCATCTTCCACAACCGCATCCGTGACTATATGAGCGTCTACTTCACGGGCAGATATATGGATTTTGCGCCGCAGCTTGGCGAAAGTGACAAGTGGATGCGCGCACCCGATATGATCTACAGCTTCAAGAACATCGGACAGGCGGAGATCACAGGACTTGAGGCGGAAGTGCGTCACCAGCTCAGTCCCTTCTGGAATGTGAAGCTCGGCTATACATGGCTTCATGCCATCAACAAGTCCGACCCCCTGATGCCCGATCGCCTCATTGATCGCCCGAAGCATAAGATCGACATCGGCTTCTCCTATGAAAACAAGCAGTACGGTTGGAGCGGTCAGATCTGGGGCGACTACTACATCGATATGCTCGACAGCAATACGCTTGCAAATAGTGCGAATTATTACCCCGTAGAGCCGAACGCTGCCGTCAACTCCAATAAAGTTTATCAGAGCAAGACCTTCGGAATCTGGAACTTGATGATCCAGAAGCAGCTTTCGCCCGATGCAATGGTCTACTTCGGCATCAACAATCTCTTCAACCACCGTGACGACGACCGCGCGACACAGGAGCGCGTCTATCGCTTCGGCGCGAACTTCAAGTTCGATACGGCATGGAAGAAGAAGGTCAGAAAGGCGGCAGGCTCACCCGTCGCGCTCAACGAAACGGCGGAGGATGAAGTGCCGCGCCTGCAGGGTTTCCTGCTCAAAGACTTCGATGAGAGCCGCAAGGAAGGCGTCGAATTCTTCGGCGACTATCAGATGCGTTGGAACGCGCACAACGGCACGAATCGCCCGCAGTCAACGTATACAGAGAGTTCTTCCGTCAGCGAGGCGGCGCAGAAGAATATGCTTGACGCGGACGGTCATGCGTTCGAGCAGCGCGTGCGCGTCGGCGCAAGCGCACGTCTCGGCAAGAACACCGATCTCACCGTCGTCGGCAGCCTGTCGGGCAGAGGCGATGTCGATACGGCACAGAGTCTGCCCGATAACAAGGGCTTGAATGAAGCACGACTGGAACGTGCGGCGCTGACGCACAAGGCGAAGGATTGGACGTTTGCGCTCGGCCGCATCCAAGAGCCGATGGGCGTCACGGGCTATTGGTTCGGCAAGGAATACGACGGCGTACGTGCCGTCTATACGAACACTGCGAAGGATATGCAGGTGCGCTTGGGCTTCGGTACATTCAAGCACTCGACGGGCGTTTCCGATACAGCATATACGCATGTGACAAATCAGACGTTCTATCGTCCGCCGACGATGATGGAGTTCCTCGGACTTGACAGGGATATACCGGAAAAGGGTAATCTGGCGAAAGAGGGCGAGCGCGGGGATCAGGCGTATGCTGCTGCGAAGGCGGCAGGCGATACGGCGCAGACGCAGAATCTTTACTTCTATCAGCAGCTCAAGGATGCTCCGACGATTGCGGACAAAATGGAAGTATTGAAGCGTATGCAGTCCATCGTCAATCAGGCGTATGGCAGTGAACTTGCGAAGAAAACCATTCCGCTCAGTCCGCCGACGTTTGGTTCCTATGTTTACTATAGGATCAAAGATTCGCATGGCAATGTAAAGATCAAGCGGTCGCAGGTGAATTTTAACGGTCCCGATGGAGAAACCAGCGAAGCAGGTAAGGCATGGGCAAAGGATATAGAAAAGAAATTCTCCATTAAGCCGACCGATCCCGACGCATTGCAGTCCGATGGCTCATATTTCCAAAAGCATTCTGCGGAAGTGGAAAGCACCTATAAAGAGATTGCAGAATATAGGGCACGGGAAGACTGGCAAAATTACAAAGTTGACTCCGAAGGACGTCCAAAAAGCGAGTCCTTGGGCGAGGTTTGGGAGCTGTCTTCCGGGCGCGGGAAATCCTCAAGCGATTGGACGACGAAATCCGATGATTATACATTTGACGGCGTGGTTGGCACCTACAGTCATCAATATGAATGGAGTGAGCCCAGCCCGTACAAGTATAAGCTTACAGAGGTCGATGTCCTAAAGTTCTTCAAAGAGGAACTTTACCAAAAACCTTCTGCAGATGCGCAGAACAATTACGGCTTATCCGATATGAGCCAGATGGGCTATGCGTATCTTGAGCTTCTTGATAAGATCGTATCGGAGGCTGAATCTGGCAACAAGCTGCCTCGCGCTTCTTTGGGCAATGTTGTCGGCAACCTCATCAAGACGACGGGCGTCGTCCTTGAAAACGACAATATCCCGCCGCTCGACAAGGCATTCTACCTGCAGGTCAGAAAAGAACTTGCGCCAAATCTCGGTGTGACGGCATGGTATCTGCGCTCCATCGGCGATAAGAGCCATACGATTCTCGCTGCGAACGGCACGGGCAACGATGAGCATACGTTCGACCAACTCGCCAACGTCATCGGTGTCGGTGCCAAGTGGCAGATCGGCAAGAAGACCGCCGTTTCCTTCGACTACGGGCAGAACCGCTCCGCGTTCGGCAAGTATATGAACGGCAACTCGACCTTCGATCATCCCGTGCGTACCGACATCTTCACGCCGCGAGGACACCAGGACGGCGGTGTACCGACCTTCTGGACGGCGCGTCTTGACATCGGCGAAGCCGATATGGATAAGCCCGGCACATGGAATGCGTTCGTGGACTACAAGCATTTCGAACATGGCTCTTTCTTCGGCGGCAACGGTACGGACTACCTGCCCGATCGCTACCTCGACGGCATCGAAAGCTTCTCCATCGGCGGCGGCTACGTCCCCGCGAAGAACTGGCTCTTGGAACTTTTCTACACCTTCGACGCCAAGAGCACAAACCAGCGCGACACCCTGCACGGCCCCGAGAGCTTCAAACTCGGCAACTACGCGCGCGCGCAGATCACCTACCGCTTCTAAGCTCCTGCTTAAAGAAAAGCAAGCAGCTTCAAAGAAGCAAACAAAAAAAACAGGAGCACAGCCCCCTCGGGGTCTGTGCTCCTGTTTTTTTGCCGCCGTACGTCCTGCCCTACAAAGCACCGTCACGGTGCAGCTTGAGCTTGCCATCGAGGAAGATGTAGTCACTATCGTCGCCTTGGATGCGCCAATCGAGCTGCATCATGCGCTCGCCTTCCTCTTCGACGATCCAAAATACCGTCGTGCCCATGGTTGAGCGGTCAACGAGATCCTCATACTTCGTGATCTCACAGCCGTTGATCTTCTGCCCTTGAATCTCCAAGATGAGCGTTCCCTTGGGACTGAGCCAATCTCCTTCGAGGAGCTTCAGCCGCGCCTCCATGCCGACCGCAGGCGCAGCTTCTGACGGTGCGTCCGTCGCCGGTTCCGCCCCCGCCAGACTTGCCGGCAGAAGCAGCAAGGCGCAAACGAGAACCAAGAAGATTTTCCGCATGATACATCCCTCCCGATACAGTTTTCCCGCAAGACCTTTCTACTATTTGAATTCTCTAAAAGAATGCGTTTCCCTGCTCGGAAAATAAATTTATCCTATCGCGGTCTACTGTGAGTAACGCTTGAAAAGCCTGCTTCCTTTCGATAAAATTGTATCTAGTAAGATAGAATACGAGGAAAAGCCTGCTCGATAGAGCGCGAAGTCGAAAAGTCTGATTTGCTGATTACCAGCCTCTCAGGCAGAAAGGACATTTTATGAATAAGAACGCATTAACCGAAAATCTTCACCTTTTTGAAGATCGCCCCATCCGCACCGCTTGGAGCGAAGCTGAAGAGGTGTGGTATTTCTCCATCGTGGATGTGATAAGCGTGCTGACGGAGAGCAAGAATCCCGCAGCATACTGGCGCAAACTGAAACAGCGCCTAAAAGAGGAGGGAAATGAAACCGTGACAAATTGTCACGGTTTCATGCCTGCAGCGGTATGTCCACCCGTCAATACAAAAACATTGCGCAAGCCTTGAAAACAACCGCTTTCCTTCACTTGAAATACTACCACGCGTCCATGACGTCGAGGAAAGTCCGTCGAAGCTGGCGGCGCGGTCAGAATGCCCATCGGACGGCGGCGCCGCCGCTGAGTCCTTTGCGCTTTCCTTGCCAGCCATTGATGTGGAAATCATAGCTAATGCGGCTATTTTGCGGCAGGAAGCGATAGCCGAGTTCGAGCATATAGCTCGATCCCTTGAGACTCGGGCTGGGCGCTGCGTCGCCGCCAACGCTCGCACTCGCCTCGCCGCCCAATTCATGCTCCCAGGCCAGCCCGGCATAGCACTCGCCCGCGTTCCTGTCCTTCCTGCTGTAGCGCAGACCGAGGCGCAGGCGATGCGAGTCGACATCGGCGAAGTCGTAGGCATCGCCCGAGCCGCGCAGTTTCACCGCCATACCGTCCTGGTGCGACCAGAAATAGCGCACATAGGCGTCGAGGGAAGCGCCCTTCTGCAGAGCAAAGGTCTTGCCGACGCCGAGGTGGATGCCGTAGTAGGCATTCGAGCCGTCATATCCGGCATTCTCGCCGTGCAGGCTATAGTCGCTCTTGGCGCGGCCTGCGCGTGCGGAGGCTTCGAACCACAGGCCGCCCTGCTGCGTCAGCTTGCCCATGACGCCGAGGCCAAGATAGCTGAGCTTGCCGCTGCCGTGTGCGCCGTTGTCGAGATAGGAATCGTAGGTGCCGCGTCCGTATTCGATAAAGGGGCTGAAGAGTCGCTTCGTGCCGCCCTTCGCCACATCTTCGCGCGCCCAGCCAACGCCGAGATTCCATCCCTTGGAATCAACGTGGGAGCCGCTCTCCACACGCATGGCATTCGCTCCTGCGCCTGCCCATAGATGATAGGACGCCGAATCTGACGCGGCCGTCCTGCGCTGCATGTCCTTGGCAGATGATTCTGCCGTGTCGTCGGAACTTGCGTTTTCCGCGCCACTTTCGGCAGACAGTTCAGCGGCGGTAAAACCGCTCTCTACAAGATAGTCCGCGCTTTGGTTGACGAAGTTCGCGAGACCCGCACGCGTCTCCACGGGGGATTTCGCCGTC
>ERZ773099.3502-NODE-3502-length-10085-cov-15.586540_pt1 | contig 10085 bp, 9 predicted proteins | sample MGYA00511120_ERZ773099 | MGnify/ENA primary metagenome ERZ773099 (study PRJEB29015, sample SAMEA2738012) | human oral metagenome | biome: human oral; feature: human-associated habitat; material: dental | place: China | collected 2104 ... | reverse complement strand
ACGCCTTCTACCAGCTCATCCACCAGGGCACCCAGCTCATCCCCGCGGACTTCATCGCGGTGGCCAACCCCGCTCACCCAACCAAGGACGGGGGAGTGGACGTCCACGAGCTGTTCCTGTCCAACTACCTGGCTCAGACCGCCGCTCTCGCCTTCGGCAAGACCGCCGAAGAGGTACGTGCGGAGGGAACTCCTGAGGAGATCGTCCCGGCCCGCGTCTTCACCGGCAACAAGCCGACCACCTCGATCCTCGCCCCGGCACTGACTCCCGCGGTCGTCGGCCAGCTCATCGCCCTCTACGAGCACATCACCTTCACCCAGGGCATCGTATGGGGCATCGACTCCTTCGATCAGTGGGGTGTTGAACTCGGCAAGAAGCTGGCCCTGGAGATCGCCCCCGCCGTCCAGGGAGACGAGGCAGCTCTCAAGAACCAGGACGCCTCCACCCAGAGGCTCATCAACCGCTATCGCGGCCTACGTCGGTAGCCCGATGCGGAACGAGAACGACGGCGACTCAGTCCCGATGGACCCGCACGAAGATGCTCAGCACATCCACGTGCGTGTGGCAGGTGCGGCGGATGCATCATGTGCCGGTCGCCTGCTGTTCGACTTCAACACTGAGTTCGACACCCCGACGCCCTCGGCGCAGGACTTCACCTCCAGGTTCCAGACGATGCTGGAACGTCAGGACGTCCTGGTGCTGGTGGCCGAGGACAGCAGCACTGACGCCCCACGGGCAGTGGGCTTGGCCTACCTGACCTTGCGTCCCACGCCTTATGGCGACGGGCCGATCGCTGAGCTCGAGGAACTCTATGTGCAGCCGGAACTGCGCAACCATGGCGTCGGCTCCCGGTTGCTCCTGGAGGCGCTGGAACAGGTGAGACAACGGTGCGCGCTCGAGATTCGCATCGGCGTCGATGAGGCCGATCGTGAGGTACGACGGTTCTATGAGCGGCACGGCTTCCGGAACACGGAGCCCGGCGAGACCAGCCGAATGCTCTGTTATGTCAGCGATCCACTACCCTTGAGGAGGACATGATGAAAGAGGTCAGCGCCGACGAGCTGCGTGGCCGGCTCGAGACGGAGAAGGACCTGGTGGTCCTTGACGTGCGAGAGCCGGACGAGGTGGCGCAAGCAGCTATTTCCGGATCGGTCAACATGCCGCTAGGGCAGGTCGTTGACCGGATGAGCGAGCTCGACCCGGCCAGGCCCACCGCAGTCATCTGTGCCGCCGGCGTGCGCTCCGCGAAGGCGATCGAGGCGCTGACTACGGCTGGTTACGCCGGTGAGCTGGTCAATGTCACCGGTGGCATGAAGGCCTGGCTGAGCCAGTAGCCCCGACAGTCAACGCGCTGAGAAGCACCCCTGGGACGGTCCCGGACTCGCGGATTCGAGACCGTCCCAGGTCCCAGCTTCAGTTCCGAGGGCGTGAGCGCCGAAGCAGCTCCTCAACCGTGCGCAGCACGCCGTCCTCGGTGTTGGCCGGTGCCGTGAAGGCGGCCGCTGCGTGGATGCCGGGGTGAGCGTTGCGCATGGCGAAGCCCAGGTCCGCGTGCTCGTAGAGGTCCAGATCGTTGAGGTAGTCACCGAAGACAGCCGTCTGCTCGGGAAGGATCCTCAACCTGGCCTGAAGCGCGGCCAGCGCGCGTCCCTTCGAGGCCTGTGGGGCCGTCATATCCACCCAGTGCAGACCGGACACAGCGGTTTGAACATTCGGAACCGCCGCGGTCAGCGCCTGCGAGCTTCCGTTCTCGACGTCGTCGAAGTCGAAGACGGCGACCTTGAGCACCTCATCCAGGGGGACGGTCATGAGGTCGTCAACGACCTCCAGCGCTTCGTAGTACAGCTGGGCCTGAGCCAGGAAGGCGGGGCCGGACCGTTCGATGTAGGCGCAGCGTTTGCACGCCACCACTGCGCCGACGTCGTAGCCGGCACTCGCCAGCTCCCGAGTTGTGACGATGGCGGCAGCGGCGTCCTCGGCGCTGATGGTGTCGGAGTGAATCTCCTCGTTCCCGTGGACGGCGAGGGCCCCGCTCTCCGCGATGATCGGCGAGTCATCAACGGTATGACCCAGAACTGCACGGAGGTTGGCTAGTTGCCGGCCCGAAGCGGGGGTGAAGACGATGCCGGCCTCACGCATCTGGGCAACGACCTGGGACAAGCCAACAGGAACGCGCCCGTCACCATCGATGAGGGTACCGTCCATGTCTGTGACGACGAGGCGGAGATCGATCTCGGCGGGCAGCGGTGCAAGGAATTCTGGCTCAAGGGGAAGACGTTTCACATATCTATCCTCTCAAGGCCGGCATCTCGATGCGGACAATGACGGGCGCCCGTTCTCCAACATAATTCGGTGGAGAGCGGGCGTCCGTCAGAGGAACGGCTCCTGGTGTACCTGGAGCCTCAAGTTAGTCAGCTGGCCTGGCGGCGACGCATGACGAGGAAGGCGCCGGAGCCCAGCAGACCAGCGGCGATGACCGCGACGGCGATGCTTGGACCGGTGGTGGCCAGCGCGGGCTTCGTCGGAGTGGTGGAGGAGCCCGGAGCGGCGACCGTAGGCGTCGAGGACGGCTTGGCCGGGGTTGCGGTGGTCGTCGTGGTGGCCGGAGCCGATGGTGTCGGCGTGGCCTTAGGGGGAGTCGCCGTTGCCGGAGGAGCCGTCGGAGTGGAGGGAGCTGTCGGAGTGGAAGGAGTCGTCGGAGTGGGAGGAGTCGTCCTGGTAGACGGCGTGGACGGTGTGGTCTCCGGGGTCGGTGTCGGTGAAGGAGTGGTGGTGGCCGTCGGCGGGGCGGTGGTCGGCGGCGGGGTGGTGTCTCCGGTGGGCGTGAACGGGATGTTGCCGCTGTAGCCGGCGAAGTTCTGGGTTGCGTACCAGTTGCCGCTGTTGGGGTTCTGGGCGATTCCGATTCCGATGATGTTCGCATTCGGATCGGTCATGTTCTTGTAGTGGCCTGGAGATTCGAGCCACTGCTGGAAGAGCTGAGCACCAATGTCACCTCCGTCTCCGCGCATGGCCACGTTCTCCGAGACGGTGGTGTAGTTCTTATCAGTCTTGTACCCGGGGTACGAATTGTAGAACTCGGGGCGGTGTGCCATGGTCTCGGTCTCGGCCTGGTGCTCGGACCAGTCCTGGGCGACGGCGTCGAACTCCTGGTAGCGGGTGACGGGCTGGAGATTCAGGTTGCGGCGGAGCTCGTTGACCTTGTTCAGGATGGTGTTGGCGTACTGAGCCCCCTCCGGGGACACCTGGACGGGAACCGCTGCAGCAGCGGCTGGTGCGCCCTGAGGAGCGGCCGGAGCGGCCAGTGCGGTTGAAGAGGCCGTCAGCGGCACGACGGCGAGCGCAGCTGCGGCGATGACGCGCTTGATGTTCATGTGTCGTTCTCTCTGATCGGGGGTGGATGGGGAGAGCATCAGGGATGGATGTGGGAGTACACAGTCGGCTCTGCAGCAACTGGCTATGAACCGGCGGGCAGGATGCTGTGAATCATCCTTGATGTCGGAGTTCACTCAACCACAGATGCCGGGCCTATGCATGTAATTTGATTGTGACATTTCTGACCGAGCTTGTCGGGTGGCCGGACTGGGGGATCGACTGTCGGCGTACTGCTTATGTCGCAAGGTTTCAGCGGAAAGTCGATGTCACTAGGATCGGATTGAAGGGAATCGCATCTCCTCGCCGTTTACTCGGATGTAACCATCGGCAGCTGCTCCGCCTGGATCGGGAGAGGAGAATAGGCTTCATGGCTGTTACAGAAGATGCGAATGAGGCGAATGTTGATTGGAATCGAAGTATAAGAATGCAGCTATAGCCTCGCCAACGCGTAATCGCCAACGAAAAAATCCGCACTGATAACAGTGCGGATTATGATCTGGTCGGGCTGGCGGGATTTGAACCCACGACCCCTTGACCCCCAGTCAAGTGCGCTACCAAACTGCGCCACAGCCCGTCGACTCGCGGCATCCAACCGCTTGCAACGAGTAGAACCTTAACCTATGAAGCGGCTCCTTCAGAAATCTGGCAGTGGTGAAGCCGCTCACCCCACCCGGGTCAGTGGCGGTCATCCTGATGACGGCCGCCTCCCATGAGAGCGTCGAGTTGACGCCTCTCCTTCTTCGTGGGCCGACCAGCGCCCCGGTCCCGGATGACAGCGGCAGGCGCATCCAAGGGAGACGGACGCGGGGGAGAGGAATCGATGTACGCGGTGCGGGCAATCGGGGCACCCACCCGCTTGGTGAGGATCCGAGTAACAGTGAGAAGCCGGTCGAAGCCGTCGACGCGGTAGCGGACCTCGTCTCCCACCGAGACGTGCTGGGCTGGCTTGGCGGTCTCACCGTTGATACGCACGTGCCCCGCCTTGCAGGCACTCGTCGCAGCCGAGCGGGACTTAATCTGCCGCACGCTCCACAGCCAGACGTCGATACGAGCCGATACCGGTCCGCTCGGGTCACTGCTGCTACGGGATGCGGGCTGAGAACGAGCTGCCATGGGGTCATCCTAGGAGGCCGGGCTCAGCCTGCTTCAACGATGTGTCCCGGGCCCGCTTCAAGAGCGCCGTATTCTGCGCCGGCGGGAGAGCCCCCGAGCTATGAGTCCCCACCCTAGAGCGAGGGCGCCGAGTGCCGTCATCGCCGAGTAGACCGGAGAGCGCCATATGGTCGAGCCCATCTCCTTGACGGTGCGCGTCGCCCGCTCCGGCAGGGCCCCGGCTCCGTTGCCACCGGCCAGGCAGTCGGTCAGGGTTGAGCGCAGGGCCTGCGCGTCCGCCTGGGGCAGGCCGAGACCGTAGGCGCCGGCCACTGAGACGAACCGACGTGCGTAGGTGCAGCGATAGGAGTCGTTGACCGGCCACCACCCTCCGGAGCCGGTGGGATTCCAGCTGCCGGTATCGGTGGATCCGACGGGGCAGGTCGCTGGACCGCAGGCCCCTTTGGCCTGATTGGCCTCGCCGTCGACCGCGATGAGATTCAACGGGTCGTTGGCGGCCAGCAGCCTGGTGCGCTCGTCCCACTGCCAGGCGCCGTGGGCGTAGAGGTAGTTGAGAGGCACCACGTGGTCGATCTGGACGGCGGCGGAGGTGTCCTGACCACGCTTGAAGGCGATCTTCTTCCCGGTGTAGGGATCCTGGAGGGTGCCGGCCCAGACAGTGGCGTCCGGACACACCCCCGCGCCCCGGCCATGCCCCTCTTCGCGATTCTGCACGCCGTCGGCCCGGGAGAAGTCGGCGTCAGTCAGATCCCGAGCCAGGATCTCATTGCGGGTATCGCAGCCGTCACCGTCGACGTCCGTCCACGCCTCGCCGAACCATCCGGTGCGGGAGCCTCCCTCGCCCCAGGACCGCGAGGCGGGGACGTCGTCGGGCAACTCCGACAGCTCCTCGAGAGAAGCCTTGGGGGACAGGATGTAGTCGCCGCGCTGGTCCCATGGCGCCTGATGGAGGGCGGCTAGTTCAGCAGCTGCGGAATCCTCGGTCGCCTCCCGGAAGACGCCATCGGCGTGGACGGGCGGCATGGCCACGGTGCCCCATAGGCCGAGTGCGCCGATGACGCCGAGGCGTGTCAGGAACCGGCTGGGGAAGCTCATGGGCTAACGGTAGCCGTTCGCACCGACATGTAAGACGCATCCGAGCCCTGTGGTCCACAGGCGCCGCGAGGTTACGGACGTCAGACGGCGCTGTGGCCCGCGGAAGCCGGTTCATCCAGGTACCAGGTGGTCTCCCGGCCACGGCAGCACGAGGCGGGAGCCCTGACGACGTCAGGGGCTCCCAGACCCCGGCGCACCGCTTCCGCCTTCCCTTCGCCGCCGGCCACAACCATGATGCGGCCGGCGCGCTGCAGGGTCTCGAAGGTCAGTGAATAGCGTTGGGCGGGAGGCTTGGGGGAGCTTCGTACAGCCACGGCAGGGGCTCCTACCGCGAGTGCGGCAGGGTGCCCCGGGAAGAGCGAGCAGACGTGGGCGTCGGGTCCCAGTCCCACGTGGACGACGTCGAAGCCACCACTGGCCAGCCCCGCCGCCTCGAGCTCGTGGATCATGCGGGCCGTGGCCTCGTCCAGCCCGCTGACGTCCTGCGGAGCGGCCAGCCGGTGCACCTGAGACTCCCGTACTCCGGCGGCAATGAGTGGCGTGGCCAGCATGTCGTTGCGCTCCGGGTCCCCCTTGGGAACGAAGCGCTCGTCTCCGAACCACAGGTGAATGGCATGACGCAGCTGCTCGGGCTGGGCAACGATGAGCGGGGCCAACGAGTCGGCCAGCGCCACACCACCGGAGCCTCCCGTCAGCGCCAGGTGGGCCACCCCCCGGTTCGCAACCGCCTCGGCCAGGATCCGCACGGTGTCCTCGCAGGCCTGTTGAGCCGCATCGTTCAAGGTCGGTGCGACGACGACGGTCGGTGCCGGAGCCGCAGCCGCGGCCATCTGGATCTCGGTGAGCGCCTGGCCGTCGGCGGTGTTGTCATTCATTCGCGGGCTCCTCCAGCAGCGTGGCCAGGACCTCCTGATAGACGAGGTCCGGGGTGAGGCGGCGCAGCTCCTCGTTGAGGGTACTGATGGGCTCACGGCGGGCCATGGTCACCACCTGGGGCTCGGGGGATCCGGGACGGGTGATGGTGACGCGCTCCAGATCGTGGCGGGCGATGACGATATCGCCGTCGTCGGTCCTGGCGGTAATGGATGAGATGCCCTTGAAGTCCTCCTCATCGATCCGTTCCACAGGGACGTCCAGGCGCAGTCGCAGCCAGGCGATCATGAGGGAGAGCGAGGAGTTCCGAGGCTCACCGGCCACGATCACCTCTCGCAGCCCGCCCGAGCGCAGAATCGGGTCCAGGGTGGAGGCCACCATGGCGCGCCACAGGGTGATTCTGGTCCAGGCCAGGTCGATGTCTCCGCGCACACTGACCGGTGCCAGCTCTCGCAGCGCCCTGGCCGGGAAGTCCTGCGCGGGAGTGTTGGTGATTCGCGTGGAGCCCAGGCGGCCCAGCGGGTCCTGTGAGGGGACCTCGGGAACGGTCGTCGGCCACCACACGACCACCGGGGCCTCGGGCAGAAGGAAGGGAACGACCAATGTGTCGGTGTGCAGTGCGGCCTCGTCCCAGGGGCGCAGGACCAGCGTTTCACCGGCACCGGCGTCGTGGCCCACGCGGATTTCGGCGTCCAGGTGCCCTCCGACTTGAGCGGAGACGTGCCCGTCGCGGCTGCGCGGAGTCGCGTGATCGATGCCCTTCTCAGGCGGTTTGACCACGGCGATGACCCGACACGGGTGATCTCGGCTTGCTCCGTGGGCAGCGCACAGAGCCTCCTCCAGCCCCGCCTCGTCCGTCGAGATCACGAGTGTCAGTACCCGAGAGGATCCGGACGTGCCCTCGTGCTCCACGAGCCGGGAGACGATCCGGGAGGTGGTCGTTGCGGTCAGCGTGGTGATCATGAGCGCCTCCAGGTGCGGCCGTCGCGGGCGAGGAGTTCGTGGGCGCTGGCCGGCCCCCAGGAGCCGGGGCGGTAGCCCTCGGGACTTCCTGCGGCGGTCCAGTGCTCGATGACAGGATCCAGGATGCGCCAGGACAGGTCGACCTCGCGCTGGTGGGGGAAGAGCGGGGCGTCGCCCAGGAGCGCATCGAGGATGAGACGCTCGTAGGCCTCCGGCGACTCCTCGTTGAAGGTGGCGCCGTAGCCGAACTCCATGGAGACGTCGCGCAGCTCCATCTGGGTGCCTGGCACTTTGGAGGCCAGTCGTAGCGTGATGCCCTCATCGGGTTGGATCCGCAGCACGATCGTGTTTGCCCCCACGGCGGTGGCGGCTGCCGACTCGAAGGGCAGGAACGGGGGCTGCTTGAAGACGACTGCCACCTCGGTTACCCGGCGGGTGAGGCGCTTGCCAGTGCGCAGGTAGAACGGCACCCCCGCCCAGCGACGGTTGGCGATCTCCAGGCGCACTGCGGCGAAGGTCTCAGTCCGGGAGTCGGCGGCGACGCCGTCCTCCTCCAGGTAGCCCCTCACGGGCAGTCCGCCTTGGAAACCGGCGTCGTAGCGACCACGGGCCGTGGTGAGGTTCAGGTCCAGGACCCCGTCGCGCTCCAGACGCACGCAGTTGAGAACCTTCTCCTTCTCCAGACGCACTGCGGCGGCGTCCATGCTGGTGGGCTCCTCCATCGCGGTCAGCGCCAGGAGCTGGAGCAGGTGGTTCTGGATGACGTCGCGCGCGGAGCCGATGGTGTCGTAGTAGCCGGCCCGGGTGCCGATGCCGATGTCCTCGGCCATGGTGATCTGGACATGGTCCACGTAGCGTTGGTTCCACAGCGGCTCGAACATCGTATTGGCGAACCGCAGCGCCAGGATGTTCTGCACCGTCTCCTTGCCCAGGTAGTGGTCGACCCGGAAGACGTCGTCGGGGCGCACGATCCGCCCCACGAGGGCGTCGAGCTCACGGGCGCTGGTGCGGTCGTGCCCGAACGGCTTCTCGATGACCACGCGCCGCCAGGCGTCGGCCGACTCCTCCACGAGCCCGGAGCGGGCGATCCGCTCGGTCACGGCCGGAAACCAGCCCGGGGGGATCGACAGGTAGAACGCGCGGTTTCCGCGGGTACCACGGGTGGCGTCCAGGTCGTCCACGACGCGGGTGAGCTGCTCATAGGCGGCATCGTCCTCGAAGGAGCTGAACTCCACGAAACGCATCCCGGCCGCCAGCTGCTCCCAGATCGCGGGGCGCCACGGGGTGCGGGCGCCGTCGCGGACGGCCGTCTCCACGTAGTTGCGCAGGTCGTCGGCGGACCAGGAGCGCCGGCCGACGCCCACCAGCGAGAAGCTGGGGGAGAGCAGGCCGCGGTTGGCCAAGTCGTAGATCGCGGGTAGGAGCTTGTGACGCGCGAGGTCGCCAGTGATGCCGAACATCACCAGCACGCAGGGGTCGGCGATACGCGGCAGACGAAGATCGCGGGCGTCGAGGAGCGGGTTGGCTGCTCGCGCGGGCCGCGACAGCGGTAATGGAGTCGCAGAGTCGGAGCTGGACACGTCAGCCTTTCTGAGAGACGACGAACAGTGGAAGTGGAATTAGAAGGATGCCTGCAGGTTGCGGTGGTCGGATCCGGGCTGCCGCAGGACTCCGAGAGCGCCTTGCGGACCGGCTGCCACTGTAACGCGGCCACTGGCGACTCACCTGGGAGGGACAGGCCCGGCGTGAGGCGTTGCACCGTGTCGGGACAGAACGTGAACCACGGACGATCCTCGTCCCCGGGAACGGGACGCGGTAGGGTCGCAGTATTCATGGGCGCCTCCGAGCGCCCGCCGGCGACCTACTCACATCGCCATCGCCTCGGAATCGTTCCCGCCCGGTTCCACCTCTTGAACTCGCAGGACTCACGACCGTCCTGCTGCATAGGAAAGGACCTCCATGAGCAGCTTCACCCCCGCACCGGCCACAGCCGATCTCGGTGTCTTCGGGCTGGGGGTGATGGGGGCGAACCTTGCCCGCAACCTGGCTCGTCACGGTCACGCGGTCGCGGTCTTCAACCGCACGCTCGCCCGCACCGAGAGGCTCATCGATCGCTACGGCTCCGACGGCGACTTCGTGCCCGCGGCCGACCTGAAGGATTTCGTCAACTCCCTGCGCACTCCTCGCGTGGCCATCATCATGGTTCAGGCTGGAGCGGCCACCGAGGAGGTCATCGAGGAACTCGCCGTTCTCATGGAGCCCGGCGACATCATCGTCGACGCCGGCAACACGCTCTACACCGACACCCGGCGCCGTGAGGAGTCCCTGCGTGAGCGCGGACTGCACTTCGTGGGCATGGGCGTCTCCGGAGGCGAGGAGGGGGCGCTCAACGGCCCCTCCATCATGCCCGGCGGTACCGTCGACTCCTACAAGCGTCTGGGGCCGATGCTGGAGTCCATCTCCGCCCATGTCGACGGCGTCCCCTGCTGCACCCATGTGGGGCCCGACGGCGCCGGTCACTTCGTCAAGATGGTTCACAACGGCATCGAGTATGCCGACATGCAGCTCATTGCCGAGGCCTACGACCTGCTGCGCCACGTCGGTGGCTTCTCCGTCCCCGAGATTGCTGAGGTCTTCCGCTCCTGGAAGGACTCCGAGCTCGACTC
>ERZ773099.3501-NODE-3501-length-10087-cov-17.533194_pt1 | contig 10087 bp, 5 predicted proteins | sample MGYA00511120_ERZ773099 | MGnify/ENA primary metagenome ERZ773099 (study PRJEB29015, sample SAMEA2738012) | human oral metagenome | biome: human oral; feature: human-associated habitat; material: dental | place: China | collected 2104 ... | reverse complement strand
CGAGCTTGTGGGCGATCGTCTGACAGGCGGACTGATCGTTCTGGGCGTTCTGCTGATCGATGTTGTAGGTGATGCCGGCTTCGTCGAGCGCATCGACAAAGCCCTTGTTGGAGGCGTCGAGCGCGGGGTGCTCGGTGAGCTGCAGCACGCCTATCTTGCGGGAGCCTCCCCCCTGCCCCTGTGAGCCGGAGCCGCCGCCGGTGCAGGCGGAAAGGCCTGCGGGGACGATGCTGAGGGCCGACAGGCCACCCAAAAGCTTGAGGACGGCGCGGCGAGTGAGCGTAGCGTTCATGGCGTGGACTCCTTGTGCTATACGAGGCTGCAAGACGAATTTCCTGATTGTAGTACCATATAGTTCCACCATATAGTTTCGCCGGCTTGTGAGGGGGGAGGGCCTCCAACTGCTTACAGAATTGTAACTACGGTTCAGGATGATGCCTGTCTAACGTGTGTCGGCCAGGACAGATGCGGGATCGCAGGGCAAGAGGGGCTCCCGCCATATTTGCGGCAGCTCGTCAAAGCAGAGGTCGTGCCGGTAGGGGACCTGTCGCGAAATACGACCGTCGGCACACAAATGTGCTACCGGCTACCGGTTATCTCAAGAGGGGAGGTTTGTTACGAGTAGATTGCGCTATACTTACCATGTAGGGAGTGCGTCGAGGACGTGCTGGCCGTAGGGGGAATGGACCTGCACTGGATTGCCCATCAAGTGGTTCCATCAGATCGGCTGGCGGACTGCGCCACGTTTCAAAGGAGAGGAAAAATGAAGAGAAAATTCAAGTCGATGGATGGCAACGAGGCCGCCGCGTGGGTCTCGTATGCCTACACCGAGGTAGCGGGAATCTACCCGATCACGCCATCAAGCCCGATGGCCGATCACGTGGATCAGTGGGCGGCGCATGGGCTCAAGAACATCTTCGGCACGCCCGTCAAGGTCGTCGAGATGCAGTCTGAGGGTGGTGCCTCCGGGACCGTCCATGGCTCGTTGGGCTCTGGTGCTCTCACGTCGACCTACACGGCCTCGCAGGGGCTGCTGCTCATGATTCCCAACATGTACAAGATAGCCGCCGAGGGTCTTCCCGGTGTCTTCCACGTGTCCGCGCGTACGGTGGCGACCCAGGCCCTCAACATCTTTGGCGATCACTCCGACGTCATGGCCTGCCGCCAGACCGGCTTCGCCATGTTGGCGGAGGGCAACGTCCAGGAGGTCATGGATCTCTCGCCTGTCGCACACCTCTCGGCCATCAGCGGTGGCGTGCCCTTCATCAACTTCTTCGACGGCTTTCGGACTTCCCACGAGATCCAGAAGGTTGCCGTCTGGGACTTCGACGATCTCGGCGACATGTGCGATATGGACGCTGTGCAGGCGTTCCGTGACCACGCGCTCAACCCCGAGCACCCCCACGCCCGTGGCTCACACGAGAATGGCGACATCTTCTTCCAGCACCGTGAGGCCTGCAACTCGATGTACGATAAGCTTCCCGCCATCGTCGAGGGCTACATGGACAAGATCAACGCCAAGTTGGGCAGTAGCTACCACCTGTTCGACTACTATGGGGCTAAGGATGCCGATCGCGTCGTCATCTGCATGGGTTCCTTCTGCGATACGCTTGAGGAGGCCATCGACTACCTGAACGCCCATGGCGAGAAGGTCGGCTTGGTGAAGGTCCGCCTGTACCGTCCCTTCTCCGTTGAGCATTTCGTGAAGGCACTTCCCCAGACGGTCAAGAAGATCGCCGTCCTCGACCGCACCAAGGAGCCCGGCTCCATCGGCGAGCCGCTGTACCAGGATGTCGTGAACGCCCTCTTCGAGGCCGGACGCCCGGACATCAAGGTTGTCGGCGGCCGCTACGGTCTCGGCTCCAAGGACACCACGCCCGCTGATGCCTTCGCAGTCTATACCGAGCTCAAGAAGGACAATCCCAAGCGCGAGTTCACCATCGGCATCGTGGACGACGTCACGAACCTCTCGCTCCCGCGCGACGAGAACGCTCCCAACACCTCCGCCCCCGGCACCATCGAGTGCAAGTTCTGGGGCCTTGGTGGCGACGGCACCGTGGGTGCGAACAAGAACTCCATCAAGATCATCGGCGACCACACCGACAAGTACGTGCAGGCGTACTTCCAGTATGACTCCAAGAAGACCGGTGGCGTCACGGTCAGTCACCTGCGCTTTGGTGACTCGCCCATCCGCTCCCCCTACTACGTCACGCGGGCGGATTTCGTGGCCTGCCACAATCCGTCCTACATAACCAAGGGCTTCAAGATGGTACGCGATGTCAAGCCCGGTGGCTCCTTCCTCGTGAACTGCCAGTGGAGTGACGAGGAGTTCGCCAACCACTTCCCTGCGGTCGCCAAGCGCTATGTCGCCCAGAACAACATCAACGTCTACCTCATCGATGCCATTGACCTCGCCGAGAAGGTCGGCATGGGCAAGCGTACGAACACGGTGCTCCAGTCCGCGTTCTTCGCCCTGGCCAAGGTACTTCCCGCCGAGGAGGCCCTCTCGTACATGAAGAAGGCGGCCGAGAAGTCCTACGCCAAGAAGGGTCAGGCCGTCGTCGAGTCCAACTGGAAGGCCATCGACGCGGGTGCCACCGCCTTCCACAAGCTCGAGATTCCTGCCGACTGGGCCAACGCCACCGATGACACCAAGCCTGTCGTGCTCGAGGGTCGCGAGGCGCTCGTCAAGCAGGTCAGGGAGCTGCTTGGTCCCATCAATCTGATGGATGGCGACAGCCTGCCGGTCTCGGCCTTCAAGAACAATCCCGATGGCCAGTGGGAGCTCGGTGCCTCTGCCTACGAGAAGCGCGGCATTGCCGTCATCGTCCCGCATTGGGACGAGACCAAGTGCATCCAGTGCAACCAGTGCAGCTATGTGTGCCCGCACGCCACGATTCGCCCGATTGCGATGGACGCCAAGGAGGCTGCTGCCGCCCCTGAGAACATGCGCATGGTGGACCTCAAGCTTCCCAAGAACAGCGGATACAAGTTTACCATCGCCGTGTCTCCGCTCGACTGCATGGGCTGCACCAACTGCGCCTACATCTGCCCCGTTGACGCTTTGACCATGGTGCCGCAGGCCGAGGAGGCCGATCAGGCCGAGGTCTGGGACTACGCCGTCAACAAGGTCGGAGAGAAGAAGGAGCTGCAGTCCGATAAGACGGTCAAGGGCTCGCAGTTCTATAAGCCGCTGCTCGAGTTCTCGGGCTCCTGCGCCGGTTGCGCCGAGACGAGCTATGCGCGCCTCGTGACCCAGCTCTTTGGCAACCGCATGTACATCTCCAACGCTACCGGCTGCTCCTCCATCTGGGGTAACCCCGCTGTGACCGCGCCGTACACCTGCAACGCAGAGGGCCACGGTCCTGCGTGGAACAACTCCCTGTTCGAGGACAACGCCGAGCATGGTTATGGCCTTGCCGTTGGCTATGAGGCCGTTCAGAACAAGCTTGTTGCCGAGACCGAGGCGCTCATGGCCTCCGATGGCGTGAGCGAGGACTTCAAGGCGGCTGCGCAAGCCTGGATAGACTCCAGGGGCAAGGCGGGCGACTCCGAGGTTACCGCCGAGGCATACTCTCGCCAGCTTGAGCAGCTTGGAACGCCAGAGGCCAAGAGGATCCTGGCTGACAAGCCCTACATGAGCAAGAAGTCCTTCTGGATCTTTGGAGGCGACGGCTGGGCCTACGACATCGGTTTCGGTGGCCTGGATCACGTCCTCGCCTCTGGCGATGACGTCAACGTCTTCGTCTTTGACACCGAGGTCTACTCCAATACGGGAGGCCAGGCATCCAAGGCCTCTCGTCTGGGACAGGTCGCGCAGTTTGCCGCCGCAGGCAAGAAGGTCAAGCAGAAGTCGCTGGGCGAGATCGCGATGTCCTACGGTTACGTGTACGTGGCGCAGGTTGCCATGGGTGCCAACCCCATGCAGACGCTTAAGGCCATCGCCGAGGCAGAGGCCTATCCCGGACCGTCGCTGATCATCGGCTACAGCCCCTGCGAGATGCACTCCATTAAGAAGGGCGGCATGCAGCACTGCCAGCTCGAGATGAAGCGGGCTGTTGACTGCGGCTACTGGAACCTCTACCGCTTTAACCCTGCTGCGCCCAAGGGCAAGAGGTTCATACTTGACTCGAAGGCGCCAAAGGGCGGCTACCAGGAGTTCCTGATGAACGAGGCTCGCTACGCCAGTCTGAAGAGCGCCTTCCCCGATCGCGCGGATGTGCTCTTTGCCGAGAACGAGCAGGCTGCTATGGAGCGCTACGAGCATCTTCTCAAGCTCAAGGAGCTTTACTCCGAGGCAGCGCCGCTCGGCAGCAAGGTGGGTACTGCTCCTGCGGCATAGGGGTAGTACTGTCTGGCAGCGTCAGGCGCAACGGCGCCTAACGGGCACATGGTAACGATGCCTGACGGGTGCTTGTATGGTCCAAGGGAGGCAGGTCTCGCAGAACGCGGGGCCTGCCTTTGTCGTTAGCCTGAAGCTGAGAACCTCTCCGGGAGCCTTCCTGAGAGCCTCTCCGGGAGCCTCTAAGATTGAGGGTCGCACTGCCACTCGCCCCTGATCGTACCGTCTCGGTACGCTCGACATCGAGTGGCAGTGTGGGATGCGCCGCCCGGTACGTTCACCGCCGAGTGGCAGTGAGGACGCACTGCCACTCACCCCTGATCGTACCGTATCGGTACGCTCGATGCCGAGTGGCAGTGTGGGATGCGCCGCCCGGTACGTTCACCGCCGAGTGGCAGTGTGAGATGTACTGCCACTCGCCCCCGAGCGTACCGGATGCACTGCCACTCGCCCCTGGGCGTACCAATACGGTACGCTCGATGCCGAGTGGCAGTGGGGTCTACACTGCCACTCGCACTTGAACGTACCATCCCGTACGTTCACCGCCGAGTGGCAGTGAGGACGCGCCTCCCGCCTTTTGCCTTCGAGCCTCGCGCTTCTTGCCTCTTGCGTCGATCCGCCGAAGTTACTGTCGGCGCTCTAGGCCCGTACGAGATTCGTGGGTTCGCGTCCCTCTACGAGTAGCTCTATCACGGCGTCGAGCCCAAGGCGGATAAGTGCGCTGTTGGCCTCGCGCGAGACGTAGGCCGCGTGTGGGGTGACCAGGCAGTGTGGGTGACCCGTCAGGCGGGTATCTGGCTCTCTCTCGTTTGCGAGCACGTCGAGAGCTGCCGCGCGTATCGTGCCTGCGTCTAAGGCGTCTATCAGCGCAGCTTCGTCCACCACGGGGCCGCGCGAGGTGTTGACGAGAAACGCGGTCGGCTTCATGAGCGCGAGCTCGTCCGCGCCGATGAGGCCTCGCGTCTCGGGAAGGAGCGGGCAGTGCAGGCTCACCACGTCGGAGGCTCTAAGCAGTTCGGCGAGAGTCGCGGCCCTCTCGCAGCCTGCTGCGGCCAGCTCACCTGCACTCTTGGTAGGAGCCCAGACGAGAACGCGCATGCCCAGGGCGCGTGCGAGCGGCACCACCCTCCTCGCGATGTTACCAAAGAACACGAGCCCCATGGTCTGGCCCTGTGGGCGACGCATCTCGTAGCCAAGGTGGGGGTTCCACGTGCCCGCCAGTACAGTACGGTTGGAGAAGGTCGTCTGGCGCATGAGGTCAAGGGTTAGGGCCATCGTGTGAAGGGCGACATCCTCGGCGCAGTAGCCCGGGCAGTTGCTCACGAGCACGCCTCGCTTTGCGAGGCCTTTGACGTCCACATGGTTGAGCCCTATGGAGAGGCTCGCGACAAGCCTCGTGCCGGCGTTTGCGATGATATCAACTTCGTCCTTGAGCACAGGCATGAGCTCACCTAAGATAGCCTCATAGCCCACGATCTCATCTGCTCGTGGGCTGGTCAGGGGCTCGTGTGCAATACCGGTGAGCAAGAGCGTGTCCAAGAGACCCCTCTGCGCGAGGTAGTCTCTCGCGATCTCTGTCGAGCCGTCAATCGTGTAGAGCAAGACCCTGTGTGCCATGGCCCGCCTCCTCTCGTCTGCCCCTGCGCCCCCATGATACGCCGCTTGGGAGCTAAGCAAAGCCTCGCTGGGCGGAGCTTCTAATCATCGTGCGGAGTTGCGCCCCTCCATCGACCACCGTTGTGCCCACGGTCTACACTCGACAGGACAGATCGCGTACGCAAGGAGTCGCATGCCCAGCTACAATGAGTTCGTATCCAATTTGTTTACCATGGAGCCGATCGCTCCTGCCGCCACCCCGGCGTCACGGCCCGTGACGCACCATGGGGCACAGCAGCCCTTGGCAGGGGAGCAGCCTGATGAGCGGTCCGCCTCGGCAGGGGCTACGATCGACCTCGACAGCCTGAATCCTGCCCAGCGCGAGGCGGTGCAGACGACCTCTGGTCCGCTTCTGGTGCTCGCCGGGGCCGGTTCGGGCAAGACCCGTGTGCTGACCTATCGCATCGCACACATGATCGCAGACGAGGGCGTGCATCCCTGGCAGGTGCTTGCCATCACCTTTACCAACAAGGCGGCAACCGAGATGCGCGAGCGCTTGGGCGCACTGCTTCCTGGCGGTACGCGTGGCATGTGGGTCTGCACCTTCCACGCCATGTGCGTGAGGATGCTGCGTGAGGACGGCGAGCGCGTGGGCTATCCCCCAAACTTCACGATCTATGATGATGATGACTCAAGGCGCTTGGTCAAGACCATCATGGGCGATCTTGACATCGATCCTAAGCAGAGCCCGCTGCCAGCCATCCGCTCCATGATCAGCCAGGCCAAAAACGCGCTCGTGTTCCCAGACGAGTTCGACGCCCAGGCCTCGTCTGCCCAGCAGCATGCCGCCGCCCGGGTCTACCGCGTGCTGCAGCGTCGCCTTGAGCGTGCCAACGCCATGGACTTCGATGACCTACTCACCAAACTGTTCGAGCTCCTCTCCAAGTACCCGGAGGTGCTCGATCGCTACCAGGAGCGCTTTCGCCAGATCAGCGTCGACGAGTACCAGGATACCAACGCCGTCCAGTACGCGATCGCCAACCTACTTGCGCGCAAGCATCGCAACCTCATGGTCGTGGGTGACGATGACCAGTCCATCTACAGTTGGCGTGGCGCCGACATCAAGAACATCCTGAGCTTTCGCAAGGACTACCCAGACGCCACGGTCGTGAAGCTTGAGCAGAACTATCGCTCGTTTGGCCACATCCTCAATGCCGCGAACGCCGTGGTGCGGCACAACTCGCGCCGCGAGAGAAAGCGCCTGTTTACCGACCGTGGAGATGGCGAGCAGATCAAGCTCTTCCAGGCGGCAGACGAGCGCGACGAGGGACGCTGGATCGGCGCCGAGATCGAGAAGCTGCATGATGCAGGCACGAGTTACGACGATGTCGCCGTGTTCTATCGTACGAATGCCCAGTCCCGTACGCTTGAGGACATGTTCCTGCGTGCGGGTGTGCCCTACAGAATAGTCGGTGGCACGCGCTTCTTCGATCGTGCGGAGATACGCGATGTGGTCGCTTACCTCAAGCTGGTCGTGAACCCAGGCGACGACGTGAGTGCCCTGCGCGTGGTCAACACGCCCAGACGCGGTGTCGGCACGACGAGTGTGCGTGCCGTCCAGGCCTACGCGGCCGAGATGGGTCTGTCCTTCCTCGAGGCGGCGGCGTCCTGTGCGCGCGAGCCAGGGATCGTTGGCCCAAAGGCACGACGCGGTCTTGCCGAGTTCACGGATGTCATCGAGTCGGCGCGGCGCTACGCAGGAGAGCTCTCCCGTGTGATCGAGGCCATCGTGGACAAGGCCGGCATCATCCGCGTCTACGAGGCGGAGCAGAGCGTCGAGGCAGACGGTCGCATCGAGAACGTGCGTGAGTTCTTCTCCGTGGCGCAGGAGTTCGACGAGACTCACGACGACGCAACCGAGACCCTTGAGAGCCTCAGGCAGCTTCGCGCTGCCGGCATGCTGGGCGCGGGGGGAGGTGGCGATGGGGCCGCAGATGTGGCTGTGCTCGAGGTGGCTGGTGAGCGGGTGGACGGGGCGGGCGCTGAGCCTTCCGGGGGCTCTGAGGTCGCAGCTGAAACCGTTGCCGCAACCGCAGCCGGAGCTCCTGACGTGGCCGCAGAGAAGCTGCCCGCCTTCCTTGAGTGGCTTGCCCTGCGCTCCGACCTCGACTCCCTGGACGGCCAGACGAGCGCCGTCACGATGATGACCGTGCACTCTGCCAAGGGCCTGGAGTTTCCCGTCGTCTTCGTCTCGGGTATGGAGGAGGGCATCTTTCCGCATCACGGGGACAGGCAGGAGGATCCCGCACGCATCGAGGAGGAGCGCAGGCTCGCCTATGTGGCCATCACGCGGGCACGGGAGAGGCTCTACCTCACCTATGCTTCGACGCGTCACCTCTTTGGCACGGTGCAGAACAACCCGCGCAGCCGCTTTTTGGACGAGATACCCGAGAAGGACGTACATGCCATCGGCGTCGGCTCGTCCGACTTCTCGGGCGTGGGGTGGGAAAAGCGGGGAGACCGCCATGGCACCTACGGCTCGGGCCGTGGCTCGGAGGTCTACGGTGGCAGGGTGTTTGGCTCGCATACGCGCTCCACGGGCGTACGGAGCGCTCACTCTCGCCCGTCTCCTGCCAAGAGGGACGAGAGTGGGACAAAGGAGAACTTCACGGTGGGAGACAGGGTGTCACACAAGACCTTCGGCCCAGGGGTCGTGAGAGCCGCATCGGGCGACACGATAGAGGTCCTCTTCTCGCGCACGGGCAAGGTGAAGAGGCTCCTAAAGAGCTTTGCGCCCATCGTCAAGATCGAGGGGTAGGGAGAAGTATGGATAGAAGATCATCGCACGCGACATTCGGGTTTCCGAGGGGAAGGGCAGCGCACGCCGTCGTGACGACTGCCTTCGTGCTCGTCTGGGCCATCGTGATGGGTGCGCTCGGCAAGGACGATCCTCTCATGCAGCCGCCGCAACGGGAGGGGGTTGGTCCCCAGCTGATCCCGGTCGATCTCAGGGTGAGCGTAGTCTCCCTGTTGCTCTGGGTTATCGCGCTGCTTGTGCTGTCGTATGTGGTGGGCAAGCGACCTCGGCTGCTCATCTTGAGTTGGCAGGCGCTCGCCGTCCCCGTCATCTGCGCGCTCGTGCTCACCTTGGAGCCCTGGGAGTCGCTGAGATGGCAAGCTGTCGAGTTCTTCTTGGATCCTAACGGACGTCCGGCTCCGGCGCTGGTTTCTCTGCTGATCATGTTGTTGTATGATATTGCCCGGTTCCTGCTCAAGCCACTCTGCGTGATGGTCGGACTCTGGCTCACCACCTGCGTCGGCGATGGTGAGCGCCCTCGTCTGGTCTCGCTGGCCTGGGGAAGGCTGCTTGGCGTCAGCATCGGCTGCGGAATCCTGTCGTTCGTGCTCACCGGCCTGCTCGAGATGGTCATCCCCATCTCCCTAGAATCTGTTAAGTCCATGATCGTGCAGGCCATGTCCAACGGCAGTGACATTCCTGTGCGCCTTGCCATCTGGCAGGACATGCTGATACAACTCGTGTCCATGCTCGCTGTCGTGCCCGCCCTCTGCGTCTCGCCGCTCAAGGCAAAGACAGAGGAGGCAGAGGGGGTTGAGGAGGCGTACTTAGAGTAGCGCGCCTCGGTGCCTCGCTCAGGTCCTCAAGAGCGTGGAGTACCAAGACCCTGAGGGGCCGGGCGCAGGCGGCACATCGCACCAGCTGCGCCCGACCCTGTGACCTCAGTCGGCGTGTTTATCTCCCTGCTTGGGAGATGTTCTCTCGTGCCGTTTGGACAGACGTCCAGCCCTGCGTAGGGCGTCTCGTAGGATGAACTCCACCTGGGCGTTGGCGCTGCGCATCTCATCCTTGGCCCAAAGCTCGACGGCCTCCCAGATCGCGGGGTCTATGCGCAGCGGGTACTGCTTTCGTGCGGCCATGTCCGCCTACCCCCGTCATCGGGACTTCTTATTGATAGAGCGAGCTGGTGTTAAGGACGGGCTGCGCCTCTGACTCGCCGCAGAGCACCACCATGAGGTTTGAGGCCATCACGGCCTTACGATCTTCGTCAAACTCTACGATGCCGTCGTCAGAGAGCTGCGAGAGGGCCATGTCCACCATGCTCACGGCGCCCTCGACTATCTTCTTGCGTG
>ERZ773099.3499-NODE-3499-length-10092-cov-9.564013_pt1 | contig 10092 bp, 6 predicted proteins | sample MGYA00511120_ERZ773099 | MGnify/ENA primary metagenome ERZ773099 (study PRJEB29015, sample SAMEA2738012) | human oral metagenome | biome: human oral; feature: human-associated habitat; material: dental | place: China | collected 2104 ... | reverse complement strand
CAGCCCCACCGCGACGAGGGCGAGGGCCAGGGCTATCGCCGCCACGGCGCCCGCGGGGGCCGCAGCGGCCAGCCGCCACCCGCCGAGGAGGGCCATCACCGCGAAGGACAGGAACGGGAGCCACGCCCGGCGCCCCGCGCTCCGCGGCCGCGCCCAGGCGAGCCTTCCGGGCCTGTCGCGCACGGTGAAGCAGTCGGAGCCGACGCGCAGGCGGTCGCCGGCCCGCAGGAGGCGCCCGTCGGCGCGCAAACGGCGCCACGTCCCGAACCTCGGGCGGACCAGCGGGGGCCGGACCCCGGGCGAGGGCGTGACGCGCAGGCGGCGCCCCTCGGCCTCCACGTCGGCGTGCTCACGGGACACGTCGGCCGCCCTCAGCGGAACGGCGCCGGCGCGCCCCACCACGCCCGAGGCGATGACGACCCCGATGTCGGGTCCGGAAGTGCACGCCAGGTGGCAGGGGGAGCGGAGCGCGTGCCGGGCGTGCGCGGGGTGGGGGCGTTGTCTGGCCATGCGACCAGGGTGGCCCCGCCCCGCCCCGCCGCTCCACACGGGACGCCGGGCCTGTGGACGGCGCCAGGGGCGTGCGCGGGTCTGTGGACGACCCGCCGCCGCTCCAGCTGGGCGTGCGGGGTGCGACAATTGCGCCATGAGTGAGCACGAGTCCTTCGACGCAATCCGCAGCCGCTACGACCAGTTGGTCGCCGCCATCGAGGAGGCGCGCCGCGCCTACTACGACCGGGACGCCCCGACCCTGGCGGACGCCGAGTACGACCGCCTCTACCGGGAACTGGAGGACATCGAGCGCGCCCACCCGCAGTTGCGGGGCGCGGACTCGCCGACCCTCAGCGTCGGCGGCAGCGCGGACTCCGCCTTCGCCCCCGTCCGGCACCTGCAGCAGATGACGTCGCTCGACGACGTGTTCTCGCTGGAGGAGCTGGCCGGATGGGAGCAGCGCATGCACGAGGAGACGGGCGAGGCTGAGCTGCCCATGACCGCGGAGGTGAAGGTCGACGGCCTGGCCGTCAACCTGCTCTACGTCGACGGAGCCCTGCGGCGCGCCGCCACCCGCGGCGACGGCCACGTGGGGGAGGACATCACCGCGAACGCCCGCACCATCGCGTCGATCCCCGCCCGCCTCGACACGGACGCCCCTCCCAGGCGCGTCGAGATCCGCGGGGAGGTGTACTTCCCGGTCGCCGAGTTCGCCTCCTTCAACGAGGCCCGCGTCGCGGCCGGCGAGAGGGCGTTCGTGAACCCCCGCAACGCGGCCGCCGGCTCCCTGCGCCAGAAGGACTCCTCCGAGACCGCCAAGCGGCCCCTGGCGATGGTCGCCCACGGGGTCGGCTTCGTCGAGGCGGGGGGAGCCTTCACCCCGCCCACCACCCAGCACGGTTGGTACCAGCTCCTGCGCGAGTGGGGCATGCCCGTCTCCCCCTACACGCGGCTGCTCACCGGCAGGGGCGCCATCGAGGAGTTCATCGCGGAAACGGGGGAGGCCCGCCACCGCCTCGACCACGAGATCGACGGCGTCGTCGTCAAGATCGACGACCTGGCGCTCCAGCGCTCCCTGGGCTCCACCTCGCGCGCCCCCCGGTGGGCGGCCGCCTACAAGTTCCCGCCCGAGGAGGTCCACACGCGCCTGCTCGACATCCGGGTCCAGGTGGGCCGCACCGGCCGCGTCACCCCCTACGGCGTCATGGAGTCCGTCCTGGTGGCCGGGTCCAACGTGGCCCGCGCGACCCTGCACAACGCCCAGGAGGTCAAGCGCAAAGGGGTCTTCATCGGCGACCTCGTGGTCCTGCGCAAGGCGGGCGACGTGATCCCCGAGATCGTGGCCCCCGTGGAGGAGGCGCGCAACGGCTCCGAAAGGGAGTTCTCCATGCCCGCCGCGTGCCCGTCGTGCGGCACGGCCCTGGTGGAGGAGAAGGAGGGGGACGTGGACCTGCGCTGCCCGAACAAGGCGGCCTGCCCCGCCCAGATCACCGAGCGCATCGCGCACATCGGCGCCCGTTCCGCCCTCGACATCGAGGGCCTGGGCGACGAGGCGGCACTGGCCCTCACCCAGCCCGAGAACAACCGCGACCAGGCCGCCGCCGCCCTGGTGGCCGAGCACGCCGTCGTCCTGGAGGACGGCACGCGCCTGGAGCTCGCCGACGCCGAGGACCTGCCCCACGCGGAGCAGCTGGCCACCGCCGACGCGATGCTCCCCGAACCCCAGGCCCCCGTCCTGACCGCCGAGTCCGCGCTCTTCGACCTGAGGGCGGAGGACGTGCGCGATGTCATGGTGTGGCGGCCCACCACCGTCAAGGGGGAGCCCACCGGCGACTGGGCGCAGGTCCGCTACTTCTGGACGAAGGCCCACAAGGCCAAGAAGGTGAAGGGCGAGACCGTCTACGAGCAGGTGGGCACCACGGCCTCGAAGATGCTCACCCAGATGCTCGACGAGATGGAGCGCGCCAAGTCCCAGCCCCTCGCCCGCGTGCTCGTCGCCCTGTCCATCCGCCACGTCGGCCCCACGGCGGCGCGCGCCCTCGCGGCCCGCTTCGGTTCCATGGACGCCCTGCGCGCGGCGGACGTGGAGGAGCTGGCGGCCGTCGACGGCGTCGGCGGGGTCATCGCCCAGTCCCTGGCCGACTGGTTCGAGGTCGACTGGCACCGCGAGATCCTGCGGCGCTGGAGCGAGGCGGGCGTGCGCATGGAGGACGAGACCCCCGAGGAGGTCCCCGCGGTCCTGGAGGGGCTGACCATCGTGGTGTCGGGCGCGATGCCCGGCTACGACAGGGAGGGCGCGAAGGAGGCCATCACCGCCCGCGGCGGCAAGGCCTCGGGATCGGTGTCGAAGAAGACGAGCCTGGTCGTGGCGGGCCCGGGCGCGGGCTCCAAGGCCGCCAAGGCCGAGTCCCTGGGCGTCCCCGTCATCTCCGAGCAGCTCTTCGCGGCGCTCCTGGAGGGCGGTCCCGCAGCCGTGGGCATCGACCTGGGAGGGGAGTGAGCCGGTGGGTCCCGCGTCCCTTCCTCTCGGCGCGGTGGGAGTTCCGCGCGCCAAGGGGAGGGCGGCCCGCGCGCCCTAGACGAGGAACTCGAAGGGGTGCAGCAGGTACTCGCCGACGCGGACCAGCCAGGAGCGGTGCTCCCACTCCTCGATGGTGAGGCGGCGCGCCGTGGTGAGGTCGTTGTCGAAGATCTGCTCCATGCGCTCGGCCAGCTCACGGGAGTGGAACTGCATGCACACCTCGTAGTTGCCGCGCATGGACAGGTGGTCGATGTTGGCGGTGCCGATCGTGGACCAGTGCCCGTCCACGGTCATCGTCTTGGAGTGGACCATGGCGTGCTGGTAGAGCCAGATCTCCACGCCCTCGCGCAGCAGCTCCCCGTAGTAGGGGCGCGCCACCCAGTCCGCCATGATGTGGTTCGAGTACTCGGGTATGAGGACCCGCACGCGCACTCCGCGCCGCGCGGCCGCGATGAGGGAGGCGAGGATCTCCTTGTCGGGGATGAAGTACGCGGTCGTGATGAGCGCCCGGTCGGTGGCCCGCTCCAGCGCGTCGATGTACATGCCTCGGACCGGGTAGAGGAGCCGGTCGGGCAGGTTGAAGGCGGCGGTGACGTCGGCGCTCCACTGGCGCGCCCCCCGGTCGGGCAGGGTCGGGGCGGTGCGCGGCCGGAAATGGTTCCAGAAGTCGACGAATCCGTTCTCCAGTTCCCACACCGCGTCGCCCGTCACCCGCACGTGCGTGTCGCGCCACTCGTAGGCGAAGGGGTCGCCGATGTTGTAGCCCCCGACGAAGCCGACCTGCCCGTCGACCACCAGGATCTTGCGGTGGTCCTGCCCGGTCTTGCGGATGTTGAGGGTGAAGAACCCGCTGCGCAGCGCCGGGAAGCGCCTCACGTACAGGTGCGGGATGTCGGGGAAGCGGTAGAAGCGGGGGTCCTGGTTGAGCACGCCGAAGCCGTCCCACACGCAGAACACATCGACCCCGCGCCGCGCCGCGGCGAGCAGCGCCTCCTTGAAGCGGGCCCCCCACTCGTCAGAGCGCCAGATGAAGGTCTCGAAGAAAATGTGGTGCTGGGCGCCGTCGATGGCCTCGAGCATGTCGTTGTACAGGGAGGTGCCCTCCGTGTAGGTGCGCGCCGACGTCCCCCCGATCCGGGTGTCGGCGGGCTCCAGGGCGGGGAAGCCGTGGACGCCCCCGGGGATGCGCTGGACCCGCATCCGGTCGATGGCGTGCACGGTGACGACGGCGGCCGCCTGGGCGAGGGCGATCCCCACGCCGACGCGCCGGAGGATCCGCCATGTCTGCTTCGTGAGTTGGCGTCGCTGTGAAAAGCCCATAAGGGTTAGGATGCCACACATGTCACGCATCAGTACTGACGAGGTCGCCCGCGTCGCGGGCCTGGCCCACATCGCATTGACCGAAGAGGAAATCGCGCGTTTCGCGGGCGAGCTCGACGTGATCGCCGACGCCGTGTCGAAGGTGTCCGAGGTCGCCACCCCGGATGTGCCCGCCACCTCGCACCCGATCCCGCTGACGAACGTGTGGCGCGAGGACGAGGCCGGCCCCACGGTGGACCGCGACGAGGTGCTCGCCCAGGCCCCCGCCAGTGAGGACGGCATGTTCCTGGTCCCGCAGATCCTGGGGGAGGAATGATGAACGATCTTCTGAGGAAGAGCGCCCTCGAGCTGGCGGACATGCTCGCGGCCGGGCGGATCACGTCGGTGGAGCTCACGACGGCGTGCCTGGACCGCATCGAAGCGGTCGACCCGCGGGTCCGCGCCTTCTTGCACGTGGACCGCGAGGGCGCGCTGGCCACCGCGGCGGACGTGGACGCGAGGCGGGCAGCGGGCGAGGACCTGCACCGCCTGGCGGGCGTGCCGATCGCCCTGAAGGACAACCTGGTGACCCGGGGGGTCCCCACGACGTGCGCGTCGCGGATCCTGGGGGACTGGCGCCCGCCCTACGACGCCACGGTCACCCGGAAGATCAAGGAGGCCGGGCTGCCCATCGTCGGCAAGACCAACATGGACGAGTTCGCCATGGGCTCCTCCACCGAGCACTCCGCTTTCGGCGCGACGAGGAACCCGTGGGACCTCGAGCGCATCCCCGGCGGTTCCGGCGGCGGCTCGGCCGCCGCGGTCGCCGCCTACATGGTGCCCCTCGCCCTCGGCTCCGACACCGGCGGCTCGATCCGCCAGCCGGGCTTCGTGACCGGCACGGTCGGCGCCAAGCCCACCTACGGGGCGGTGTCGCGCTACGGGCTGATCGCCATGGCCTCGTCCCTGGACCAGATCGGCCCCGTCACCCGCACGGTCGCCGACGCGGCCGCGCTGACGGAACTGGTCGGCGGATTCGACCCGGCCGACTCCACGTCGCTCGACGAGCCCGTCCCGGCCCTGACCGGGGCCGTCCGCTCCGTCGCCGGACAGGGATCGGTCGAGGGCCTGAAGATCGGGGTCGTCAAGGAACTGAGCGGCGACGGCTACGAGAAGGACGTCATCAACGCCTTCAACGCCACGGTCGAGCAGCTGCGAGGGACCGGGGCCGAGGTCGTCGAGGTCTCCTGCCCCAACCTCGAGTACGCGCTGGCCGCCTACTACCTGATCATGCCCGCCGAGGTCTCCTCCAACCTGGCTCGCTTCGACGGCATGCGCTACGGCATCCGCGTGGAGCCGGCCGAGGGGCCCGTGACCGCGGAGCGCGTCATGGCGGCCACCCGCGGGGCGGGCTTCGGCGACGAGGTCAAGCGCCGCATCATCCTGGGCACCCACGTCCTGTCGGCGGGCTACTACGACGCCTACTACGGCAGCGCCCAGAAGGTGCGCACCCTCGTCCAGCGCGACTTCGACGCCGTCTTCGAGCGCGTCGACGTCCTGGTCTCGCCCACGGCGCCGACGACCGCCTTCAAGTTCGGCGAGAAGACGGACGACCCGATGGCCATGTACCTCAACGACGTGGCGACGATCCCCGCGAACCTGGCGGGCATCCCCGCGATGAACGTGCCCAACGGCGTGTCGGGGGAGGGGCTGCCCATCGGCATCCAGGTGCTGGCCCCCGCCCGCGGGGATCTGAAGATGTACGAGGCGGCCTCCCTGATCGAGGCGCTGAGCGAGGACGTCGCGGGCCGTTGCCCCGCGGCCGATTGGGAGGAGAAGTGATGAGCGAGCTCATGGACTACGACGAGGCCGCCTCGCGGTTCGACCCGGTCCTCGGCATCGAGGTGCACGTCGAGCTGGGAACGGCGACCAAGATGTTCGACGCGGCCCCCAACGCCTTCGGCGGCGAGCCGAACACGTTCGTGACCCCAGTGTCGCTGGGGCTGCCCGGATCGCTGCCGGTGGTGAACCGCCGCGCCGTGGAGTACGCGATCAAGATCGGCCTGGCGCTGAACTGCGAGATCGCGCAGTACTGCCGCTTCGCGCGCAAGAACTACTTCTACCCGGACCTCACCAAGGCCTTCCAGACCTCCCAGTCCGACGAGCCCATCGCTCACGATGGCCACGTCGACGTCGAGCTGGAGGACGGCACCATGTTCCGCGTCGACATCGAGCGCGCGCACATGGAGGAGGACGCGGGCAAGAACACGCACATCGGCGGGGCCGACGGGCGCATCCAGGGCGCGGACTACTCGCTGGTGGACTACAACCGCGCCGGCGTCCCCCTGGTCGAGATCGTCACCCGGCCCATTGAGGGCGCGGGGGAGCGCGCCCCCGAGGTGGCGGCCGCCTACGTGCAGGCACTGCGCGACATCTTCCGCGCGCTGGGCGTTTCCGAGGCCCGGATGGAGCGCGGCAACGTGCGCGCCGACATCAACGTGTCGCTGCGCCCCACCCCCGACTCCCCGCTGGGCACCCGCACGGAGACGAAGAACGTGAACTCCTTCCGGGGCATCGCCGCCGCCGTGCGCTACGAGATGCAGCGCCAGGGCGCGATCCTGGCGGGGGGAGGCTCGGTGCTGCAGGAGACCCGGCACTTCCACGAGGAGGACGGCTCCACGTCTTCGGGCCGTGAGAAGTCGGACTCGGAGGACTACAGGTACTTCCCCGAGCCCGACCTGGTGCCGATCCGCCCCGACAGGGCGTGGGTGGAGGAACTGCGGGCCTCCCTGCCGGAGCTGCCCATCGCGAAGCGCCGCCGCCTGCGCGCCGAGTGGGGCTACGCGGACAAGGAGATGCGCGACGTCGTCAACGCCGGCGCCCTGGAGCTCATCGAAGCGACCGTCGGCGCCGGGTGCGACCCCGCCTCCGCCCGCAAGTGGTGGATGGGCGAGATCTCGCGCCGCGCCAAGGAGCGCGAGGTGTCCCTGGACGAGGCGGGGGTCAGCCCCGAGCAGGTCGCCGAACTGCAGGGGCTCGTCGATTCGGGGCGGATCAACGACAAGCTCGCGCGCCAGGCCCTCGAAGGCGTCCTGGCGGGCGAGGGCTCGCCGGCGCAGGTCGTCGAGGCCCGGGGCCTCGAGGTGGTCTCCGACGACGGCGCCCTCACCGCGGCCGTCCAGGAGGCCCTGGACGCCAACCCGGACATCGTTGAGAAGATCAAGGGCGGCAAGGTCAAGGCGGCCGGAGCCCTCGTCGGCGCCGTCATGAAGGCGACGCGCGGACAGGCCGACGCCGCCCGCGTGCGCGAACTCATCATGGAGATGGTGGGCGCCTGATACGCGGCGCCCGCTGGAGCGGCGGTCCGGGCACTTGCGGCCGGGCCGCCGCTCCGCGTCCCCCTGGCGGATCCGCTCCCCGTTCCTTGAGGTGCGCACACAAGGGAGGGAATTAGGCAACACGGGACCGCACACAAGGGCGTGATTCCGCCGTTGTGTGCGTCGGTTGTTGCGTAAATCAGGGTCCTTGTGTGCGTACCCGGGGGAGCCGGTCCCTTGCCCTGCGCCGGCGTTGGCGCGGTTAACCGCCACCGGTGCAGTTAACCGCCGCCTGCGCAGCTAACCGGCGCCTGCGCAGTTAACCGGCGCCGGCCTCGTCGGACCGCGGAGTCCACCAGGTGGTCCCCTCGTGCCCGGCGCGCCCAGTTCCATAGGATGAAGAGCATCTGACTGCTGGGCTCCGCCCCCGAGAGAAGGACTCATATGCGAACGTCCCCGTCGTACACAGCCTCCTACCGCATCGAAGTCGACGAGGCGACCACCACGGCCGTCCAGATCGTCGACACCGTCGCCGCGACCGGAGCGGAGGTGAAGGGGCTCGACGTGGCCGACTCGGACCGCGGGCGCATCGTCATCGACCTCACGTGCGATATGCGCGATTCCGCCCACAGGGCCCAGGTGCGCGACGCGCTGGCCGCCCTGCCGGGCGTGAAGACGGATTCGGTGGCCGACCAGACCTTCATGGACCACATCGGCGGGAAGATCGAGATCCACTCGAAGGTTCCGCTGCGCAACCGCGACGACTTGTCGCGCGCCTACACGCCCGGCGTCGCCCGCGTGTGCACGGCCATCCACGACATGCCCCAGAAGGCCCACCTGCTCACCATGAAGGCGAACACAGTCGCCGTGGTGTCGGACGGGACGGCGGTCCTGGGCCTGGGCGACATCGGCCCCGAGGCGGCGCTGCCCGTCATGGAGGGCAAAGCCGTCCTGTTCAAGGAGTTCGGAGGCGTCGACGCCTGGCCGGTGGTCCTGGACACGAAGGACACCGAGGAGATCATCGCGATCGTCAAGGCCATCGCCCCGGGCTACGGCGGCATCAACCTGGAGGACATCTCGGCCCCCCGCTGCTTCGAGATCGAGGAGCGGCTGCGCTCCGAGCTCGACATCCCCGTCTTCCACGACGACCAGCACGGCACGGCCATCGTCGTCCTGGCGGCCCTGCTCAACGCCCTGAAGATCGTGGGCAAGAGGATCGAGGACGTGCGCATCGTGGTGTCGGGCGTCGGTGCGGCGGGCAATGCGATCATCCGCCTCTTGCTGGCGCAGGGCGCCAAGGACATCGTCGGCTACGGGCGCACGGGCGCGCTGGCCGCGGACCAGACCGAGGGCATGCACCCCACGCGCAAGGCGCTGGCGGAGGCGACGAACCCGCGCCTGGTGCACGGCTCCCTGAAGGAGGGCCTGGCGGGAGCCGACGTGTTCATCGGCGTGTCCTCGGGGAACATCCTCACCCCGGATGACGTGGCGACCATGGCGGACGACGCCATCGTCTTCGCCCTGGCGAACCCGACTCCCGAGGTCGATCCGATCGGGGCGGCCGCCCACGCCGCGGTCGTGGCGACGGGCCGCTCCGACTACCCGAACCAGATCAACAACGTCCTGGCGTTCCCGGGCCTGTTCCGGGGCCTCCTCGACGCGAAGGTGAAGGAGATCACCACGGAGGTGCTGAGGGTGGCGGCGATCGCCATCGCCTCCGTGATCTCCGAGGACGAGCTCTCGCCGTCGTACATCATCCCCGGCGCTTTCGACAAGAGGGTCGCTCCGGCCGTGTCCCGAGCGGTGCGCAGGGCTGTTCGTGATCTGCCGACCGTCGCGATCCCGGTCCAGCCGGATTTGCCGCTCGGTTGAGTGGGATTCTTCCGCGGGGGGTGTTCGCGGGGTGGGCCCGGTCCATGTGGTGTGGGCCGGGTCCTGTGTTGTCGCTGTGGGTTTGTGTGGGGTGTGGGTGGTCAGCCTGTGGGAACGGGGTTGGGGTGGTTGGGGTGTTGTTGGGGTGTTGTTGGTGGGTGTGTGGTGGTGTTCGGTGTCGGCCTGTATCAGCTGGCGTGGGGTTGGTTTGGGGTGGTGGTGGGGTGTGATGGACGGCATGGGTGTTTGGTTTGACTGTGGGGTGGGGGGTGGGTATTGTTTTCTTCGTTGCGCCGAGGGGCTGCGGCCCGGGGTTCCGGGTTGGTGGTTTCTTGTGCGGGCGCCTTCTCCTTCCTGGTGTTCATGGGTTCTCCGTGTGCCTGGGTTCGTGTGGGTGTTGTTTGTGAACTCGATAGTGTGTTTGTTTGTCTACAGTTTGTTTTGTTTTTGTGCCTGTTTTTGTTTTTGAGTTTTTTGGTTGGGGTCGCCCGCTTCCTTTGGTTTTGGGGGGTGGGTGGTTCTCTTCCGGGCTTTGTTTTTTGTTCGGAGAGTTTGATCCTGGCTCAGGACGAACGCTGGCGGCGTGCTTAA
>ERZ773099.3498-NODE-3498-length-10092-cov-10.630667_pt1 | contig 10092 bp, 9 predicted proteins | sample MGYA00511120_ERZ773099 | MGnify/ENA primary metagenome ERZ773099 (study PRJEB29015, sample SAMEA2738012) | human oral metagenome | biome: human oral; feature: human-associated habitat; material: dental | place: China | collected 2104 ... | reverse complement strand
TGTTGGAGGAGACGAACTTCAGCAGCCATGCGATCGTCGCGTAGGCCACCAGGCCGGAGACGACGGTGGCGATAATGGTGGCGGTCCATCCGACGGTGGCGGTGATGTCTCCCGCCGCTGTGACCGCCTCGAGCAGGCCCGCGGCGATAAGGGCGGGGATGCCCATGAAGAAGGACAGGCGCGTGGCCGTGACGCGGTCGAAGCGCAGGAAGAGACCGGCGGAGATCGTCGCCCCGGAGCGGGAGATGCCCGGCAGGACCGGCGCGAGCGCCTGGAAGCCGCCGATAATGAGGGCGTCCTTGACACCGACCTTGCTCATGCCCTTGCCGAGCGAGGCGTGGGCGGCCCCGGGCGGGCCGTCGGACTGCTGGTCCGCGAGCCACATGACGGCGCTCCAGACAATGAGGGCCCCGGCGATCACCCACATGTTGCGGGCCGTGACCTCGATGAAGTCCTTGAGCAGCAGCCCGACCGCCGCGACCGGGATCGAGCCCAGAATGATGCCCCAGCCCAGCGTGTAGTCGGGGTCGCTGCGCGCGTCCCTGGACCTAAGGCCCTTGAACCAGGCGGTCACGATGCGCACAATGTCGGCCCAGAAGTAGATGACGGCGGCCAGGATCGCCCCGATCTGGATGACGGCGGTGAAGGCGGTCATGCCCTTGCCCTCGATGTCGTAGTGGAGGAGCTTCTCGACGATATTGAGGTGGCCCGTCGAGGAGACGGGCAGGAACTCGGTGATGCCCTCGACGATGCCGAGGATGACGGCGTGCAGCCAGTTCATGGGTCTCCCAGGATGAGGGCGGACGGGGCTGCCCGAAGGTTACCGTGCCGTGACGCGGCGATGGCGGGTCTGCGGCGTTGGCCTTGGTCTCACTCGGCGGGCCGGCGGCGGCGCCCCGGAGGCCCGACGACGGCGTCGGATGCTTCGGAGGCGGTTGGCCGCAGATCTCGATCAGAGTGGTGAGCCACGGCACTGAGAGGGAAGCGCTGCAGGGGGCGAAGATGCTGCGACCCGTCACAGCCCCTACCCACCTGCAGTACACGTTTACTCTTGCCCGGTGGGGCTGACAGCATATGGCGACGAGAGCATTCGGCGCCGTGATGTGACTGATCCTGTATATCTTCTTGGCGCTTACATCGAGCCAGTCGAGGGCGGTGACGCCCTGGTGGGAGCACTTGGCGCTCTCAGGTATCGAGGGAAGCTGCATTGGCGAGACAGCCTGCCCAGAGACAAGAAGAGAGTATGTCGGCTCATTGGCGAGCATGCTGGCCAGCACCTTGTCGTCGCAGTGGCTCCTCTGGCCGATGGGCGCCGCGAGGAACGGGCACGGCAGCAGGCGTTGATGACGCTGTCGGTGGTCCTGGCCGCCGACTACAGAGTGGATCGGCTCGTGCTGGACAAGGCAACGAAACCAGGACGCCAAGGATGAGGCGACTGTTGCCGTAGGCGTGAGATCCGGGATCCTTCCAGATGGGTTCACAGTTCGGCATCGCCCGGGCCAGGCGGAGGCTCGCCTGTGGATCCCCGACCAGGTCGTTGGTGCTTACGGCGACGCTGAAACAGGGGATCACGGACCGTGGGACTTGCTCCGCAGTCGGGTGCGGGTCGAGCGGATCAGGCTGTCCAGGTAGCGCGAACGCCGGGCCCACATGTCGACACGGGTGCACCGGCGCTTACTTCCACTCCACGTCGTGACGTGGCGGCAGTACCAGTGTGCCGCTTGCGGTGGAGCAGCGTCAACTGCTTCGATCGAGAGCCTTGGTCTCACTCGGCGGGCCGGCGGCGCCCCGGAGGCCTGCCGACGGCGCCCCGCGGGCGCGGACCGGCGCGCGGGGCCCGGCCTCAGTCGGTCTCCTCGGCCAGGCGCGCCAGGACGGCGTCGTGCAGCAGGCCGTTGGTGGCCACGGCGTCGCCGCCCCACGGGCCCGGTTCGCCCGCCAGCGAGGTGAAGCGCCCGCCCGCCTCGGTGACGATCGGGACAAGCGCGGCCATGTCGTAGACCTCGAGCTCGGGCTCGACCGCCAGGTCGACCGCGCCGGAGGCCAGCAGCATGTAGGACCAGAAGTCTCCGTAGGCGCGCGTGCGCCAGCAGCCCTGCATGAGCGAGAGCATGCCGCGCAGCCGCCTGCGCTCCGCCCAGCCGGACAGGGAGGAGTAGGACATGGATGCGTCCTGAAGGGCCGCCACGCTGGACACGTGCAGCCGGCGGGCCAGCGCCAGCGACCGTCCGCTCCAGGCGCCGCCTCCCTTGACCGCCCACCAGCGCTTGTCCAGCGCCGGCGCGGAGGCCAGGCCGACGACGACCTCGCCGTCCTCCACCAGGCTGATGAGGGTGGCCCACACGGGCACTCCGCGCACGAAGTTCTTCGTCCCGTCGATCGGGTCGATGACCCACTGGCGCGGCGAGTGGCCTGTTGTTCCGAGCTCCTCGCCGAGCACCGAGTCCCGGGTACGGGCCCGCGACAGGTAGTCGCGGATGAGCCGCTCGGCCTCCCGGTCGGCGACGGTGACCGGGGTGAGGTCGGGCTTGGTCTCGACCTCGAAGTCCTGAGCGTCGAAGTGCGCCTGGGCCAGCGGATCGACCTGGTCGGCGATCGTGTGGGCCAGGTGGAGGTCGTCGCGCCAGCGTCGCTCGCCGGCCGGGGGAGGGGAGACGGTCCTGCTCATGGCACCACGGTAGCGGGGTGGGCCCCGCTCGCCCCGGCCGACAGGCTCCGCGCGCCGGGCGCAGCCCGGTGATATCGGCTCGGGAGCACCGGCGCCGTGCGCCGGCGGCTCCCGCAGGCGGCGGCGCCGTGCGAACCGCTTGGTTCCTGTCGCGGAAGCTGTTTGAGCAAGTCGTTTGAGCCGGTGGTCGGTGCCGTCGGTGTGCGGTGGCACTGCCGGAGGAGGGTGTTGCACATGGGAGAGGAGTGCCTTGCCGGTGCGGATGCCAGTTCTTCGCATGATTCTGCGATTTCTGCATGTCCGTCAAAATAAGTTGACGCGCTCCCATGTGCGCAGACCCCCCTATAGGCACATGGGAGCGCGTCAGTCAATCTTGGTGATCCGAGAAGAACGTTGGAATTCCAACGAAAGTCGGCGTCCATCTCGTCGGGTCGCCTCTCTCCCATGTGCAACTTGCCTCCGCACCCGTCCCGACCCGCACCCAGGGCGGCGGGTTCCCGCCCGCAGCACCCGGACAACCCGGACACGGGCCGGACGGCATGCGCGGTCGTCCGCAGCATCGCCCACCTCGGGTGCGCAGCCATGACTGTCTCCGGATTCTCCTGACGGGTGCGGGCCTCGCCGGGACTTCGCCGGGACTACTGCCTCAGGAGCTGGGCCAGGAAGGAGTCGATCTCGTCGAATAGGGTGAGATCGGTGCCGGTGGTAGAGGTCCACGCGACCGGCTCCGGGTGCCGCGACGAGGCGCTTGGTGGTGGTCAGCCTCTCGTGGATCGCTTCGGACAGCGGTCGGGCCGCGGCTTGCTTGCCCACCACGGTGAGCACCGGCGTCTCGATCCGTTCGGGATGCGTCAGCTCGGGGAAGTATGAAGGACAGGTCCGGGACGGCGGCGAGCTGTGTAGTGGGGCTGTGGTGGTGCCCCGCTTCGCACCAGTAGAGGGCCCCGAACTCGCCCATCGGGTTGTCGTCGCTGAGGGTTATGGGTAGCCCATGGCCGCCGTCGCCGGGGATGGCGAGCCGAGGCCCAGGTAGTGGTGCTCGGCCAGGTTCCGCCAGGGCGATCCTGCGCGCCTGCGCATCGGGGTGCGGCGGCAGATAGCTGGCGGAGATGTCGATCATCGAGACGTTGACCAGCGACTTGATGCGCAGGTCCGCCTGGACCGGCGTGGCTCCGTTACGGTGGTACCGGGCGGTGTCGATGAGGCGGTAGCCCGCCTCGACGGCTTCGCGCACGCAGCGCTCGGTCTCGCGCGGCGGCGTCCGGTACACGCCCAGGCCGAGGACCGGACGCCGTTACTGAGGGTTGTGCTCTCCGCGCTGCTCCCGCGCTGCTCCCCTCCGCCGCGCTCTCAAAGCCTGTGACGACCCCGGGGCCGCTTGCGTCTGCCCAGGGTACGGCGTCGGAGCGCCGTCCTGCCAGGGAGTAATCCTGCCCGGAGCGGTGCTGCTCGCCACCGCACGTGGCACAGGAGGAGGCCGACAGCGAGGAGGACGGCGCTCGTCCACCACGACGCGGATGCCTCGGGCGGGGCCTGGGCCCAGTTCCACGGGGCGTGCTCTCCGTCGGGGGAGCCGAACCAGATGATGATGAAGATGCCGAGGAGCACTCCGGTCCAGGACAGCGACTCGCGCAAGAGCCCGGCGGCGAGGAGCGCCAGCCCGCTCCACGCGAGGTAGGCGCGAGTGCCCTCGAGAGTCTCCGGCCCTGTGCCCGTTGCAGAGGACGCCGTCGCGAGTAGGAGGCCGATCGCGCTGAGAGCTATGAGATGGAGCCACCTGGCCTTCTGCAGGACGCCGGTGTCCCCTTTGTCCGTGGCGGCGAGCGGGGAGGCGAGTGAGTTGATGACGGTTGTCGCGATGAAGGCGCTCAGGACGTGGTGGTAGGGGATGATGACGGGACTCACGCCTATCGTCAGGGTGAACAGATTATCTCCGGTGATGAGATTGGCGATCGTCAGCAGGACTATGGTCGTGAGAGCCAATCCAATTCTGCGGGAGCGCAGATAGAGAGTCATGGGCAGTGCTCGGGGTCGGAGCCCGCGGCGAGCGAGTGCATGGTGGCGAGCCGCTCATCTATCCAGGTCTGCTGCTCTTCCTCATCGGCTCTCCCGATTCTCGCTATCTCGGCCCGATCGACCCCACTGTTGTCTCTCATTCCCTGAGGCCAATCTGCCGCCTGAAGACGCAGCTCAAGCAACATTGACAGCTCGCGTGCCGCTTTGAAGTATGCCTGCCTCCCTGATTCGTCGTGCGGATAACACTGGGCCGAGACGACAGACGCTGTCAACAGACCTGCTGCCGAATCGGCTGCGAACCAGGTGCTGTCGCTCTCTATGACGAAGTTGCTCGATCCTGGTTCGAGGCTGCGGGTGTCTTCGAGCCCGTTGGAGCTGATGCGATCGGGGACGGGGACTCCCAGGGCCTGCGCCTGCTCGGGCACCCTCTCGGCAATTCTGGTGAGCCCCGGTAGGCGGGCCGCTTCATCGGGCCAGACGCAGATGCGGAACTCTGTGGACGTGCAGACCGGCTCCTTCGGGGGCCGGCGCTCCTGGGTGAGCCGCGGGCTCGTCAGTACCAGGGCTCCCGCGACGACGCAGCTCAGGCTCCCGACTGCGACGGTCCTGCGATGGGTCCGGGACCAGGGGTAGGCGGTGCGTGTCCTGATGGCCCGCGTGTGGGCGATGAGGTCAGGGACAGACCAGGCGAGGACCACGACGAGCCCCGCTTCGAGAACGGCGAGAGCGACACCGATCGGAGAGAGGACGGCGGAGGCCCGGCCGCTCAGGAATAGGCGCGTGAAGTGGAACCTCATTGCATCGCCTGATCCTGGCAGGGTGATGACCAGGCGGAGGAAGAGGAGCATGACGGTGATGACGGGCGCGAACCAGGCGGGGCCGCCGAGGCGCCCCAGGAGGAGTCCGACGGCGATGCACTCGGTCAGGCACGCCAGGGCCACAAGGACGTACGACGGCCACAGGAACCCTGCGGGCGCCCCGGAGGCGAGGTTGGCGATGATGGCGCACAGGGCGCCTGTGGCGATGACGGCGGCGCCGGACAGCAGGTGGGCGATCAGCAGGGGCGTGATCCACGGCGCGGCCCTGCTGCGGGCGCCGCGGGCGGCCCCGGCCAGGCACCGGCGCCGCACCTCCCAGGCGCCGACCCCGCCCATCAGAGGGCCGATGAAGAGCAACGGGGCGGAGATGTGGGCAGAGCCCTCGGGCCAGATGCCCCTCCAGGTATGGATGTCGTTGACCATGAGGGCGACCAGCGCCGCGGCGGCGAGTGGGGACAGACGCACGAGGAGCGAGCGGCGCATCTCGATGCGCAGGATGCCGGTCATAGTGGTGCTTTCTCCAGGGCCGTCATGTATCCGCGCTCAAGGAGGCTGTCTCCGGGGGCGTCGTGGCGTGCCCGCTCCTCCAGTCCCGTGACCGTGCCCTGGAAACGGACGTGGCCCGAATCCATGACCATGAGCTTATCGCTCACGGCGCGGACGTCCTCCACGAGGTGCGTCGCCAGAACGGTTGCCGTATCCGGAAGGTCCTCGATGAGCCCGCGGAATGCGATGCGCTGCGCCGGATCAAGTCCCACGGTCGGCTCGTCGAGGAGCAGGAGCGAGGGGCGGCTGACGAGCGCGGCAGCCAGGTGGGTGCGTTGGACCATGCCGCCCGACAGCTTGCGCATAGGCCTGTTGGCCTGTGCGGACAGCCCCACTCGGTCCAGCGCCTCCCGGCACGCTTCGCGCCGGCCTCTCCGGGGAACCCCGCGGATCCAGGCGGAGTACTCCACCGTGTCCAGGGCGCTGAAGCCGGGAATGCTTCCGGGATGCTGAGGCATGAGGGACAGGTTCCGGCGCGCGCGTCGGGCGCTGCTGGTGTCGGTGACGGTGACCCCTCCCACGGTCACGGTTCCCGAGCTCGGAGCGAGTGTGCATGCCATGATGGACAATAATGTAGTTTTTCCTGCGCCGTTGGGCCCCAGAAGGCCGAGTACCTGGCCGGCACTGACGTCCAGGTTGAGTGGGCTCAAGGCTTGAACGCGCCCGAAGGCCCGGGAGACCCTCTCCAGTCTGAGAACGCCTCCCGGGCCCCGGGGGGTGGTGTGCCGGTGGGTTGCCGTCATCCGCGGTACCCCACCCAGCTTCCGCCGCCCTGCACGGCGAGCCACGCATTTCCGTAGTCGAATCCGTAGTCGAAATTGACGACTGAGCCTTCGCCAACAGAGTGCAACGGGCCCACGGTATCGGGCGGGGAGGCCTGGGCGCCGACTGCTCGGTAGCCGCCGGAAGCGGCCGCCGTTTCGCATTCAGCCTCCCAGGCGGTGTTCCACCGCTGAACATGGCGGCCGTTGGCTGAAGGGCTTGTGCCTTCGACGTACGCGGTTGCGCCTGCGACGACTCCTGCTGTGGGGACTGCCGGGACGGCTACCAGCCCGGAGCGCACGACCCTCTTCGGGGCTGATGCAATAACCATGAGATCCTTCCTCGCATGGCTGTCGAGGTACCGGAACTTGCTGACGTCGGCGCGTCGGCGCACCCAGTGTCGTCGACAGCGCCCGTGGGAGCTACCGATGAATGTCAGTGACTTCCGCTGTCGTGACGGCGCCCCGGTGCTCGCGCCATCCCGTAGGGGTCCGTGGCCTCCAGAGCGGTCGCCTTGAGCGTGAGCTGCGTGCGGGACGGGCATCCCAGCAGGCCGAGTATCTCCGTGACATAGGTCCGCACCGTGTGCTCCGACATGCCCGTGGCGGTTGCCACCTCGCGGTTACTCAGCCCTTGGACAACCGACCGGTAGACGTTCTTCAGGCGTTCTGGGAGCGAGCCGACCGCGCAGATGAAGTCGATGTTGTCCGCCCGGGCCTCCGCGTAACGGCGGAACCTGTCCGCCACGATCTGCATGGGGGCGGGCCCGAGGACGGTCTGGCCGTGAGCGGCACTGCGAAGGCATGTGACGATGTGGTCGACGTCCATGTCCTTGGTGAGGAAGCCACGCGCCCCCGCCCCGATCGCCTCCTCGAGGCGTGCGCGATCGACGAGGGCCGTCAGCATGACCACGGCGACCCCCGGGTGCCGGTCGGAGATGAGCCGCGCGCTCTCGATGCCGCTGACGTGCGGCATCTCCACCTCGAGAAGGGCTATGTCGATGCGGCGCCGATCCAGGACGCGCAGTGCCTGCGCCCCGTCCTCCGCGGTGGCGGCTACGGCTATGCCCGCACGTTGATCGAGCACGCGCGCGTACCGTCGTCGGACCGCGGCATCATCGTCGGCGAGAAGAACTCGAAGATCCGTTCTGGCCCGTGCACTGTCCGGTCCGTTGTCGTTCATGCGCTCATCCGCTTCCGAGCTGGAGTCCGAGGAATCGATGAAGACGGGATGTGGAGACGTGGGAGATGCCGCCCTGGGCAGGCACCGCCCCACCATACGCGGCAGCGCGCGGCCGGCACCGCGGATCCGATTTTTGAGACGCTCGTCTCTCTGGCCGAGGGTCCTCCGTAGACTTACAGGCATGAAACCCCTCTACTGGTTCCTCGCCGCCCTCGTCCTGTTCGCCGCCGGAGCGGGGCTCATCAGCGTCCAGCACCTCGGCCCCGCACCAGACGTCACGTGCCTGGAGGAGGGGCAGCCGTCCTCGGGCTTCTCCGTCGAGGTCAACGGCGAAGAGTGCCTCCTCAGCGTCGAGGACTTCCAAGCGGTGTGGGACTACGAGCACAACTCGGCGCGCCCAGTGCGCCTCGCGGGCCTCGGGCTCGTCGTGGTCAGCATCGGCTTCGCGGTGACCGGCACCGTCTCCGCCGTCCGCCGCCGGAGCCGCAGGAGGAGGGCGGAGCGCCTCGCCGCCGTCGGCTGATGACGGCGCGACCCGCACCGGGGCGGGATCGTTTGGAGGATCCGGAGCCCCGCGTCTGAGCCGCGCGGGCGCGGCCGACGACCACTGGCCGCAGCCCGACCGTCGAGAGGTCGTGGGCTGCGGCCAGTGGTGTGAACTGCGGTCAGGGGACTTAAGGTCCGTCGGACGGCGTCAGACCTCCAGCAGCACCTTGATGGCGCGGCGCTCGTCCATCGCCTTGTACCCCTCGGCGGCGTCCTCCAGGGGCAGGCGCATGGTGAAGACCCGCCCGGGGTTGATCTCGCGCTTGAGGATGCGGTCGATGAGGTCCGGCAGGAAGCGGCGCACCGGCGCGGGACCGCCCAGCATGTTGACCTCGGCGAAGAAGAGCTGCTGCCCGTCGAGGCTCACGCCGTGGGCCACGCCGACGTATCCGACGTGCCCGCCGGGCCGGCACGAGGCGATGGCCTGGTTCATGGACAGCTGGTTGCCGACAGCCTCGACCACGCCGTGGGCCCCGTAGCCGCCGGTGAGCTCCTTGACCTTCGCGGCGCCCTTCTCGCCGCGCTCGGCGATGACGACGTCGGCCCCGAACTCGCGGGCGAGCGCCGCCCGGTCCTCATGGCGGGAGAAGGCGATGACCCTCTCGGCCCCCAGGGCCTTGGCGGCCAGGACGGCCGACAGGCCCACCGCGCCGTCGCCGACGACGGCGATCGTCCTGCCGGGCCCGGCCTGGGCGGCCACGGCCCCGAACCAGCCGGTGCCCAGCACGTCGGAGGCCGCCAGCAGGTCCGCGACGACGTCGGGGTCCTCCGGCCTGCCGCCGGGCACCGCCACAAGGGTGCCGTCGGCCAGGGGCACGCGCGTGTACTGGGCCTGGGTGTCGCCCATGAAGCCGCCGTTGGCACAGCGGGACTGGAAGCCGGACTCGCAGATCTCGCAGGTGTTGTCCGAGGTGCAGAAGGAGCCGACGACGAAGTCGCCGACCTTGACGCTCTTCACCTCCTCGCCCACCTCGACGACGGTGCCCACGTACTCGTGCCCCATGGGGCGGGGCTCGGCGACCGGGGCGATTCCGCGGAAGGGCCACAGGTCGGAGCCGCAGACGCAGGCGACCTCGACCTTCAGGACCGCGTCGGTGGGCTCGACGACGCGCGGGACCTCGCGGTCGTCCACGCGCACGTCTCCGGGGGCGTGCATGACGACGCCGCGCATCGTGGTGGGCAGATCAGGGGTTGTGGTGCTCATGAGATCCTCCGTTACCCGCGCCCGGTGGTGCTCGGGCGCTGTCGCTTCGAGCCTACGAGCCGCCTACGCCCTGACCCAGGCACTCCCAGGGCCACCTCTATCGCTGTCAGCCGAAGCGTCTGACCGCCTCCGCGCGGCCGGGTCTGGGCGGCCCGTGGGGCTTCGTGAGGTGAGGTAGTGTCCGCGGTGCCCGCAGTACTGCAGTACGCACTGCTGCCCGGAGGAGAGGACCGCATGCCCGGCACTGCTCACGACCTCGAGGCCGCCCCCGGCGAGGAGCAGGAGGTCACCAAGATCGAGCTCTTCTTCGACCTCATCTACGTCTTCGCCATCTCCCAGCTCTCCGAGCA
>ERZ773099.3497-NODE-3497-length-10093-cov-14.649930_pt1 | contig 10093 bp, 10 predicted proteins | sample MGYA00511120_ERZ773099 | MGnify/ENA primary metagenome ERZ773099 (study PRJEB29015, sample SAMEA2738012) | human oral metagenome | biome: human oral; feature: human-associated habitat; material: dental | place: China | collected 2104 ... | reverse complement strand
GTGTTACCGCCGTGAAAAGGCGGTGTCTTAACCCCTTGACCAACGGACCATCTATCTGTAGCAGATATAACCATTATATCAATTTCTTATTAATTGTCAATCACTTTTTTGACTTTTTCTCTAGAATATCTTTTAGTCTACGAATCTTTAAACGAGTAATCGGACAACGATGATCTTCGTAGAAAACAACTTCTAGATTCTTTCGATCAATTTCTCTGACATTGCCAACATTGACAAGGAAAGATTTATGGGAGCAATAAAATCTCTGACTATGTTTGTCCTTTTCTTGAATATCCGTCATAGTTCCATAGAACTCTTTAGCAAAATTCTTCCCAATAATCCGCAACTTATGAGAAACACCTGTGGTTTCGATATACAAAATATCATGGTAGGGAATTTTTAGGTCATTCCCTTTGTAATTATAGTCAAAATAATCTACAACATCTTCGTTTTCAAGCAACATACTCTTGGTATAGAAGATACTTTGCTCAATGCGTTTCTTGAACAACTCATCATTGATATCCTTATCAATAAAATCCAAGGCTGACACCTGATATTTGTAAGTCAAGGTAGCAAATTCTGATCGACTTGTTATAAAGACAATAATAGCGTAAGGATTGTGATGACGAATAAACTGTGCTACCTCAAAGCCTTTTTTCTCGATTCCATGGATATCAATATCTAAGAAATAAAGCTGATTCACTTCATCATTCTCAATATATTCTTTAAACTCTCGAACTTTTCCTGTTGTCTTGTAAGAAATAGGAATATTTGTTTCCTCAGAGATCTCATTCAATATTCTCTCCAGTCTGACTTGATGTTCAATGACATCTTCTAAAATTAATACTTTCATTCGAATTCCCTCTTAAATCTGATAATTTGCCTAAATGTGTTGTCTTCCATTTCTGTTTCTAAAATAATATCGTCATATTTATTTAAAATTTCTTTGACATTGTTGAGTCCAAAGCCTCTATTTCTACCTTTTGTAGAAAATCCTAATTCAAACAAATCTTTTGAAGGTACCATTTTGACCTTACATGAATTTTGAATGACTATAATTGTTTCAAAATTCATTTTAATCACTGCAACTTCCATTTGTTTTTTATAACTTTCAGCAGCTCCTTCAACAGCATTATTCAACAAGACACTCATGATGCGAACTAGATCTAGTAATTCAATTGATAATTTAGTAATGATATCTTTTACTTCTAATGTAAACTCTACACCATTATTTCGAGCATAGACGATTGATTGAGCAATCAAACTTCGTAAAGCTGAGTCTTCTATATTATTCAAATCAAAGTATGTATACTTGTCTGAACGTAATTTTTGATTGGCTTTAACCAATACTTCATTGTAAATCCTGTCAACTTCTTGTAAATCTTTACTATCAATAGCTACCTGCAAACTAACAAGCATTCCTGCATAATCATGACGAAAACCACGAATTTCATTATACAAACCAACAATTTCATCTGTATAAGTCTGTAAATGCTTTTGTTCGAATTTCTTCTGCTTCAGAGCAATCTCTTTTTCAACTTGAACTTTATGAGAGTTCATTGCAAAGAAGCACAATAACAAACAAATAAAAACGATTGTCGCTAAAATACTCCCAAAACTATTTAAATGTGGAAGAGTACTGACCACATCTGAAATGAACAACAGAATATGCAAAGTAAAGAAAGCAACCATAACCTTTTTCAAAAAAGGATAGAGATAGTCTTTGTCAAAATATTTAAGTTCTAGGCGGAAATAAGTGATTGTTCTGCTGATTACAAAATATGCTAAAATAAATACCACAACAATAAAATAATTCTTGTATTCTAATACAAAAGGATCTCCTGTTATAGAGGATAAAGTTACAGATATGAATGTATGGGTGCTGTGATATAAAAGAGAAATTAATAAACTAATAAAAATTCCTTTATACCTATCATATTTCTTTAATCCTTTTAAATAACCATATATAACTAAAGGGAATAAAAATTTCTCTCCCCCTAATCCATGTAAAGATACAAAATAAAAGAAAAATTCAACCACTAATTGTAATATAAATATCCAAATACTGAGCACATATAATTCTTTTACAGTTGTTTTACAAATCCATTCATAACTTCTGCTAAGAATAAAAAGACTTAGAATAACTATTGCCAATCCAAATAAATCCATTATTTCCTACCCTCATTTTTAATTATTTTCTTTTTGGAAAAAGAAGGCTACGTATTACGTCTGAAATTCTCCATTCCCCACCCCGAATCTCCTGCAATTCTTTTTCCTTCAATTCTGTGAACTGTTCCAATTTGATTGTGTTTTTCATGATGAAATCTCCTGTAATATTTTTATTTGTAAGATTACTTACAAAACTATTATACAAAAAGGAGTCTATTTATAAAAAAAATTCTTCTCAACTGTACTTTTTTGATCCTGAAAAGCACTTTTTTAAGAAAAAAGCTGGGAGACACCCCAGCTTTTTATCTAATATACTGATCCCAGCAGGATTCGAACCTGCGACCGTTCGCTTAGAAGGCGAATGCTCTATCCAGCTGAGCTATGAGACCCAATGTATTTATTCTATCAAAAAAAAAATAGGAAGTCAATCCTCTATTTATGATAAGGAGATCCCTGCTGAATCGTAAAAGCTCGATAAATTTGCTCAACAAGAACTAACCGCATCAACTGGTGTGGGAGAGTCAATTGTCCAAAACTGACAGAAAGATTTGCTCTATTTTTCACAGCAGAGGTTAATCCTAAACTGCCTCCTATAATAAAAGTGAGAGTTGAAAAGCCATTTATAGAAGCTTTTTCTAATTGTTTACTGAATTCTTCTGAAGAGAAAGTTTTTCCCTCTATAGCCAAGACAATGACAAAGTCCCTATCTCCTACTTTAGAAAGGATTCGATTTCCTTCTGTTTGCAAGATTTTCTGATTTTCTGAATCACTCGCTCTGTCTGGAGTTTTTTCATCTGCTAATTCAATCATTTCAAGAGTTGCAAAACGAGAAATTCGTTTTGAATACTCCGCAATGCCATTTTTAAGATATTTTTCCTTCAGTTTTCCAACTGTTACAACTTTTATTTTCATTCTTTTATTTTAACATATTCACACCCTATTTAACACCTTATACACAAGGAAATAGATTAAATTTCCTAAGGAATTCACAGGATTTTAATAGTTATCCACAACTTGTGTAAAACTTTTACTTTTAAGCTTGAATTAAGTTAATGACGTTATACTTTGTTTAAATAAAAAAATACATGGAGGCATCTATGAAACGCTTGCAGAAATACTTGCAAAATTTTTACAAAAAAGGAATCAAATTTCTTGTAATCATTCTGATTGGATTTTTAAGTGGTGCTTTAGGAAGTTTTGTAACATTACAACTTTCTCCAAAACAGGAAAGTCAAACTACAAATAACACGAGCAATACTGTCACTCAAACTTCTTATAAGAATGAGAACTCAACAACTCAAGCTGTCAACAAAGTAAAAGATGCAGTTGTATCTGTCATCACTTACTCATCAAATAGACAAAACAGTGTATTTGGAAATGACGAAACAGATACTGATAATACTGATTCACAACAAGTGGCTAGTGAAGGATCTGGGGTCATTTATAAGAAAAATGGCAAGGATGCTTATATTGTGACCAATACACACGTTATTAAAGGAGCTTCAAAGGTTGATATCCGCTTAGCTGATGGTACAAAGGTACCTGGTGAAATTGTCGGTTCTGATACATTCTCTGACATCGCTGTAGTAAAAATCTCTTCTGAAAAAGTAACAACTGTAGCTGAATTTGGGGACTCTAGCAAGCTTACTGTTGGAGAAACAGCTATCGCCATCGGTAGCCCTCTTGGATCGGAATATGCCAATACTGTTACTCAAGGGATTATTTCCAGTCTCAACCGAAATGTTTCTTTAAAATCTGAAGATGGACAAGCAATCTCTACTAAAGCTATTCAAACAGACACTGCCATTAACCCTGGAAACTCTGGTGGCCCACTTGTAAATATCCAAGGACAAGTTATTGGAATCACTTCAAGTAAAATCTCAAGTAATGGTCGAACCTCTGTAGAAGGATTAGGCTTTGCTATCCCATCAAATGATGCACTAAATATTATTAACCAACTTGAAAGTAATGGTAAAGTAACTCGTCCAGCTCTTGGAATCCAGATGGTCAATTTATCAAATATTGGTGTTAACGATCTTCGAAGATTAAACATTCCAAGTAGTGTTACTTCTGGTGTTGTTGTAAAATCAGTTCAAAATAATATGCCTGCAAGTGGACATCTTGAAAAATACGATGTTATCACAAAGATTGACGACAAGGAAATATCATCGTCAACAGATTTACAAAGTGCCCTCTATAGCCGTTCAATTGGAGATAGTATAAAAGTAACTTACTACCGCAATGGTAAAGAAGAAACGACAACTATTAAGTTAGATAAAAGCACGAATGAATTGGAATCATAATTGACATCTTTGTAAAGAAACCTTTACAGAAGTTGAAAGATATGTTAGTGTAGAATCATGGAAAAATTTGAAATGATTTCTATTACAGATATACAAAAAAATCCTTACCAGCCTCGAAAAGAATTTGATATAGAAAAACTGAAAGAGTTGGCTAAATCAATCAAAGAGAATGGTCTTATTCAGCCTATTGTAGTTCGTCTCTCTCCTGTAATCGGGTATGAAATCCTTGCAGGAGAGAGACGTTACCGTGCTGCTATTTTAGCAGGGCTGACTTCTGTTCCTGCTATTGTCAAACAGCTCTCTGATCAGGAAATGATGGTTCAGGCAATCATTGAAAATTTGCAGCGAGAAAATTTGAATCCCATTGAGGAGGCACGAGCCTACCAATCCTTGGTTGAAAAAGGATTTACTCATGCTGAAATCGCTGAGAAAATTGGGAAATCTCGTCCTTATATAACTAATCTCGTTCGAATCCTTTCCTTACCACCACATATCCTCTCTGAAGTGGAGAATGGAACTCTCTCTCAAGCCCATGCTCGATCGCTAGTTGGTTTAGATTCAAAAGAGCAAGATTATTTCTTACAATTGATAAAAAAAGAAGAACTATCAGTTAGAAAGCTAGAAACTCTCCTCACTGATCAAAAAAAGAAAAAACAGAAAAAAAGTGATTATTTTATAGAAGAGGAAGAAGCTGTACTAAAAAAACTTTTGGGACTGGACGTTCAAATTAAACTTACTAAAAACACAGCTGGTAAAATTATTATTTCTTTTTCAAACCAAGAAGAATATGATCGAATTATCAACAGCCTGAAATAAGGCTGTTCTTTTATTTTTCCAACCCACAAACTTATCCACTAGAATTTTTCTCAGAAACTCAATAAAATCAATATAATTTATTCTTTATCCACAGATTGTGGATAAAGAATACTAACATTGTGGATTCTTTTCCACAGATTGTGGAAAAATACTTATATCTATGGTAAAATAGGTCTAGCAATAAACCCTTTTAGAAAAAATAGTAAAGGAGGAGAAAATAGTTGAAAGAAAAACAATTTTGGAATCGAATCTTAGAATTTGCTCAAGAGAGATTAACACGTTCTATGTATGATTTCTATGCTACCCCTGCTGAACTCGTAAAGGTAGAGGAAAATATAGCTACCATATTTTTACCAAGATCAGAGATGGAAATGGTATGGGAGAAGCAACTGAAAGATATTATTATAGCAGCTGGTTTTGAAATTTATGATTCTGAAATAAAACCTCATTATATTTTCACTAAACCTAAAGAACAGACCTCCTATCATGTAGCTGAATCTAAAAATACGCCCAACTCTGACTATCTGCACGTACTACCAACTATTCCATATTCAGAGACGGGGTTAAAAGAAAAATATACATTTGATAACTTTGTTCAAGGAGATGGCAATATTTGGGCTAAATCTGCTGCCTTAGCTGTCTCAGAAGATTTGGCAACCACTTACAATCCTCTCTTTATCTACGGTGGTCCTGGGCTGGGAAAAACACACCTTATCAATGCTATCGGGAATGAAATTCTAAAAAATATTCCTGATGCGCGTGTTAAATATATTCCTGCTGAAAGTTTTATTAATGACTTTCTTGAGCATTTAAGACTCGGGGAAATGGAAAAGTTTAAAAAGACTTACCGAAGCTTAGATCTTTTACTGATTGACGATATCCAATCTCTCAGCGGAAAAAAAGTAGCAACACAGGAAGAGTTTTTTAATACCTTCAATGCCCTCCATGGTAGTAATAAACAAATTGTTCTGACTAGTGATCGAAGTCCTGAACACTTAGAAAACCTTGAAGAACGACTCGTCACACGCTTTGGTTGGGGACTAACTCAACACATTACACCTCCAGATTTTGAAACTCGGATCGCTATTTTACAGAGCAAAACCGAGAATCTTAACTACCATTTTCAAAGTGATACTTTAGAGTATCTAGCTGGTCAATTTGATTCTAACGTCCGTGAACTTGAAGGAGCAATCAACGATATCACCCTAATTGCTAAAGTTAAGAAAATTAACGACATCACAATTGATATCGCTGCCGAGGCCATAAGAGCTCGAAAACAAGGTGTCAGTCAAGTGCTGATCATTCCAATTGACAAAATCCAAGCTGAAGTCGGAAACTTCTATGGTGTCAGTGTCAAAGAAATAAAGGGAACTAGACGAGTTCAAAATATCGTTTTAGCGCGTCAAGTAGCTATGTACCTAGCAAGAGAACTCACTGATAATAGCCTTCCAAAGATCGGTAAGGAATTTGGTGGAAAAGACCATACAACCGTCATCCATGCCCATGGAAAAATTAAATCTATGATTGATATTGATGATAATTTGCGCCTTGAAATAGAAGCTATCAAAAAGAAAATTAAATAGATTGTGGATAACTTCTAGAAGTGTCACTTTTTTATCCACACTTTTTAAACAAGCTAAAAAACCAAAGTTATCTAGTTTAAACGCTGTTTTCCACAGATTTCACACACTCTATTATTACTATTATCTTTCTAATAATTAAAATAAAGGAGAACTCATGATTCATTTTTCAATTAACAAAAATTTATTTCTACACGCTCTAAATATAACGAAACGAGCCATCAGTACTAAAAATGCTATTCCTATTCTATCCACTGTTAAAATTGATGTAACAAACGAAGGTATTACATTAATTGGATCCAATGGACAAATTTCAATCGAAAACTTTATTTCTCAAAAGAATGAAGATGCAGGACTTTTAATTACCTCTCTAGGATCAATTCTCCTGGAAGCCTCCTTCTTTATCAATGTTGTCTCAAGCCTACCAGATGTTACACTTGACTTTAAAGAAATTGAACAAAAACAAATTGTTTTAACTAGTGGAAAATCAGAAATCACTCTAAAAGGAAAGGATAGTGAGCAGTATCCTCGTATCCAAGAAGTAGCTCCAAGCACTCCGTTAATTCTTGAAACTCAATTATTCAAGAAAATTATCAATGAAACAGCTTTCGCAGCTAGTACACAAGAAAGCCGCCCTATCTTAACTGGTGTACATTTTGTCTTGAGTAAAAATAAAGAGTTGAAGACAGTTGCTACCGATTCTCATCGTCTGAGCCAGAAAAAAATCACTCTTGAAAAAAATAGCGATGATTTTAATGTGGTAATTCCAAGTCGCTCTCTACGCGAATTTTCAGCTGTATTTACTGATGATATCGAAACAGTGGAGATTTTCTTTGCTAACAATCAAATCCTCTTTAGAAGTGAAAATATTAGCTTCTATACACGGTTGTTGGAAGGGAACTACCCAGACACCGATCGTTTAATTCCGACAGATTTCCATACCATAGTAACTTTTAATGTGACTAATTTGCGTCAATCAATGGAACGTGCCCGTCTTTTGTCTAGTGCTACTCAAAATGGTACAGTCAAGTTAGAAATCCAACAAGGAATTGTCAGTGCCCATGTTCATTCTCCAGAAGTTGGTAAGGTAAACGAAGAAATCGACGTAGACAATGTAACTGGTGATGACCTGACTATTAGTTTTAACCCAACTTATTTGATTGAAGCATTAAAAGCTTTGAATAGCGAGAAAGTAACCATAAGCTTTATCTCAGCTGTTCGTCCATTTACACTTATTCCAGCGGAAACAGACGAGGACTTCATGCAGTTAATTACTCCAGTGCGTACAAACTAAGCTAAAGAGAGGTTGAGTAAGGCTCGCCTCTTTTGTGTTATAATAAATTTATAAAATATGATAGGGGAGAATAGGATGTATCAAGTAGGAAATTTTGTTGAAATGAAAAAACCTCACGCCTGCACTATTAAGGCAACTGGAAAAAAGGCCAATCGTTGGGAAATCACTCGTGTAGGAGCAGATATCAAAATCAAATGTAGCAACTGTAACCATGTGGTCATGATGGGGCGATATGACTTTGAACGGAAGATGAAGAAAGTATTGAACTAAATGCAACTGAGAAATAGAGATAAAAAACTAGATTATATAGATTTAGCAACTCTTAGTTGCGTCATAGAATGATAGTGCATCAAATCGCTGCTTGCTTTATATGATTTGCAGCATTATACTATTCTTGAAAGCGAGGAAATGCTTATGATTGAATTTGCAAAACAGTTGAAAAAGTACAGGCGAGAACATCAGCTCTCCCAGGAACAATTAGCTGAGCAACTTTTTATTTCACGTCAGGCAATATCTAAATGGGAGCAGGGAGATGGGCTACCAGATTTAAATAATATAGTCAAGTTAGCAGAAATTTTTGATATTTCTTTAGATGAGCTTGTTCTTGGAAAAAGTACAGAGTTAGTTTCTGAAGAAAATACAAAATCAACTACACCACAAACATTTTTGGAGTTCCTAGGAGAATATTGGTGGATAATTTTCCCCATACTTATTGTACTTGCTATAATTAAAGCACTGATTTTATTTTAATTCATGTTGGAAAGACTTCGCATGTTTTCCCTTTTTATGTTATAATACTAGGGATTGAAATGTGAACGGAGAATGAGAAATTATGGCTTTAACAGCAGGTATCGTTGGGTTGCCAAACGTTGGAAAATCAACCCTTTTTAATGCAATTACTAAAGCAGGAGCAGAGGCAGCAAACTATCCATTTGCCACTATCGACCCCAATGTCGGAGTGGTAGAAGTTCCAGATGAACGCCTACAAAAATTGACAGAAATGATCACACCAAAGAAAACAGTTCCGACAACGTTTGAATTTACAGATATTGCAGGAATTGTCAAAGGAGCATCAAAAGGAGAAGGTTTAGGAAATAAATTCTTGGCCAACATCCGTGAAGTGGATGCGATTGTTCATGTTGTGCGTGCATTTGATGATGAAAATGTCATGCGTGAACAAGGACGTGAAGATGCTTTTGTTGATCCACTAGCAGATATTGATACCATTAACTTAGAGTTGATTCTTGCCGACTTAGAATCAGTCAATAAACGCTATGCGCGTGTTGAAAAAATGGCGAGAACACAAAAGGATAAAGGATCAGTTGCAGAATTCACTGTTCTTCAAAAGATTAAACCAGTCCTTGAAGATGGAAAATCAGCCCGAACAATTGAATTTAATGAAGAAGAACAAAAAGTTGTCAAAGGATTATTTTTATTGACAACTAAACCAGTTCTTTATGTTGCTAATGTGGATGAAGATGTCGTTTCAGATCCCGAGTCAATTGAGTATGTGAAACAAATTCGTGAATTTGCTGCAACAGAAAATGCTGAAGTAGTTGTTATTTCTGCGCGTGCTGAAGAAGAAATCTCTGAGTTAGACGATGAAGACAAACAAGAGTTTCTTGAAGCTCTTGGATTGACAGAATCAGGTGTTGACAAGTTGACACGTGCAGCCTACCACTTACTTGGACTTGGAACTTACTTTACAGCTGGTGAAAAAGAAGTTCGTGCTTGGACCTTTAAACGTGGTATGAAAGCCCCTCAGGCGGCGGGAATTATCCACTCTGATTTTGAAAAAGGATTTATTCGAGCAGTGACCATGTCTTATGAAGATCTAGTGAAATATGGATCTGAAAAAGCGGTAAAAGAAGCTGGACGCTTGCGTGAAGAAGGAAAAGAATATATCGTTCAAGATGGCGATATCATGGAAT
>ERZ773099.3495-NODE-3495-length-10096-cov-3.204561_pt1 | contig 10096 bp, 9 predicted proteins | sample MGYA00511120_ERZ773099 | MGnify/ENA primary metagenome ERZ773099 (study PRJEB29015, sample SAMEA2738012) | human oral metagenome | biome: human oral; feature: human-associated habitat; material: dental | place: China | collected 2104 ... | reverse complement strand
TGCCGGCGAGGATGTCGGGCGGGGTTGACGGGTGCCACCGGAGTGTCGGGCCATGCCGTGCCGGATGCGGCATCGGGCGTGGCTCCTGCGGGCGGCGCGCTGAGCAGCGCGGCTGTCCGGGCGCTGCCCTGAGCGGGGCGGCCCTCGGTGCCGGGCCGGGCGCCTGCCGCCGGCTGTGCAGCACCTGTGGCCGACGCCGCGGGGCTGCTGACCGGGGCCGCTGCCTGGATGCGACCACCAGCCTTGCCGGCAGCGCGTTCCTTGCCTGTGTCCTGACCTCGGGCTGTCGTGGCAGCCGGCGGCGACACGGCTTCGGCCACGGGCGTGGCGACCGGGTCGAGGACGAGTTCCAGCGCCGGGTCGGCCTCGGCCTGGGCAGCCGCACTCTTTCTGCGGCGGCTGGCCGGCAGCTTGGCCTTGTTGCGCGAGGCAGCCTTGATGTCGAGGCGTTCACCTCGGGTGGTGGGGGCTTTGGGTAGCGGCATGGGACAGGCGGCGGGCAAGGGCCCTGGCCGTGGAAAAGGGGTCGGGGGATCAGAAGGCGCAGGAGGGCGAGCCGTGGCACTCGCGCACGGCGGCCAGCACGTCGGCCACATGGCCAGGGACCTTCACCTTGCGCCACTCCTTGACCAGCACGCCGGCGCGGTTGATGAGGAAGGTGGAGCGTTCGATGCCACGCACCTGCTTGCCATACATGTTCTTCATCCGGATGACGCCGAACAGTGAGCAGAGCGCTTCATCGGGGTCACTGATCAGTGCGAAGGGTAGCGTCAGCTTCTGGCGGAAGCTGGCGTGGCTTTTCAGGCTGTCGCGCGAGATGCCATAGACCTCGGCGCCGGCCTTCACGAAATCCTGCCAGGCGGCGGCAAAGTCGCCGGCTTCGGTGCTGCAGCCGGGGGTGCTGTCCTTCGGGTAGAAGTACAGCACCACCAGCTTGCCGTTGAGATCAGAAAAATGCAGCGGGCCGCTGGTGGTTTCGGCGGTGAAATCGGGTACGGTGTCGCCGGGTTGCAGGGCAGGGCGGGTGGCCGGGGAGGTCTGTTCCATGAAGCAGAAAAACGGGAGAAATCGAAGAGAGAGAGACTGCAGTGTACGGCGATGCGGGAAATCATCCCGTAGGCAGCAGCGCGGCCAGGACCTGGCGCCCCTCGGCCATCAGGATGTTGTAGGTGCGGCAGGCCGCCACCGTGTCCATGGCCTCCAGGCCGATGCCGGCCTGCTGTAGCGGTCGGGTCAGGCGCGGATGCGGAAACTGCAGGCGGTTGCCGGTGCCCAGCAGGATCACCTCCGGCCGGGGGAAGGCGGGCGCGTCGCCCGATGTGGCGTTTGCCGGCAGGCCACCAGGGTGGTCGTGCCCCGCCTGTGGTGGGAGCACTGTTTCCGGCGTGGTATCGGTCTGCAGGGGAGTGGCACCGGTTCGCATCGGGGGAGGGGCGGCCTGCACCGGGGGCGCCGCTGTTCCTGCGGCAGTACCGGCAGGCACCGTGCCAGCTGCAGGTGCCAGCACCGTCGGCCCGCCCAGCGCCAGCAGGATGTCCGGCGTCAGTGCCTCGAAGCCCGCCACATCCCAGGGCAGCACCGGCCCCTCCGGGCGGATCAGCAGGGCGCCCTCGTGGCGGATGCCGCTCACTTCCACCCAGCCCTCACCGTAGGCGGTGATGGCATTGAGATCGTCATGGCGGTCGGCGTGCAGTTTCATCGGGTGGGAAAACCAGTCGTTCGGCGGGACGTGCGGCGCGTGTGCGGGGCCCGTTCACGGCCCTGCGGGGGCAAATACGCTCATCACACGTTTCAGTGGTCGCGTCCCGGTGTACATTATGCGATTGCTTCCATAGTAACGCACCTTGGGGGAAGAACCGGGGGCGCTTCAATGGCCTGCAGGGCACCGGCAGCAAGTCTGGCCCCGGTATCCGCGCATCGCCTGCGTTGCCGCCCCGTTCCGGTGGTGTCCCCTGTCTCATCATGAAAACCATCCACAAGTCTGCAAAACTGGCCAACGTCTGTTACGACATCCGTGGCCCCGTCCTTGCCCGGGCGAAGCAGATGGAAGAAGAAGGGCAACGCATCATCAAGCTCAACATCGGCAACATGGCGCCGTTCGGCTTCGATGCACCCGACGAAGTGCGCCAGGACATCATGGCCAACCTGGCCGATGCCTCCGGCTACTCCGACTCCAGGGGCCTGTTCTCGGCCCGCAAGGCCGTCATGCACTATTCGCAGCTCAAGGGCATTCGCGGTGTGACGGTCGACGACATCTACATCGGCAACGGCGTGAGCGAGCTGATCGTGCTGTCGCTCAACGCGCTGCTCGATGCCGGCGACGAGGTGCTGGTGCCCACCCCCGACTATCCGCTGTGGACGGCGGCCGTGAGCCTCTCGGGGGGCACGGCCGTGCACTACATGTGCGACGAGGGGGCAGGCTGGCTGCCCGATCTGGACGACATCCGCGCCAAGATCACCGAGCGCACGCGCGCCATCGTCATCATCAACCCCAACAACCCCACCGGCGCGCTGTATCCGGACGACTTGCTGAAGGAGATCCTCGAGATCGCCCGTCAGCACGACCTGATCGTCTTTGCCGACGAGATCTACGACAAGATCCTCTATGACGGTGCCACGCACACCTCCATCGCCTCGCTGGCCGATGACGTGCTGTGCATCACCATGAACGGCCTGTCCAAGAACTACCGCGCCTGCGGCTATCGGGCCGGCTGGATGATCATCTCGGGCGACAAGCGCGGCGCGGCCGACTATCTGGAAGGCCTGAACATGCTGGCCTCGATGCGGCTGTGCGCCAACGTGCCCGGCCAGCTGGGCATCCAGACCGCGCTGGGCGGCTATCAGAGCATCAACGAGCTGGTGCAGCCCGGCGGGCGGCTGGCGCGCCAGCGCGATCTGGCCTGGGACATGATCACCAGCATCCCGGGCGTGAGCTGCTACAAGCCGCGCGCGGCCCTCTATCTCTTCCCGCGCCTCGATCCGCAGATGTATCCGATCGACGACGACCAGCGCTTCATCCTGCAGCTGCTGGAACGCGAGCGGGTACTGCTGGTGCAGGGCACTGGCTTCAACTGGCCGGAGCACGACCACTTCCGCGTCGTGTTCCTGCCCAATTCCGACGACCTGACCGAGGCCTTTCGGCGCATCGATCGCTTCCTGGCCGACTATCGCTCGCGCCACGGCCGGGTCGGCTGACGACAATGAAAGGCGGGTGCTGTCGGCAGGCAGGCCCGCTGCACAGGACAGAAAGAACCAGGAGTCATTCCATCGTATGAAAGTGATCAAGGTCGGGCTGCTCGGCATGGGTACCGTGGGCAGCGGCGTATTCGAGGTGCTGAAGAACAACGCTGCCGAGATCAGCCGGCGTGCCGGCTGCACCATCCAGATCGGTCGCGTCGTTGTGCGTGACCCCGAGGAAGTCCGCACGCTGGTGGGCCCCGACATTCCGCTCAGCAGCGATCCTTTCGACATCGTGAACGACCCTGCCATCGACGTGCTGGTGGAGGTGATGGGCGGCACCACGCTGGCCCGTGATGTCGTGCTGGCCGCCATTGCCAAGGGCAAGCAGGTCGTCACCGCCAACAAGGCGCTGCTGGCCGTGCATGGCAACGAGATCTTCGCCCGCGCCCGCGAGGCCGGCGTGATGGTGGCCTTCGAGGCCGCGGTGGCCGGTGGCATTCCCATCGTGAAGGCGCTGCGCGAGGGGCTCTCGGCCAACCGCGTGCAGATGGTGGCCGGCATCATCAACGGCACCACTAACTTCATCCTGTCCGAGATGCGCGACAAGGGCATCAGCTTCGATGTGGCGCTGGCCGAGGCCCAGCGCCTGGGCTATGCCGAGGCCGATCCCACCTTCGACATCGAGGGCATCGACGCCGCCCACAAGGCCACGCTGCTGGCCTCCATCGCCTTCGGCGTGCCCGTGCAGTTCGACGGCGCCTACATCGAGGGCATCAGCAAGCTGGCGGCCGAGGACTTCACCTATGCCGACCAGCTGGGCTACCGCATCAAGCTGCTGGGCATCGCCCGCCGGCGCGCTGAGGGCATCGAGCTGCGCGTGCATCCCACGCTTATCCCGGCGCACCGCCTGCTGGCCAACGTCGAGGGCGCGATGAACGCCGTCTGGGTCAAGGGCGATGCCGTGGGCGAGACCCTCTACTACGGTCCGGGTGCCGGCAAGCTGCCCACGGCCAGCGCCGTGGTGGCCGATCTGGTGGACGTGGCGCGGATGACCGACGTGGCCGACGAACACCGTGTTCCCTATCTGGCCTTCCGCCAGGACCAGCTGCAACCCGTGCCCGTACTGCCGGCCGACCAGATGGAAACCGCCTACTACCTGCGCGCGCAGGTAAGGGACGAGCCAGGCGTGCTGGCCGACATCACGCGCATCCTGGCCGACGAGGGCGTGTCGATCGATGCCGTGATCCAGCGCCAGCCGGCCGAGGGCGAGCCCACCACCGACATCATCCTGATGACGCACCGCACGGTGGAACAGCGTATCGATGCCGCCATCGGGCGCATCGAGGCCCTGCCGTCGGTGCCGTCCAGCGTGGTGCGGCTGCGCGTCGAACAGCTCAACTGATGGCCTGACCGGCCCGCCACGGCATCATCGTCCGCGGGCCGGGCCAGGCTTTCGGGCCATTCCGTACGCATCGTTGCAGGGCGCACGGTACTTCTGCCCAATCTGAACAGGACGACCATGGAATATCTGTCCACCCGGGGCGGCATGCCCCCCCAGCGTTTCTCCGACATCCTGCTCGGCGGCCTGGCGCCCGATGGCGGCCTGGTGATGCCGGCCAGCATTCCGCAGATCGACGACGCCACGCTGCAGTCGTGGCGCGGCCTGTCCTACGCCGACCTGGCCTTCCAGGTGCTGTCGCGCTACTGCGATGACGGCCGACGACCTGAAACGCCTGATCGACGAGACCTACACGCCGGCCATCTTCGGCACCGAAGACATCACGCCCCTGGTGCCGCTGGAGCCGGCCTCGGACGCGCAGGGCCCGCTGTACATCGAGAAGCTCTCCAACGGCCCCACGCTGGCCTTCAAGGACATGGCCATGCAGCTGCTGGGCCGGCTGTTCGAGTACACGCTGCTCAAGCAGGACCGCTGGCTGAACATCGTCGGTGCCACCTCGGGGGATACCGGCAGCGCCGCCGAGTACGCGATGCGCGGCCGCCAGCACCTGCGCGTGTTCATGCTCTCGCCGGCCGGCCGGATGAGCGCCTTCCAGCGCGCGCAGATGTTCAGCCTGATGGACGACAACATCTACAACATCGCCATCGAGGGCGTGTTCGACGACTGCCAGGACCTCGTGAAAGCCGTCGCGGGTGACCTCGCCTTCAAGGAAAGGCACAGCATCGGCAGCGTCAATTCCATCAACTGGGCACGCGTGGTGGCCCAGGTGGTGTATTACTTCCGGGGCTATCTGCTGGCCACGGCCGGCCAGCCGTACGGCGCCGACGGCCAGCCGCAGCAGGTCTCGTTCACCGTGCCCAGCGGCAACTTCGGCAACGTGCTGGCCGGTCACATCGCCAAACGGATGGGCCTGCCCATCCGCCGGCTGGTGGTGGCCACCAACGAGAACGACGTGCTGGACGAGTTCTTCCGTACCGGCCGCTATCGCGTGCGCAGCGCGCGCGACACCCATGCCACCTCCAGCCCGTCGATGGACATCTCCAAGGCGTCCAACTTCGAGCGCTTCGTCTTCGACCTGCACGGGGGGGATGCTGAACGGGTCAGGGCGCTGTGGCAGCAGCTGGGCGAAACCGGCGAGTTCGACCTCGCCGGTACCGATGCCTTTGCGAAGGCGGCCGCATGGGGCTTCGTGTCCGGCCGCAGCACCCACGCCGACCGGCTGCAGACCATCCGCCACTGGCACCAGAAGGCTGGCGTGCTGGTCGACACCCACACGGCCGACGGCCTGAAGGTGGCGCAGGCGTACCGCGAGCCGGGCATTCCCATGCTCTGCCTCGAAACCGCGCTGCCGGCCAAGTTTGCCGAAAGCATCGTCGAGGCCATCGGCCAGCAGCCGCCGGTGCCGGCCGGACTGGAAGGACTGGAGGCGCGTGCCCAGCGCTGGGTGCGGATGCCGGCCGACGTGCGCCAGCTCGAGGCCTACGTGGCCGCCCGGACCTGAGCGCCATGATGGTCGTCTTTGGTTTCGCCGGCTGGTCCGGCTCCGGCAAGACCACGCTGATCGAGCAGCTCATTCCCCGCTTTATCCGGGCGGGGCTGACGGTGTCGGTCATCAAGCACGCCCACCATCGGGTCGATATCGACAAGCCCGGCAAGGACTCGTGGCGCCACCGCGAGGCCGGTGCCACCGAGGTGCTGGTTACCACCGACCAGCGCTGGGCGCTGATGCACGAGCTGCGCGGCGCCCCCGAGCCCACACTCGAAGAGCACCTCGCGCACATGAGCCCCTGCGACCTGGTGCTGGTCGAGGGCTTCAAGCACGCCGCCATGCCCAAGATCGAGGTGCATCGCCCCGGCGTCGGCAAGCCGCTGCTGTATCCGGACGACCCGGACATCGTGGCCATCGCCACCGACGAAGCGCTGACGGTGCCGCTGCCGCAGCTCGACATCAACGACCCGGATGCGGTGGTGGCGTTCATCCTGCAGCAGACCGGTCTGAAACGCGCCTGCGCGCTGTGCGGCACGGCGCAGTGAGGCTGCCGTGAGCGGCCTGGTGCCGGAGTGGGGCAGGGTATGGGGCAGGGTATGGGGCAGATTTGGGCAGGATATGGAGCCGGAATGAGGGCAGGCGTGTGTCCGTTTGCGTGGTGACGGGAAGGGGGACCAGCGCCGGGACCGTGGACCCTGTCTCCGTCCGGTAACGGCCGCGGCATCGCTGGCAAGCGGACCGGCGCGCAGGCTGCAGGAAGATAGTTGTAAAAACTAGTAATTAATTGTAACTATCTGATCCGCCCGAAATGCCGGGAGGATGGTGTACAGGCTCCTGCCGGCTGGCGATGCTGAAGGGTGGGGACACCTGCCGGAAAGGACCGGTTTCGGGCAGAACCGGAATAGCGCTTTTGCAGGTTGTCGGGGGCGTGGATGAGCGGAGCAAAGGCAGCATGAGGTGCGCCAGAAACGAGGTGCAGGAATAGCGCTTCGGGCGCCCGCAAGGGACAGGGCGCAGACGTGGAAATGGCGGGTAAATGCCTGTCGATTCAGACGATTTTCATCTGGCGGCAGCGCTTACAGTAGATACAGCCCTTGCGACGATGGCGCATGAAGGGGCGGGTTGCGTGACAGAATCGCGCAGCGCGCGTTTTCGTGCCGTGCCCACGACCGCTTCTCCCTGCGCCCAAACCGCATCTCCCGTTCGTCTGTTTCCGGCCATCCTGCCGGATGGCTGCCACCTTTCGGACCTGCCCGATGTCATCACTGCTCGCCTTTGACGAGGCCTTTCAGCGCCTGCTCGCGCGTGCCCAGCCCCTGCAGGGTATCGAAGTCGTTCCGACCATGCAGGCGGACGGCCGGGTGCTGGCCGAACCCGTGATCTCGATGATGGACATCCCCGCCTGGGATACCAGCCAGATGGATGGCTACGCCGTGCGCGCAGCGGAGCTGGAGGCGGACCCGGACCGGGTGTTCCCCATTTCCCAGCGCATTCCGGCGGGGCATCCCGGGCTCGCCCTGCGCAAGGGGACGGTCGCACGCATCTTCACCGGCGCCGCCCTGCCGGTCGGGGCCGATGCCGTGGTCATGCAGGAAAACGCCGAGGAAGTGCCGCTGAAGGATGGCAGCAAGGGCGTGCGTTTCCGTCTCCGTGTCCAGCCGCAGCCCGGTGAACTGGTGTGCCGCAAGGCCGACAACGTGCAGGCGGGCACCGAAATCCTGCCGGCCGGCACGGCGCTCACCCCGGCCGCCATCGGTCTGGTGGCCTCGGTCGGTCTGCCCGAGCTGACCGTACGCCGCCGCCCGCGGGTGGCGTGCTTTTTCACCGGCGACGAGCTGCTCATGCCCGGCCAGCCGCTGTCGCCCGGTGCCATCTACAACTCCAACCGGTTCGTGCTGGCGGCGGCCCTGCGGCGACTGGGCTGCGAGGTGATCGACCTCGGCATCGTGCCCGACAGCCTGGAGGCCACGCGGGCGTCCCTGCGCCAGGCTGCGCTGGACGCCGACCTGATCATCACGGCCGGGGGGGTGTCGGTGGGCGAGGAAGACCATGTGCGCCCCGCCGTCGAGGCCGAAGGCGAAATCGATCTGTGGCGCATTGCCATCAAGCCCGGCAAGCCACTGGCCTACGGTCGCGTCCGGCGTACACGGGATGCCGGCCCGGAAGGCTACGCCCACTTCATCGGCCTGCCCGGCAATCCGGTGTCGTCGTTCATCACCTTCCTGCTGCTGGTGCGTCCCTTCATCCTCAAGCTGCAGGGCGCCCGCAGCTGGGAACCCCGCCGCATCCAGATGACGGCCGACTTTGCCTGGCCGCGTCCCGACAAGCGTCGCGAGTTCCTGCGTGCCGTGCTGCAGCCCGATGGCAAACTGCTGAAGCTGTTCCGCAACCAGGGCTCGGCGGTGCTGACCTCGGCTGTCATCGGTGATGGCCTGATCGACAATCCCCCCGGGCAGCCCATTCAGCCCGGCGATACGGTACAGTACATCCCGTTTGCGGAGCTGCTGGGGCTGCGCTGAACCGACGGGGCCTGGAGCTTCTGCGGAACAGTCGGAGCTGCGTTGGCTGGTCGGCCCCAGGTCTCAGGACCATCCCGGTCTGCGGCCCGGCGTCGTCATGCGGGCAGAATCCGTTCGCCGGCATCCGTATGCCGGCACGCTTGCGCCCGGACGCCGGCGTCCATGCACCTGAATGTCGGTGCCCCGCGCTCGGCTCCCATACACCGTCCCCGTCATACCGTCATGAAGATCGAACTGCTGTTTTTTGCCAGCCTGCGCGAGCGGCTTGGCACGGCCCGCGAATCACTGGTGCTGCCGGCCGGTGTCGGCACGGTGGCCGACCTGCGGGCGCATCTGGCGTCCCGCGGCGGGGTCTGGGCCGAGGTGTTCACCCCGCCGGCCACCGGCCGCGACACCCTGCGCGCCGCCGTGGCACAGGATCTGGCCACGCTGGATACACCGCTGGCCGAGGGTGCCGAGGTGGCGTTCTTTCCGCCCGTCACCGGGGGCTGAGGGGCTGCGCCATGAGCACGACCGCACCGGATTCGGCCCGGCCCGTGGGAAAGGACACGGTGCAGGATGCGCCGCAGGCCAGTGAACCGGCGCCGCCAGAGCATTCTGCGATCACGGCCGCTGCGGGCGTCGAGCCCATCGGGAGAGCTACGGCTACGAAGTCTCGTCATATCTGCGTCCAGACCGGCGATTTCGACGTGGGGGCCGAGCTGCGCCGCCTGCAGCGCCTCACGCTGGAAACCGGGGGTGTGGCCTCCTTCGTCGGCTATGTGCGTGACACCAACCAGGGCGACACCATCGGCGGTCTCACGCTGGAACACTATCCCGGCATGACCGAACGTTCACTGGAACGGATCTGCGCGCAGGCCGAGGCCCGCTGGCCGCTGCTGGGCGTGACCGTCATCCATCGCGTCGGCCCCCTGGCACCCGGTGACCAGATCGTGCTGGTGGCCACCGCCTCCCGTCACCGCGATGCAGCCTTCGAGTCCTGCCGCTTCATCATGGACTATCTGAAAACCGAAGCACCGTTCTGGAAAAAGGAAACCACGCCCGATGGCGAGCGCTGGGTGGACGCCCGCGACAGCGACGAGGCGGCGCGGAGGCGGTGGGTAACTAACTGATGGTGGCCACGACTGGCGGGCCCGTTCTCCGGTTTTCGTGGTGAAATATCCGGAGCGTGTCATCCGCGGCCCTGACCCGCACGCCCAAGGGGGTTTCGTAGGGACGAATGAGTCCATGACACGCGCCAGTCGCCTGACCCTGCAGCAGCCGCAGGGTGTTCGCTCACGAGTATGGACGCAACGGCCCGAGACGTACCCATGAAATCCCGCATCCACATCGAACAGATGGACTGTCCCACCGAAGAGGGGATGATCCGCAGGAAGCTGGGCCGCATGTCCGGTGTGGGGGCACTGCAGTTCAATCTGGTGCAGCGCATCCTGACGGTCGAGCACGACG
>ERZ773099.3490-NODE-3490-length-10098-cov-27.835706_pt1 | contig 10098 bp, 9 predicted proteins | sample MGYA00511120_ERZ773099 | MGnify/ENA primary metagenome ERZ773099 (study PRJEB29015, sample SAMEA2738012) | human oral metagenome | biome: human oral; feature: human-associated habitat; material: dental | place: China | collected 2104 ... | reverse complement strand
ACTCCATCACCTCCCTGCAGGCCATCTACGTGCCCGCCGACGACTACACCGACCCGGCTCCGGCCACGACCTTCGCCCACCTGGACGCCACGACCGAGCTGTCGCGCGAGGTGGCCGCCCGCGGCATCTACCCGGCCGTGGACCCGCTGGCCTCGACCTCTCGCCTGCTCGCGCCGCAGTACGTGGGTCGGGAGCACTACGAGGTCGCGACCCAGGTCAAGTCGATCCTCCAGAAGAACAAGGAGCTCCAGGACATCATCGCGATCCTGGGTATCGACGAGCTCTCCGAGGAGGACAAGGTCACCGTGGGCAGGGCGCGGCGCATCGAGCAGTTCCTGTCCCAGAACATGTACATGGCGGAGAAGTTCACCGGCGTCCCCGGCTCCACCGTGCCCGTGTCCGAGACCGTCGAGGCCTTCAAGCGCATCGCCGACGGCGACTACGACCACCTGCCCGAGCAGGTCTTCTTCAATATCGGCGGCATTGAGGATCTCGAGCGCCGGGCGGCCGAGAGCACGGCGGCCTGACATGCCCGGGGCGCTGACTGTCGAGATCGTCTCCCGCACCGGGGGGGAGGCCTGGAGCGGCCAGGCCGGGCAACTCACGGTCCCGCTGGCAGATGGCGAACTCGGAATCCTTCCGGGGCGCCAGCCGATCCTGGCGATCGTGGGTCGCGGCGCCGTGCGCATCGTGCCCGTCGATGGGGAGGCCTTCGAGGTTCCGGTGGCCGGTGGCTTCTGCTCGGTGAGCCATGACACCGTCACTGTGGCGGCCGATGCCGCGGGGGACGGGGCCAAGGACGCCGCAGTCAGCGATGTGCTGGCCGAGGCCGTGGACCTCCCGGGTATCCCTGATATCGAGGACTGATCGGAGGCCGGGGCGCATGATGGGACATCCGGTCTGGACGGCGGCAGGCGCGTTGGCGCTGGTCGTGCTCGTCCTGATCGGGGTCTTCATCGTCCGCCTGCGTCGCCTGGCCGGGCGCGTCGGCTCCTTCGAATGCGCCCTGCGCCGCCCCGGGCGGAGCCGCTGGATGAGCGGCATCGCCACCTTCGGCGGAGACGCGGTGGAATGGACACGACTGGTCTCGCTGTCCGTGCGACCGCGCTACCGCTTCGAGCGCGCCGACATCGAGCTCGGCGGGGTCAGCCATAGGGGCGCGGAGGGCAATATCGTCGATGTCGAGTGCGTCTACCGCGGTGAGCGCTTCGATCTGGCGATGGTGGAGGACTCCCACTCCGCGATGGTCGCCTGGCTGGAGTCCGCGGCTCCGACGCAGCCCAAGCTTCTGTAGCCTCTGTGAGCCTGTCGGTCGAGCCCTAACCCGGAGCCCTATCCGCGGGTCGCGCGCATGGAGACGACGTGGACGAGGTGCTCCAGCGGGCCCCGCGCCCACACGGCGAACCAGGCCATGGCGAAGGCGATGAATCCTGTCGACATGACGGCCCACAGCAGGTTGTCCTCGGCGTCGGTGGCGGAGGTCCAGGCGTTGAGCGCCCAGATGGCGGCCACGTGCCCGCAGTAGACGGTCAGCGACATCGACCCCACGGCGGCCAACGGGGCGACCACCCAGCGCAGGCGCCGGGAGACGAGCTGGAGGAGGGCGATGACCAGCATGGCCGTGCCGCCCGAGCCCACCGCCTCGAAGGTCGTGTCCGTGTGCGGTCCCGCGGTGGCCAGGGCCTTTGCGTTGAAGGGGGCGGGATTGACGGGCTGTCCCCCCATGCCGTTCATGCTGTTCATGCCGTTCGCATCACCGCTCCCGGTGGTGATCCCGGTGCTGCTGTCGGTCGTGTCAGCCTCCGTCGCGTCTGTGTCTGTTGCGTCCGTCGCGTCTGTCGCACCCGTCGCGTCCGTCATGTTCGCCGATCCCGAGTCCGAGGGCGGCCTCGCGTTATCCGGTGCGGTACCTGGTGCTGCAGGGCCGTCGGCCTGCCCGCCCCGCGCTCGATTCGCGCCGATCTGCTGCGCGGACCGACTCTGCCCGTTGACGCACTGCTCGGTGTCCGCGGGGGAGACCAGGTGGTAGGCGTCGGGCTTGTCCGGATTGACGACCCGGCTGACGCCCCAGCCGGCGCCGTAGCCGATCACGGCGCACAGTGCGCCGACCGCGGCCAGGCGCCACAGGTTGCGCGAGCGCGACCAGTCCAGGCGCGACAGGCCCAGCCCCAGGAAGATGTAGGCCATCCACAGCGCGCCGGGGTAGAACCCGGTGATGAGGAAGGAGACGACGGCGGCATTGCCGTCCCCCGACGTCGGGTAGGCGGTCATTCCCAGGTGACTCAGGGCAACGGGTGCGCCGAGCTTGATGACGGGCCCGACCACTGCGATGACGGCCGCCAGGATGAACAGATTGCGGGGACGCCAGCTCAGGACGGGCAGGGCCAGGGCGAACCAGGCGGCGTAGTAGCCCAGAATGACGCCCACCGGCGGGCCGAGCAGTGCCAGGCCCGTGCCCATGGCCAGCAGTAGTGCCGAGCGCACGAGTATTCGCAGTCGGGTGCGGATCAGCGCCTCGCCTGTGTGGGGGCGAGCACGGCCGGACATGATGCCGAGCGAGAATCCGGCGATGACGGCGAAGAGCACCGCGGAGCGCCCGTGCGCCTGGTCGAGCACGCCGGACAGCGATGTCAGCCCGCAGGTCGTGAAGCCCACGTGCGCCGCCATCATGCCGAGCAGCGCCAGTCCTCGGGCGGCATCCAGCCCTCCCAGGCGGTTCGGACCGGCGGTGCCGGTGAGGTAGGCGCCGCGTCGTCGGGGCAGGATCCACCCGTAGCGCAGCGCGTCCGAGTGCGCAGCCGACGGCTGCCCGGCGGATACCCCCGGGGCAGGGGCGGTGTTGGAAGGCGTAGATGTCACGAAGAACATCACTAGCAGTCCTCGGGTAAGCACAGCGTTAACGGGCGGGGGCGCCGGTAAGGCGCCGTTAGAACGCCGTTGATGGGCGGGGGAGCTCCGGACCTGTAGGCTGCCGGGGTGCGTGTCGTCATTGCCAGCTGCTCCGTGGACTACTCCGGGCGCCTCGACGCCCACCTGCCCCGGGCCACCCGCCTCATCATGGTCAAGGCGGACGGCTCGGTCCTCGTGCATTCCGATGGAGGCTCCTACAAGCCCCTGAACTGGATGAGTCCGCCCGCCCGGCTCAGCGAGATCGACCCCGATGATGAGGATCGCGAGGCCGGCGTCGTCGCCCGGTGGGAGGTCGCGGCCGCCAAGACCGATGATCGGCTCGTCATCCGCATCTTCGAGATCCTCTCCGACGCCAGCGCGGATCTGGGCGTCGATCCGGGGCTGACCAAGGACGGGGTCGAGGCTCACCTCCAGGAGCTCCTCGCCGAGCAGATCGAGGTCCTGGGCGCCGGTTATCGGCTCGTGCGGCGCGAATACCCCACGGCCATCGGGCCGGTGGACATCATGGCCAAGGACGCCGACGGCGGCTCGGTGGCCGTCGAGCTCAAGCGCGTGGGCGGCATCGACGGCGTCGAGCAGCTGAGCCGCTACCTCGAGCTGCTGAATCGTGATCCGGTGCTGGCTCCTGTGCACGGGGTCTTCGCCGCTCAGACCATCAAGCCGCAGGCCCGGGTTTTGGCCGAGGACCGGGGCATCCGCTGCGTCGTGCTCGACTACGACGCCATGCGCGGCATGGACGATCCCGGCGCCCGCCTCTTCTGAAGCGTCTGAGCTGTTACTGGGAGCCTCCTCATGGCCGCCAAGCCCGCCAGATCAGCCAGACCGGCGAAGCCGGCCAGGCCCGCTGCCTCCGCCCTGCCGCGTCAGGTGTCGCTGCTGCGGATCGTCGCCCATGGGCTGATCGAGGCGACCGCCGCGCCGACGCCCGTCGAGGCCGTGCGCCGCCAGCTCGCCGTTCAGGGGCAGCAGGTCTCCGCCGTGCCGCACGCCCTGATCGTGCGCACTTCGACCGGCACCGGTAGTGACGTGGCGGACGCCTTCGAGCGCGGGGACCTGGTCCGCTCCTGGCCCATGCGCGGCACCGTCCATATCACCACCGCCGCCGATCACCACTGGCTGCGCGCGGCGCTCAGGCACCGCATGGATGCGTGGGTGCGCCGCTCGGAGTCCGAGTTCGGCGTCGACGAGGCCCTGTGCGAGCGCGCCGCGGAGGCTGCTCTCGCCGCGATCGGGCGGCACGGGCCGCTGCCGCGCTCCGAGCTGCTGGAGGTCTGGAGCGAGGCCGGTCTCATGGGGCCCTTCCAGGGTGCGAACGTCTCGTCCTACCGGCGCCGTCACCTTCTGGTCCGCCTCCAGGCCGAGGGGGTTCTGGTCCAGGGGCCGCGGATCGGTAACGAGCATCTGGTGATCGACGCCGGTCAGCTCCCCGGCGCCGACAGCGGGCCGGTCGGGTCCGGGGTCGTCCGGGGCGGTCCGGGGCACGCTGCGGCTCTGGCCGAGATCGCCCGCCGCTACGCCACCAGTCATGGGCCCGTCAGCGCCGAGGACCTGGCCAGGTGGACGACCCTGCCCAAGCGGGAGGCCGCCCGGGCGCTGGAGGACGCCGTGGAGCAGACCCGGGCCGCGGACTACGGCGTCGATGCGGCCTCGGCCCGGGTGCCCCTGGTGCGCGCGGTCGTCGAGGGCGGCGCGCGCGGAGGTCTGCGAGTTCTGGGGGACGGGGAGCGGGTGCCGTCCGCGGGCCTGCTCTACCTGCGCGCCGATCTGCTCGAATTGCTCGACGCCGGCCTCGGACGGGCCCGGGCGGCGCGCTTCCTGCCCTCCTTCGATGAGCTTCACGTGGGCTACAAGGATCGCAGCTGCTTGACCGATGCCTCCGGCGAGCGACTCATCTGCCCGTCGTCCAACGGCATGTTCCGCCCGCTCCTGGTGGATCGGGGGCGGCTGGTGGGCGTGCGGCCTGTGGGCGAGGGCGTGCTCTGGCTGGGTGGGAATGCGCCTTCGGCCCGGGTCGAGCGCGATACGGCTCGGGCGGTGGCCGCCGTCGAGAAGCGCCTGGCGCGGTAGGGGCGTGCTGGGGGCGCCCGGCGGAGGCGTGCGGTAGAGGCGTGCAGCGCTCTGCAGTCTGTGCAGCCTGCTAGCCCGCCCTGTTGAGCCTGTTGAGGCTGTCGAGATTGACATTCTCGAACGAGATCGACGGTCACGCCGTCGATCTCGTTCGAGAAAGTCGACCTCGACGCCGGGGATCTCTCCCGCGAAGGAGTTTGCAGATCAAACCTACGGAGGTATCCTTCTCTCATCAGTTTGAAATGCAAACTCATCTGTGAATGCGAGGAGTTCAAGTTATGGAACGTCTGTCCAGAAGCGGCTCGAGGCGGCGGTCGCCGTCGGTGGGGAGTAAGTGCAGTGTTGGCACCGCTGGCAGTACTAGCACCGCTGGCACCGCTGGCAGTGTTGGCAGTGTTGGCACCGCTGGCACTGCCTCTACTGCGGATGCAGCCGCCACCGCGACGACTGCTGCCGCCACGCAGTACGTGATGGAGTGGGAGGGGGTGTCCAAGCGCTATCCGGGCGCCGATGCGCTCGCCCTCGACGACGTCTCCTTCTCGGTCCGCTCCGGTGAGATCGTCGTCCTCGTCGGCCCCAATGGCTCGGGCAAGACCACGGCCATGGAGATGGTCTCCGGTCTGCGCCTGCCGACCGCGGGCAAGGTTCGCGTCGCCGGCCGGGAGGTGCGGCCCTCGGGGGAGCAGCGGATGGTCGTCGGCGTTCAGCTCCAGGAGGCGGGCCTGCCTCGGCGGCTCAAGGTCGATGAGGCCATCCGCGCCGTGGCGTGCCTGTACGACGATCCCGGGCCGGTCGAGGAGATCGTCTCCCAGCTCGGCCTGAATGACCATATGACATCGTCGGTCGGCTCTCTGTCGGGCGGGTGGCAGCGGCGCCTGGACGTCGCCCTGGCCTGCATCGGCCGTCCCCGCGCCCTGGTCCTGGACGAGCCGACCAGTGGGGTCGATCCGGTGGCGCGGGCGGAGCTGTGGGAGTTCCTCAGGCGGCGACGCCACGAGGGCACGGCGGTCCTGGCCTCGACGCACGATCTGAGCGAGGCCGAGGCCTATGCCGACAGGCTGCTGGTGCTCAACCGGGGCCGCCTGGTTCTTCAGGGTCCGGTCGAGGAGGTGCTGGGGCTCGCCGGCGGGCGGTGGAGGCTGCGCCTGATCGGAGTCGATGCCGCTGTTGATGCCTGGGCGCGGTGTCACGATGTCGAGTTCATCGGCGGCGGCGACACCCGAGTCCTCGTGGGCTCCAAGGAGGAGGTCGTGCGGGTCGGCGAGCAGGTCGAGGCCGCCTATGAGCGCGGCGAGCTGGGCTACCAGGACGTGCTGCGCGGACCGATCCGTCTCGAGGACGTCTTCACCCATGCGGTGACCGTCGGCGCAGCCGATGCGGAAGGGCGGTCGGCACGATGAACCAGTCCATGAAATCCGCGAAGTCCCAGAAGAAGTCCATCGGCCGGAGTGGGAGAACAAGAGCGATGGAGAATGCAGTTCAGTCCCGTCACCCCCGTCAGCCCAGGCCCGCGCCCTGGTGGCGGATCCTGCTCGTGTGGGCGCGCCAAGAATTCATGCTGCTCCTGCGCGAGCCCGTCGCGGTGTTCTTCTCCCTGGCGTTCCCGCTGATCATATATGTCTTCATCGGTATTCCCTACGGCTCCACCGAGATCGCCCCCGGCGTGCACTTCATTGACGCCATGTTCTCCTCCCTCATCCTGACCGTGGCGGCCAACCTCCTGCTCATGGGCCTGCCGATCTACCTGGCCGAGCTGCGGAGTCGGGGTGTGGATCGGCGATACGCGGTCCTGCCTCTGCCGGGCCGACTGTTCGCCTCTGGCGTGCTGGCCTCCATGCTGATTCTGCTGGCCGGCTCCTCGGCGGTCATCGTCCTGGTAGTCGGTCTGCGGGACGGTCTGCGGGCCACTCTGTGGAGTCCCGTCTATCTTCTGCTCCTCATCGGCTCGATCCTCTGGCTGTCGGCGCTGGGGTTCCTCATCGGGGCGCTGCGCGTCTCTGCCCGTACCACCCAGGCCCTGTCCGCCGCGATCTTCTTCATCATGTTCTTCGGCTCGGGCGCGGCCGTGCCCCTGGAGGGCCTGCCCGAGATCCTTCAGAAGGTCCTGGAGTGGAATCCGCTCAAGCAGTGGCTCGACGTCATGGTCGGGGTCTACACGGGCGCCGGGGCGAGCCGCACCGAGTGGCTGCGACTGCTCCTGGCCCTGCCCATGTCCGCGATCTGCGCCCTGGGCGGTCTGCGGCTGTGGAGGCAGAGGAGCTGATGAGCATGCCATCCTCGTCATCCCGACCCGGCCGTCTGTCCCGGATGAGCCGGGCGAACCGCTCGAACCGGACCGGTGCCGCTCCGCTGCGGCGCGCGCCGCAGCGAGTCCGCCTCGGTCTGGGTGCGGCGGTCGCCTGCTTGGTGGTCAAACTGCTCGAAGTGATCGCTCTCCTGGTCTCGCCCGAGGGGATTCCCGGGTGGCTGCCCGCCGCCCGCAGCTGGACGTATCTCTGGGTCATCCTCGGCTGGCTCGTGTCCAGCGCGGTCATGCTCTGCGCGCGCCATTGGGTCGGCGCGGTGTCGGCGGCCTGGCTGTTCATCATGTCGTCGATCGGCTCTGTCAGCTTGCTCAAGAGAGGTCATGTGATCCTGGGGACTCTGGAGCTCGTGGTCTGCGCCGTCGGGCTGGGCGGCCTGCTCCTGGCGGTTGCCGCGGGCGCATTCCGCAGGCGCGGCGGGGAGACGCGGTGAAGTGGGCGCGGCGATTGTGACTCACTCGGTCAGCAGACGTCAGACGTCCGGAGGTACACTCCGGGTATGAGCAGCGTTGCCACGGCCCTGCGAGGGCGAGTCGTCACTCCCGTCGAGATTATCGAGGACGGCCTGGTCGTCGTCGCCGAGGGGCACATCGCATGGGTGGGGGCCGCCGCCGAGGCCGAGCGCGCCGGTTGGGGCGACCTGCTCGCCGACGCCGTGGTCGCCCCCGAGAGCGGCTACCTGCTGCCCGGCCTCGTCGACGTCCACTGCCACGGCGGCGGCGGGGAGTCCTTCCCCAATGCCGAGACCGCGGATCAGGCCATGGTCTCCATCCTGGAGCACCGCCGTCACGGCACCACCAGCCTGGTGGCCTCCTGCGTCACCGCGGCCGCCGACGTCCTGAGGGCGCGCACGTGCGTCCTGGCCGATCTGTGCGACGCGGGCGAGCTCGCCGGCATCCACTTCGAGGGGCCGTTCGTATCGGTGGAGCGCTGCGGCGCCCAGGACCCCACCTACATCATCGAGCCCGATGCGGCCCTGACCCGCGAGCTCATCGAGCTCGGCCGCGGGCACGTGGTCACCATGACGATCGCCCCGGAGAAGCCCGGCATCACCGGCGGCGACGGCGTCGTGGCCGCGCTGATCGACGGCGGGGCCCTGCCATCCTTCGGACACACCGACTCCGAAGCCGCTCCGGTGCGCGCGGGACTGGCCGACGCCTCGGCCCGACTCGCTGCGCGTGTCCGTTCCGGCCAGCCGGTGCGCTCGACCCGCTCCACCGCCACCCACCTGTTCAACGGCATGCGGCCCATGCACCACCGCACGCCCGGCCCGGTGCCGGAGTTCCTCGCCGCCGCCCGGCGGGGGGAGTGCGTCCTGGAGATGATCGGCGACGGCGTCCATCTGGCTCCGGAGATCGTCCTGGACATGTTCGAGACCCTTGGGCGGGAGAACGTCATCCTGGTCACCGACGCCATGGCGGCCGCGGGCATGCCCGACGGCGACTACGTGCTGGGGCCCGCCGCGGTCACGGTGGCCGATGGGGTCGCGCGCCTGACCGAGGGCGGTGCGATCGCCGGGGGCACCGCGCACCTGATCGATGTCGTGCGCACCACTTGGCGCGGTGGGGTCGATCTGGTCGATGCCGTCTACGCCGCGTCCTGTCAGGGGGCCGAGGTCCTCGGCGACGACTCGATCGGGGCCCTGGAGCCCGGCAGGTGGGCGGACCTGGTGGTTACCGATGCCGATCTCGCGCCCGTGCGCGTCCTGCGTCGTGGCGAGGTCGTCGTCTGAGGGGTAACGCCTAACGCCGAGATCGGTCGTAACCCGCACCGAGATCGGTCCGGTTCCGCGTCGAGATCGGTCGTATTCCGCCTCGAGATCGGTTGCGCTGTCGCCGATCTGCTGCTCGCCGACGGTTTCGAATTGTGGCATGTGGCCTTTGTCCCCGAGTTCGTCGTGCGCGCCTCGACGTCGGGTCGGCCGGGCCGAATCGAACCGATCTCGAGCCGGAACCGGACCGATCTCGGTATGGGGCGTGGTGGGTAGGCCTGGCGGGTGTGGTTGTCGTCGGTGTTGCACATGGGAGACTGGGGTTCCTGCGGAGTGGGGGCTGGTTTTTGTTGGAATGACGGGCTTATCCGGCGAGCGTCGTGTGCGGCGGTCGGGCTCCCATGTGCGGTGAGGGGGGTCTGCGCACATGGGAGTGGGATTGTGGTCGTTGCTGACGGCGCTGTTCCGCATGATTCCGCGGTTTCCCCCGGCGCGGAGTGCGCGCGAGTGTGCAACATCGGCCGCCCCGGCACATGCGGGTATCAGCAGAGCCGTCCCGCGGCGGTGCAACCCGGCTCATATGCTCTCCAGTCCCGAGACCACCCCACCCGAGACACTCACAGACACCCATCCCGTTCCAGATGTACTGACGCACCACAATCTCGACGCGGAACCGGACCGATCTCGACGCGGATTACGACCGATCTCGGCACAGGTTTCGACCGATCTCGAGCCGGAGCTCGACCGATCTCGACGCGGATTACGACCGATCTCGAGCCGGAGCTCGACCGATCTCGGCACGGGTTTCGACCGATCTCGACGACACAGGGAGTGCCTCAGCTCTGCACAATGATCAGCTCGTCGAAGTCGGCGTCGCAGTGGCTCGCCGTGTCCGAGGGGGTGAAGCAGCGGTCCAGCGATGCATTGTGGCTTCGGACCTACCGGCAGGGCGCTGTGTCTGCCCGGCTCGCTTGAGCGGCCGGTCGTCGGGGCTCTCGGGTTGAGGCGTCCTCGTTGTTTTGCTGTTGTCGTCTCTGCTGTCCCTGCTGGTTTCACCGCCCTTGTCCCGCCCCGCGGCGATCACCGAGGAGATGGCGTCCCGTGAGG
>ERZ773099.3488-NODE-3488-length-10102-cov-5.429780_pt1 | contig 10102 bp, 8 predicted proteins | sample MGYA00511120_ERZ773099 | MGnify/ENA primary metagenome ERZ773099 (study PRJEB29015, sample SAMEA2738012) | human oral metagenome | biome: human oral; feature: human-associated habitat; material: dental | place: China | collected 2104 ... | reverse complement strand
CCGCTCCTATAGTATGTCCCGTATGCCCTGCGTGCACTCGTGGGCGGCGTCCCCACGGACAACGTGGCGCCGCGCGCCGGATGCCGCCCCGTGCCCTGCGCGTCGCACCTCGCGCCGTGCACCATATGCCGCTGGCGCCACGTGCGGCGGAGCCGTGCGTACGGCAAGACGAGGAGAGAGGCTCCCATGTGCAACGTCGACATCGCAAATGAGCGTCCTGGCGCCGAACCCTACGCCGACGAGGGGGAGGAGCGGGTCGGCCTCTCCGCCGCGGGCATGCGCTTCGATGACAGGGGGCTGGTCACCGTCGTGGTCCAGCAGGGAGGGACGGGTGAGGTGCTCATGGTCGCCTGGGCCAACGAGGAGGCCCTACGTCTCAGCCTCGAGACAGGTACCACCTGGTTCTGGTCCCGCTCTCGCAGGGAGCTCTGGAACAAGGGGGCGACGAGCGGCAACGTGCAGAGACTCAGGCGCGTGCTGGTGGACTGTGACGCGGACACCCTCGTCTACGAGGTGGACTCGCCGGGCCCCGCCTGCCATACCGGACATCGCAGCTGCTTCTACCGCGAGCTCACCGCATAGGCCGCCCCCCTGAGGTCCCCGCGCGCCCCACACCTCCCTACATCTTGATGTCGCCGCCCGCCTCGCGGGCCCACAGGTACAGCTGTACGCAACGTTCCGCCAGGATGTCCAGCGAGTCAAAGAGCCAGCAAGGTACGGTCTGGGTCTTGTCGTCCAGGAGGTCCTGGTAGATGACGGAGAGTTCGGTGCAGCCACAGACCACCGCATCGCAGCCGGCCCCGTGCAGCCGTCCCGCGATGTCAAGGAGGTCGCCGGGGTCGTAGTCCGCGTTCGCCTTGACGCCGTCGTAGATGAGAGAGCTCACCTGTGCCTGGTCCGCCTCGTCGGGATGCACGCACTCGAGCCCCATGGCCTTGAAGTAGCCCTGGAACACCTCCGAGCGCACGGTGCCCTCGGTCGCCATCAGGCCGACCCTGCCCCCGTGGCCGACCTTCTCGGCGATGTGACGCGAGGTCTCCTCCATGATGTTCACCACGGGTATGTCGACGGCGTCGTCGATGGCGGCGTAGAAGTAGTGCGCCGTGTTGCAGGCGATGGCGAGGTAGTCCGCCCCGGCATCCTGCAGCCAGCGGGCCACCTTGACCATCTCGGGCTGGGGGTTGGGCCTGTCGTGGTCGAGGATGTAGGCCGTACGGTCGGGGATCTGGGGGTCGTTGAAGACGATCATCGGCATGTTGTCCTGATCGGACGTGGCGGGCGTCTTCTTGATGAGCATCTCCATGAAGTAGGCCGTCGCCAGTGGCCCCACGCCGCCGATGATGCCCAGGATTGGCTTGTTCACGCGCCCCTCCGTCCCCAGCTGGCCCGTGCGTCCTGCGGGCCCGCGCAACTGTTGAATCTTGCTGCAGCCGATTTTACCCGTCGGGGCGTCGTCTCCATGGCGCTACCATAGGCCATGGAAGGTTCCGCACCCCAGGCGCCGCGCTTCGCCCGCCCGGATGCTTCCGGCGTAGGCGCTGGGTCCCTCCCGCGTCCAATCGGCAACCCTAGGAGTCCGTCCCATGAGACCTGTGGTTACAGACGAGAAGAACCTCCCCAACGTGCTCCAGCCCGTCATCCTGGGAGCGGACTTCTGCGGCTATGCGTACATCCGCTGCTTCTGGGAGGCCTACCACGTCAAACCCATCGAGCTGGGCGCCGACGACATCAAGTCCATCGCGCGCAGCCGCTTCGTCGACTTCCGCGTGGTTCCTGGCATCGACCGCGAGGACGTCCTCATGGGCTACCTCACGAGGCTCGGCGCCGAGCTCGTGTCTGCCGGGAAGGTCCCGTTCCTCGTGGGCTGCGGCGACTTCTACGCCCGCATCGTCTCCAAGAACAAACCGGTGCTCGAGGAGTGGTACTACGTCCCCTACATCGACTTCGACCTGCTTGACGACATCACGCAGAAGGAGAACTTCTATCGCATCGCGGACGAGGTCGGCATCCCGTACCCCAAGACCCGCTTCCTCGACTGCGCCGACCCCCATGCCGCGGTGGATGATTCGGGCTTCTCATATCCCCTGGTGGCGAAGCCGTCCAACTCGGCTGCCTACCACTATGCGGAGATTCCCGACAAGAAGAAGGTGTTCTTCGTCCAGGACCGCAGCGAGCTCGAGGGCATCTTCAGGAGCCTCCAGGCGTCAAGCTATGACAAGAGCCTGATCGTCCAGGAGCTCATCCCCGGCGAGGACTCCCAGGAGAGGATCCTCTCCATCTACACCGATGCCAACTCCGATCCCGTGTTCATGGTCGGCGGTCGCGTCGTGTTGCAGGACCATGCGCCCACCGCCATCGGCAACCCCGCCGTGATCATCCCCGAGACCAATCGCAAGGTGCTCGAGGACGCCTGCCGCTTCATGCGCCGCGTCGGCTACCATGGCATGGCCAACTTCGACGTCAAGTACGACGCCCGTGACGACAGCTTCAAGTTCTTCGAGATAAACACCCGCCCGGGTCGCAGCTCGCTCTTCCCCTACCTCGCTGGGGTGAACTTCGCAAAGGTCCAGGTGGACGACGTCCTTCTCGGCAAGAGGATGGAGCCCGTGGCGTCCGACAGGCCCTTCGCCTACGTCACCGTGCCTCCGCAGGTCGTGAGGTCCTGCGTCAGCGACCCCAAGGTCAGACGGCAGGTCCTGGACGCGTTCAGGGACGGCACCGCCTGCTTCGCCCTGCACTGGGACCAGGACTGCCTGGCACAGCGCTTCTGGGCCAGCGTGAACTACTACCACCAGGTCCAGAAGTTCCGGAAGTACTACTGGAGCGACGAGGGCAGCAGGGCGAGCAAGTAGCCCATGGGCGTGAAGGACCCCTCAGCCAGAAGGCCCGACCTCGGCCTCGCCTCCCCGAGCCCGGAGGAGCTGGGCATGCCGAGCATCGCCGAGCAAGTGGCCCAGGTTCCCACGGAGCCTGGCTGCTACCTCTGGAAGGACGGCAGGGGGGAGGTCATTTACGTGGGCAAGGCCAAGAACCTGCGCTCGCGCATGCTCCAGTACGTCAACCTGACGGACGACCGTGCCAAGATCCCCCTGATGATGCAGGTGGTCCGCAGCTTCGACTATGTGGTCGTGGGCTCCGAGCACGAGGCGCTGGTGCTGGAGCGCAACCTCATCGCCCAGTACCATCCCTACTTCAACGTCGACTTCAAGGATGACAAGAGCTACCCCTACATCGCCATCACCGAGGACGACGCCTTCCCGGCGATCAAGTACACGCGCGAGAGGCACCGCAAGGGAACCCGCTACTTCGGCCCCTACACGGACTCCCACGCCGCGCGCGAGACCATCGACACCCTGCGCAAGGCGGTGCCCATCTGCATCGCCAGCTGCACGGAGTGGAAGCGCGCCCGCCGCTACCTCAAGGGTCACCCCGACGACGTGGCGATCGCCAACCTGGTTCTGGGCGAGCACTGCCGACCCTGCTTCGACTATCACGTCGGGCGCGGGCCTGGCGTCTGCTGCGGGCAGATAGACACCGTCGACTATGCCGCCCACGTGCGCCAGGTCGAGAAGTTCCTCTCGGGCAGACGTGCCGAGATCTGCGGCGAGCTCGAGGACCAGATGCACGAGGCAGCCTCCAACCTCGAGTTCGAGCGCGCCGCACGCATCAAGCGCCGCCTCGAGGTCATAGACGGCCTCGACGATCGGCAGCAGGTGACCTTCCCGACCAGCGTCAACCTCGACCTCATCGGCTTCTACCGTGAGGAGACCATCAGCTGTGCCTGCGTCTTCGTCGTGCGCGAGGGGCGCACGGTGCGCTCGAGCGAGTTCATCCTCAACAAGGGGGCCGACGTGGACGAGGTCGAGCTCACCGAGGGCTTCCTCAAGCGCTACTACGACGAGACGGCCGACATTCCCGCAGAGGTGGACACGCACATCGACCTTCCCGACGCAGGGCTTCTGGGTGAGTGGCTCACGAAGAAGCGCGGGCGCGTCTGTCGCATCCACCGGCCCAAGCGCGGCGAGAAGGCCCGCCTCCTCGAGCTGGCAACACGAAACGCCCGCCATGCCCTCATGCGCTGCATGGTGCGCACGGGCTATGCCGACGAGAGGACCAACCAGGCGCTCCTCGAGCTGGAGAGCGCACTCGCACTTGACAGGCCGCCCCTGCGCATCGAGTGCTTCGATATCTCCACGCTCCACGGTTCCTTTACCGTCGCCTCGATGGTCGTCTTCACCAACGGGCGTCCCGACAAGGGACAGTATCGTCGCTTCAAGATCCGGGCCAGGCTGAGCGAGGCCAACGACTTCGTCTCGATGGGCGAGGTGCTTGGTAGGCGCTATGCGCCGGCGCGCAGAACAGACGAGCGCTTTGCCGCCTCGGTGCCCGACCTGCTCGTGGTGGATGGGGGCAAGCCGCAGCTCACGGCTGCCACAGGACAGCTGAGCGCCCTGGGGCTCGACATTCCGGTCTGCGGCCTCGCGAAGTCAGACGAGGAGGTCTTCGTTCCCTGGGATGAGACGCCCATCGTCCTGCCCTCGGGTTCTGCCTCGCTCTACCTCATCAAGCAGGTGCGTGACGAGTCGCACCGCTTTGCCATCACCTTCCACCGTGAGCTGAGGACCAAGGCCCAGAGCGTCTCGATCCTCGATGAGGTGCCGGGCGTCGGCACGCGGCGCAAGAGGGCCATCATGCGTCACTTCGGCTCGATGAGACGCCTCAGGGCAGCGAGCACCGAGGACATCGCCTCCGTGAGGGGCGTTCCCGCGTCGGTCGCGCGAGAGGTCTACGATACGCTTCGCGCCTGGGAGGGAGAGGGTGGGAGCCAAAAGGAAGCGACGTGAGCTGTCCCGCGTCCTGCGCATAGGCTCGATCGCCTACCATGAAGGGCATGCCTGAGCCATTGCCCTCGACCGGTGGGCCTGAGCCGCTCGGCATCGGAGTGAGCGCTATCAGTCGAAGCATGGTTGCGTTGCGACAGCATGACCGGCCGTCAGTTAGGCTGTCGCGGGACTTGCCCCACAGGCCACCCGGATTGACGACCTCTATGCGGTCATCAAACACATCAACGGAGACGGCCTGCCCGTCGAATCTCTTGTCATACTCGCGGTGAATGAGCGCATTGGCTATTGCTTCGCGCAGGAGGTGTCACCTCTTCCCTGCTGACGTAAACGAGCTATCGTAGAGAGGAGCTCCTCCTCACACATGCTTTCCTCACTCTCACGTATAACAGGTCAGTGATGGTTGTACGTGATGCAGCATGTTCTGCACGTGACGATCTTCCTGCAAAGCGAGCTGAACGCACAGGGCTACTTTTCATGGGTAGGCAGATGCCATGGCCGCCGTGCTGCCGTCCGGTGCCACCCCCTCTCCGATAGCCCCTGAGCCGCGCTGTCTTGCGCTGTCTCATGCGCGTGCCACTCGACGCCATCGAGTGGTGCGCGCATCGTGCGCTCGGCACCATCGAGTGGCATGAAAGTCGGCATAAGCGCAGTTGCCAGGAAATGTTGTGCCACTCGAAGCCATCGAGTGGTGCGCGCATCGTGCACTCGGCACCATCGAGTGGCACGACCGATCCCCGCAGACTCGGCGTCCGTGCGACGCCACGACGAGACACTCGGGTGGGAGGGGGCGTGCAGCCCGCCCGGGCGCCGTCGCGACGGCCACGCGTGCAAGAGTGTCGCAACGATAGGAGACGGACAGGATGCGGGGAGAAAAGTGGCTGGGGAGTCGTCCGGCCGCAGGCGGGGCTCGGCACGTCAGCCTGAGGGAGCATCATTGGCCTACCCGTGAAAAGTAACAGCACGGGGTAGCCGTCTCGCGTCCCACCTGGCTTCCGTAGCCCAGCTCGCAGAGACTCTGGTATGCTTGTTTATAGCGGTCGCAGGCTGTTTGCCGCGTCTGCTCGCATCGGTCGGAATCTCGCAGGAAGTGCCGGAGGCCAGCATGGGTACACCACTCTCACGCCGTACGTTCGTCAACCTTGTTGGCGGGGCAGCAGCGCTCGCGGGACTTGGTCTTACTGGCTGTGCGACTGGCTCGGGGTGGAGCGGGACTGCAGGTGACAACCAGACCGTAGGTGGTGGCGAGCTGACCGTCGGCGCGGCGTACTCCGCAAAGAACTTTGATCCTCTGTCCACCTCGTCCGCACTCGCGCTCAGCTGCAACCTCAACGTCATGGAAGGCCTCTTCGAGATGGACTTCCATGACTTTGGCACGCGTCCGGCGCTTGCGGAAGGCGATCCTTCCCAGGTCGACGCCACCACCTTTGAGGTCAAGCTGCGCAGTGATGCGAAGTTCTCCGATGGGAGGGTGGTCAAAGCATCGGACGTCGTCTTCTCGTTCAAGGTGGCGGCGGCAGGGGGGAGCAGCTACGCACCGATGCTGATGCCGATAACCTCCATAGAGGTCAAGGACAACTCTACGGTGACAGTCAGGACCAGCCATCCCGACCTCCCGTGGCTGAAGTCACGTCTGGCCATCCTGAAGATCGTGCCCGAGGGTTCGACCGGTGAGGAGAGGGCCAAGACTCCCGTTGGCACTGGTCCCTGGATGTACAGGGAGGTGACGGACGCGTCGGTCACGCTTAAGCCAAACCCGCACTACAACGGTGCGTACCCCGCCAAGGACGACACGCTGCGCTTTGAGGTCCTCAAGAGCAAGATCGCCCGAGTGACGGCCGCCCAGCAGGGGACCACGCTCATCTCGGAGGCTGTGCCCGTCGACTCGATCGGGCAGCTTCGGGAGGCAGGCCTTACCATAGACTCGGTGCAGGGGCTTGGCTCACGCTTCTTGATGTTTGACATTGCGAAGTATCCCTGGAACAAGGTTGAGGTGCGCCAAGCCGTCATGTATGCCCTCGACTACAAAGGCATGGTGGAGGACGTCCTCTACGGACAGGCGTCAGCTGCCACCAGCATTCTTCCCGATGACGCCGCCTTCCCAAACTACCATAGGGCGTCAGTGGTCTACAGCTACGACCCTGACAGGGCAAAGAGCCTGCTCAAGGAGGCAGGCGTCACGCCAGGGCAGCTGACCCTCAGGACGACGGACAACGATCAGGTGGTCGCCATGTCCACCGTCATCAAGCGGAACTTGGAGGATCTGGGCTTTAAGGTTACGATACAGACGGACAGCTCGGATGCGACCTATGCGGCGATCGATGCGGGCGGCAGCAACTACGACTTGCTGCTGGCGCCAGGCGACCCCAGCTGCTTTGGTGCTGACCCTGATCTGGTGCTCAGGTGGTGGTACGGCAATGACGTTTGGATGAGGACGCGCTGCCCCTGGAGTGGGACCGTCGAGCACACAGAGCTTCTTCAGGAGATGGACGCCGCGCTTGGCTCCTCGGGCGACGAGCGGCAGGAGCATTGGAACAGGTGCTTTGACATACTCGCCGAGAATGTCCCCCTGTATCCGGTCCTGCACGTGAAGACCTGTACGGCCTCTTGGCGTGACACCACCACGGCCGATGGCATCAAGGTCTCCTCGGACTTCAAAGGCATCGGTACCACGGGTGTGGCGCTCATAGGCGTCACGACCGTCAGGTAGCACCCTTTGGACACGACGACCCTTTGCCATGCTGCGCCGAAATCCATCAGAATCTGAAGGGGCACCAACGTGGAACGGTCGTCGTGGGTGTTATCCACAAGAGGCGAGGCGAGTACGCGCGGGCCGAGCGCATTTTCACAGAATGCTTGGCCATATGCGACAAAAGGCGCGCCCGACAGGGCGTGTACGGCATATACTTGCATCTTTGCGACCTGTGCGAGCGCCTCGCCGCCATCTTCTGGCCTGAGTCGGACCGGAAATCGGCTCAGACCTCGCTTCGCGTTGCGCTATGCGAGCCCGAAAGACGCTTGCGAAGGCCAACACCTCCCCTTCGAGAGCGACAATGCCCTTCTCTCTTGGCCATCTCGTGGCGGCTCGTGTCCGTGACGATGACACTCAGCCTCGCCGGCTTCGTCTTCCTGGCCCTTTCCGTCTGCGGTCTCGTGAACGTCTTCCAGGCGAGGGCGAGGGAGCTCCCACTCATCGGGAAGATCAATCTGTTTCGCTAGCGCTTCTCCCGACCCTGCAAGGGGAGGATTGCCATGAACGAAAGGCCCTGCGCCCCCAAAGGTCCTGCGTCCCCATTCTTCTCGCCTTGCTCCCACTCGCTCTGGCGGGGTGCTCTGTCATTGATGAGATCATCACGATGGTGGAGGGGGTTGACGGAATGGTCAGCGAGGCCTCCGAGGGCGTCGAGAGGACAGCCCACCCCGGCGGAGGCGGATCCCGGCAGAGCGAGGATCGCACGGTGACCTTCTCGGGGCCGACGGGGACGATCGCCGTTGGGCAGACGCTCGAGCTCAGGGTCGAGCGGGGGTTCGAGCCGCGCATCGCGCCCCTTGACATGTCGTTCACCGTGAGCCGGCCCGCGTAAGGCCCCGGGTGGCCCCGCAAACATGGGCCTGGGCGGTTCCGCCAGTCTCAACGAGCCTGCCCCATTCTACGGGGGACATGGGTTGCGTTTCAGGAAAGTGTGACGCACTTTCATCCCCACCCAGCATGACGACGTGTTGGGCCAAGCGTCCCAGCTGTCGCTTACAAATGGGCCATGGGGGGCTTCCATGGCCTCGGGTAAATGTCGATGATTATCCCAAGCTGAACATAAGGCAGATGGCCTGCGGAAGGGGGTCTACAAAGTTTGCCGAGGGCAGGTGTGGGCGAATGGGAGGCTTTACCTGGGGAGGCGCGGAGTATGTCGGGTTCGGCGTATCGTAAGTATGCTAGATATGTATCTCTGCAGGTTTGAAAGACCTTGAGGATGTTCAGACCGATTTATTCTGCGTTATCTAGCAGCGGCTACGCCAGAGGATTTCTACAGGGGGTTCTCGCTATGGCCGGAGGTGTGCGTATGCTTACAGAGAAAGCAAGGGTTAGTCCTGCGATATGGGTGGGGATCATGGGGATTGGTACCGTGAGCATTCCGACGTGCGCGTATGAGCTAAAGGCGACCGTGACACCATTCAACTCCAACTCCGTATCCGCCTTCATAGTGGGTTTCGCTGTGGGTCTCCTGATCACGGTTGGCGCCTTTGTCGTGTATGCGCGCGTGGCTAAGCGAAGGAGGCGGGCGGGAGAGAGCCTCGAGGCGACGATAGGCCCGACCGAGTTCAGCATGCCGGTGGGGGATGATCCGCAGGCGGTCGTCGACGTGTTGGGGTTGGGCATGGCCTTCGAAGACCAGGCCGCCTCCCTACGCCAGGTGGAGCGCTTCGCTAAGAGTTATGAAGCACCAGCCAATGACGCTGCCAGAGCGCCGCGCAGCGTGAGGGAGGTCCTCTCCAGACGTCTCGACGGCAATGGGCTCGGCGTATCGTCCGTCATTGGGCGTGCGGATGGTGCGCTTGCGAGACGGCGGGACCAAGTGCCACCCGTCTCTGGTGATTGACGGGCCATAGGATGTGAATATGCTATGTTGGTACCGTAAGTGGCATAGCTCTCTTTAGAATTCAGGATTACTAAAGATAAGTATATGCTATTATAACAGTAAGCTTCAGTTTATATAAAAAGCTGAATTGTAGACTTCTCTGAGGCGGTGATTTTAGTGGGTTGTGGTGCAGAAATATTAATGCTGACGGCTAGCATAGGCTTGTATGAGGCTGCGAACGTATTGAGGCTACCATGCGTTCCATCTGGCATTGCCGGGGGATCCCTTTCCCGTGGCACGTTACGCGCTGTCGGGCAAGGGCATAGAAGGCGCGGGAGATAAGCATGGCGGCGGGAGTTGCGGTTGAGGATCTGGTGAAGACGGGGACCCAAAAGGGTTGCGATAACTCTGTCGTGTTGTCGCCCGACATTCCGTTTTTGAATCTAGTGCAGGGCGGGAAGCGGAGAGAGCGCGACTCGCTGGATTTGTTTGCTGTGAAAGCGCCCATGGCTCCGGATGCCGATGCGTATGCGGCCGTAGAGCTGCTAGACCATCGATACGCCTATCGCTTCTTCAAGCGCCTGTTCGACATCACCTTTTCCGCCCTCGTGCTGGTTCTACTCTCTGGACCTATGTTGCTGGTTGCCCTCGCGATCAAGCTCGACTCACCGGGCCCTGCCCTCTTCA